>Ga0187817_10001733_pt1 | contig 10902 bp, 12 predicted proteins | sample NC_wetland_sal_i_17_FD_132431 | JGI IMG/M metagenome (GOLD analysis project Ga0187817, IMG submission 132431) | Wetland sediment microbial communities from Neuse River Estuary, North Carolina, USA - SO4_2 | ecosystem: Environmental > Aquatic > Freshwater > Wetlands > Sediment | place: USA... | reverse complement strand
CCTTGATCGGCGAGGAGACCGGCGCTGCCTTCCAGCTTGGCGATCCCGTCGAAGTGCGCCTAGTCGAGGCGATCCCGTCCGCCGGAGCGCTCCGCTTTGAGCTGTTAAGCGAGGGGCGCTCGATTGGTGTCAAACCGGTCCGCGGCCGTATCCAAGGCCAATGGAAGAAACCGCAAGGCGCCCGGAGAGGGCGGACTCGCGGCCACCGCTAAACGTGGCCAAAGGCCGCGTGACCGGTTCCAAATTGGCTTGCCGACGGAACTTCGCTAAAGAAGTAAGGGATGCAGCAAAGATCAGCCCAACTAAGCGTAGGCGCCGCTGGCGACGATACGACATCGACGGGTGAGCGCTCGGTCCGGCTGTCGCTCATGCGAGGCGCCCGGCTCACTTGCCCCGCTTGCGGCAAAGGCGCCATGTTCCGCCGCTATCTCAAGGTTGCGGACGAGTGCCCGGCTTGCGGTGAGGCCTTGCACCATCACCGCGCCGATGATGCACCGCCCTATTTCACCATCGTCATTGTCGGCCATATCGTGGTGGGGCTTTTGCTCGCCGTCGAAATGGCCTACCGGCCACCGCTATGGCTGCATGCGGTAATCTGGCTCCCGCTCACGGTTCTGCTCGCACTCCTGATCCTGCCCTCGATCAAGGGCGCTCTCGTCGGCCTGCAATGGGCGCTTCTGATGCACGGCTTCGACCCCAATGCCGAAGAGGAAAAGATCGAGAGCTTCGACGCTGCTCTCGGCAACGATCGAGGCCGCTGACGACCTGTCTTGACTTCCCGGTCCTGGCGAGTAGGGTTCGCCCAACTTTTCGACAAGCGAGGATGAGATGGCAAAGCCCGTCACGCAAAAGATCAAGCTCGTGAGCAGCGCGGGCACCGGCTATTACTACGTAACGAAGAAGAATCCGCGCACGGCGACGGAGAAGCTCGTCTTTAAGAAATACGATCCGGTCGCGCGCAAGCACGTCGAATTCAGGGAAAGCAAGATCAAATAGGGCTTCAGCCCCTATCTGGTCGGACCTGCACCCTCGCCAAGAGGGGACAACGGCACGGATGCGTCGTGATCGAAAAGGACTGGCCGCTAATCCAAGGACAGTTCCTTGGATTAGGTGGCCGGCCGAAACGCGGCGCTAACGAGGAGGCCACTCAAACCGCGCTCCGGCCGGCCGAACCCCACGGACCCAGGAGATGCGGCGGACCTGAGCATTCCGCAGGGTTATCTCATCAATGATGTCGAGTATGCGCGCGTCCGAGCCCCACGCGCAGCCCTCACTCCATAATTAGCTTCGGCTTCAATTCGTACGGTGTAACCTAGCCGACAAATCGGCAAAATCAAACTCTATTGCGTGCTTACTATGGTGAAAACACAACCACTGTAAAGCCTTAACGTGAAAGCTTCAAGCACCACGTCAAGTCGAAAGGCCAAGGCTGCCCACAAGAAACCCGCGTGATTCGGCCCGTCGGCAACCCGAACCGAAGCTGGCGCCTAGGCGGCATCAGCAACGACCCGGTTGCGGCCGTCGCGCAATAGAGCGCCTGATCCGCCCGCTTCAGAACAAGCTCCGGACTATCGTCGGCGGGTTGGATCGCCGCCACGCCAATGCTCGCCGTAACCTGCTAGGTGCAGGTCCTTCCGCCCACTTCGAACGGCGCCGCGGCGATGTATTGGCGTAGGCGCTCGCCCACGTGATAGGCCTTGGCAAGAGGTCGGAGTCCGGCATGACTAGCACGAACTCTTCACCGCCAAGCCGGCAGGTAAGATCGATGTCGCGGGTGTTGCGGCGGATCCTCGTCGCGAACTCTCGTAAGACTGCATCCTCCGCGTCGTGACCGTGGCCGTCGTTGACCGACTTGGAATGGTCGATGTCGATGAACAGCACGGAAAGCGACTTGCCGCGCCTGATGCTTAATCGAACAGTGTCGCGAGGTGGCTCGTCATGTAACGGCGGTTATGCGGCCCCAGTGAGCGGGTCGAGAAAGGTCATCTCGACGCTCTACGCGCAAATGGTCGATATAGCGCTTGCGCTTTACCTGTGTGCGCACCCGCCCCGAGCAGCTCGTTCGGATTGATCGGGCGCACGATATATTCGTTGACCCCATGTCGAGGCCCCTCAGCAAGCGCGCGTCGTCCCCCGGCTCGTTGACGATAAGGATCGGCAGGTGGCGCATCCGATCGAGTGAGCGGACTTGCAAGCACAGTCGTAAGCCATTCACGCGCTCCAAGTTGAGGCTGATGATCATAAGATCGAAATCGCCATCCTGGAGTTGCAGCAAAGCACAAGCTGGGTCGGTCTCGCGCGTCGGGTGAAATCGTCCTTGAGAGTATCCAAGATAAGCTCATAGGAGCGGTCGTGGTCCCCCAAGACGAGGATTTTGCCGCGGCGCGCAACCTGATCGAAAGGCCCATCATCTCCTCGGTGTTTGCGCGCATCAGCATCTCGTCGGTCAACATCTTCAGCCGCGCCAGATTTCTGACCCTCTTCACGAGAGGATATCGTCAACTGGTTTGGTGAGAAAGTCGTCGGCCCCGGCCCCTCCCTCACCCGGTCGGACGGCTGATCGAGCGCGGTCACCATGATCACCGGAATATGCTGGGTGCGCTCCTCGGCTTAAGCCGGCGGCAGGCGTCAAACCGTCCATATCGAGCAGCTTGAGGTCGGCGTCGACGTCGTCGACCACGAGAACGCGTGCGGTCATTAAACTGCTACCGAGCTTCGCCGATGAATTGCCTGACGGTGTCGAGAAACATCGACACCGAGATCGGCTTCGAGATGTAGGCTTCACACCCCCCCTCGCGGATCCGCTCCTCGTCCCCTTTCATGGCAAAGGCTGTGACCGCCACCACCGGGATTCGCCGGAGCTGATCGTCCTCCTTCAGCCATTTCGTTACTTCAAGGCCGGACACTTCCGGCAGCTGAATATCCATAAGGATGAGGTCCGGCCGGTGCTCGCGGGCAAGCGAAAGGGCTTCCATGCCGTTTCGCGTCTGCAAGGTCTTGTAGCCATGAGCGTCGAGCAGATCATGAAACAGCTTCATGTTCAGCTCATTGTCCTCAACGATCAGAACGGTTTTTGCCATCGGCTGCGGCTCGGGCGATTCGATCAGCTATGATGGGCGATCTGGCCCCTACGCGCCATGGTGCTGAGAGCAGGCTCAATCGTCCGGAACATCCCGCCAAGCTCCCCTTTTGTCGGGTCGGGATTTCACCGTAAACCCGTAACCAAATGCTTTCGGTAATCGCCAAATATCGCCGGAAATCTGCGATTTTTTCCGGCTCGGCTTGCGACGCTTCCGAACTACCTCTGAAGAGGCACGGGGGGGCACGCCTCGGCTTTCAGATATTCGAGCGAGGTGAGCGTGCCGTGGATGGAGAAATCGCCATAATCGATGAGGAGCGCGCGGCTCACGCCATTGGCATAGAGCCGAAAATCAATTTGGTAGCTCGGGGTCAGATCCCCGCCCTTCGCCTCGAAATAGCCGATCGACACCGGCCACGAGACGAGCTCGGCGAGCCCTTTTTCCTTGGCGGGGGCTTCGATTTTGTCGGTTCCGGGAGCTACCGGCTTCCCGATGAACGCCGTGGTGTCATACACCTTCTGGCCCTTCTCTGAGCCGTCGTAGATCTGAGCTTGCAGCAGTCCTTGTCCCTCTTCCGCCGCGTCCATCAGAGCGAGGCTGTGCTGGGTCGGAAACAGCACCTGGCCTGAAAGGTTGAGCTCGGCGTGGCTCGGCTGGCTGAGCCTCACCTGAATCGCTGTGTCGGGAAGGTTGCGCGTCGCGCGGCCCATGGTGACGTCGCCGAGCTTGTCGTTCAGATATTGCGCCGACTGGAACCGGAATTTCTGGCCATTGCCCTCTTCCCAAGTCGATGATCTGAGATCGGTCAGATTGGTCTGGCCTTGCGAGTCGGTCATCTGCGTGACCATGCGCATATTGAGCGTGTAGCCGTTGCATTCGGAGCCAGTGAACTCGAACACCATGCGCCCGTCGATGCCGGTAATGCCGGAGGCGGAGCGGGCTTCGTCCAGCGTCATCTCATAGACGGCGCGGTGAGGCGTCAGCTTGACGGGTTCCTTGCCCGCAAAGGCCTCGGCCGGACGCGCCGAGCCGCCAGCGAGCATCGCCAGCCCTGCAATCGTCAGCACCAGTCTCCAAGCCACAGTCACCATGCTGCTCCTCATTTCACTCTACCGCCTCAAATTGCATTCTGGGCAAGCGATTCTTCGCACCAACAGCGCGCCGGGACAAGGGTGCCCATCCGCTTGCAGAGCCCCAAATTTTGGCCGATGTTCCCATGCCTCGCGCACGAGTGCACACAACCCTGAATTGGAGACGGCATGGCTGGGGAGATCGAAGCAAGGCTAAGGGCCCTGGACCTTGTCCTTCCAAAGGTTCCCCGCCCCGTCGCCGACTATGTCTCGTTTCTGCACCTTGACGGCCAGCTCTTCGTGGCCGGCCAATTGCCTCTCAAGGACGGGAAACTGGCCGTAGCCGGCACTCTGGGGGCCGATCTTGACCCCGCCCAAGGCCAGGAGGCAGCCCGTCTCTGCGGGCTCAATATTCTAGCCCAAGCCAAGGCGGCGCTCGGCGATCTCGACCGCATCGTCCAGTGCCTGCGCTTGAACGGCTTTGTGAACGCCGCGCCCGGCTTTCTCGATCATCCCAAGGTGATCAACGGCGCCTCCGAGCTGATCGTGAAGGTGCTCGGGCAAAAGGGGCGGCATACCCGCATTGCCGTTGGCTGCTCGAGCCTGCCGCTTGGCGCCGCTGTCGAGATCGACGCCGTCTTCGCGGTGGATTAGGCCCGAGGCCCCCCGACACTTGCCCGTGATCCGCGACGCGCTCGATTGGTTAAAGCGGCCGATCGCTCATCGCGGACTGCACGATGAGGCGAGAGGCATCGCGGAGAACAGCGCCTCGGCGGCCGAGGCGGCGATCGCCGAGGACTACGCCATCGAGGTGGACCTGCAATGCGCGAAGGACGGACTGCCTGTCGTTTTCCACGATCGTAGCTTGGACCGGCTGACGGCGGAGGTCGGCCCCGTCGCTTTGCGCGAGGCCGCGGAGCTCTGCACTATTCCTTTGCGCAACAGCAAGGATCGTGTCCTCTCCCTTGACGGGCTGCTTGCTCTCGTTGATGGACGCGTTCCGCTTCTGCTCGAGGTCAAGAGCAATTGGGGCGGCGACAGCCGCTACGAAGCCAATATAACGGCCAAGCTGAGACCCTATCCGGGCCATGTGGCGGTCATGTCGTTCGACCCGCACTCTGTCGCGGCCTTCGGGCGTCTTTGGCCTTCGCTGCCGCGTGGCCTGATCTCCGAGCGTTTCGAGGACAAGCATCATTGGTCCGAGCTGTCCGCGGGCCAGCGCTTCGCCATGCGGCATCTCCTCACCGCCGCCATCGCGCGGCCCCACTTCATCGCTTACGATATCAAGGCGCTCCCGGCGCTCGCGCCGGCGATCGCGCGGGGCCTGTGCGGGCTGCCGCTGCTCACCTGGACGGTGCGCACCGAAGCTGAGAAGGCTCGCGCGCTTCGATACGCTGATGCCATGATCTTCGAAGGATTGGTGCCCTAAGCCATGGGCGATACCGAACAGCGCTCGCAAGCAACCGAAGACGCCGTGGTGCGCGTGGTCCAGCGCATCGCCGCCGTGCCGGCGTCCGAATGGGATGCTTGCGCCGGGGGCGCCGATTCGAGCGGCAAGATAGGGCACCCGGACAACCCGTTCATTTCCCATGCCTTTCTCCACGCGCTGGAAGAAAGCGGGTCCGCCACGCGGACGACCGGCTGGCTGCCCCAACATCTCCTCCTGGAGGACCCAGCCGGAGGTCTTGCGGGCTGCATGCCGTGCTATCTGAAATCCCATTCTTATGGCGAATATGTCTTCGACCACGCCTGGGCCGACGCCTATGAGCGCGCTGGCAGCAGCTACTATCCGAAGCTGCAAGTTGCCGTGCCCTTCACCCCCGTCACCGGCAGGCGTCTGCTCGTGCGCGAGGGCCCAGGCCGGGCCGAACGCGAGGCAATCCTGTTGCAGGCGGCGGCGACCCTCGCCGACCGGCTTGATGTCTCCTCGCTGCATGTCACGTTTCCCACGCGGGAGGAATGGGGGCTCGCCGGCCAGCTCGGCTTCCTTCAGCGCAACGACCAGCAGTTCCACTGGCGGAACGAGACCCATGGGAGCTTCGAGGATTTCCTCGCTGTGCTTGCCTCACGCAAACGCAAGGCCATCCGCATTGAGCGCCGCCGCGCCAAGGAAGGCGGCATCGAGATCGAATGGGTCACGGGCTCTGACCTCACCGAGGCCCATTGGGACGCGTTCTTCGCCTTCTATATGGACACGGGCTCGCGCAAATGGGGCTCGCCCTATCTCACCCGCAGCTTTTTCAGTCTGATCGGCGAGGCTATGCGTGACCAGATCCTGCTGGTGCTCGCCAAGCGCGGAGGACACCCCATCGCCGGTGCGCTCAACTTCATCGGCAGCGACACACTCTATGGCCGCTATTGGGGCGCGCTCGAGGAGCATGCTTGCCTGCATTTCGAGGTCTGCTACTACCAGGCCATCGACTATGCCATTGCCCACCGGCTCGCCCGAGTCGAAGCCGGTGCTCAAGGGGCACACAAGCTTGCCCGCGGATATCTGCCCGTGCCGACCTACAGCGCCCATTGGATCGCCGATCCCGCGCTCCGTCGTGCCGTCGCCGACTACCTAACGCGGGAGCGCGCAGCGGTCGCCCACGAAATCGCTCTGCTCGGCGAAGAGTCCCCCTACCGCAAGCCGGAGTAGCCTCCCTGCGACGGCAATATTCTGGTTGACCTTGGCGCGCCAAGGACTCGAAATGACTTGCGAAAATGCGAGCAAGAGGCTCAGTCATGACCTACGACCGCAACAACGTCTTCGCCAAGGTGCTGCGCGGCGAGCTGCCCTCCCACAAGATCTATGAAGACGAGGACACGTTCGCCTTCCTCGACATCATACCGCGCTCGGATGGCCACGCCCTGGTGATCACGAAGGAGGAAGCCCGCGACCTGTTCGACGTTTCGCCGGAAGCGCTGGCAAAGCTCATGGCAGTCGTGCAGAAGCTCGCGCCGAAGATCAAGGACGCGATGGGGGCAGACGGCGTGCTGATCGCGCAATTCAATGGCGCCGCCGCGGGCCAAACCGTCTTCCACCTTCACGTCCACATCATCCCGCGCAAAGAGGGTGTGGAGCTGAAACCCCATGCGGGCAAGATGGCCGACCAAGCTGCTCTCGCCGCCACCGCGGAGAAAATCCGGAAGAAGCTAGAAGGCTAATGGCTGTGCGCTACCGCGACCCGAGGGGTACCTTGGGCACTGCGCTTGAGCCCATGCCGCGCTTGGCGCCTGGGCGCCGTGATCCGGGCGGCCGCCGTGGGGCGTGCTTCGCCTTGGGCTTCGGCGCGGACTTGCGGCCGCCCGCACTGTCCGTAGCGCCCTCCGGTCCATCCTCAGGATCGAGGTCTTCGGGCTCGAACTCGTCTGGTCCGCGCGGACGGATCGGCGCATCGGCCTTGATGAACTCAAAGCCAAGCACCTTCTGGCCGTCCTTCTCCTGCACCAGCACACGCACGATCCCGCCGTCTTTCAGCGCACCGAACAGGATCTCCTCGGCGAGCGGCTTCTTGATGTGCTCCTGGATCACCCGCGCCAAGGGCCGGGCGCCGAACTTATCGTCGTAGCCGCGCTCGGCAAGCCAGGCATTGGCCTCCGGCGTGAGCTCGATGGTGATGTTGCGGTCGCCGAGCTGCGCCTCAAGTTGGAAGACGAACTTCTCCACCACCTTGGCGATGATCTCCGGCGTGAGATTGGCGAAGGTAATGATGGCGTCGAGCCGGTTCCGAAACTCCGGGCTGAATAGCCGGCTGATCGCCTCCTCGTCGTCGCCTTCCCTCTTCGACCGGTTGAAGCCGATCGCCGCCTTGGCGAGGTCCGACGCGCCAGCGTTCGTGGTCATGATCAGGATCACGTTCTGGAAATCGACCTTTTTGCCGTTGTGGTCGGTCAGCTTGCCGTGATCCATGATCTGCAACAGGATGTTGAACAGATCGGGATGCGCCTTTTCGATCTCGTCGAGCAGCAACACCGAGTGCGGATGCTGGTCGATGCCGTCGGTCAGCAACCCGCCCTGATCGAAGCCTACATAGCCCGGCGGCGCGCCGATCAGCCGCGACACCGTGTGCCGCTCCATATACTCGCTCATGTCGAACCGGAGTAGCTCGACGCCAAGCAGATTGGCGAGCTGGCGGGCGACCTCGGTCTTGCCGACGCCGGTGGGGCCGGAGAACATGTAGCACCCGATCGGCTTCTCAGGCTCGCGCAAGCCGGCGCGTGACAGCTTGATCGCGGCGGCGAGCGCCTCGATCGCCCGGTCCTGGCCGAACACCACTCGCTTCAAATCCTGATCGATGGCGCGCAACACCTCGGCGTCGGACTTTGACACCGTCTTTGGCGGGATGCGCGCCATGGTGGCAATAGTCGACTCCACCTCCTTGACGCCGATGATCTTCCGCCGCTGGCGTTCCGGCAGCAGCATTTGCGACGCGCCGGTCTCGTCGATCACGTCGATGGCTTTATCGGGCAGCTTCCGGTCGTGAATGTATTTGGCCGAAAGCTCGACCGCCGACTTGATCGCCTGGCGCGTGTAGCGGACCCGGTGGAAGTCCTCGAAATAGGGCTTCAAACCTTTGAGGATCTCTATCGCATCGGGGACGGAAGGTTCGTTCACGTCGATCTTCTGAAACCGGCGCACGAGCGCCCGGTCCTTCTCGAAGTGCTGCCGGTACTCCTTGTAGGTGGTCGAACCGATGCAGCGAAGCGTGCCTGACTGCAGCGCCGGCTTGAGCAGGTTCGAGGCGTCCATGGCGCCGCCGGAGGTAGCGCCAGCGCCGATCACCGTGTGAATCTCGTCGATGAACATGATGGCGCCGGGATAGGCCTCGATCTCCCGCATCACCGCCTTGAGCCGCTCCTCGAAATCGCCGCGATAGCGCGTGCCGGCGAGCAGCGCGCCCATGTCGAGCTGGAAGATCGTGGATTCCCCGAGCACCTCCGGCACGTCGCCCATAACGATGCGGCGCGCCAAGCCCTCCGCGATCGCCGTCTTGCCGACGCCAGGGTCGCCTACGAACAGGGGGTTGTTTTTCTGCCGGCGGCAGAGCACCTGGATGGTGCGCTGGATCTCGGGCCCGCGGCCGATCAAGGGATCGATCCGGCCGGCGCGGGCCTTCTGGTTCAGGTTGATGCAATAGACCTCGAGCGCATCGGCACCGCGCTTCTTCTCCTCACCGCCCTCGACAGTCGCTGCATCCTCTTCCACGCCGCGCACGGTGCGCGGCTCCGACATCCCAGCCCGCTTGGCGATGCCATGGCTGATATAGTTGACTGCATCAAAGCGGGTCATGTGCTGCTCTTGCAGGAAGAAGGCGGCGTGGCTTTCCCGCTCGGCGAAAATCGCGACGAGCACATTGGCGCCGGTCACCTCCTCGCGGCCCGAGGATTGCACATGGGCGACGGCGCGGTGGATCACGCGCTGGAATCCGGCTGTCGGCTGGGCTTCGTTATGAGAATCGAGCACCAGGCCCGCCAGCTCGTTGTCGAGATATCCGGTGAGCTTGTCGCGCAACAGGTCGAGATCGACGTCGCAAGCACGCATTACCGCCGCAGCATCGCGATCATCGAGCAATGACAGGAGCAGATGCTCCAGCGTCGCATATTCGTGACTGCGCTCATTGGCGTATTGCAGCGCGCGCCGTAAGGCCTGTTCCAGACTGGAAGAAAAGGAAGCCACCTAGATCCTCACTCTTTCTCCATGGTGCATTGTAGCGGGTGCTCGTGCTGACGGGCAAAGCTTGTCACCTGGGCTACTTTAGTCTCAGCCACCTCGAATGTGTAGACTCCACAAATACCGACGCCCTTCTGGTGGACGTGCAGCATAATGCGAGTCGCCTCTTCGGGCGGCTTATTGAAGAAGCGTTCGAGCACGTACACGACGAAATCCATCGGCGTGTAGTCGTCGTTGAGAAGCAGCACCTTGTAGAGGCTCGGCCGCTTCGTCTTCGGACGCGTCTTGGTGATGATATGAGTGCCGGTGTCGCCGCCCCGGCGAGTGTCGCCGTTCCGCGCCATCGTCAACCCCTATATGGCGTCTTGTTCTTCATCTGCCAAGCCGACCAATTGGTCGTTTAAGCGATCGATATCCTGATCCATTCTAGCGGCTTCATGCAAGCCGCAGCAAATCGGCGCGTCCGACGTTCCATAAAATAGTGCCGATTGCTGACAGGAAAACGGCAAAAAAAAAGACCCGGGGATCAATCCCCGGGTCTTTTCGATGGACCAGATGGAGTCTGGCAGGAGGTGTTAGGCGACCTTCTTGGTCAAGGCAGTCTCGACCGGCTTGTAGGCATCGCGGGCCAGGCCGGCATACATCTCACCAAGCTTGGAGACCTCGGCGATATAGGTGTCGTACGCCTTCTTGGCATACTGCGACTGAATCTCGACGGCCTGCTCTACCGACTTCGCGCCGATGAGTTGCTCGAAAGCGCGCGTGCCGTCCTCGAACGCCTTCTTGGAATAATCGGTGACCTCGGCAGCGATGGCCTGGAAGCCCTTGTTCATCTCCCCGAACGACTTGACTGCCGCATCAAAGCCGTCCTTACCCACTTTCTGAAACTCTTCGAAACCTTTAAGCATCATGAGCCCTCTCTGAAAAAAACCGATCCTGCGTGGCGAAACTTACATACTGCATTGCACAATAAACGGTCAAGAGAAATTTTTGCAGTGCACAATAAGCATTGCCTATGGCGTATTTAACGCTTTGGCAATCGCCGGATTTTAGCCTTCTTCCGCACCCAATCGCGCCAGCAAGTTGCGACAAAACT
>Ga0187817_10001730_pt1 | contig 10907 bp, 9 predicted proteins | sample NC_wetland_sal_i_17_FD_132431 | JGI IMG/M metagenome (GOLD analysis project Ga0187817, IMG submission 132431) | Wetland sediment microbial communities from Neuse River Estuary, North Carolina, USA - SO4_2 | ecosystem: Environmental > Aquatic > Freshwater > Wetlands > Sediment | place: USA: North... | reverse complement strand
GTGTGGCTCGACGAGTACCATCCTCATCGGCGGCCGCACGGGCCCGGTCGTTCACTGCAATAGCTGTTCAGCAAACGATGGAGTTTTACCGGTTACGGACGAAAAGCCAGATCATGTACACAGGTGGCGAATAATTCCCTGTGGCATGGAACGGTGCGACGATTGCGAAGAGCAACGTCCGATCGGGAATGGACCGCGGCCAACAACCAACGGCATGTCCCGGGCAGAATATGCAGCTCGCACTTCGGGTTTCGGCAATAGTTATGGTCGATTCGGAGGATGGCGATGAGCACAACATCCTCCCGGCGTCAGGCGGCTAGTCAACCCAAATAAAATCTACTCAAGTCGAGTTTTCGGAAGACTCATCTGGTTTGTGAACATTTTGCTACCGTCAAGCCGGGCCAGAAACCAGCTTCACACTGCCTCGCTAAATTGCCGAATCTACAAGTGCGAAAACGGGTTCCTGGCCATCTCATGGGAATTCTTGAAGACCTTCCGAGCCTTCTGCCGTGGTATCCTTAGCTGAACTTTTCTCAAGGGTGGCTATAATTTCCCTGTTATTCCCTGATAAGTCGTGGCACAAAGAAACTCCGTTTGTGGGAAGTCCAAGTCAGCTATGGGTTTGTAGTAAGCCAAGCCCACGGGGCACGGGACAATTCCCTGATTTTTTCCCTGATAACGGCCACCCGTAGGGTGTGTGGCAACAAACGCTTCGAAGTTCTGCTAAGAGCACACCGCTCCCTTAATGTCGACAATACTCCACGCATCTTGATTCTTCGGATTTCTAGCCCTGCTCTGTTTTTCAGCGATGCTGCCCCGCCACGCGTTCGCGCGCCTTTGCCAGCACTCCCTTCACCAAAAACTTCCAGGTCCTCGCGTCGTCGACGGCGCAGCGATTCCCGCCTCTTGAACATCGGCCACGATGTTTGCGTTCAGGTCATCCAAGGCTTCATCATCCAGTCCCACCTGCCGAAAACGAAAACAAACAATATTCAACAACACAGGCGCCAGCAGTTCCAGACTCGGTTCGCGCCAAATCATTTGCTCCAGATACTTCGCTTGTTCGCAATTCTGCTCGATGATCCTGCCAATTTTCCCGCCGCCGGGCGGCTTGGTTCAAACGGCGTTGTGGGAACCGAAAGACGAGATTCTGGACGTGCGGTCACGCACTTGGGAGGAATAGGGCCGCATTGGCAATTACGGACACGCGAGTGGGACTCGCACTACGATCGCGTCATCCACGCGCACAATCAGGCTGGAAAACTTCTCCTTGCCCACATTCTGCATGGACTGATAGTGCGAGTTGAGCGCTTCCACGTTCACACGTAGTGGCGTCTTGGCGTCTTTTGGCACATCAAAGCTCACGCGGATATCAGACTGCCCGTCACCATCTACGTCGACCGCATCGGACACGTGTTCCGGCAGCGCGCTCACGGGTTTCCAATCTAGCTGTACGAATGGCTTCTCGGTCTGCAGCATATGAGGAAATACAGGGCGGTGAATGTCGATGGAATAATTAGCAGTCTGAATGGTGCGCACCTTCGGTCCGCCGGAGTACATTTCGTCCACGTGCAAGCCGAGAGAGGCGAACCCTTTTGTAAACTGTCCCATCAGGAAAAATGGCACCAGAAGCGCCACTAGCACGGTAATTCCTGCCGCAGAGTAGCCCAGTTTTGCCCGTAATTTCATCCGCCGCTCCTAAACGAAGACGTGCAGTATGGTAGCGAGACCCTCGGCGATGATGCTGCCGCCGAACATTACGGCCATCGCCCAAGCGGCGTAGAGAAACAGGAGCCGCGCGCGCTCCGGTTTGCCAGCTACTTCCGTTCCCTTGATATGCCACACGACAGCCTGTTTCGGACACGCATCCACGCACGCGCCGCACTTCATGCAGGACATCAGCGTTTCGCCCCGCACGATGGATTCGTCTGTCAGGGACATCGTCGGGCAAGCGGTTTTGCAGAGCAAGCAGGGCGAGCAGCGCGTGCGGTCGATCTTCACATCGAACACACTCGTCTTGTTGAAGATTGACTGAAAGGCGCCAAACGGGCAGAAGAACGCGCATTGTGTTCTTTTCTTCGTCAACAATGGCAGGGCAATTACTAGTCCCGCAAACAGCACGACGAAGATACCGTTTTGCACCATGCCCACCGTGTTGCGGGCAGCCACGTATTCGGACACGGCCTTGAAGGGGCAGAGCCACATGCAATACGCGGGCTCGAAAAGCGCGAGCGAGAGCAGGACCATCGCCAGCAGCACAGCCCAGGGACCGTAACGCCACCGCGGGTCGATCTTGCGCAGCTTGGCGCGCGGGGGGACCGAGGCCATGCCTTCTTCAATTCCCCCGAAGAAGCATGCATAGCTGCACCAGCCTTTGCCCAGCACAAGCGTGACGGCCAGCCACAAGCCCGCCATTCCCGCCATTCCCGCGCCAGACATGCCTCCACTAGGCAAGATCGAACCGGGGAACACCAGCGATTTGGTAAAGGCTGCTGGCAAGATGAGGAGTGGAATGGGCAGATAGCAGAATGGTGTTCGACCCGCAATCATCTCCTCAATCGGGAGACCCATCGTTCCCCGCATCACCATGACGGTGTGGATGAAGCCCACCGGAAACAGGATTCCAAGGGCCACGAAAAACCAGCGGCGCCAGCGGTAGGTGTTGCCGGTCCGCATCATCATGAAAAACAGAACGATCATGAAAACGGCGGTAATTAAGCTGGCAATCTGCGGCGCCCGATTCGAATGTCGCTGTGGGTTCGCGAACATGAGCAGCGACCAGAACGCTATCGGCAAAGTGAGCAGAAGGGATCGGCCGATAGTTCGCGGCGCCATCGCTGCGGCTTTCGGGGTTCGCGCCTTAGTAGCCATAAACCCTTCTTCCCATCAGCATCGCCAATCCCAGATAGGCGTAATAGATGGCAATGAGCACCATGGCCATACGCGCGACCGTGGTCACCGCTTCGTTGCGCGCTACGCACCCCATACCCACAAATGGCACAAACCACACGGTAGTTCCCACAAAGAACAAAGCGAAGAATAGAAGCGCAGCAGCCACGCTCCCCAACCCAGCCGCCCTGACACCGGCGGCCACAAACGGGGGGCAAAGACTCACGCCCGTGAGGAAGCCCAGTACCGCCGCGCCAGGCACGCCGCGTTTTTTCGTGACGCTAATGCTCACCAGTTCTGAACCTGCACACGACTGGGCACAAGCGTGTGTGGCGGAGTAGGCGTACCAAAGCAGCGCGCCTGCGAGCAGCACGTGAACAACGCCAAACAGGAGCAGGCGCGGGGCTGGTGGAAGTGAGACCAGGACGCCGAGTCCCCAGGCTACCGCCGCGAAAAGTAGGTATCCCAGAAAGCGCGCTGCCAGAAACGCGGAGAGAAAGCCAGCATTCCGTCGCAAACCCGCCCGTTCTGCAAGCAAAGAAGGGACTAGGACGGGTCCACAGGAGGCCATGCAGGCAGGCCCGGACGCCAGCCCCAGGGTTAACGCCTCGCCAAGAATGAAGGGCGTGGTCATCGTCGCAAACCTAGCATTGATCTAGCTACTCGTCTGTGATGCATGGGCAGCTGTTGGTCTGTAACGGGGTTCGGGTAGGTCTCACCGACGTGACGCTCATCTCAGTCAGGCTTGGCGGAACTTAATGCCGTTTTCTTTACACCATTGGATGGCCATCTGCCGAAGTTCGACTTGCTTGAACCGGTTCCAAGCGTCCCACAAGTTGTATTCGGTGAGTAGGTGTTTGAATAGGCGGAAGGCACCTGCACCGCGAATGCCGCCATGGAAATCATTCCGCATCTGCGCGTTTCTCAGTGTCATGGAGAAGCGGTCCATGATGGCCCACTCGTGGACATCGAACTTGCCAGGTAAAGCCAGGTATCGCTTGTCGTCCTGCTCCTGGATGCTCCGCGCGAGTTTAACCGCCTCACGCTGCCAGTTTGGCAAATCCTCGATGGTTGTCTGCGGATCCTCTGCAAGGTCGAATTCCTCTTCCGTGATCGAGTGCACTTCGCCCGTTTCTACGTCAAGATAAGACGATATCGAATCGTCGGCCATTTCGAGCGCTTCGATGATCACGTCGAGCTTCACTTCAGCAGCCATGGCAAGCCGATTCTACTCCCTCCGAGCGAGGGTTACATCCGAGTCCTGCTTTGCAAATTCTGCGGCTTTTCTTCGGCGCATCATTCCCGGTGTGCACGATTGCGAATGTGTTGTCGCTACACGGAAGTTATCTGGAGCCCACGGCCCGGAAACGGGCTTCGAGACCATCAGCTGCTGAATGAATGACCATACTGAACGCGGCGCAGGAGGCCGCCAGTATGGGACGTCGGAAAAAGACAAGCAACGCTCACGGGCGAAAACAATACTTCGGCTGCCCGACTTGGAACAGTCCCCCTCCTCCATCAGCTCCGACGCCACGACGGTCGATTTTCGTGAACTCCGTCCCCGGCTCGAGGAACGCGATCGAGAACATCACTCCGTGACAATCTGCCGCGCGTGCATTAGTGTGGGGCGGCATCAATCTGCAGTCCTACAGGAAGCCCATCCACACTGCTTTCGTGTTAGATATGAAGGCGCACGGCAGGGGCGGTGGTCTTTTCCTCACGATCTCGGGAAGGTAGATGAACACTGATGATTCATCATACTTTGCCCGCGAAGCAAATTTCGAAGCAATTCAAACACGAACAAATGCGGCACGTCGTTGCATCCGTGTGGCAGAAATAGACGACCACCTTGAATGAGCCGACCGTAAGACTGTCTCGTATTCCCGGGACTATACTGTTGTGACATTATTAAGCAACGTTGTATCCTCGCTTCTAGCTCAGACCGGTAAGATAATGGCCAGTATGCAATACGCTCCAGGTCGCGAATCGGATGGCGAAGAACGAAAGGATGTCACGCGTGGTGCAATGCCCGGTACGACCCCGCTCGAGGAAGAATCGCCCGTTCGGCCAATTCTGACCTTGGAATCCCCGGAGTTATACATCAACCGTGAGCTCAGCCTGTTGGAATTCCAGACAAGAGTTTTGGAGCAAGCCAAAGAGCTGGAGAACCCTCTCCTCGAGAGGATAAAATTTCTTTCCATCGTTAGCTCCAACCTGGATGAGTTCTTCATGGTACGGGTTGCTGGTCTGCAAAGGCAGGTGGCCAGCGGCACTCAAGAAGTGAGCGTGGACGGCCTTCCGGCAGCAGTCCAACTGCAGCTCATTCGGCAAGAGGTCCGACGACTTGTCGAAGAGATGCAGAATTTGCTGCGGGATACCCTCCTGCCGGCCCTCGAACACCAGGGAATCCGAATCTCGGGCATATCCTCACTGCAACCAGAAGAACGATCCGCGATCGACGCGTATTTCCTTCAGCACGTATTCCCGGTTCTCACGCCGTTAGCGTTCGACCCTGGCCGGCCTTTCCCCCATATCTCGAGCGGAAGTCTGAATCTTGCTGTGGTTGTGGGGGACAACCAGGGCACGGAAAATTTCGCTCGTATCAAAGTGCCAGAATCATTGCCAAGGTTTGTTCCAGTTGTGAATCCACGTCTTGGAAAGACTTCTAATTTGCCAAAGTCGGAAACCACTTTTGTGTGGTTGGAGCAGCTGATTAGCGCCAATCTTAATCTGCTTTTCCCTGGCATGGAGATTCTTGAGTCCTATCCGTTCCGGGTAACTCGCGATGCCGAGATTGCCATTCAGGAACTAGAAAGCGACGACCTTCTGGAAAGTGTCGAGGAGGCCATGAGGCAGCGACGTTTTTCGAACGTCGTGCGACTGCAAGTGGGCGCAGAGATGTCGGAGAAAGTCTTGGAGATCCTGGCGAGCAATCTGCCGACCGATAAGCAAGACGTATATATGATTCGAGGGCCCATCGGTCTCGGACGATTGATGGAATTGTATGGCCTGGATCGCCCGGACTTGAAGGACAAACCGTTTGTGCCATTTATTCCTACGAGCCTCGCGGCGCATGCGGATGAAGATCTTTTCTCTGTGCTTCGCCGCGAGGATCTCCTGCTGCATCATCCGTACGATTCTTTCCAGCCGGTCGTGGAATTCCTCCAGCAGGCAGCGCGCGATCCAAACGTGTTGGCTATAAAATTGACGCTCTATCGTGTGGGGCGTAATTCGCCAATTGTGGCTGTGCTCCTCGACGCCGTCGAACAGGGAAAGCAGGTATCTGTTCTTGTTGAATTGAAGGCCCGATTTGACGAGGAAAGTAACATCGAATGGGCACGAACCCTGGAAGATGCGGGTGTACACGTGGTCTATGGGCTGGTTGGTTTGAAGGTGCATTCCAAGATTGCTTTGGTAGTCCGCCGTGAAGGCGACGGCATCCGTCGATACGTTCATCTGGGAACGGGCAATTACAATCCGGTAACCGCACGCGTTTACACTGACTTCGGTTTCTTCACTTGTAATGAACAAATTGCGGAAGATGCCACCTACTTCTTTAACTCTCTGACGGGTTACTCCAAGAGAAATGAGCCCAAGGAACTTCTAGTCGCGCCCGTCAATCTCCGGAAGCGGCTCGAAGCACTGATCAAAAGAGAGATTGCGCACCAAGAGAAGGGCGAGCCAGGTCATCTGATTTTCAAGATGAACGCACTGGAGGACCCTAAAATGATCCGGCTGCTTTATCGAGCTTCGCAAGCGGGCGTGAAGGTGGATCTGTTGGTGCGGGGACTTTGTTGTTTGCGGCCTTCGTTTACGGGTTTCAGCGACAATATCCGCGTCATAAGTATCGTGGGGCGGTTCTTAGAGCACAGCCGCGCTTACTATTTTCGGAATGGAGGGGCCGAGGAAATTTATGTTGGTAGCGCCGATCTTATGCGACGCAACCTGAGTCATCGCGTCGAAATCCTTTTTCCAGTCCGCAATCCCAAATTGCTTCGTCGGCTAAAAGACATACTTAACATTCAGTTGGCAGACAAAAGGAAATCGCATCAATTGCTAAGCGACGGACGATACATCCGAAGCAGTGAGAGCGGACAAGCGGATGCAATCGATAGCCAATTGGTCTTGCTCACCCACGAATGTGAACCGCTCAAAGTAGTAAAACGCCCGGTAGGCTCGTCGCGCAAGCGCCGGCTGACGGACCAGATGCGCACAAAAAGTTGACGACTAACGCCAGCACTTTATGCTGTCCTCCTCTCTTCACCAGTTAATTGATCTCATGTGTACTCGCAGAGTGTTTCTTATAGTACCGTAACTTCCACGGAAGCTTCGTCGAACTGGAAATGCCGCGCGTGTTTTTCGAGCTTCCTCGATTTGGCATGGTACAGCCAGAAGAATCCTGAGTAGAATTGGATCTAGCAAGCTCAGATGTGAAAGAGCTGTGAACTGGCTTCATCATGTCGTACAAAGTCAAAATATCCTTCGGAGAAAAAGCTGCCTATGTGATTGCTGTCCTCATTCTCCTGCTTAGCCTCTCCATCGCGTTCTGGAAGTTATCTGCGAAGTAGGCGAACTGCCACCTTTCGGTAAAGCCTGATTAACCGCACGACTACGTCCAGGTACAATGCGGCTACATGCTGTTTTCTATTCTTAGTTGTGGCTCATCATCTCCAAAGAAAAGTGACACTCTCGGGCTCCCGTCATCGTATTGCCTCCAGCACGACATGGGTGCGGCCTGTTCTCCGCTCAGTCACGAAGTTCAGGCAGCTCTTTCTGCCTCCCAGACCTATGATATGAGTAGCGTCAGATCATGCCGGAACGATCCCCAACCAGTCCGAAGCGCCGGTGGTTACGACCCGTTTTGTTCGCACTGGCGCTGGCATTCGCCGCCTCTACGATTCTCTATACCACCCTTTGGATGCTTGGCAAACGCTGGGCTCCCGACGTCGACCTTGGTTTTGACAATTCGCCGTCTCTGTTCGTGACAAGGGTCCAACAAGATAGCCCGGCCGAGAAGGCAGGCCTGCTGCCTGGCGATCAAATCCTCACTATCGACGGAACCCACTTGGAGGACACAACTTCCCTGTATGCGTTGTACAAACTGCATAAGCCGGGCGATACGGTTCACCTGACCATCGCACGCCCAGCCGAGACCTCCCCAGTCGTCCTCACGGCGGTGCTCCAACGGCGTCCCTCCCATCCCGAGGAGATAGGCTGGACACAGTACTTCGCCGAGCTGCTCAGCAGTTCTTATCCCGTGCCCTTCATCCTAGTTGGCCTCGTGGTTTTGTTTCTCCGGCTCGAAGATCGCAGGGTCTGGCATCTGGCTCTTCTGTTCGCAAGCTTCACCCCGGGGCCTGTTGGTATTCCGGATGATTTTGCGTCTGTGCCTGCGGCATTACGGCCATTTGCTATCGCCTACCAGATCCTTGCCCAAGGCATGCTGGCCCCACTCTTCTACTGGTTTTTTGCCGTGTTCCCGACGCGATCGCCTTTGGACCGGCGTCTTCCCTGGTTGAAATGGATGGCGTTGGTATCGCTGCCGATCGGGACATTATCCTTGGCACTGCCTGGACTGAGTGTGGACGGATTGCGGCTGCCTGCCTTGCCCAACATTTTCGGGGAGAAATCCCAGATAGAGACGATCTTTGTGCTTTGGATGTTGGGGTTCGTGGCACTGGGCGTCGTGTCTCTTGCGTCCAACTTTTTTCAAACGACCGACCCGGAAGCGCGACGCAAGATTGGCGTGATTTTCTGGGGTACGACAATCGCCTTTGCACCGCTGCTGGTAGTCGCAGCAAGCCATTTCCTCGTGGAATACCAGGATCCTCCCTGGCTAGATATCGCGGTGATTGTCATTTTGTTCCTCTTCCCCTTGTCATTTGCTTATGCCGTCGTCAAGCACAGAGTTCTGGAAATCCCCGTACTGCTGAAAAGAAGTGCGCGCTACCTTCTTGTGCAACGCGGATTCACTGCTCTCCTCGGTGTAAGCATTGGCGTAACCCTGATCCTTGCCTCTTCTTCACGCTACCTTCGTCCCTTGATCGATCTTGCACAGCCGGCAGGCATCGCTCTTGGTGCAGTTTTTGGCACGATGCTGCTTTGGGGTGGAGCGCAGCTCCACAAACGCGTGAGCGTCAGGATTGATCGCGCCTTCTTCCGCAGCGCCTACGACGCCCGGGTGATACTCGAGGATCTTGCCGAAAAAACACTTTCTTCGACCGACCGCGGCGAGCTTGCGCGCTTGCTGGAACACCACCTTAAGGAGGCGCTGCAACCCAGTTCACTGGCCGTCTATTTTCAAGGAAGCGACGATAGCCTTGCGGTCGCGTCAGCCTCCGTGCCGAATGAGCTCCAAAGCATCTCCACGAAATTATCATTCCTGACAGAATTGGCCCAACGCGGTCAGCCGCGGGAATTTCCGACAACCGATGAAGATTCCGAAAGGTCAGCGTTGGAGTCGCTTCATCCGGAGTGTCTGGTGCCGGTGATGGGGCGTGGCGGCCGAATGGCGGGCTTGCTGATTCTCGGACCGCGCCTCTCGGAAGGACCATACTCGGGCGAAGACAAGCGGCTGCTGGCCTCCATTGCCGGTCAGGCTGGAACTGCCCTCGAGAACATCCGTTTGGCCGAACAAATCGCCGATCGCTTGGAACTGGACCGCCGCGCGGACCACGAAATGCAGATCGCCCGCGACGTACAATCGCGCCTCTTCCCGCAGGTGAGGCCGCCGCTCGCGACGCTCGATTACGCCGGGAGCTGTATCCAGGCACGTCAGGTCGGCGGCGATTTTTACGACTTCCTCGATCTGGGATCCTCGCACATGGCGTTTGTTCTCGCGGATATTTCCGGGAAGGGCATTGCAGGTGCGCTCTTGATGGCGAATCTCCAGGCCAATTTGCGCAGCCGTTACGCGACCGCGCTCGATAATCTTCCCGGTCTGCTGAAATCCGTGAACCATTTGTTCTACGAAAATACGCCCGACGATCGCTATGCCACGCTCTTCTGCGCCGTCTATGACGATCCGACTAGGGAGTTCAACTATGCCAATTGCGGACACAATGCGCCGCTGATCTTTCGTGCCGATGGCAGTGTTGAGCAACTCACTTCGACGGCTACGGTCATCGGCCTTTTTCCCGAGTGGGAATGCGCCACGCGGACCATCACGCTGTATCCCAATGATGTGCTGGTGATGTATACCGATGGCGTGACGGAAGCGAACGATGCGGCCGGAAAGGAGTTTGGGGAGTCGCGTCTACGCGAGACAGTCCGAGGCAATCTCGATCTCTCGCCCGCAGATCTGCTCACAGCTATTCAGGAAGCCGTACAGAAATTCAACGTGGGTGAGCAATTCGACGATTTGACCTTAGTCGTGGCCCGAGCGCGTTAGACGTGACTCAGGTCACGGACTATTCCCCGCCATCCCACTTCCTTGACAATGAAGTACTGGAATAATTTTTCGACATCCACCTCACTCCCTCCGTTAGAGGACCACATGTCCCACGATCCGAGTCCCTGCACTTCCTTCGGACTCCAGCGAATTCCGTTGGCATCACCTCTATCGCTGCCATAGCCGCGCTGATCATCTTCGCCTTGTTTCTCTTTCAAATCGTTGCCTTCTTTGTGTGGCCGCCACCCTCTACGGTGATACGGCGACACTGGAGCGGTTATCGTGCCTACGGCAACAACGTCTATACTCACGAGTTCCTCCCGAATTGGGAACCCATCGCCTGGAACGAAGACTGCTTGCATGAATTGGCAGGATTACTCTGGTATTGGGTGCACGGCTGGATTTGACACCGTCGAAACCCAGCTCGTCCTCAGCTCGCATTGCTCAATCGATGCCGGGACTCTGAGGAACTCCTGCGTATCGTCGATTTTGTAGACATCTGTCGCTTCGATGGTGATGGATTCAAAACCTGCAGTGGCTTGCCAAGATTAGCTGGGTTCCGGAACTTGGAATGTGCCGATGGTTCTTGCGAACGCATCGGAAACCTAGGTCCTTTTGATGATTAATT
>Ga0187817_10001729_pt1 | contig 10908 bp, 9 predicted proteins | sample NC_wetland_sal_i_17_FD_132431 | JGI IMG/M metagenome (GOLD analysis project Ga0187817, IMG submission 132431) | Wetland sediment microbial communities from Neuse River Estuary, North Carolina, USA - SO4_2 | ecosystem: Environmental > Aquatic > Freshwater > Wetlands > Sediment | place: USA: North... | reverse complement strand
GCCTTCTTCATTCAGATTCCCGATAATCAGCTCAGCAGCCTGATGCACCGTTGGCCGCACCGAAATCGCGCCCAGTTGCCATAACAGGTGGTCGCTTAAGTTTCCCGGCTTCGACAGGAAGTTCTCGAAGGAAGGCTTCTCGATCTCTTCCATTTCTCCCGAGCAGCGATAGCCGGGATCGAGATAATCCTGAAAGAACGAGCCAAAATCGATCTCTTCGAACGGATCCTTCTTCTCATCTGCGATGGTCGGGGCGCCCTCTTCGGGAGTTGTCGCCTTGGCGGCGATCCGGTCGCGTTCTTCCTCCTGGCGTCCGACATCATCGAGCAAGGGGACGGCATCTTCCAGTTCTTCCAGCACCGGGTTCTCGACCATCTCGGCATTGATCATGTCCTTAAGCTCAAGCTTATTGAGCGCGAGCACGGACACCATTTGCACGAGACCCGGCGTCAGAATCTGCCGCTGGGACAACTTGACGTTCAGTTTGTGCTGAAGAAGCACCATTTGCTCCCTACAACAAGTTCTCAGCTCTTGGTTCTCAGTCAAAGCTGCTCTTCGACTGTTCGTATATCGGGGGATGGAAAAATTAGCTTCTCATGCGCGGAGCCAGATCGGGTGGACACGAAAGGTCAATGTGTCCACGCCTTGGTAACTAGAAAACAGTTCCCAATTCTCAGTTCTCAGAATGCTAGGTCGCACTGAGAACTGAGAACCGGGAACTCATACCAAGGAGAAGCTTTCCCCCAAATAAACGCGCCGTACCTCAGGATCGCTGCCCAACTCTTCAGGCGTACCCGAACGGAATATCCGTCCCTCATTAATGATGTAGGCGCGATCCGTTACCGACAACGTCTCGCGGACGTTGTGATCCGTAATCAAAATTCCGATCCCGCTGGCCCGCAGATCAGAAATTATCTTCTGTAGATCCAAAACGGCAATCGGGTCAATTCCAGAGAACGGCTCGTCCAGCAAAATAAATGTTGGGCTGATGCACAGCGACCTCGCAATTTCCACTCGCCGCCGCTCTCCGCCCGACAACGCATATCCTCGATTCTGCCGGATATGCTCCAGTCCGAGTTGGTCAATCAGCTTCTCTGCCTTTTCCCGGCGCTCATGCCAGGAAATCGGCTGTACTTCCAGCACCGCCAGGATGTTCTCCTCGACCGTGAGCTTTCGAAAAACCGAAGCTTCCTGCGGAAGATAGCTGATACCATACTGGCGCGCCCGTAAGTACATGGGAACGCTAGTGATATCTTCGTCGTCGTACAACACTCTGCCTGTGTCGGGGGGAACCAGACCTACAATCGCATAAAAAGAAGTGGTTTTTCCGGCGCCATTCGGTCCCAGGAGGCCCACGACCTCACCCTGCAGAACCTGTAGGCTGACCCCGTTTACTACGCGTCGGCCACGATAAGATTTCCCAATTTCGTCGGTGGCCAGCGTGTGCATTTATCGTGCCACTTGCGTCCGGGTAACTGTCGGGGACGTTTCTCTACCTTCCACGAGCACCCTATCATCGTGTGTGTAGAAAGTCAACGAATCGCCCGTGGTTTTGCCCCGTTCGGCATCAAAAATGCTGGGAGGTCCGCTCGATGGCCCTCCGGTCAGGACGTACTTGTCGTCGGCTGCGGTGTAAACCAACCGCTCACCGGTCGCATGCCGCGTCGGCTGGGTGATCACGACCCTTTGTTCAGTCACGATGTGGTCCACTTGCCCAGGCATCGCCGGATTCCCGCCCCCTTGCGACTGGCTCCTCGGCAGCAGAAACACGGTCATCTGTTGACCGCTTATAGTAGCGTCGGAAGCTTTCGCGTTGACCCCGCCGTCCAGGAAGATTTTCCGCTCCGCATCGGTGTAGTTCAGGCGCTCGGATGTAATGTGCACCGGTGTCGCCTTCCCCGTCCTGTCAACTTGCACTATCACGGTCGAAACCAGCTGAGCCGAGTTCGCCTGTGCCACCAGCGATCGGTGGTCGCGATCAAATTGCAGCGTGGGAGCTTCCACCACATTCGCGTCTTGCCACAAGCGGGCATCGCCGCTATAGACCGCAATGGCCGATGAACGATGCGATGTCATGCTCCGGCTGGTCACGTGAATCGGGTCGGACGAGGCAAGCATGGCGCCATCCGGCTGCGGCTTCAGATCGGAGTACGTGCTCTTGACGTTGCCCTCGGCAGTGGCCTCGCCGGTCGCCCGGTTCATGCGAATCGTGTGCGCAGTCGTCGTCATACCCGTGTCGACCACTCGAGGCGATCCGCTCAGTACCAGCATTTGATCGGAAGTTGTGTAGTCTCCCCGTTCCGCCCAAGCCTTTTGCGTGCCATCGACGTAGGCGAGCCCGCCTGTCTGTGTGATCGAGGAAACGCCGCCATCCGGGAGGAAGACGACGTCCAGTATCTTGCTGGTCGAAACTCGATCTGTCTGTCCCCGGGCGCCGGTCTTATTCGATCCGGTCTTACTCGCGTCGGCCTTACTAGCATCGATCTTATTAGGATCGATCAAGCCGCTAACAATCTTGGCGTCGGGCTCTCCATGCAGCGTGGCCAGTCGGTTCTTTTCCGTGAATTTCGCAGTGAACTTGGCTGCGGTCACCACGGTCTTCTGATTTTCGCCCGGTTGCGTAATCACGATCTGCGGTGGTCCGCTCGTTTCGGCGAGCTGCAGCAGACGGCCGTCCTTGACCGTGAAGTCCATCACCGGAGCAGTCATCACGACATCTTGAGACTGCGCGCCTTCTTTCGCTGACGACGGCGACGCCACCGCAAGCAAACTCCCGCTCTTGCCGTTTTTCTGGGACAACCGCACGCCGTCTTCGGCATGAATTGTGTCTAGTATCTGCTGCCCGACAAAATGCAAAGTCACATGTCCGGCGTCAGCCTCGGCGGGCTGGGGCCCCTGGTTCTGTGCCGCCTGGTTCTGCACTCCCTGGTTCCGCGCTCCCTCGTTCTGGACTGCCTCGTTCGTAAGGTGCACATTGCCGCTAAGAATGGCTTTGGTAATGAGATTCCGCGTTCCGGTCAAGAACAGTTCAGCGCGGTCGGAGCGCTCGTGCGTTTCCGAGTTCGGTGTATTCGAGTTCGATGTTTTCGAGTTGGAAGGCGGCCGCCCATGAATTTCCGTCTCCACGTCGCCTTCGGCAAGAATGTGGTCGACCGTGTTGTCGTCGTGCAGGAAGAACGTCGCGTGGTCGGACCGCGTTTCCTGCAACTCCCGCGTCATGTGCACAGTCTCGAGCACGACCAGCCGGGGCTGCTTCGTAATCACGCCACGATCCGCGGTCAGATGGACGGGCCGCGGCCGGTTGACAATCAGAGCGACCGCCGACACCAAGTTCATCGTGCCCGTCTTTGCCACGTAATGCATGCCCACTGCGGAACCCGATGCCTGTGGCGTCTGAAACACGACTTTCCCGGATGCGGAAGCGTCGCCCGTATTTTTGTTGAAGATGAGCCCGTTAGTTTCGAGATGAATCGGTTCTTTCATGTGCTCGGGAGGCGACTGGTCCGAATGTCGCATCCCCTCGGGATTCGCTTCCAGGTCAATCAGCACCCTGCCCTTGGTGATCACATCGCCCGATGCGGGATCGTAGTCGAAGTCATCCCCGGCAATCCGGTCGAAGCGGCTGGCATCCTTGCCGTAGATAACGATCTTGACGTTGTGCAGGTCAGCCCGCCCTCCCTCTTTGAACTGAACCGCCTTCGAGGCGTTCACCGTAAACTGAGTGCGGCCCTCGACGGACTTGGAGATCGAAAAGCCCTCGGCGGTTTGCTGAATGTCCAAGCCAAGTTTAGCGGGAACAGTGTGAATTGCCTTGCGCAGACTCCATTGCGCGTAGAAATACATTCCCGCGACCGTAGCAATCATCAGAATCGCGATCAAGGCGAACCAGCGGCGCAGGCGTGTAACGCGGAGAGACATGGTCTCAGTCTAAAGGAAAGCGAGCGAAGTTATTGCAGAGTTAGAGGTCAGATTGCAGAAGTGTAAACCCACGGACCCATCGCATGTGAGGATGCAACCGTCTGCAATCTCACCTCTAAACTCTGACCTCTCTAGACCCGCCGCACCAGCGTCCCGGCCAGCAAATCGTGCAGTCCCTGTTTTCGCTCTGTGAACCCGACCATGATGTAGCCGATGCCCAGCACCATCGCCGAAAGATACTTCGCAAAATGCCTTCCCGTAGCGCGTTCCAATGAGATGCGGTTGCCATTGAGATCGGTGACCTTCATCCCAAAGATCATCTTGCCCAGCGTTGCCTGGTAGGACGAGCTCTCCATGAAAGCCTCGTACAACCAGGAACCGAAAAGCAGCAAGATAAAGGTCACGCCGCCGCCGAGAAGAGCAAGCCCTGCATGAGGAAGACCGGTCATCATTCCTCCTGCCAGCCCGAGACCGCCGAAAATCATGCCCACAGGAGCCACCACAACGCGCAGGATGATGGCATCAATAATGGCTGCGACTACCCGAATCCAAAACCCTCCATAGCCAACCGCCGCCATCGGGGCAACCGGCGGATACGCAGTCGCGGAGGTCGGGTAGGGCGACGACGGATTGGACGACGATCCTACCGCAGTCGGGACAACGCCGAGCATCGGGTTCGTAGGCGTTCCACAGCGACTGCAAAACTGAGCGCCAGCGGCGTTCTGCGTACCGCACTTGTTGCAGAAGAAGGTTCCGTTCATGACCCGGCACTATAAAGATGGATTGCCCTCTTGTCAAAGACCTGACAAGCAAACAGACCTGCGAAGGGGCAGCCGCCCCGGCTGTCCACGTCGAGCGCAGATCGGCAGCTGCCTGCGCTCATCGCGCGCGCACCACATCGCGCAAAGTGAGCTCCAACCCGCCGAAATCCGGGTGGTCGTTCATGCCCAGCGAGTAGGCAATGTCCAGGCGGTCCCCAGCCACCAACTGCAACCGATCGCACGATTCCTTCAGGCTCCAGCCCATAGCCTTGAATGTGATGTTGTCGCGCCAGGAGGATGACACTTCTGTGGTGCAGGCCTGTGCGGTGGCGGGGTGAAGCGCCGTTCCTACACCATCTCGTCTCGAGATCGCGGCCGCGTCAGGATGGCAGCGGGGCGTGAAATCCGCAGTCGCCCCGGTTCCATTAACCGAGGCCGACACCCGCAGCCGAACATGCTTGTCTTTTACCGCCTGCGGAGGTGCCATCAGCCGCACCCCGCGCGCGGCGAAAACAGGCTCGCGATTTTCCATCCCAAAGGGTTCCAGCAAAAGCAGCGCTTGCTGAAGTTCAGGCGTGACCTCCCGCAGCGGCAAGTCTCGATCGAATTCAAGCTGCGGTTCGAAATCGGCCGCAGTCAGCCGCGCGCGCGCGTAGCAATCGAGATGCTGGCGCAACTTCTCGATGTTCGCGCGGGGCAGCGCAAAACCGACGGCATGCGCGTGTCCGCCGTAGCGGGAGAACAGTTCGTGGCACGATTCGATGGCATGGAGCAGATGGAATGACGGAATCGATCGTCCCGAGCCATGCGCTTCATTACCCTCCCGCGAGATGACCATCGTAGGCCGCCCATGCCGTTCCACCACACGCGACGCGGTAATGCCTATCACGCCGCGATGCCAACCCTCGCCGTCAAGCACAACGCAATATGCTTCGCGCAGTGCGGGCTCCTCTTCCAGACGCCGCTCGATGCTGTCCATGATGCGCCGCTCCTCTTCCTGACGTTCGGCGTTCAATTGGTCAAGCCGGCCGGCAATCTTCCGGGCGCACTCCATATCTTTCTCGTTGAAAAGATCGACCACGTCGTGAGCCACGTCCATGCGTCCGGCAGCATTCAGGCGAGGCGCAACTCGAAAACCGACTTCGGTCGCGGTCAGCGCCCGTCCTTCACCGAGCTTCGCAACTTCCAGCAGGGCCTTCAGCCCGACGTTCACCGGACGGCGCAACCCCTGCAATCCCAGCTTCGCAAACACGCGATTCTCACCCAGCAACGGGACGGCATCAGCGATGGTCGCGATGGCGACGACTTTCATGAATGACATCAGCAGGCGAGATTGATCTTTAGTCTCCAGCCGGCGCTGCATCAATCCCTGGGCCAGCTTGAACGCCACGCCCGCCCCGCAGAGATGCTTGCAGGGATAATCGCAACCGTTTTGGTTTGGATTTATAACGACCAGCGCCTGCGGGACGCCGTCCATCCCCGGCAGGTGATGGTCGGTGACGATCAGGTCCACTCCGGTGCGGCGCGCGGTTTCGGCGGCAGCGAACGCGCGAATGCCGGTGTCCACGCTGATAATCAGCCGCACGCCATCGGTGGCGGCGCGCTCGATTACCTCGTCGCGCATACCGTAGCCTTCGCTGATGCGATGCGGCACATGAAAATCCGCCGCTCCGCCGCAAAGCTCGATAGCCGTCTTGAGAATGACAATCGCTGTGGTGCCATCCACGTCGTAGTCGCCGTAGATTAGAATTTTCTCGTTGCGCTCCAGCGCCGCTTCCAGCCGATCCAGAGCGGATTTCATTCCGCTCATTCGCAGCGGGTCGTGGAGATCGTCAAGCGCAGGCGAAAGAAAACGTGCCGCTGCCTCCGGTTCCTCGATCCCACGGCCAACAAGCAGATCGGCAAGCACGGGCAAAGCAGAAGCAGAGATTTTCAGTCCCGAACTATGAAGAGCCGCTGCCAGAACCTTGGCCTTGGGAGAATTCAGGGGATTCGCGATCCATCGCATGTGCAATTCCGGGCAATTCCGAGAATGACCAGCTTAGCAGCTTGCGCGAGATCGCCAGAAGCGGGATTTCCACCGTCGTTCACACATTCACGAAACAAGGCGAGATTGCCGATAGCTATGACTTAGGGCGAATGACGTGGCAACAGGCTCAAGCGAAACGACGGACCCGATGGAACTACGGTGGGATCCCGACAATATCCCACCCCTCCCGGCCGTCGCGCTGAAAGCCCTTAAGCTGATGTCGGGCACGGACACGTCCTTGCTCGAACTCTGTAATCTGATCCGTTCCGATCCCGCATTCTCGATTGCTGTGCTCAGGATCGCCAATTCTCCACTGGTGGCGTTTTCCAAAAATGTCACCAGCGTGCTGCAGGCATCGATGCTGCTCGGCTTCCAACGTTTGCGGAGCGTGGTGATCACAGTGGGTCTGAGAGCTTATCTAAAGGGCGCGTCCTCGCCGCTGATGCGGGCCTGCTGGCGACACAGCGTCGCCTGTGCCATCATCGCCGAGCGCAGTGCAAAGTGGAGCTTCCTGGATAACGATTTCGCCTACACGGCAGGCATTCTGCATGACATCGGCACGGTGGCTCTGGCCACGTTTGTGCCCGAGTGCTACGCCCGCGTCGTCGAGCGCGGGGCGGACCAGCCTCAAGATCTTCTCCAGATTGAACAAGAGCTATGCGGAATCGATCACTGCCAGGCAGGACGATCGCTTATGACTGCCTGGAACCTCCCCGAAGCATTCATCGAGATCGCTGCGCGCCATCACGACCCGGAAGCACATTTACCGGGTGCAGCGTCCTTGGTCCCGCCCAGCTGTGCGCTGGCGGATTCACTCGGCTTCGAAGTAATCCGCTGTCGATCCGGTCGCAGTTATGCCGAGATTCTCGCCAGGTTTCCGGAGGCCGCGCGCAGCCGATTTCCCACCAGCGCCAAAGAACTCGCCGCAGAGATCGCAACCGAGATCAAAGTAATTGAGTCAGCGTAGAGCGGAAAGTCACAGCAAAACGACGGTTTTCTAAGACCTGACACCTGTCAACTAAGACCTGCTCTAACGCTCCTCGTCCTGGTCCGGTTCATCGATCATGAATCCGCCGCTATCGTCCGCCAGCTCACGCAGGTGTTGATAATGTTCGTACCATTCCGTGCCCGCTTCATAGACAAAAACGCATCCCTGATACGCCCATCCCAGTTGCACAAACCCTGTCTTGCCGACGTAGCTCTTCAGCCAGCGGCTCTCTTCCAGATCTTCTTCGCTGCTGTAATCGCCGTCGGCAAGCAGTTGGGACAAACGGTCCAACTCTTCGCGGTCGAGCGCCCAGGAATGCATGGTCAGAAAGGGCGCGCCCGTGGACTTGGCCAGCTCCACAAAATCCTTCCAGCCGTCCGGATTCTGTGCCGAGTCCCAAAGCACGCTGGGAACCTCTTCGCACTCGACATAGCCGAAGAACCGGCGCATGCCCAGACCTTCAATGAAGGCCGTCATATCTTCTTTCATGCCGCTAAGGTCGTCTGGATGCGGAGACATTGATTCCATTATTGTAAGGCTTAGACAGGTCAGCCGCCACTGCCGAAGACGGTCGTTGGTCGCTAGTCGTTCGTCGTTGGCAAACCGTGAAATGTTGCCTTCATCCGGTCGATGCGGGTTGAGGCAACTGGCGAACGACTGACGACCAGCGACCGCTCTTCTGTGTTAAACTTTCCGTTCACAAAAAGCGCGTTGATCATGCTCTTTTCTAAAGAATACGTGGGCTATCTGGCCCGCGAAGTTTCCAAAAAACTGGTGGCGAGCGGTCTCATTGAGACCAAGGCGATGCCCGCTCTCAACGAGAAGGTGCATGCCGCTCTGCTCGAAGAACTGGCGCTCGAAGACCGCATCAACGATGAGGTGCGCGTCATTCTTGAGGCTTATTCCGAAGAAATGCAGAAAAGCGGCGCGAACTATCAGGAAATGTTCCGCAAAGTAAAAACCGAGTTGGTGAAGAAATACAAGGCTGTTCTTTAGTATTAGCATTGACCTGGAGGACGCCCCGGAGGATGTCCCTGCTGTGCGATTGACCCGCGACAAAGTCAACAAACTCGCCCACGTGGTTACCGATGCCGTAGCCGAGTTGGATGAAGTCGAATTCATAGAAGACCGCAACACCATCCGCCTCGAAGTTCGCAAGATTCTCGAAGAGCTGCTCATGCAGGAAGCGCGTATTGATCAGGCCGCGCGCCAAAAAATCGAGAGCCAGCGTCGCACCATCATCGAGGGGTCAGAGGAATGGTCGATCCTCTATCGCAAGTATTACAACGATGAAGTGAAGAAGCTGGGCGTGTAGTTCTCACTTGTAATCCAAACTTCGCTCTTCAGAATCGGGCGAGATCGAATCTTTCGCAGCCTTCCATTTCCATTACAGTCCGAACAATCCTCTCATTTTCCCAATGTGGCGCGAACTCACGTGCGCACAACTGCGGCTGGTTCTGCCTCGCGCAATGCGAATTCTCATTAGGCCTTTGCATTGTTCAGATTGAACGGCGATTTCTGGTGGGAGAGAAAACGCATTGCTTGGCCACAAGAATGCTATCGCTAGATAGTTCGAGGCTATCGTTGCCGGTTTTGAGCTTTGGGGATCTCGGCAAGGAAGGTCGCTCACGCCGCTAAGAATCGTGGGAACGAAAATTGGGAACGAGAATTATGAGAACGAGAATCATGAGAAAAGCCGCAGTTTGCATTTTCTTCCTGGTGACGTCGCTTATCGCACAGGTCCACTTTCTAACTGGGGCGCCACCGGCCGCAGCCACCGGCCCGGTGTTTGAGGCGAGCGCTGGTTACACTTACTTTGATATGGACACACCATCGCGACAACGCGTCGGCCTCAGCGGAGTCGATGCCAACGGCTTTGTCGACCTCAACTCGCGTTGGGGAATCGTGGCGGATGCAACCTACGCCCACACCGGCGCGGTGCTCAGTACGCCGCGCAGCGGCAATGTCGTGAGCTGTCTGACCGGCCCAGTGTTTTATCCCGTAGACTTTGGCAACGCTCGAATCTTTGTGCACACCTTAGGTGGCGTCAGTTTGGTAAATAGCGCGGTTCCCGTCATGGGAACGTATTACCTGGGTGGAACCATCATCCGATTTTCCTACGCAGTCGGTGGAGGGGTCGAACACGCCATCGCCGGACCCCTCGCCATTCGAGTCGGAGGCGACTATCTGCGAACCGCGTTCGCCAATCCCACCGCCGCGATCGTGTCCCAGAGAAATCTACGCCTTGTAACTGCCATCGTCGTCCGTTTCGGAAGGCGCTGACCTGCACAAACCTTAGCGGAACAAGATTTAGCGTGCGGCATCGCAAGCTCTACCTTCCGGCATCGAGTTCCTGCATGCGTAGCACGTCGTCTTGATCTTTCTCCTTGCCCTTGACTCCAGCCTCATCCAGCTGGCGCGCTACGGGCTGCACTACTTGCAGAATTCGCGCCAGCGTCTGCCCTACGGCTTCTTTGTCGCTATTCTCCGCGCCGTGACGCTGAAGTATGCTCTCGAGCAGAGTCTTCGGCCGCGGATAGACCACAATCTTGACATCGTCGCTTTCGGAAACTCCAATTGCTTTCTTCACCAATTTCAGCGCTGTATCGTAGCCACCAAGTTCATCCACCAGGCCAAGGTTCTTCGCGTCCTGCCCAGACCAGATTCGGCCCTTCGCAATCTCCAGCACTTTTTCCTTGGGCAACTTGCGACCGTCGGCAACCTTGCCGGTGAAATCCACATAGACACGGTCGAGCCATGTCTGGAACCTTCCCCATTCGGCGGGCGTGTAGTCGTGCGTTCCGGTAAACATGGTGGCGTTCTCGCCCTGATGCACCTCATCCCACGAGAGTCCAACTTTTTCCCACAAGCCGCTGGTCAGCATCTTTCCGCCGAGCACTCCGATCGAGGCCGTGATGGTTCCCGGCTGTGCCACGATCTTGTCGGCGGCCATGGCGACGAAGTATCCGCCCGATCCCGCCAGATTCCCCATCGAAACAATCACCGGCTTGCCCGCCTGGTGCGCCCGCACCACTTCACGCCAGATGGTATCGGAGGCGACATACGAACCTCCGGGACTATCTACGCGAAACAGGATTGCCTTTACGTCCTTGTCTTCCACCGCCGCGCGAATCGCGCCTGCCACCGTGTCCGAGCCCATCGTCTGGCTGCCTTGCACAGGATCGTAATCGCTCTTGCCGCGGGTAACACCG
>Ga0187817_10001724_pt1 | contig 10913 bp, 6 predicted proteins | sample NC_wetland_sal_i_17_FD_132431 | JGI IMG/M metagenome (GOLD analysis project Ga0187817, IMG submission 132431) | Wetland sediment microbial communities from Neuse River Estuary, North Carolina, USA - SO4_2 | ecosystem: Environmental > Aquatic > Freshwater > Wetlands > Sediment | place: USA: North... | reverse complement strand
ATGGCCGCGAGCGGCGCCATCATCCCGCGCTGCTTGTTGTGCGCGGCCTGGCGCGCAGCGGCGAAAATGGGCGCATTTTGTTCCGGAGTGCCAAGCTTTTCGTTGCGCTCTCGTGTTTTGGGCGCGGGCCTTTCCGCGATCTGGCGGGCAAATGCGACCGCGCCAGCGCGCAGGTCGCCGTCAATCAGCTTATCCACTATGCCGCATCGGGCTGCTTCCTCAGCTTTAACAGGCTTGCCTTGCGCACACATCTCCACAGCTTTCGCAACACCCGCAAGGCGGGGAAGGCGCTGAGTCCCGCCCGCGCCGGGAATGATGCCCAGATTCACTTCGGGTTGACCCACCTGCGCCGCCGGATGAGCCACACGATAATGCGCGGCCATCGCCAGTTCGAGCCCACCTCCGAATGCGGTGCCGTGAATTGCGGCGACGATCGGCTTGGGGCAATCCTCCATCTTCAAAAGCTGTCGAAGGAGTCCCTCCCCCCGCGGCTGGCCCGAGGTGATTTTGCCAAACTCTTTGATATCCGCCCCGGCGACAAAAGTTTTTCCGGCGCCGATCAGCACGGCAGCCTTCACGTGATTGTCAGCGGCGATGGTTTCGATAGCTTCGGCAATTCCTTCGCGCACCGCCGAGCTGAGGGCGTTGACTGGTGGATTGTCTATGGTAATCACAGCGATATCGCCGTCTTTGCTGACTTGTACGAGGCTGTTGGTCACCGTAATCCCCCCTCTGAAACGTAAGAGGTATTGCTCAAGCGCTCACGCCTGCAATCGAAGGCGCATCTATCACCAGCTGCGCGAGACGCTCGCGATGAAAGGCTGCGTCGCCGAAGGCGGTCTCCGAGGCTTTGGCGCGGCGATAATAGAGATGCAAATCGTTTTCCCAAGTGAAGCCCATTCCGCCGTGAATCTGGATTCCGCGGTTTCCCACGGTTCGGCCGGCATCACTGGCGTAGATTTTCGCGATGGACACTGCCGCGGATGCGTCAGGCACATTCTCCTGGAGCGCCCATGCGGCGTAGTACGCGGCCGAGCGTGAGCTTTCCGTTTCGAGGTACATATCGGCGCATTGATGCTGAACGGCCTGGAACGAGCCAATGGTCTTGCCGAATTGCTTGCGGGTTTTGGCGTATTCGACGGTCATGTCCAGAGTACGTTGCATACCGCCAACCATCTCGGCGACCAAGGCGGTAGTCGCGACGTCGATTGGCATAATCAATCCGGACAGGTCGCCAAGTTTTTCTGCGGGCGCGCCATGGAAGTGAACGGAGTAGAGTTTTCGGGTCAGATCCATACCGGACATCGGGAACATTTTTACGCCGGGCGATTTGGCCTCGACCAGAAAAACTCCATTGCGCGCCAACACCAGAATCCAATCCGCAACGGCGGCATCGGGAACAAACAGCTTTTCACCGCTCAGCTTTCCATTGACCACGGCCATCTGGATATTTCTTAGATCCCAACTCGCAAGCGCTTCAAGAATCGCAACCGTTGCGCGTGCTTCGCCGCGACAAATCGGGGCAAGATACTTTTTCTTTTGCTCCACGGTACCGACAGCGTCGATCACGGAACCGCTCAACACAACCGTGGAAAAGAACGGCCCCGGCAAAAGCGCGCGCCCCGCTTCCTCCATAAGCAGAATAAGTTCGACCTTGCCGAGGCCAACGCCTCCGTACTCTTCCGGGAAAATGATGCCGGTATAGCCTTGATCGGCCAATTTGCGCCATAGTGCGGCGTCGTAGGCGGTATCCGTGTCCATAAGGCGCCGAACTTCGCTTATAGGACACTCGCCGGAAAAGAAGCTGCGCGCGCTATCTTTCAAGATTTCCTGGCTCTCATTCAAACCAAATTGCATCGTTTATCCTCTTCAGTAGCTTCGTGGCAGCCCGAGTACAAAATGGCCGATGATATTGCGCTGCACCTCCGAGGTACCCGCCTCGATGGTGTTTCCCCGGGCACGAAGATAGCCGTAGGACCACAAGCCTTTGTCTACAGCGAGAGAATCGGTGCCCAGTAGCTGACCATAGGGCCCGAGAATCTCCTGTGCCAATTGCTGCACGCGCTGGTTCAATTCACTCCAGAAAATTTTCTGAATGGAACCTTCGGGGCCCGGCACACCGGTCGCGGTGATGCGGCTGAAGGCACGAAGCTGATTCAAGCGCATGATTTCGATTTCCGCGGCACATTGCGCCAGTTTCTGCCGGATTAGTGGGTCCTCGGCGGCGGTCCCGCCATTGCGGGGGATAGTGCGAGCCAGTTGGATGAGGCGGCTGATATTTCGCTTAAAAATGAGGTGTAATCGCGCACCGTAAGAGCCGCGCTCATACATCAACGTGCTCACGGCCACGTTCCAGCCGTCGCTTACCTTGCCGAGCACATTTTCTACGGGTACGCGAACATCGCGGAAAAACAGCTCAGTGAATTCACTTTCGCCGGTCATCTGGCGCAGAGGACGAACCTCCACACCCGGCGCCTTCATATCAACGAGAAGAACCGTCAGCCCCTTGTGCTTGGGCACGTCCGGGTCCGTGCGAACCACGAGCTCGCACCAATCGCCCACCCAGCCGTAGCTGGTCCATACTTTCTGGCCGTTAACGACGTAGTGATCGCCGTCCAGCCGGGCTTCGGTCTGAAGGGAAGCGAGATCGGACCCTGCGTTGGGTTCAGAGAAACCCTGGCACCAAATCTCTTCCGCACTCAGAATCTTTGGGATAAACCGCTTTTTCTGGGCATCCGTGCCTAAGGCGATGATGGTCGGCCCAATGAGTCCGAGGCCCAAGGCGTTCGCCATAGGAGGCGCCTCGACCCGCGCCATCTCTTCCCAAAAAATCGCCTGCTGCATCAAAGTGGCGCTGCGGCCGCCGTATTCCTTGGGCCAGGAAACCGCTGCCCACCCTGCTTCATAGAGTTTCCGCTGCCAGGCTCTCCGGTAGGGGAAGGATTCATCCAACGGCTTTTCGCGCCATTCGCTCCAATCCTTTGGAACGTTTGCTTGCAGCCAGGCACGAAGCTGGTCGCGGAAGGCCAGTTCCTCTGGCGAAAAATTCAGGTCCATTGGTTGTCTAGCTCCTTTGGCACGACGAACGAGAAATCATTTATTTTGAGCCGAGGATTTTGCCTGTGCTGCCTTCACTTCAAGCGAATCAGATTCCGGACGATTGGTCGTCTGGCTGGGCCAGTATTTCTTTCGCAGTTCCCTTTTCAGAACTTTGCCCGTGCCGGTCTTCGGCAGGCTCTCCAGAAATTCCACCGAACGCGGGCACTTGTAATGGGCCAGGTGCGAGCGGCAGTGTTCGATGAGTTCGATTTCACCCGCCTGTTGGTTCGGTTTCAAAACAACCAGCGCTTTTGGTACCTCTCCCCACATTTTGTCCGGCACCGGGATGATTGTCGCTTCGAGAACGGCAGGATGGGAAAGGATGGTCTTTTCGACTTCGAGCGACGAAATATTTTCTCCTCCGCTGATGATGATGTCCTTTTTGCGGTCCACGATCAGAAGGTAACCATCTTCGCCCCACGTGGCCATGTCTCCGGTATGGAACCAGCCGCCGCGCATCGCTTGCGCAGTTGCTTCGGGCTGTTGCCAGTAGCCTTGCATGACCGCATCGCTGCGGGCGATGATCTCACCGATGGACTTCCCGTCTTTTGGGACGTCCTGGTCATTGGAGTCGACGACGCGCAGTTCGACGCCAGGCATCGCATAGCCGGTCATGGCTTGCCGCACAATCCTCTGCTCACCTTCCGCGGAAATGCCAGCCTTCATCAGAGAAATGGATAAAACCGGCGACGTTTCCGTCAACCCATATCCCGAAAAGCAAACGCAACCTAGTTTTTCTTCGACTTCGCGCACCAAGGTGGGCGAGGACGCTGCGCCGCCGATGTTGATCCGGCGCAGACTGCTGAGATCGTACTTGGAACGCTCGGGACAATTCACCAGGGCGGTGGCCATGGCCGGCACGAGGCTGCAATGGTTCACGCGTTCGGTTTCGATCAGGCGAAAAATCTCTACCGGGTCGAATCGCTGAATCATGACGTGCTTGCCGCCGAGCAGGGTCAGAAAATGGGGCACGCCCCAGCCGTTGGCGTGAAACATGGGAATGGTGTGGAGCTCAACGGCGTCTTTCTCGGTGGTCAAGCCCAGGCCGGTATTGTAGGCGTGGAGGTAGACGTTTCTGTGCGTGAGCATCACGCCTTTGGGCTCGGCGCTGGTTCCACTGGTGTAAAAGAGTTCGGCGAGGGAGTTCTCGTCCACTTCCATGACGTCGCGGCAAAGCAGAGGAGCTTCCGCGAGAAGCGTCTCGTAATTCTGCTGCGTCAGCCACTCTTCGTCGGTCTGCTCGTCGAGAGAATAGAAGGCCTTCACTGTAGCAAGCTGCGGGCGAAAGGATTCGACCAGCTCGTTAAAGTGGCTCTGCAAGAAGAGCACACGAGCGCCGGCATCATTCAAAATGAAGGCCAGTTCGTGGGCCGACAAACGGATGTTCAGCGGCAGCAACACGGCTCCCGCTTCGAGGACACCGTAGTACGCTTCCAACAGGCGGTGACAATTGGTGCCGAGAAATGCGACGCGGTCGCCTGGCTGAACGCCTGACTTGCGCAGAGCGCCGGCAAGCCTGCGGACGCGCTCCCCAAACTGAGAGTAGGTGAACCGTTCTTTGCCACACACGACAGCGGTGCGCAGCGGATATTGCTGCTCGGCATAACGAAGGAAGCGAATTGGTGTCAGCGGTATGTTCACGGGTCGGTCGGGCCTCAACTAAGCGGTCTGCCCTCCATCGACGACCAGCACGTGGCCGGTGACGAAATCGGAGGCGTCCGAGGCGAGAAATACGGCGGCACCTTTTAAATCGTCATCGCCGCCGAATCGCCGCAACGGAATTTTTTTCAGGAACGCTTCGCGATTCCTTTCGATGACCACCTCGGACATGTGCGTGGGGAACCATCCAGGAGCAATAGAATTCACCTGGATGTTGTGAATGCCCCACTTACAGGCCAGATCTTTCGTAAAGGCAATGACTCCGCCTTTGCTGGCGTGGTAGCCGATGGCCTGAAATTCCGGCGGCGCGCCTTGCAGCCCGGCCACCGAGGCGATGTTGATAATTTTTCCGCGGCGTTGCGCCACCATATGCTTTCCGGCGGCTTGTGAGAACAGAAAGGTGCCGGTCAGATTCGTTTCGATGACTTTGTTCCAGTGCTCGAGCCGCATTTCCTCGACGGGGGCGCCCCAGGATGTTCCGGCGTTGTTGATGAGGATATCGAGGCGCCCAAATTGCGCGATCGTTTCCCCTACCACGTCGCGAACCTGGTCCGGATTCTTGACGTCGCAGCCAAGCGCAAGGGTTTTGACGCCGTGCCACCGCAATTCTTCGGCGGCCTGTTCGCAACGCTCCTTCTTCCGGGCGCAAAGCGCGACGTTTGCGCCCATTTCCGCCAAGCCCTCCGCCATTTGCCGCCCGAGCCCAATCGAGCCCCCGGTAACGATAGCCACGCGCCCTGAGAGGTCAAAGAGTTCCTTGGTATTCACCCCAAAATCCTCGAAATTGTGTAAAGCCCATCCACCTGTTTCTTTTGCCGCGACGGCTATTCCATCAATGCCAATGGAAAGAGAAAAAGGGATCGCCGCAGAAAAAGCCAAATTCACATTCTCCGTTTTCGGCATCAAACGGCCGAAGATACGGGCCTGGTTCGAACTTTACAAATGCCGGCGGCACGGGGACAATCGCGCCCGCCGAATTGGTGAAGATATTAAAATTGGGGCCGAGCGCCTCCGCCTCGTTGTTCAGATTGGTTGCATCCAGGTCACTCCATTTCCCCGTTTCCAGCCGGCTGAGGAGCGTCTGAACCGCCGCAATAGTTTCGGCAGGCGTAAATGCACAATGGCCGGCTCGAGCAACGAAGGTGCGGCGCAGAAATTCTCCATTGCCCTCTTCACGCACGACATCTTTGTAGGCACTTTCGTTTTCCACCACGACCAGGCCATCGCCGGTGGTGTGCAGGGTCAGTACGGGAATGTGAATTTCGCCGTTGTAGATGATGTTTTGTTCCAGGTAGTGCGTTGCTTCAGGATCAGCGCTGATCCGCGGGGATTCGTTCAAGAATCTCAGGTCTGCATCGAGATCGAGACCGGCCTGCTCGTAAAGAGCGCGTACTTCGGCCGCATCTCCGGAACGATCCAACTGCCGCCGGTAATCCACAGCAGTGTTCCAGGAGGGATTGCCCTGCGCGCGGAATTCGAGTTCCGCCCGAAACGCAAAAGCAAAGGGAAAGTCAACCTGCTGGGCCCAGAGGAACTGGTTTGCCTGCTGGTCGGTGAAATCCGTTGGAGCGGGCTCCGGCGAAAGTGGAGTAAACCAACCGGGCGTGTCGCCCAACGCTGCAACCAGGGACAAACGCGCTTTGCCTTGTGGGGTGGCCGCCGCGGCTGCCAGCACTTCTTCGGCAAGGTCAAGATTCGCAGTCGGATTGGTGATGTTTACGATTTGCAGACCTGAGCCCGGCGCGATCAAATTTTGGAACGCGAAAGCCGAATCCAGCGCCGTATTCCATGTGGCAACCCCACCCGAGAGGACACCGCACATCGGGAGTGCCGCGTCAAAGCGATGGGGATAGCGTTGGATCAATCCCGCGGTAATCATGCCACCCAGCGAATGTCCCCAGGCGATGGTCACCTGTGGATGTCCAACCAGGTGATCGAAAAGATCGAGCACGGCGATCTGGTCGGGCAAGGCCTGCTGAATGGCCCAGCCCGTGGTGGCATAGGAGGAGCCGGCGAGAGCGAAACCACTTGCCAGCATGAAAAGGCGCGTGGCGGGGTCCCCGACATCCATCGCGGGATTCGGGCTACCCGGAACCACATATCCGTGACTATACAGGAACAATGTGCCGTTCCAGTTTGCCGGAACCTCGATGAGGTACGTCGCGCCGTCCGGCAGCGTGCCGGTGTGCATGGAGACACCCGGCTGGGCTGAGGCGCCGCCGGGATTTATCAGCAGAACGGATGCGACTGCCAGAGACAAAATCAGGTGCTTGATGGATTGCCGCATATCTTTCTCCCTTGCCAAATTGGCATGTTCCTCGGCCCGGGCCGCCCGGCCGGTCAACCAAGCTTCTTCAACCAGCATGAGAAACAGCCCGGCTTCCGGCGGGACATGGCCAGAAGATACCGGCGACTACGGTTAGAAAGTCATCCGCACTCCCAATTGAATTTCGCGCTTCGGAAAGTCCGACGTGAACGCAAGTGGCGTGCTTGGCGTAATCGTCGTGAAGTTGGGCACGATGCCATGGACATCGAACGTGGTGTGCCCGCCTCCACCTAGGGCTGTGGGGAGTCCGAACAATGGGCTCACCTCGTTGTTCACGCTGGCGTAGTTCGTGTGGTTGGCCACGTTAAATCCTTCCGCCGTTACCACGAGATTCGCCTTTTCGCCCAGTTTGTGCTGCCAGCTTAGCCGCAGGTCCAGATTCGTATACGTCGGACCGAGGCCGCTGTCGCGTGGAGCCCCAAAGGGACGTTCGTTGGTAATGTGATTATTTCCATTGACCGCGCCTCCGGCCAGGAGATTGAAAGGCAATCCGCTGTGGTACGTGAAAATCGGACTGAGCTGGAATCCGGAAAGGATGGCCTGCTTCCACGGGCTGTCGAACACCCCGGCAATCACCACCTTATTCCGTTGGTCGAATTCGGAAAGACCGCGATCCATCGAGAGGTCGGTGGGGTCTTGCGGTCCATAGTCTGTGTTGAAGTCGGTGGTAGTGTCGAAGCCTTTGCTGAAGGTGTAGTTGCCAAAGAGCGTGAAGCGGCTATTGAACCGCTCTTTGACTTCCAGGATTCCTGCCTCGTAGAGCGCAGAGGCCGCGGACGTGTATTGATTGTTCTGGATGATCAGGGGATTCACAAAGCACTTATATGGATTGGGCGCGCAGGGCAAGCCTTCGGCGCCCCCGAGTGGGTCGGTGGCTGCGTTCAGATTCCAGTTCTTGTAGGTATAGGTTCCCCCGTTGGCGAGCGGAATCGTGCTGGTCGGCGTTGTGGGCAGAAGATTCGTGTCGATGGCCACCGGAAGTCGCAGCGTGTGCGTATAGATTCCGCTGAGAGCAACAGAAAGCCCCGGAAGAATCTCGCGCTCAATCCCGATCGATGCCTGTTGCGAATAAGGAGGTTTATAGTCCGGCGGATTGCTGAAGAGCACCGTCAGCGGCGAGAGCTGACCGCTGTTCTGTACGAAGATGCCGTACGGAGCCACCGACGCGGGCGTGATGCATGCCCTATTTGGCGCAGTCGGCGTCGTGCACTGGATCAAACCCTGGTTGAACAGCCCGGTAAAGACTTGACCCGCGGTTTTCAGGAACGGCAGTAAGCTGAAGCCGGGATCAACGTAAATGGAAATGTACCGGTTGCAGGGACTGCTGCCCGTCCCGGGAACGATCACTCCCGGAGGACCGAACGCCGTCACTCCCACTCCGCAAGTGTTCACCGCATTGTTGACCTGATCCGGAACCTGAGCCGTGTTGTTCTGGTTCTCCACAGTGGTGCGATTCGCGTTCAGGACTCCCAGACTGAGGTCCACCTGGGGAATCTGGGCATCGATTGGCCCGTAAAAAATTCCGTAACCGCCGCGAATGACCGTTTTGTGGTCTTTGAACGGGTCCCACGCGAACGATACGCGCGGAGAAACGTCGCCATAGTACGTGTTCAGGGGCTTGAACTGGTTATCGATGTCGTATCGGACACCGTAGGTCAGCTTAAAGCTCGACGTGATGTTCCAAGCGTCCTGCAGGTAAAGGCCCGTCAGTGGCCGCGTGTATGCCGGGTAGTCGGGATTGCCGAAGCCCTGCTGGTACACCTGAGGCGCGCTCAACGAGGCCGCCTGCAACGAGTTGATGTTTGCTCCCTCAGTCGTTAGTCCGCAGGGATTCGGGTTTCCAGGGAGGAAACACAAACTAACCGCGGCGCCGGGCAGCGGACCAAACACGAAACGTCCTGGGAAAAACGTGTGCGATTCGGAGTGATTTCCCCGCAGCAGTTCGTCACCACCGAACTTGATGGTGTGGCTGCCGCGTACGAGCGATACATTGTCGGCAAATTCGTAGCGCCGAAGGATCGTGTAGTTAGGCAGAAAGATATTCGTCCCCAAATTATTCGCGAACCCCAGGATTTGCAGGCCAGCTTGCCCCGGCTCATTGGGGATCACGTTGAAGCTGTTGTAGTCGTACTGTACGCGAAGCTCGTTCGCAGTGTTGGAGTTGAACTCGTGGTACCAGCTAGCTAGGGCGTTATTGTCATAGTTGTGGATGGAACTTCCCGCCGAAAACCCGGTGAGTGATTGCACGTCGGGGTTTTCCTCCAAGTCATGCCCGTACCGGTAACTAAAGCTCAGCTGGTTGCTGTTGTCGATGCGGTGATCGAGGCGAGCAGAAAACAGGTACTGGCGCGTGTTGTAGGGAAACAGCCCTCCGTTGGTCTCCAACTGATTGATCAGGTAGTTGTTGATCGCGTTTTGTGATGTGCCCGGCGTGCCGGTGACCGGGCTCACCGTTAACGCGTTCTGCAGCGCTCCCGCGCAGGTCTGCGCCGGCAGCAGGACGATGGGTGGACTGGAGGGGTTGCCGAAGCACGGGACCATCGGGTTGCCGGGGAGGCTCACCAAAGAGCTGACCACCGACTGTTGTGCAAACCTTGGATCCGTACTGAGGAAATTGACTGGCGCGGTCGCGGATGGCCCCTGGAATATGGAACTTTGCGTCAGCAAGGGCACTGCGTTCTGACTGTCTTGTCGAAGGCCCTCAAAGGTTACGAACAAAAACGTTTTGTCTTTCCTGAGGGGGCCACCCAACGAGCCGCCAAATTGTTGCCGCGACAAGGAGTTCTTAACCGGCTGCCCTTGCGCGGTGAACGAGAACGGGCCCCCGGGCGTAAGCGCCTGGCTGAACGCGAAGGGATCGCGCGCATCCATGCCGTCACTCCGGAAATAGCCGAACAGCGAGCCATGCAAATCGTTGGTCCCCGACTTAGTGACGATGTTGATGGAAGCGCCACTGGCACCGCCCAAGTCCGCCCCGTAATTGCTGCGGTTTACCTGGAATTCCTGAACGGCATCTTGGCTCACGGTAAGCCGTACGCCCCCGGAGTCGTCCGAGGCTTCACCGCCGTCAGCGGTAATGCTGTTCCCCCGCCCATTGCTGCCATAAAACGAGAGTCCGCTCTGCGGCGTCTGCTTCACTCGAAAGTCCTGGTCGTCCGCAAGCCGTGTGGAATCGGACACACCTGGCAGCAAGAGCGTAAACGTGAGGTAGTCGCGGCGATCAATGGGAAGATCCGCGATGTAGTTTTGCGTCAATGTATCGGATTGACTGCCTCTTTGCGTTTCTACAACCGGGGTTTCGGACGTAACTTCGACTGTCGCGGACATGCTGGCAACCTTGAGCTGCAAATCCAAAACCAGGGTCTGCCCCACGTTCAGCACGACGCTCCGGACGATCTCCGTGCTGAAGCCGCCGTGTTCGGCAGTGACTTTATACGTCGACGGGGCGAGGCCGGATACGCGATAAGAACCGCGCTCATCGGTGGTCGCAATGCGCTGCGCCCCCTTGGCCTCGTCGAGGACCGTGACTTTGACATCGGGAATTGCTCCACCCGTAGGATCGGAGACGGTTCCGACCAAATCCGCAGAGGACCCCACACCCTGTGCGCCGGCGAGTGGACTGGCGGGAAACGAACAAATGGCGAGCAACAACGCAGACGCAAGAAAAATCGCCTTCATAGCTCCTCCTGGTTCATCAAAAGTGTCGAGAACCTGTCCGTTGAGCGAACACACTTGTCCCCGGCCACCCAGAGCGATACACGTTCCTCGCGGACGCACTCGACTCCCGCAAAAAGCACCTGGGCGCGTTTCGAATCAGAACCGTATGGCT
>Ga0187817_10001722_pt1 | contig 10914 bp, 8 predicted proteins | sample NC_wetland_sal_i_17_FD_132431 | JGI IMG/M metagenome (GOLD analysis project Ga0187817, IMG submission 132431) | Wetland sediment microbial communities from Neuse River Estuary, North Carolina, USA - SO4_2 | ecosystem: Environmental > Aquatic > Freshwater > Wetlands > Sediment | place: USA: North... | reverse complement strand
CCGCATCGAGCCGAAATCCTTATCGGGCGAAATGAAGACCAGATACAGCACCGTCCCATCCTTGCGCTGCATCGTCACTACCCAGTCCCGCTCCTCCAGCGGCCTCCCCTGTGCATCTTTGATCGGCGAGGTGCCGATCAAATCCACCGACTTCCCCGCGACGCCATTCACGCGGATGGTCTCGTCGTGCCCGATCTGCTTCAAGTCCGGATTCGATTGCCGCAGCGCCGCCAGCAGCTCATGTGTCCCTGTGTCAAGGCTGGCGCCGGAATCTTCCGGCTGGTAGTTCGCGATCATGACCCCATATGCGACCGCATTTTGCGACACACCGCTGCGCGGCGCGATCGTCACATTCGAACTTTGATCGCCAAAGATCTGCCAGTTCTCCGGATAAGAAATCTGATACTCGCTGTGACTGAACACTTTCAAACTCGCGCTCGGCGTCACATCTCCGGCCGCCGGTATCGCGCTCGGCGTTCCGCCCTGCTTCTGCATGGCCGCGACCTGCTCCGAAGTCAACGGCTTCATCCCCGCCGCTCGCGCCTTGATCTCGCCGAACTCGCGGCTGTCGGCCAGGTACGTCCGCTGCGGCAGCGTCTTCACCTCGCGCGACACCGCCTCGGCGCGATTGCCCGGGTTCGGATGATCGCTCAAGAACTGGTTCATGAGAGAGTTCGCCCCCGCTCCCATCTGCTTCTCCAGCTTTTCGAAGAAGACTGCCATCTGCTGCGGTTGATAGCCCGAGTCATACATGATGTCGGTGCCGAGCAGGTCCGCCTCCGACTCTGACTGCCGCGAGTTCTTCAGAAAATACGATCCCACGCCGAACGAGATGCCCAATTCCGCTGCCTTGGCCAGCGTGCTGTTGCCCATGAGGCCGCCTAGAATCGCTAGCGGAAGCTGGGCCGCCATTTGCTTGGAAGCCGCGCGCGTGCCGTGCCGCTGCACCACGTGCGAAATCTCATGCGCCATCACTCCGGCCAGTTGCGCCTCGTTGTCGGCTGCCTGAATCGTTCCCAGGTTGACGAAGATCGGCCCGCCCGGTAGCGCAAACGCGTTGATCTCCTTCACATTCACCACATGGAAGTTGTACGGCCACTTGTACCCCGGCGCATGTTGCGTGAGTTTCGCTCCCAGGCTCTGCACGTACTGGACGACCGGATCCGAATCGGGCAGCACCGGCATCTGCTTCATAACCTCGGCGGCGCTCTGCTGGCCTAATTGAATTTCTTCATCCTGTGAAAAAACGTCAAACCCGTGCGTCGGCTCGACCCGCGCTTCGAGAATCGGAGACGCGATGAGGCACATCACCAGCGTCAGCGCAAACCACCGCGAGGAGGGTGAACAGGAATCCATGCCTGTGATGATAAATCGAAGCCAGTGCGGATGGATTGCTGGAGGGGATCCAGTCTTACCCCGCGGCTGTGGCTTCCCCCTCCGGCCATACCCACGCGAATATCAGCGCTACCAAAATTCCGATGGAAACTTCGGCGAACCGATGCAGCGCGACTTGCCATGCCGGGCCCGTCCGCGGCACCAGCAGCACAATTGCCAGCGTAACTCCTCCGAACCGATAAGCACTCCGTCCCGAGCGCGCCACGGCGCAAAGAAGTCCAAGGAGGAACACACACGCGCCGAATACGAGCACGCGCGGTCCGAAGTAGCTCGCCACGATTCCGCCGACGACCGCCCCCAGCACCGTGCCGACAAAACGCTGTCCGGAAACAGCCAGCGCCGCCCCCAGCGAGGACTGCGTGATCACCAGGGTCGTAATCGGAGCCCAGTACATTTGCGGCAGCCGGAACAACCGCGCCGCCAGCAGCGAGGCTACGGCCACCACGGCCGTCCGCACGGAATGCACTACAACGGGCCACCCTGTCCATTTCACTCTATCGCTCGTCATCTCCGCTCACCTTTGTGAACCCCAGAAGGACAGCACTGCGGTTTGAGAGAGGGTAGCTTAAGATCGCCGATTCAAGCAAAATTCGCGATGGTCGGGCGCACCCCAGTTACAGCCTTCATCTCCGTTGGTGTCGCACCTGGGTCAATGAACGAAACGGCTTGTTATCAGCAGCTTGGCGCTGGGACGCACTGGCAACGGAGCAGGTTGCGGGTGGAGGCGCTGCTTCGATATGCGGAACTTTGAAGAGCTGATAGACGTACCTTCCTGTGTGACGCCATCGTTCGTTTTTGTGTGTGAAATGTCCCGCTTTTATAAAAATTGTGCATCTAAGATTGAAGCGTAGAACCTGACCCAATCATGCGGACGCTGCTCGACATCTTCGCGCAAATCTTTCGCAATCTCTGGGCGCACAAGCTGCGCTCGTTTCTCACCATGTTCGGCATTGCCTGGGGGGTGGGCTCTTTACTGCTGCTGGTAGGCGTTGGCGAAGGCTTCCGCTCCGGCAACAAGCGGGAACTGGCGGAATTCGGCAAAGACATCATGTTTCTGTTTCCCGGACGCGCGCCCGCGGTATACGGCAGCATGAACTCCGCCCGTTCCTACCTGCTCACTTATCGCGACTACCTCGACATCCGGCAATCCGCGTACGTCCGCCAGGCCTGCCCGGTGATTTCCCGCGGCGATCTGCACCAGGTAAGCGAATTCGCTACGGGCAGCGGTGAGATTCTGGGTACCGAGCCGCAGCTGAACGAGATCAGTTATCTTCCCCTGAAGGAGGGACGCTGGCTCAATGAATTGGATGGATTGCAGAGGCGAAATGTGATCGTCCTCGGGAACGAATTGCTGAAGACGCTGTTCCCTGGCCGTCCTGCCGTGGGCGCGTTCATCCTGCTGAACGGCATCCGCTTCGAAGTGGTGGGCAGCCTGCCGCACCTCGGCCGCGGCGACAACATGTGGCTGAACATGCGCGGCTACGTCCCTTTCCAGGTGATGGCCGCGAATTTCCCGATCAAGGGCGAAAACCATCAGAACTCCATCTCGTTTATCGAGTATCAGCCGCTGGTCACGGCCGACCACGTGCTGGCGCAGAAGGAGGTGCACCAGATCGTTGGCCGCAATCATGAATTCGACGCCAACGATCAAAACGCCTTCGACGAGTGGGATTCAATCGAGGAATCAAAGATGGTCGGAACCATCTTCGATGTCATGAACATGTTTTTGGGAGCCGTGGGCATGGTCACGCTGGCTCTGGGCGCGATCGGCGTGATCAATATCATGCTGGTCGCGGTCAGCGAGCGGACGCACGAAATCGGCTTGCGCAAGGCGCTGGGCGCCACCAACCGCAACATCCTCTTTCATTTCTTTCTGGAAGGCCTGCTTCTCACCCTGGGCAGTGGGTTCATCGGTATGTTGCTGGCGGCTGGGCTGATGGCCATGATGGGAGGAGTCCAGGGGCCGCAGGGATTTGATCCACCCAAATTAGTGCCCATGTCGGCCATGCTGGCCATCGGCAGTCTGACCATGGCTGGAGTGATTGCGGGTCTTTATCCGGCGCGCCGGGCTGCCATGCTGCAGCCGGTCGAAGCGCTCCGGCAGGAGTAGCGGAATGTTCCGGGATCTGCTCCACGAATCCTACGCGGCCATGCGGCACAATCGCCGCCGCACCGCGCTCACCATGCTGGGCATGGGCTGGGGAATTGCCACCGTCGTCATGCTGCTCGCCTATGGCGACGGTTTTGGCCAGGCCTGCCAGAATATTTTCGCCAACTTCGGCACCAAGCTCGTCATCGTGGTGCCGGGACAAACTTCCATGCAGGCCGGTGGACAAAAAGCGGGAGTGTGGGTCCGCTTTACGCAAGACGATGTCGACGCGCTTGCCACCAATCTTCCACAAATTACCCACATCACGCCCAGCGTCGACAAGCAGGCCACCGTCCAGTACGACACCAGGGGGTTCACGTTTACAGTCAGCGGGAACGATCCCAATGTGTATTCGATTCGCGCCCTCAAGTTAGGCCAGGGCCGCTTCTACAACATGGAAGACCAGGTCCAGCGCGCCCGCGTGGCCGTGATCGGCTCGGAAGCCAAGGAGAAGTTGTTTTCCGGCCGCAATGCCTTGGGCGAGCACATCCGGCTGGATGGCCTCAGCTTTGAGGTCGTCGGTGTCTTGAGCGCCAAAATGCAGGAAGGGAACGACGATATCAACCGCGTGGTCTACGTCCCCTTTACCACGATGGGCGACCTGAAATCCACGCATTACCTCGACACCATCTGGTTCAACTACCAGACGCCGGAGTTCGAGCGAATCGAGCCGGCGGTCCGCACCATCCTGGCCACGGAGCATAAGTTCAACCAGGCGGACCGCCAAGCCGTGCAAGTGTTCAACCTCATGACCCAGCTTCATCAATTCGAAATCATTACGCTCGGGTTGAAGATCCTCATGGGTTTCATCGGCACACTGACGCTCGGTATTGGCGGCGTCGGGCTGATGAATATCATGCTGGTTTCGGTAACGCAGCGGACCCGTGAGATTGGCGTGCAGAAAGCCCTCGGTGCTCCGCGGCGCTACATTCTGACGCAGTTTCTTGCCGAAGCGCTCACCATTACCTTCATCGGCGGCGTGTTCGGAGTGATCCTGGCATACGTGGTCGCGCTTTCGGTCGGTCGCCTCACCTTGTACAGCGCCTTTGCCAAGAACGGAGAAGCCGGCGACATTCGGCTGATCATCGCTCCTGGAACGCTGATCGCATCCACTCTCATCCTTGGCGCGGTGGGACTCATCAGCGGAATGCTGCCGGCCCTGCGTGCGTCGCGGTTGGACCCGATCGAGTCCCTGCGGCACGAATAGCCGATCCTGGTGCTAACGGCATCTCCGTCAAGGCGGAACCGTTGTTCCCGCGCAATTAAGAAGGCGGCGGAGCCTACTGCGAGGCTCCGCTGGCGAGTTGCTTTCCGATTTCGCTGCTGACTTCCTCCAGTTCCTTATCCAGGCAAGTGGAGAGAGTGCAGAAGTGGGCTCCGTGACGCTCGAAGGGAATCGATCCCAGTTCGCTGTTGGTTTTTGGGTCGAGGAAGTGCACCGCGATGTGAAGGCGGTACCCGTGGTCGAAGTTCACTTCAGAGAACTTCACGTAGAGGTCGCTTCCGCCCGGGTCAGCATCGCTGCGGTCCTTAGCCCCGGTCACGGTCCGGCCGGACAAGCCTTTCAGCGCCTGACAGTTCTTCTGGAAGGCGAGATTCGCCTCCTTGATCACGTTGATCCAGTCTTCCTTCGTCTTGTAGCCCTGCATGTGGTAATCCTCGGGGTTCACGTCAACCCAACCGATGAAAACGGTCTTTACGTTTTTCATATCCACCGGCTTGGCCTTCTCCTTTGCCGGCAGTGCAGCCGGCAGGGCCAGGACAAACAGCAAGAGTGAAACGACAGCACCACGTTTCATACAAAGATCTCCTGTCTAGAATTGTGAGTTACCTGCATCATGCCCGCCAGAAATCCTGTTCAGCGAAACCGAAATCAGATTGCCTGCAGATTCAGGCCAGGACCCCGATGCAGACATTCTACGCGGGCAGTCGATCTTTAGGGTAGACCAAGCGAAAGAGCGGTTGTTCCCGTGGAGGTGCCGAGTGGGTGTAATCGCTTTTCTAGCCTCAGCACGGCGCCGGCGAGCTTATAATCTGCTCCGAGTCGTACCTGTGAAGAAGAGTAGCTTGCGATCGTTGTGTCTGCTGGCCTTCGTCGCCCTCCTCACCACCGTATCTTCGTCGAAGACCAATTTCACAAAACATTACAAGGGAAAGCCCTATCACGACAGCCGTTATCAAGGCGGGGCGCAGAAAATTCCTGGCAGGGTGGAATGCGCTTACTACGATCTCGGCGGGGAGGGCGTCGCCTACCACGACCTCGACGCTAAAAACAACGGCAGCGGAACTCTCAATCCGGCGGACGGAACCTACTTGAATCAGTTCCGCATGAACGAGGGCGTCGACATTTCCTACACCAAGTTTCACGACCAGATTGACAACAGTCCCTATAACCTCGTTCAGCCCCCGGAAAACCAGCTCTATGTCGGATGGACCGAACCCGGGGAATGGTTCAACATCACAGTTCAGGTAGCACACGCCGGAGTGTACAGCGCCTCTCTGCTGTATACCTCAAATCGCGGTGGAACAATTTCGATGGATGTGAATGGCGAGACCGCGACTCCCCCATTAACCATCTCTTCCACTTACAGTGCCTCCGATCCCGTTGCCTGGCGGCAGTGGCATCACTGGAACCTCGCGCCAGACTTTGCCACCCTCCGCTTACCCGCGGGAAAAAGCGTTCTGACCATCCACATTCTCACTGGCGGAAACATGAATCTCGCGTATTTTGACTTCAAGAAGTCACCCTAACCTAGGGGAATACCGCCGGCGGAACATCTGCGGGCACTGAGGTGTCTCAGTGATCATGAAATCGTGGTACTGCCTGCTCACGGCTTGCTTACTGGCTGCTCCACTGCTGGCGCAAACGGAGCAATCTAAACTTGAAGCGAGTATTCCTCCCGCCAAACTACAGAAATTGATAGCGAGCCGCGAACAGGCACAGGCAGAGCTGCGCGCTTCTGGCGAAGACACGCTTTCGCCGGAGATTCTCCGCGGCTTTCTTGAGCCCAATGGATCCATTGCGATCGTGAAAATGGAGCAGGTCACCACCACCGATAGGGTGAAGTTCACCTTGACGCTGGCCGTCGAAAAGGCGCTGCGCGGAACTCCGCCAGAAAAGTTTCCAGCGGAATGCTACTGGAGTGACCACCCTTGGCCCCTTCGCCCGCCACTGGGCGCTCAGCGCATTAAACCGCAGACCGGCAAGAGAATACTCGCCAGCTTTGGTGCGGAGAATAGCCCCACTCGCTTTCACGGAATACTTGATTTGGACAATCCCGCGGAGGCAGCATTTCTTCCCCAAGCCATGGCTATGGCGCAAATGGATGCGGACGCCATGTCAGGCCTTTCGGTTTACGAACGCGGGTTGATGAACGAAAACGCGGTCGTCCGTGACCTGGCTGTGCAACGCTTGCTGCGCGCCAGGGAGTGCCTCGCTGACGCGCATTGCGAAGAATCGGTTTTGGCGGAAGTCCGGCAGTTGCTGGCCAGCAAGAACCCCAATGACCGCATGGAAGCCGTCCGATGGCTCGGTGATCTGAGCGAGCTAATCCAACCATGCCAGGTGCGTGCTTGTGCCGCGCACGAGTTCCATTCGGAGCCGGTACGCGAGCTGCTGCGGAAGGCTGTAGAGGACAAGAACGTGGCTATCGGCGATCAGGCATTTCAGTATCTCGCTACTCTCGACTTTCACAAGAAAGAAAATGCCGGCTATTGTGAAGAGATCGTCCCAGCCCTCCGGATGGTAGACAGATACCCGTTCGGCGGTGCGCACTGGATCGGCGGCCCATTGAACGGCGCTTCCACCTGCCTGGGGCCCGCTCATAAGTGAGCCTGGGCACTTGGCGCAACCAGATAGCGGCAAGTTCCGTGTAGCCCGCGGAACTTGTTTGCTCCGCCGGCCGTTAGGAAATCGTCTCAACGCATTTTGTCGGTCATCCGCGTCCGCAGGTGATTGATCCGCAGAAACTTAGCTGGTCACTCACAAATCAGTCACACATCCATTGACACCGCGTAATCTCTGCGCTATTTATGCGACACCTTTTCGGGGGTTTCAACCGAATCCTAATCAAAACCTTCAAGGAGGATGATATGAAGAAGGCAATCGCAGCGGCCGTGCTTTGTTTCGCGGCCTCTCTAGCTTCTACGGCCGCCGGAAACGTGCAGCCCCTGAACGTGAAGACGGGCCTTTGGCAAATGACCGAGACGGTCACATGGACCGGGCTGCCACCGCAATTGGCGTCCGTGATGAGGAATGGGCAGACCATAAAGTACAAGTCGTGTGTGAAGAGCAAGGACTTAAATACCAATCCGTGGGCCGACGGATCTGGAGAAAAGTGTGCTTGGACCGTGCTGAACTCTACCGGCACCGATATGGAGGTACGGGGAACGTCATGCGAAATGGGTAATGGCTATGGCATGATGGCCGAGGCTCACGGAAAGATCCACGTCCTGGATTCGGAAAACGGCACAGGATCGTTCGCAGTTACTTTGACCGGCAACGGCCAAACGATGAACGGCCATGCGTCCTACACCGGCAAGTGGATCGGCGCAAGCTGCGCCGCCAGTATGAATTAGAAACGCACGCGGGCGAGACGATGGCGGATTTCCGCTGTGCTATAGCAGTGTGTCCGAGCCGGCAAGAAAAAAGGCGCCGGGAAGATTCCGGCGCTGTCCGAGGAGATACGACTCGCCAGATGCGGTCTGGCGCGAAGGAAATTGGTCTTGTTCTTAGCTAAATGGCTAAAAGCTAAGAGCTTCATTTGCTTTCCGCCACCGACGGGCTCGCCCCAATGTCGCGGCGGCCATTCACGGCCGTACGGGCGGCGCGCGCCGCCGGTTGCGTCGCGGCAGCGGCTCCGTAACGTTCCAGCAGTACCGGCGCCATGGTGTTTTCGGCTTCCTTGACGAAGATCATCTTGTTCTCCGAAGCCATGTCCACGCGCACAAAATCTCCCAGCCGAACCTGTCCCGTGGCCACCAGATTGGCCAGCGGAAACACCAGGTTGCGCTCGATGGCGCGCTTCAGGTGCCGCGCTCCGTACCGCGGGTCGGTGCCTTCCTTCAGCAAATACTCTTTCACTGCCGACGTGCAGTTAAACACGAACTGGTTCGTGCCCGCCGCCATCAGCACGCGCTGTTGCACCATGCCCAGTTCGATGTCCAGAATCTGCGCCAGATGTTCATCGCGCAGCGTCTTGAACACCACCGTCTTGTCGATGCGGTTCATGAATTCGGGCGTGAACTTGCGCCGCGCTGCTTCCACCGCCGTGCGTTGAATCTTGTCGTCGAACGATTCGTCAACCTCAAATGCTTTCGGCGCGAACCCGAACCCGCCGTCCACCAGGCTGGTCATTTCGCCCGCGCCCAGGTTCGACGTCATGATGATGATGCACTGCGACATATCCACTCGCCGGTTATCGCCCAACGTCAGCGTGGCCTTGTCCAGAATCCCCAGCAGAAGCTGCCACAGCGAGTCGCTGGCCTTCTCGATTTCGTCGAACAGCAGGATCGAGAGTTTCAGCTTCTCCGTGAACCATTGATTCAGAGCTTCCTGCGTCAGCAGCGGATGCGTCTCGCGGTGGCCCAGATATCCCGGAGGCGAGCCGATCAACTTCGCAATCTCATGCGAGTGCTGGAACTCGGCGCAGTCAATCTTGATGCAGGCCCGCGAGTCGCCAAACAGCGCCTCGGCCATGGCCTCAACCACCCGCGTCTTGCCCGATCCGGTCGGCCCCAGAAACAGCAGGTTCCCCACCGGACGCCCCGGCGCATTCAGCCCGGCCAGAAACATCTGATAGATCTCGACGACCTTCTCAACCGCCTGGTCCTGTCCTACGATGCGGCGGCGCAACGCGCCTTCAAACTCTCCAGCATCGTTGCTGCGACGGTTCGGATCGAGCACTGTGGCGAGATTCGTTCTCATAAGATGACTGCCCGGGGCTCCCGGACCTGGTTCCTTTCGTTCGGCCGCTTTCTACGGCTCTTCTCGACCCGCTCTCGGACTCTGTGGGCCTCTCTCCGTCTTTCTAGCCCACTTTCTGGAACCGCCCCTCCGTCTACCCAACCAACGCACAGAACCGGTGGCGCGTCCGGATGCTTCGGAATAAGCAAACTGCTAGCCACCGCCGAGCCCCAGCCACAATCGTCGGGAACTTATTGTTCTGGCTGGACTTAGGCTCAATCCAAGGCCATTCCCTCCAGCCTCGGCCCCTGCCTCATCCTGCCAAAGAGAAATACTTTGCAGTATGGCGGAAGGAACCCGTACCACTTACCGGCTACATTAGGACGCACACCCCGGCTCCCTCCGTCCCAATTTCTCCCGAATCTGACCCAATCCCCGCACCGACGGCGTTCCTCCGCCCGGCGATGGCCGCTGGGGAGGAACTAGACGAGTAACCCCCGCGCACCTTGCCAATCCCAAACTGCATCCCATAGATTAGGCTTCTCCAGCCTTCTTCAGTTTCGGCACCTGACCAGGGCTACGTCCAACCGTGACTGACCCGCCGTAACTAGCAGGAGATAAAGGCGAAAGTTAGCATCGCTGAGAGGGGATTCTTTCGCCAGGAGGGAATGCTTGCGCCTTTCGTCGGTTCGCGTTGTTACTGCCATTACCTGTCTCTTATTCGGCGCCGCCGCATGGCGCGTCGGCTCTCGCGTTTCCTCCGGATTCATGGCCCAGGCCCAAACCGACAAGGCTGCCACAATTACGACCGGCACCATCAAGCCGGCCATCGCATCGCCTGCTGCGGCCACGCTGAAGCCGGTCAGTGCCAGCGTCCCCAACAAGGCCTCCATCCCCGATCCTAAGCCGATCGCTGCTCCCGGCACCGAGATCTACACGGCCAAGCGCGGCGAGGCCATCCCGACCATCGCGCATCGCTATCTTGCCCGCACGTCGTACTTGACATCTTCCGAACTCGCTGACGCCATCCGCGCCGCGAACCATAAATCCGGAACCGCCAACTTTCTCAAGGCGAACGAGAACATCATCATCCCCGGCATCCTCTCCGCGCCCATCGTCGCGAAGACTGTCCCTGTGCCCAAAGATTTCGAAGTCCGTGCTATCTATCTCACCGGCATGATGGCCGGCAGCGATCACGGACTACGCACCATCCGCCACTGGCGTGAAGTCGGCGGCAACGCCGTCGTCTTCGACATCAAGGACTCCGACGGCAGCGTCACCATTCCCTTCGAGCACCCGCTGCTCGGCGAGCACAAGATATACCTTCACGACGTACCGAAATTCGTACACTTCCTCCACCAGGAGAACATGCACGCCATCGCCCGCATCGCCATCTTCCGCGACGAGCGCCTGGTGGTCGCGCATCCCGAACTCGCCGTCCAGTCCCGCATGAACAAGCAAGCCT
>Ga0187817_10001720_pt1 | contig 10926 bp, 11 predicted proteins | sample NC_wetland_sal_i_17_FD_132431 | JGI IMG/M metagenome (GOLD analysis project Ga0187817, IMG submission 132431) | Wetland sediment microbial communities from Neuse River Estuary, North Carolina, USA - SO4_2 | ecosystem: Environmental > Aquatic > Freshwater > Wetlands > Sediment | place: USA... | reverse complement strand
CTTTCATGACGGCACAGAGCGGACCCTCAATTGGTTGCTACTGCTCGACGCGCTGAATTTTTGTTTTTGGGCGGAAAAAGGCCAACCGCGCTGGCGTATTGAGTACCAGGGCGAGATGCTCGATGGATATTGGGCCGAAGCTGCTTCGCTGACTAGAGCGGTGGAAGAGGGAATTCCGCTGTGGGATGCCGAGTATTTGCGTAATGTCAGTGGCAAAGAGGTAGCGCACATTTTTCGTGGTGAGCATACCATCCCGCTCTTTGAGCAGCGCCTGAACAATATGCACGAGGTTGGACGGGTGCTGTTAGAGCGGTTCGATGGGCAGTTTGTGCTTGCTATTGAGCAGGCAGACGGGAGTGCTATCCGGCTGGCATTGCTCTTGGCACAGGACTTTCCTTCATTTCATGATGTGGCATCCTTTCGTAAGCGCGAGATACGTTTCTTGAAGCGTGCGCAGATATGCGCTGCGGATATCTACGGATCTTTTAGTGGCAAGGGTTGGGGAGCATTTAGCGATTTCGATCGGTTGACTGCCTTTGCAGATTACAAACTCCCACAGGTGCTCCGTCATTTTAATGTGCTGGAGTATGATCCGACGCTAGCTAAGCGCATCGATCATCAGGAGTTGTTAGAATCGGGCAGCGAGGAGGAGGTAGAGTTGCGTGCAGCGACTATCTGGGCGTGTGAGTTGCTACGGCGGGAGATGGCTGCTCGCAATCACCCGATGAGTGCTGCGGCAATCGATCAACGGCTCTGGTTGCTCGGTCAACATACGCTGGAATTGCGACCATATCACCGCGTAAGGACAATATATTACTAGCGAGGATCTCTATTCTTGCAACTACAAGTTTTATTAGCGGCGTTGGAGCAGCCACCGGTGGCGCTCCATGGGGTTATGAACGAACCGGACACTGTTGAGATCAGGTCGTTGGCGTATGACTCACGGCAGGTACAAACAGGTGGGATGTTTATTGCAGTGCCTGGAACGCATACTGACGGGAGACGCTTTCTAGCTGATGCTTCACGGCGCGGGGCTGTTGTTGCGCTGGGTGAACCTCTCCAGGAGGAAGGCTCGTTGTCCTCTCTCCCCCTGCCTTATATAGAGGTACGGGATGTGCGAACGGCTTTGGCGAACCTTGCCTGTACCTTTTATGACTACCCTGCCCGGCATCTTTGCACGATTGGAGTGACCGGTACGGATGGGAAGACGACGACCAGCAGCCTGATCAGCGCGATCCTGGAAGCCGCAAGCAGGCGCACGGGGCTGATGACGACGGTCAACTTTAAGGTCTGCGGGCAAGAGTGGGAGAATGCTACACGGCAGAGTACGTTGGAGGCCTTGGAGGTACAACAGTTCTTACGACGGCTGCTGGATGCCGGTGCATCGCATGCTGTGATCGAGGCAACTTCGCATGGGCTGGAGTTGCGACGGGTACATGGATGTGACTTCGATGTGGGTGTTGTGACGAATATTACGCATGAACATTTGGATTTTCATAAGACGATTGAGGGGTACCAGCGTGCTAAAGCACGTCTTTTTGAAATGCTGGATGCAACACGTGATAAGGGTCTGGGAGTGCAACCTGTCGCTATTCTTAATCGTGATGATGCAAGTTACGAGGTGTTGAAACCCTACTGCCATGTCCCCATACTTGACTATGCGATCGACCAATCGGCATCGGTGCGTGCGACGGATTTGCAACTCGATGCTGATAGCACCCGTTTTCGTGCTATCCTTAGGGATTCTGAAAGGCTCAACTTGCCCGATACAGAGATTATGATAGAGACGTCTTTGATTGGACGTTTCAATGTCAGCAATTGCCTGGCCGCCATTGCAGCGACGTACAGTCAAGGTATACAAGCGAGCGATATTGCGGAAGGGCTGGCGAAGGTCGGCGGTATCAGTGGACGAATGGAGCTTATTAACTCGGGACAGCCTTTCTCTGTTATTGTTGATTACGCCCACACGCCCGATAGTTTAAGAAAGGTGCTCACTATTCTGCGTCCGCTGACTATAGGAAGTTTGATGGTGGTGTTTGGTTCGGCCGGAGAACGTGATGTGCAGAAACGCCCTATCATGGGTCAGATTGCCGCCGAGATGACGGACTTCTTCGTTATAACAGATGAGGACCCACGCGATGAGAATCGTGAACACATCCTGAATGATATTGCCAGGGGCGCTGAGGCAGCGGGGAAGCACAGGGGACGTGACTTTCTGTGTATTGCGGATCGCACAGTGGCTATTGCTGCGGCTTTTGCGCATGCGCAGGCCGGTGATACCATTCTGCTGGCAGGCAAAGGACACGAACAGAGTATACTGATAGGGGCAGAGAAGTTGCCCTGGGATGATCGGCGGGTAGCGCGTGAGCAGTTGCATGTGGCGGGATACGATCTCAGCCTGTGAGAGCCTGGATAAAGTCCTTACGTTACTGTTATTGCTTATGTTACGTTTCTAATGTTGGAACACTTAAGCCACACAATTGGGAGTGGGAATAGCTATGGTTCCACTGTTCTTATTACTCATTTTCATAACTTGCGCGGCAATGAGCCTGCTACTATGCGGAATAGCCAGAATACTATTCCCTAAATTTCGCAGTGGTGAATTTAAACCTGGTCCCCATCGCTCAGACCTACCGGCAGGGGGACGAGAAATCAAGACGATAGAACTTCCTCTGGTAGGTGGCCCTGCATTTATCCTTGCGATTATGCTGACTGGGATTGGAGCGTGTATTCTCTTCTCCTTTACTCGTGATCAATGGACTCTGTTAATTATTGGTCTGGTTGCGACCTGTGGCTATATGGTCGTTGGCTTTATCGATGATTGGCATAAGGTATATAGCAAAGAAGGACTTCGACAACGTACGAAATTTTTTGCTGTGCTTTCAGTTTCAGTGGTAGCGGCAATACTCTACTTCTTTCTACTCTCTCGTGGACGAGTACCTTATTCTCCCTATACAGAACTACCGATCATCGACACCCTTCTGAATGTGAAACTGTTCCCCTATGCATCTTACGCTTGGCTAGTCTTACTCATACTTATAACAGGTGTTATTGGTAGTGGCACATCGCTCTCGGTCGATTTCAGTGATGGACTCGATGGTCTGGCAGGGGGCCTGGTCTTTAGCGCTGCACTGGCTTTCGGCATTATCCTTACCGGTACCCTCAATACACCTGAGGGCATCGTTTTAGAGATCTTATCGCTGCTGTGCGCGGCTGGCACTTTAGGCTTTTTACCATGGAATTGGCCATCCTCCTGGGCTGCCCGCAAGGGAAGCTCTAAGCGCTATGCCAGGATCTACATGGGGGATAGTGGAGCACTAGCCCTGGGTGGCATGCTTGCTATGATCGCAATTTTTTCCCGTAATGAAATATTTTTGGTCATGATTGGTGGAGCCTTTGTGCTGGAAGGCCTTTCTGCTTTCATTTCGGCCAAGGTGATGACACCATTCTTCCGCAGCCGACTGCAGATGCTGCGTTTTGCTAGCAGCCGTGAATTTGTCCCACACACAGAGTTTCCTAAGCCATTTCTGGCAACGCCGTTGCACCACCATTTTGATCTGCTCGGTTGGGACCGTCGTCGCCTGGTCTACGGAGCCTGGGCATTGGGGGCAGGCTTTGCGGCATTAGGCGTAATGGTCGGCCTAGATCAGGTTGGCTGGCAACGTTGGGTGGCCCGCTTTCTGGTGCTGATCCTTGCCTGGTGTGTGTGGTCGAGCGGTGGGTGGACACGACGATACTTTGTTGGCAAGCATCCTGCTGAACGTACTCGCCGCCGCAGGCTGGCCCTCTATTATGGCTACCCCTATCGCCTGATGGGGTTGCAGTTGTATCACCTGGTGGAGATTATTGAGGCCAGCGAGGATGTGATCGAGACACCCGCCGAGGAACTTGCTCTCTGGCAGCGCATGACGATCTATGATGCTCGTGCCATGCTTGGATTGTACTGCTATCGGGCAGGGTATTACCCGGCGGCACTGGCACAGTGGACCCGCATTCCGGAAAGCAATCGCGCACTTCGTCCACATATCGCACAACTCTTGGCTGAACTGGATACCCGCATTGCCCTTGAAAATCAAGCGACACAGCCGATACTGCGCGATCAGATTATGCGAAAGCTACCTGCTCCGATTATCTCTGGCAACCTGCTGCCAGCCGATCTACCTAACCCGCACGAGCCGGTGCGCAGCGAGGAGACGCTGGGTGGCCATGTTGGGAGCTTGACCGGTTCAGCACGGGACGAAGTTTGATGAGGAGAAGCCTTTTATCTTGCGACGCGCAGAGTGACTTGAAATTCGTAACGTGTGGCCGGGTAGAATGATTCGCTGTATTCTACGGGAATGCCTGTCTGATCGAATGTAGTAGAGATGAGGCGCAGTCCAGCTTCCTTTGGTTGTATGTGCAGAAGATCAGACTCACGAACAGAGGCGTCATCAACCTTGAGGGTCTGTTCTGCGACGTAGGGGCGGAGCCCTTCAGCAGCCATCAGGGCGTAGAGGGAGCCATCTGCTAACTCTTTGACTTTCTGATAGACACCTTCAGCCCGCGGATAGGGCAGATAGCTTATTTGATGGGCAATTGGAGTACCGTCGGCGGTACGCAGTCGCTCCAGGCGTATAGCTTGTTCTGCATCTGCCAGGCACAGTCGCTCACGTATGGTGTGCGAGCCACGCACAAGTTCACTGACGAGCACAATGCCACCCGGACGCTTGCCACGTCGCCGCATTTCTTCTGTGAAGCTGGTCAGTTCGCTTAAGGTCTGTTGAATACGCGGCTCACAGACAAACGTCCCTTTGCCATGCTCGCGATAGAGCAATCCTTCATGGACAAGTTCGCTAAGTGCCTGGCGTACGGTGGCACGACTGACACGATAACTTCCCACGAGTTCCGGTTCGGAAGGAATGGCTGTATGGGGTGCAAGATGACCGGAGATAATCTGTTGCTTGAGCACTTCTTTGAGTTGGTAGTAGAGTGGAAGTGGATTGGAACGTTCTAAGGTTGGCATATGATGACCTCACTACTAATTTTTTTATGATCTATGCTTACCTCATGTCCAGACAACAGCAGGGCATGAGAAGAATATACCACAAAAGCACAGAGGCGTCGAGATGGAAAATAAAACATCACTCCAGGCCCTGAAGCAATCTGGGGTGATGTTTGCCTTATGGGCAATGATTAGCCGTTTTGGGTCAACACTTTGTCGATTTCGTTCTTTAAGCGACTGGGAGGAGGTCCCATCAGTCGGCCAATGAGCTGACCATCTTTGAAGATCATCAGTGTAGGAATTGCCTGAATACCGAGGCCAGCAGCTAAGCGGTTATTCTCCTCGCTTGCATCGATATCCATCTTCGCAAAGGCCAGCCGTCCCTTGTACTCATCGCTCAAACGCTCGTAGACGGGAGCAATAGCACGGCAGGGACCGCACCATGCGGCCCAGAAATCAACGATCACCGGAATATCGGACTTGATCACCTTTTGCTCAAAGTCAGTAAAATTAACATGGAACAGATTTGCATGCGCTTGCACTATGTCACTCTCTCTTTCATGGCAATGGATATGCCTGACGTTCAGATAGGGTCTATACATGATCATGGCGGCAGCTTGGTTTGTAGGGCTAGCCCCGCCAGATGCTGAATATTTACTTATAGTTAAGAACACATTCAGTGCCGCTCTTATTCCCGATTTGCTACCTGCGGTTTCTGCCACCTTGCAGAATAGAGAGAATTTCCAAAATGTAGAGGAACAGGTTGAGCACAGTGATGAAGATGGAAACGGTCAGCCCAATAGCATTGGGCATGGTGTCGGCCATGTATTTAGCACGCTGCACATAGTAGAGGACATAGCCAGAGAAGATGGCAACGCCCACGACCGAGATGATGAGTGCAAAGAGTGTGCTTTGGAAAATGCCCTGGAAGAAGATGCCTACGAGACTGGCTACGATGAGCAGAATCAAGCCGAAGAACAAGTAATCACCCAGGCGTGAGAAGTCACGTTTGGTGGTCCAGGAATACGCGGCCAGCCCCAACGAGGTGACAGCCGTGATCAAAAAGGCTTCACCCAGGATATTACCATAGCCGCCGCTCAGGTAGGCGGAAATGATCGGCGAGAGCGACAAACCCTCTAAGAAGGTGAACAAGTAGAGCAGGACGAGATTAAGTCCCGATACCTGGATGGTAAAGCGCAGGATGATTAGGACGATAAGGCCAGCGATGGCGGCGAACCAGAACGTTCCTATGCCAAAACTGGGAATGAGAGAAAACCCAACAAAAGTGCCTATAGTGGCAACAAGGAATGAGAAGGCGAGCAAGAGCATGACTTTGCCGATGAGGCTGCTGGCCTGTGTGCCTTCGTAAGCATTGGGTATCGTTTGATATTGATATCCGGAGGAGCCGAACATGCCATTATTTCTGCCAAAAGGACTGTTACTTCTTTGATTAAACATGGTAAACCTCGAGAACTCCCTTCTTCAGTTGCGTCTGAAGAGGAACTATCTAACTCTAAGATACGATACGCAGCTTGAGCGCTATCGGTTGCATGTTCCTGGCAGGGGCCTTTACTTCTTCTGGTTTTTCCCCTTGGGAGGCGTGCGCGGCTGCTCGGGGGGTTGATCAGAAGTTTGCACGGTTAGAGAGGACTCAACGATGTTGGTGATATCACAACGTGGGTGGTTATGGTCAGCATGCCAGAAGAGGGAGCTCCCTGGTTGCTTGACCATGAGGCCACCACAACGTGGACAGTAACGAGGTGTTGGTTCACCGGTGCCCTGTGTCATGTGGTTCTCCTAAAAAAGCTGGGAGAGCAGATAAGCTGAGAAAGCATCGACAAAGTCGACGTGGTAGTTACATAACGCTCCAGACGCCACAAATCTCACACATAGCGATACCAATTTCGCCGAAGGTCTTGCTACGAGTGTTCCAGCGATCATAGAAGATGGCAATGGAGCCACAGTTCCAACAACGAGCACGTCCACCGGCTTTGCTTTCCTCGGCAAGCTGATTCAGCAATGCAGCGCGAGCCTCGTCAGAGCCGGTGTAGCCTGGGTTGTAAGCGAGATGAAGCAAGTTGCCTAAAGGCAATGATATTTCGTGGGTGGGTGCCTGCAAGGGAACGGATGCCGTTGGCGGTGGCGTAGGGAGTTGTGGCGGCCGGCGGAAGAGTTCACCACGGGCAGTACGCCGCCCACCTTCGATAGAAGGCGTATAGTCCTGACGCTCTACGCGGTCACCATTAGAGACTGGTGTTGGCGGGTGAACAACAGGTGGGAACGGCACATTCTCTGCAAGGGCCATCTCGGCGTTTTCCCTGTCTACGGATGCCGTTGGAGTTTGCTCCTCAGTGAGTTGGTCCCCAGTAGACTCGGATTGATCGGCAAGATGGTTATTATTTTCTGGTTGGTCCGGGTTCGGGCGTCTACGACGTGTGACTGGCATAAGGGTAACTCCCTCACAATAGGCAACTACGCCACTCTAGACTTTGAAAAAATCTGCATTGATCTTGATAAAGTCTTTCCACTCTTCAGGAGTGGCGGACTCTTCAAAGATGGCAGTGACGGGACAGGCAGGCTCACAGGCACCGCAGTCAATACACTCATCAGGGTTAATATAGAGCATCTCAGCCGTATCGAACTCTTCCTCGTTCTGCGTAGGATGAATGCAGTCAACCGGGCAGACATCTACGCAGGAGGCATCTTTTACGCCAATGCACGGCTGAGTAATCACGTAGGTCATTGTTCAGCTATCCTCCTCTTGGCACGCCTCGCGAAAATTTAGGTACACGGTATGGCGGCAAAGTTATGTTTGTTTTTGGCCTTCCTCAGTATAGAATGTTGAGCAGATAATGTCAATTCTTTTAGCAAGCGTCGTTGGGACCTGGCGATCCTCGCAGATACCTACCCCCAGGTAAGATGCCTTGTCTGGGGGACAGGATACCCGTCTCCCGGATGGGGTGCCCTGCCTGGGGGCAGGTAATGCCAGGCTCGACATCATGCAAAATATGCGCTCAAATGCCCTTGACAGGTAACATAACTGTTCTGTATAGTTACAGTAGCTACATGACACATACTTATCGTGCGCGACACCCACGAAAGGAGGCACTCATTTATGCTACGCAACGACTGCATGCATGCTGTGCCTTTCAGCCGGGATAGCTCAGAGCTCTTGAGAGTTGTCGCGCTTATCAAGACCTCCATCATTCCCCCACCTGACCGTCGTGTCCATACTAATGATGCGGCCCAAGGTCTTAGTGTGCCCATTTTCGGGAGGAGAGATCGTATTGCGCTCCTGACCTGACAAAGAGGAGCAAAGAGCACTCCCGACCGTGGGCAACTGGAAAGTCATCCAGCACCACGGTTTTTTTGTTGTCCTTCCCTAGGAACTCTATGCAATATGATGTGCTGGGTAAGGCGCTGCATCCAAAGCAGGAACCGCCGTATGCGTGGTATGTGCGCGTGGCAGACCTGTCGAAATTTATCAGGCACATCACCCCTGCGCTAGAGCGACGACTCGCGAGTTCGGCTCTGGGCGACTACAGTGGCGAACTAAAACTGGATTTCTACCGTGGAGGCTTGCGCATAGTCTTCGACAAAGGCCACCTGATGACGGTGGAATATTGGCGACATCCGATCTGGAACTCTGAGTCGATAGTGGATGGTGGCTTTCCGCCGCTGGTTTTCTTGCAACTGCTCTTTGGTCATCGCAACCTGGACGAACTGCGCTACGCCTTTCCAGATGTTCGGGTCGAGGATAGGTCTGAGTTGTTGCTGAAGACGCTCTTTCCAAGGATGGCGTCGTGGGTAGTGCCGTTGGGGTGAGGTGAGCCTGGTGCCCATCCCCACTCTTGGTACCCACAAGGGGCACCACGACACTGCCAAAATGTCGTGGTGCCCCTTGTGGGTACCAGGTTAATTCGTCTTCCTACTCTCCGCCGCCTGCTCCAGGCTTGGGAGCCATAGCGACCTCGATGTCATCGTAGCGCTTCACTTTGTAAATGATCGTCGAGATGGCCCAACTTGCGAGGAACAGCAGGACGATGACGACGCCAACGAGTCCGAAGTTACTATTCAGGTTGCCAACCTGGTCCCAGAGGAGGCCGTTCAGGTTCAATTCTTGAGCCACAATACTGAGTGCCTCGATGCCACCGACGACCAGGGCCACGATGACCGAGATCAGAGTGATGTTCAGGTTATAGTACAATTTGCGGATCGGCTTTACGAAGGCCCAGCCGTAGGCTCCAAGCATCAAGATGCTATCAGTGGTATCCATCAGGGTCATCCCAGCCGTGAACAGCGCGGGGAAGATCAAAATGGAGGCGATGGGAACGCCTTTGCCGGCAGTGGCCGCGGCGATACCCAGCAGTCCAACCTCGGTGGCTGTATCGAAACCCAGGCCAAAGAGCACACCGACAGGATACATCTTCCAACTTCGATCAGTGATCTTGAGCAAAGGACGGAAGAAGCGACCCATGAGTCCACGTTTATTCAACGACTCATCTAAGGTCTGGTCGTTGTATTCGCCACCATTCCTCACCTCGCGAAATGTCCTGTAGATATCTAGAAGGATGACGATGTTAATGATTGCGATAAGAAACAGGAAGATTGCCGAGACCGCGGTACCGACCAGACCACCAATATTTTTGAGCGTGTCAAAGTTTTGTACGGCGACGGCGGCTAACGCAATCAGGACTGTCAAGATCACTACAATAGTGGAATGGCCAAGCGAGAAGAAGAGGCCAACGCCGACGGGCCGATGCTTCTCTTGCATCAGCTTGCGCGTGACATTATCAATGGCCGAGATATGGTCTGCATCGAACGCATGCCGGAGGCCAAAGGTGTAGGCTGTTAACGCCAGGAGCAGCAGAGCCGGGACTCTTCCGAACGCGACGAAGGCAAAGACCCAAGCCAGGACATTATAGCCTACCAGAAACGCGTAAAGGATGATGACCCTACGGCGTACATCACTTGAGCTTTCTTTGAACACCTGCGAGAGCGCCGAGATACCAAAATTACCGCTCATGTCTTTCTCCTATTTCGCCTATTGAGACAGCTTGTTTCAATCTGTCTTAAGATGATAGCATCTAAAATTCTTTATTGCAAGTCTTTTGCAATAAGGTTTGTTTGCTAATTGTGAATTGTTCTTCTTATCTACTCAAAGTATACGGCGCTGGGCCACTGGCAGATTATCAAATGGGGTTATCTTAACTCCTCACCGCCTGCGGCGGTTCGCAGCAGAAAATAGACAGCGGAGTTTCATGCCAAATAAATTACACAAGTGACCATAGGCGGCGAGGAAGCAGATACCTGAATGGTTATTTGAGGGGTTTGATGACCAGGTTCGAGAAGACGACCTCGGCATTTTGTTCCTCGACATAGAGGCCGACCTCGCCGCTGGCCCACGCGGATTTTGATGAGTCAGTGATGGGGTTGCCGACGGCTTTGCCGTTAATGAAGAAGGTGAAGGTATTGCCTATCGCTTCGACGGTGATGATGTTGCTCTGGTCAGGCTGGAGATGAAGTGAAGGGGCCGGGCCGGTGGCGAGCGTTTCATATTGCCCGTCATAGCGTAAGAATGCATACTGACCGCCATTCCAGGCTACCACCTCGAAGACGTAGTAATGTGATTGGTCAGCAGCCGAGCGGATGACGACGCCATAGTAGTCCGCGTCGTCATGCTGGCCATGCACTTCGGACATAGTTACAGTGAGGCGGAGGTTAGCAAAGTCGTGTGCCGCGTAGAGAGCCAAGGCGACGTTGCGTGCTGATTTGTTCTCGATGTGGTATTGCTGGTTGGTAAAGAAAAATGTGCTGCTCGTAGGCCAGTCACTCTGATTACTTGCCAGCCTATCGGCTAATATGTTGGTATCAATGCCGGTAGGAGCAGTCGAATGCACATGGGTAGTACCGCGTGCGACATGTGAAGTGAGCAGGTTTGCGGT
>Ga0187817_10001719_pt1 | contig 10927 bp, 9 predicted proteins | sample NC_wetland_sal_i_17_FD_132431 | JGI IMG/M metagenome (GOLD analysis project Ga0187817, IMG submission 132431) | Wetland sediment microbial communities from Neuse River Estuary, North Carolina, USA - SO4_2 | ecosystem: Environmental > Aquatic > Freshwater > Wetlands > Sediment | place: USA: North... | reverse complement strand
GGCCCCAGGTCGGCTTCAGCAGAACATCGAGCACCGATCTGCCGCCGCCCGTGTATTCGTAGTAGGCCGCCGACGCTGCGCCGAATTTGTGGATCCAGCCCCGAAGCAGCCTCTCGCTGGCAACGAACAACACTCCCATCGATGCCGCAAAACTCCAGAACAAGCGCTGACGTTCACGCCAGTTTCCCAGCACCCAAATGCACAGCCACACGGCCGGCAAGACCGCCAATTGTGGTTTGATCGTGGCAATCGCCAGTAATATCCCCGCCCACACGAAGCGCCTAAGGGAAACGAAGCACATCGAGAGGGCAAGCAGCGCCGCCACCAGCAAAGTCAATTGCTGCAGCTTGAAGCCCTGAATGGCGGGAAAACATCCCAACGTGAGCACGATCCACGTGAGCCTGGCCGTCATCGAAAGGCGCCATCCCAGCGCCTCCAGCCACCATGGAACCGAAGCTGCCGTTAAGAAAACGAGCACTCCAATAAATACCCTCTGCACTACCGGGAATGGCCAGTCGAGGGTGGGGGCAAGAAGGAACACGACGTACACCGGATAAGCAAACCCCTGCTGGTCTTTTGGATCATTCGGGCGGCTCGGGTCAATCGGGCGACCGTAGTATCCAATCTGGATCTCACGAGTGATGTCGGCCCCGTAAGGATCCCTCCGGTGCAGCCACAACTCCCTCGCGCCCAGCCAGCGCGGATAGAGATCAGAAAGATTTCCCCGAGGAATTCCCAGGGCCGCCGACTCGGTCTGCTGATGCGCGATGGCAACGTCCTGCACCCAATGCCACATCGCCGCGGCCAGCAGCACCGATCCGATCACGCCATAAAGTGGCTTAAACATTTCACGCAAGCGCCGTTTCGCTCGGCGGCTTTTCGATATTGGCTCTTAAACGCACGATCTCGGTCCGGATCACGAACAACCACCACACCAGAAAGACCGCCATCAAGTTGATTCTCTCCCACCGCATCCAAAGAAAAAACCACAGCGGGCTGATTAAAAGGGGTATGGCGGGAGCAAGGAGTCCCGCACGTTGCAGACGTGGTTCTCGGCAGCAGTAATCGGCCACCAAGACAAGCGGCAACACCAGCAGGGACAGGTCGTAACTGTTCGTGCTGAAGCCGGCGAGCAGCGCCGCAATCACCGCGCAAGACATGCTGAGTCGGAACATCGCTGTGTCGTTCGCGAGATCGCGCGTCCGCGCAACCACAATCAGCAGCGCCACCGTACCCACCCCAACCACCAACAGCACGGGCCATCCGGCCTTCTCCGTCAACGGCCATCCCGCCACCAATCCCAGCAGATTCGGCAACTGCCGCAGTGGGATGCCCCCAAACGCCGGTTCCGAAACCACGCGCCCGGCGTAAGCCGGATACTGCAACGCGCCGCTCCACCCAACCATCCCGACCGACAAAACCACAGCGGCAGCCGCTACCGCGGCAAATCCCGCAACCAACTTCTTACCCCTCCACACCCCCAGGATCAAAACCAGCGGAAGGATCAAGTGGTACTTGAACATCCCCAGCCCCAGCCAGCATCCCGCCGCAAACATCGCATCCGCCTCGAGTGCGCGAAAACTCAATACCAGCAGCAGCAGCAGCAGGATCGCATCCTGCCCCTGGTGGAAGTTGGCGAAGATCGGGAAGAACGCCAGCGAGATCAAAACCAGTGCCCAAGCCGGGACGCGCCGCAATGTACTCAGCGAACCCCTCATCAACCACGCCACAATGAACAGCAGCCCCAGGTTCACCAGGTTCCAAACCATAAAGGCCACGCCATACGGCAAAAACGTCAGCGGAAGAAAAAGCAAAGCTTCAAACGGCGGATGGATATAGGGCAAAGCTCCCCGCCGAATGTCCGAGTTCGTCGCGAATTCCTGCTGGACCGCCTGCTGCGTGCGGGGATCGTAGAGCTTGCTTCCCAGCCCCGCCCGCACAATCTTCCCTGCCGTGTAGAAGACCGTAAAGTCCGGGTCGCCCTTGGCAATGCGGCTGCGCACGCTCCACAAAAAGAACGCATGCGTCCCCAGCACGGCGGCCAGGAACAGGTAAGCACCCGTCTTATAGGTTTGGGCAGAAATCGCGGTGGTCTCTGGATTTCGATCGACTGCAGGACGGCAGGCGATTGTACCCTGCCTCGGTCGGCCATCGCCATAACGCTGTCCGCTTCGCGGCAAATTCCGGTGCAGGCGCGCCCTTCCGGACCCGGAACTGCCCCCAATTTCATTCGCTTACCCAGGCGCCTTGCTGGTTACTCTTGGTTACCCTTGGGGTTGCAAGAATTTGTCACTATTGCTCAAGATGCAGGGTATGATTACCCTATCGAGCGAGTGGTGGGCATGAGTGACGAATGGGTCCCGGCTTGGGGGCCGATAAACCATTGCTATTTGATCTCGATATGGCGGTTTAGGAGAAAAGAACAATGTTAAAAGAACTTGTGCGCAGACTATGGTGCGAACAGGAAGGGCAGGATATTGCTGAGTACGCAGTTATGCTGGCGGTGATTCTCGTGATTGTCGTTGGAACCATTCGGCTGATCGGCTCCAACGCCAACAACGTGTTCTCCAACGTCGCCAGTTCCATGCAGTAGCCAAACGCCAGGATGAACGGTAAGGTCGCATCCGCCCGCTGACTGTCGGCGCTGGTAACGCGTTTTAAGGAAATGCATGAATCGCACACGTTTGTTGATGATCGGGGTTCTGGCGCTGGCCATTGGCTTCTTCGCTGCTGTGTATGTGTATAAAAACCTGCAAGCTAGAAGCGGCGTCAGCTCCGAAGCTGGCGCGGATGTCATCGTAGCCGCCAACGACCTGCAGGTCGGCGCAAGAGTCGAAGAGCACGACATCCGGATCATCCGAATCCCCAGCACCGATCTCCCGCCGGGCGCTCCCCGCAAGCGCTCCGACGTCCTCGGACACGGTGTCATCATTCCCATCTCCAAGGGTGAATTCATCCTGCCCAACCGATTGGCCGGTGAGAATGCCGGCTCCGGACTCCCTTCATTGATTCCTCCTGGCATGCGTGCCGTCTCCGTGCGGGTGAATGAGGTCGTGTCGGTCGCTGGATTCGTGACCCCGGGAACGCGCGTCGACGTGCTGCTGACGGGGACTCCCGGCGGAGGCGAGCAGGAAACTACCACGGTTCTCCAAAACGTCGCGGTGCTTGCCTCAGGCCACACTCTCGAACGAACTTCCACTGGTGAGGCGCAGAATACCGCTGTCATCACGCTGCTGGTTACACCTGACGACGCCCAGCGCCTCACACTCGCCAGTTCCGAGGGACACATTCAGCTCGCCCTGCGCAATCCACTCGATACCAAGCAGGACGAGGTACCAGCTTCCAATTCCCACGGTCTGTATAAGGGAGCAGCCGCTCCGGCGGCGGTGCATGCGCCGGTTCATCATGTAGTGCCCACGAAAATCGCAACGCCTCCACCATCTCCTCCGGGCGTCAGCGTCGAGGTGTACCAAGGCGATAAGAAGCCTGACACGGTTAAATGCACAGAAGAGGGCTGCGGATCCAAGTGATGCGGAAGACTCCGACCCCGCAATCGGCCTATTGCACGCCGGAAAGTTTCCTGACATGGAGACACATCTGAAAATGAACGTTCGCACGACTATGCTCGGGATCTTGCTCCTCACGGCCGCACTCAGCCTTCCCGCGTTCTCTGAGATCATGCAGCAAGCTGGCAGCGCGCCACAGGCCCAGGCTCCAGTGCCGACCGAAACCCAGACCACGACGATCCCCGCGCCGGCCCAGCCTCAGGGATCGGCACCTCTACGCGTCATGGTCGGAAAGTCTCTGCTCATCAATACCACGGAGCGTCTGCGGCGCATTTCCATCACCGATGACAACATCGCCTCCGCGCGCGTGATCACTCCCACTCAGATTCTGGTTCACGGCAAAACACCGGGAGAGATTTCGCTGCTTATTTGGGATGAATTAGAGCGGTCCCGCAGCTTCGACCTGCGAGTCGACGTCGACGTCAGCGCCTGCGCCGAAGAAGAGCACCGCGTATTCCCCGAAGAGCAGATTACGGTCACGCCCTCGCGCGCGGCCATCGTTCTTTCCGGACACGTTTCCACCGAAGATGTCTCCAAACGCGCCGCGGAACTCGCCAGCGCCTACTCGCCAAAAGTCATCAACGTATTGACCTTTGGCCCGGTCGGCGCGCAAGAAGTGCTGCTGCAGGTCAAATTCGCGGAAGTCGACCGCACCGCCCTCACTCAACTCGGGGTGAATTTCCTATCCACCGGCGCTGCCAATACCATCGGCACTGTAACCACCGGCCAGTACGGCGGCTTTGGCCCGCAGACCATCACACCGGGCAGCGCATCAGCCACGGGCACCACAACGACCGCCGCTTCCACCATCAACAACGTCTTAAATCTGTTCGTCTTTCGTCCCGACATTAATTTCGGCGCGGTTATCGAAGCTCTGGAAACCAAGAACCTCCTGCAAATTCTCGCCGAACCCAACCTGATCGCCGTCAATGGCAAGAAAGCCAGCTTCCTCGCCGGAGGCCAGTTCCCTTTCCCCATCGTCCAGCCCGGCAACGGCTTCACCGCAGTCACGATTTCGTTCAAGGAATTCGGCGTGCGGCTTGAGTTCACTCCCGTCATTACGCCCAGCGGCAATATTCATCTGCAGGTGGCCCCGGAAGTGAGCACCTTGGATTTCGCCGATGCTCTCACCATTTCAGGATTCACCGTTCCCGCCCTCAGCACTCGGAGAGCCGAAACTGAATTCGAATTGCAGGATGGGCAAAGCTTCGTCATCGCGGGCCTGATGGACAACCGTGTCACCGATATCTACAACAAGATTCCCGGACTCGGCGATATCCCGATCCTGGGAAATTTCTTTCGCAGCAAAAGTCTGCAGAAGAGTAATTCCGAGTTGATGGTCCTGTGCACCGTGCGCCGCGTTTCCGCCACGACGGAGCAACCCACCGGACCGAAGACACCACAGCCGTACTTGGATCCGGGCAAGTTCGACAAGCCGATCAAGTAGGCGAAGAGTTTTTGGGTTGCACCGCGGACTGGGGCGGCGATCGTTAAGAGTGAGCTCGAAATAGCAGGTTGGGGATGCCAGAGCTTTCAGTTGTCATCGTAGCCACCGACAATGAACAGCGCGCGCTGCTGCAGGTGCTGGTCGACGGTACCAGCGTCGCGCGCACCGTGCACACCTGTGCCAGTTTTCCCGTGGCCGCCGCCGATCCCGTCGCCCGCCGCGTGCGCACTGCCAATCCCGATGTAACCCTGGTCGACATTCCGGCCGACAACCCCACCACCGCGCTGCGAGCGATTGAGTTGTTGCATCAGGAAATGCCCGACGCCGCCATTTTCGCCATCGGCAACCTGAATCAGCCGCAAGTCATCGTCAACGCCATGCGCGCCGGAGCACGCGAATTTATCGAGCGCCCCACCAATACGACCGATCTGCTGGAAGCCTTCGTCCGCCTCACCACGGCGCAGCGCCGCGGACGTCAGGAAGGCATCCGCGGCAAAGTCTTCTCCGTCATCAACGCCAAGGGCGGAAACGGCGCCACCACGGTCGCCGTGAATCTCGCCATCGCCCTGCAATCGGCCTACAGCCAGACGGCTCTGGTCGATCTCGCGCCCCTCGGCCACGCCGCGTTGCATATGAACCTGAAGCCCGTCTTCACCGTAGCCGACGCCACCCGCAACCTGCATCGCATGGACTCTTCCCTGCTCGAGAGCTTCATGACGCGCCATAGCGGCGGCTTGCAATTGCTTGCCGGAACCACCGTGCCCGCAGCCGTCGATCCCTCTACCACCGAGTTCGTGCGTCTCTTCGACATGCTGGTGACTCACTACCGCTATGTTGTGGTCGACGCTTCTTCGCGCTTCGACGCGGCCAGCCGCCTGATCGCCAGCCTCTCAGAAACGGTTTTGCTGGTCGCCTGCAGCGATGTGGCGTCGCTGTGGAGCGCGGCCCGGGTGCAGCAGTATCTCGGCGAATCCGGCAGCCGCGAGCGCGTCCGCCTCGTCCTGAATCGATTTCGCAAAGTGCCAGGCTTCAGCGAGGCCGACGCCGAAGCCGCCGTTGGTGCAAAACTCATTTGGCGCGTCCCGAATCAATATTTCGCGATTTCAAGCGCCATCGACCGCGGCACGCCGGTCATGGACCAGCGCAATTCAGAAATCGCCCGCTGTTTCGCAGGTTTAGCCCAGGAGTTGACCCGCAACGACGCCGACGTCAAGCGCGCCGCCTGGTCACTGTTCAAGTCGGTTTAGAATTTTAGGAGTTTATGGCAAATCTTCAATCGTTCGAGCGCACCGACATTCAGCAGGTCAAGGCCGACCTGCATCGCAAGGTCCTCGACCGTCTGGATTTGGAAAAACTCGGCAAAACCTCCGGCGATTCCGCCCGCGATGAAGTCCTGGTCATCATTCGCACGGTGGTCAACGGCGAAGTCGTTCCCCTCAGTTTTGCCGAGCGCGAACGCCTTTCGCGCGAAATTCTCGACGAGATCTTCGGCCTCGGCCCGCTCGAGCAGTTGCTGAAAGACCCCAACGTTTCCGACATTCTCGTCAACCGCTTCGACCGGGTCTACGTTGAAAAGGCTGGCAAGCTGGAACTGACAACGTTGTCCTTCAAGGACAACGTGCACCTGATGCAGATCATCGATCGCATTGTCTCGCGGGTGGGGCGCCGCGTCGACGAATCGTCACCCATGGTCGATGCCCGCCTGGCCGACGGATCCCGCGTCAACGCCATCATTCCGCCGCTCGCCATCGACGGCCCGTGCCTGTCCATCCGCCGTTTCGGTCGCGATCCCGTCACCGCACGCCAGATGATCGAGAACCAGACCCTCACCGAGTCCATGCTTGAGCTGCTCTCCGCGATGGTCAAAGGCCGCCTGAATATTCTCGTTTCCGGTGGAACCGGCGCCGGCAAAACCACTCTGCTCAACGTGCTTTCCGGATACATTCCGAACTCCGACCGTATCGTCACCATCGAAGACGCCGCCGAACTTCAATTGAAACAGGAGCACGTGGTGCGCCTCGAAACCCGCCCGCCCAACATCGAAGGCAAGGGCGCCGTCCGCCAGCGCCAGCTCGTCATCAACAGTTTGCGTATGCGTCCCGATCGCATCGTGGTGGGCGAGGTGCGCGGCGAGGAAGCTTTCGACATGCTGCAGGCCATGAACACCGGCCACGAGGGCTCGCTGACCACCGTCCACGCCAACTCCCCGCGTGACGCCATGGCTCGTGTCGAAAACATGGTTTCGATGGCGAACCTGAATATTCCCGAGCGCGCCGTGCGCCATCAGATTGCTTCGGCCGTCCATGCCGTCATCCAGATCGCGCGCCTCTCCGACGGCACTCGCAAGGTCGTCACCGTTTCCGAAGTTACCGGCATGGACGACGAAAGCATCGCGATGCAGGACATCTTCTCCTTCGAGCGCAGCGGCATTGATGAAAGCGGCAAGGTTCGAGGCACATTCCGGGCCACCGGTGTGCGCCCCCAGTTTGCCGAGCGGCTGGCGGTCTCCGGAGCCCGCCTGCGGCCGGCATTGTTCGAGTCGAAGGCTGAGGTCTAGGGCGAGATATGGCTGCTACACTCATGGCGCTCGTGGTTTTCGTCGTGGTCGCGCTCGCGGCCTTCACCCTCGGAAATCTCATCGATAAGCGCAACGCCCGCGCCCGCCTCATCAAAGAGCGCCTCGCCAACGAACGCAAAGCTCCAGAGCGCAACCCTGAAGAAGAACTCGCCCTGCTGCGCGACGAACAACTCAGCGAAATCCCCGCTCTCGACACTCTGCTGCGCCGCTCTTCGCGGGTTACCGATCTGCAGAAAATGCTGGTGCAGGCCGGCATGCAGATGCGCGCCGGCAACTTTCTCGGAGCCTCCGCGATCTCCGGAGTCGTCTGCACCATCATCGCCTACCTGCTCAGCAAGCGCGTCGAAGTCGGCTGGTTCGCCCTCATCGTCGGCTTTGTGGTTCCGTACGCCTACGCTCAATTCCGCCGCAACAAGCGCTTTGAAAAGTTCGAGGAACTCTTCCCCGAAGCCATCGACACGCTCGCCCGCGCGGTGCGCGCCGGACACGCTTTCACCACCGCGCTCGAAATGATCACCGCCGAAGTCGCCGAGCCCGTCTCCGGCGAGTTCCGCCAGCTCTACGAAGAACAGAAATTCGGCATGCCGGTTCGCGATGCCCTGATGAATCTCACCGACCGCGTTCCCCTGGTCGACGTGAAATTCTTCGTCACCGCCGTCATGCTGCAGCGCGAAACCGGCGGCAACCTGGCCGAAATTCTCGACAACCTCTCCTATGTCATCCGCGAAAGATTCAAAATCCAACGTCAGGTCCGCGTTTACACTGCGCAGGGCCGCCTCACCATGGCTCTCTTGATGGGCATGCCGCCCATCATCGTCGTCGTCATGATGGCGTTGAATCCCAGTTTCATTCATCCGCTCTTTGCCGATCCCATCGGCCACACGTTGCTGGTCTTGGGAATTACTCTGCAAACCATCGGATATTTCGTGATCCGGAAAATCATCCGGATTCAGGTTTGATGTCATGATGCCTTTGCTCCTGGTCATCGTCGTATTCCTGACCGTAGTGGCTGCGGTCTTCGCCTTCGGCGCGGCCGTGGTGACGCCCAGTTCGGTTCTCGGAGCCCGTCTGCGCGCCCTCGGGAGCCAGCAGCCACAGGCCGCCGAAAATAAGCCTGCCATGCGCGAGCGCATCGAGCAGGCGCTCGACCCGCTCAGCAAAGCCATCCCGCTGTCTCCCGCCGATGTTTCCCGCACCCGCAAATGGCTCATCCAGGCCGGATTCCGCGATGCCATCGACGTCAACTACTATTTCGGCATCCGGGTTCTGATGGCCGGAGTAGCCTTCGGCGCCGTCGTCCTGTTCGCCGGCCTCAATAATCCCGCGCTGGTCATCGGCATCACGGCACTCGGCTTCCTGCTCCCGCGCTTCATTCTGAAGCGCATGATCAACGACCGCCAGAACCGCATCCGCATCGGATTACCCGATGCACTCGACCTTACCGTCATCTGCGTCGAGGCCGGACTCGCGCTCGATCAGGCTCTGATGCGCGTCGGCCAGGACCTTCACCACGCCCATGCCGACCTCAGCGACGAATTCCACCTGGTCAACCTCGAGATGCGCGCCGGCAAGCCTCGCGCCGAGGCCCTCCGTAATCTCGTCGAGCGCACCGGGGTTGACGACATTCGCTCCCTCGTGGGTACACTGATCCAGACTGATCGCTTCGGCACTAGCGTCGCCCAAGCCCTCCGCGTGCATTCCGATTCCCTCCGGACGGAACGCAGGCAGCGCGCCGAAGAACAAGCTGCAAAAACTACGATCAAGATGGTTCCCCCACTGGTGATTTTTGTTCTGCCCTCGATTATCTTCGTCACCATCGGACCAGCTGTCATCGAGCTGATCCGCCAGCTGGGACCGGTTTCGTCCGGTCACTAACCGAAGCGAGGGCAACAACCCGGAACGGCGGAGCGTGCGGAGGTCATGGCAGTTTTCTCGGGACCAGCTTTCTCAGGGCAAGGACAGGCTTTCAATCGGACGCGCGAAGCCTATCTCGCCACCGCTCTCGCCGTCGCCGACACCCACTGGACCCGCCTGCGCGGATTGCTTGGCCTCGCCGCTGATGACTTCCGTAACGGCTCCGGCCTCTGGATCGTTCCCTGCCACGGCGTTCACACTCTGGGCATGGGATTCCCGATCGATGTCGTCTATCTTGATCGTGCCATGACCGTTATCGATGTCCGGCCAGAAGTTCACCCCTGGCGCTTCACCCCGGTTCGAAGCCGGGCCGCATCTGTACTGGAACTTCCGTGCCATATCGCGGCCGAAACAAAAACCGCCATCGGCGATAGAATTGAAATAACCCTCTCCAAGGACCGCACCAAGCTTCCCGCATGAGTGAGACGTTACAACTCGAAGAGGAAGTCGTCGTTACTCACGACGTGCCGAAGCTGACCGTCCAGTGGTCGTCGCGCTGGGCCGAGTTCGTCGGCTCCATCAAGCCGGCCTTGGCTCGCTCCGAGGCTCGTCTGGCGGGCGAAGCGCCGTTCGGCCTCATCCCTGTCCGGATCATGGTTCCCTCTTACGCGGTCGAGGCGTTCATCATCTTCGCGTTCATCGCGATTCAAATAAAGATCGCGGAGCTTCGGCCCAGGGTTGCGCCCCGGCTGCCCAACCACGACGTCATCTATTACTCTGGCGACGAACTTCCGCGCACCGAAGATCTCGGCGGCGCCGAGGCCGGCTCCACGGGCCGTGCCGGCGGCGCCGAAGCCCGCCATCGCACCCAAACCATCAAGATCGCTCGTGGTGCCACGCTGGTTCCAAAGGTCGTCGACGCGCCCAATCTCAAGCTTCCTTCCACGCTTGGCGCCGTGGCCAACTTGCTGGCCATCAAGCCTAACCCCGGCCCGCCGCCTGCCGAAGGAATGCGCTCCACCCGCTCCGCGCCCAATCTCGCCAGCACCCTCGTCGCGCCCGCCCCAAACATCATCCGCGACTACACGCGCAATGGAATTCAGTTCGACCCCGTGATCGCTCCGGCGCCGTCGATTACGCGCGATCGTCCGTTGACTGCGCCGAGTCTCAACGCGAACCTTGTGGCTCCCGCGCCGAGCATTTCGAGTGACCACACCCTCGTCGCGCCCGCGCTGGCCCCGGTCGTCGCTCCCCCCGCCGCCAATGTAGCGCGCGATCGCGCCTTGATCGCGCCTTCGCTGACTCCCTCGGTGGCAGCGCCCGCGCAAGACGTCGCACGCGATCCCTTTCGAGCCGCTCCAGCTTTGGCCAGCAACCTGATCCCACCCGCTCCCGCAGCCGTCAGCCGGCAGCTTTCCTCCGCGCCTGTGCAGATGATGGATCCAGCCGTCATTCCGCCGCCCGTCTCCGCACCCGAGCGAG
>Ga0187817_10001718_pt1 | contig 10929 bp, 10 predicted proteins | sample NC_wetland_sal_i_17_FD_132431 | JGI IMG/M metagenome (GOLD analysis project Ga0187817, IMG submission 132431) | Wetland sediment microbial communities from Neuse River Estuary, North Carolina, USA - SO4_2 | ecosystem: Environmental > Aquatic > Freshwater > Wetlands > Sediment | place: USA... | reverse complement strand
GGGTGGCGCATACGTCACGACGCGTTTTGTCGTGATGTATGCGCCCCTCTGAATCGACGGACCGGGGCGGAGACATGCCAAAAAGCGGCATGTCTGCGCCACCCGTGTCCCCCTACGGGTCTTAACTCTCGACTCTCGACTTTCGACTCTCCACTAGTCTCAGCAGCAGCTTGGCCAAGCGATCCGAATCATGACGGGCAACGCGCTCCTCGACGAGCACGTCCGCCAGTACCGGAATCACCCCCAGCCTGCGCACTTCAGCCAGGTCATTGACCACCGGCGCGGCCCCATCCGCGGCGTAGCGCCTGCGGAGGGAAGACGACACGGGCCGGGTATTCAGGATCACGAAATCAAAAAGCTTACGTCCGGCGTGTTGGTGCAGAGCGCGCACGTGGTCGGCAGCAGAATAGCCTCGGGATTCGCCCGGCTGAGTCATGAGATTGCACACATAAACCTTCCGCGCCCGGGAGCGTGCGATCTGTTCAGGGATCCCGTGAACCAGCAGGTTTGGTATTAAGGAGGTGTAAAGAGAGCCCGGACCGACTGTGATCAGGTCGGCTTGCTGGAGCGCTGTGAGCGTTTCCTGAAGGGGACGGCAACGACTGGGGACAATGTGCAGGCGCTTGATGGGCATTCGCGTTTTGGTAATGTGCGACTCTCCGTAGATGATGTTGCCGTTCATTTGCTCTGCCTTCAAGCGAACGTCGGAAAGCGTGGAAGGGAAAATCTCGCCTCGGATGGCCAGGACCTCACCTGAGACACGGACTGCCTTCGCAAAGTCGCGTGTCAGGTGCGTGAGGGCGACCAGAAACAGATTGCCGAAGCTGTGGCCGCGCAGTCCGTGGCCGCTTGAAAAGCGGTAATTGAAAAGTTGCGTGAGGAGCTGTTCGTCTTCAGCCAGCGCCACCATGCAATTACGAATGTCGCCTGGGGGAAGAATACGGAAATCGCGTCGCAGGCGCCCGGAGCTTCCACCCTCGTCAGTCACTGTGACGACGGCAGTCAGTCTGGAAATCTTGGCCTGGGAGCCGGCCGGGTGTGTGATTCCTGGGAGGTAAGGCTTCAGACCCCGTAGGAGGGTGGACAAACCTGTACCACCACCAATGGCAACGACTTGCATGGGACTCTCTCGCTAGGGTTGCGAGTTGAAGACCAATTCTTTAAAGCGGGCATCGGTGGCCAGCGCCTGGAAGTCTTCGTCGCGTTTGGCCTGAATGCGATTCTGAGGGCGGAGAGAGATGGCCTCCTTCAGATGCTGTAAAGCGTCTTCAGCATCTCCACGTAGCGAATGAGCAGCGGCTAGAGCATAGGAAATATGCTCGAGTTTGGGCGCCGATTTTCGAGCTTTGTTGAGATACTCGATGGCATCATCAAGGCGGCGGGAGTTCAAGGCTCCCACCCCCAGCGTGTAAAGTTCTTCAGTTTTCTTGGGTGGAGGAGCGGGGCGGCTCAGCTTTTGTTCGCACAGCCGCAGGTGAACGCGCGCTCTTTCCGCCACTCCGGCTACTCCGGAGGATGCCAGCTTTTCGAATATCTCCTTGGCTTTTTCGTAATTCTGTTTGTGGATAGCGCGTGCACCGAGCTCGAAGTTCCTGACTGCCGCTTGAAAAAGTGCCTCAGATTGGCGCAGATCCGTTGTTCGTGAACTCGCTGCCTGATTGATGGCACTAGCTATCGAGTGAGATGAAGACCTTGAACCCGTTCGCATATGAGCAGCTCCGGCTGGCCGGGTACGACCAGAATGGCCGAGCGGGCGAGCCGGGCGAACCCGCCTTTTTCTTGAACTCCCGAACGCCGCTTTCCGATGTCGGATAAGGCTTTTCATTTCAGTATGATCCAACCAAAGATGGGAGGCCGGGTGAGGCGCTTCACCCCTGCCTCACCTCTATGTATAACAAAAGTAGTGGAATATTGTCAAGTATAGGTGAGAGGGCTAGGCCATGGGTGGGACGGTGGACAGCAAGTCATTGAAAAAACAAGTTTTGTTTGACGGCCCTACATTTTTGCCTGTATCTTCTCCAAGTGCGCCCTGGCATGGCAGGTAAAAGAAAGTCGCACCGATTCTTTCGCACCTCCGCTGACTCCACTCGCCGTCGTGGTGCAACCACAAGGGTTGCCCCTACCATGCGACTCCGCTGGATCTTGCTGCCATTTCTGGTGTACTCAATGGGAATAACCACTCAGAGTGTCGCTGCGAACCTTTACGGGCGACAAGGTGTGAAGCCCCAGGCAGTTCGGCAGGGGAACCTGGGGAGTTGTCAGGTGTGCCCGCGTTTCGGGGAATCATTACCACTGAGTAGTAATCACCAGACTCCCGGCTCAGGCACTCTGCCGCGTTTCACCCCAATAGGAAACACCTTCCGCGTCGTGCGTCGCGCATCCGTCGCCGCCTTGCGACGCGCCAAGGCGTTGTCCGCCGCGCAGCGAACCACATAGGCCAGATCATGGGCATCGAAGGGAGGGGCAATAAAATCGAAAGCTCCGACCTCGATGGCCGAGGCGTAAAGCTTGGTGTCAATTTCCTGCCCCACGACAATCACACTGACGCGCGAAGAAACCCCCTGCGAAAAGGCGACGACATCAGCCCAGTTTCCGTCGGGCAGTTCGCTTCCGGTGAAAGCCAACAAGGGGGGATTGACCTTGGACAAAACCCGGCGCGCGTCGGCCACAGTGTGTGCTTGCAGAGTGGGGACAGCAACTTGCCGGAGGGCCGCTTGCAAGTCCGAGAAGGGATCTACCTGGTGGAATATTAGCAGAGCCGTTACCTTCCCTCGCATCATCCACCTCTCGCTGGGTTGTTAGTTTAACGTGCCGTCGGTTTCGCGCCTGCGAGACCAGCTCCCCTGAAGGTTGCTCAATTTGCGCTGCGGTCTCCAGGCCTTGCGCAGACTCCTGCCTTCTAGCTCTCGTCCCCGCGAAGTGGTTGTGCGGCGGAAAGTTTTTCCGCTCTGTGCTCTCAGCGGCCTAGGGTCCAAACGTCGCCTGGGGCGACATCGGTTCGCGCTATTTGAGTGCGACTGTCACAATTTTCTTGTCCTGCGTAATGTCAACTTTATCTTCACGAGCTAGCCAGCCCAGGGCGAAACTGAGGATTTCACCGGATCCATTAAGCTTTTTCTTGAGTTGTGAGATAGTTTGAGGGCCCTCGTCACTAAGTAGGTGCCAGATTTTTCCTGCCGTTTCACCGACCTGTCCGTTGATCTGCATGTCTAACATCCTCCAACTGGTATTCAATTAGACTTTTTTAGATGTTTGCGTCTGTAGACCTCCTGGGGCTTGGTACGATGTGGGTGATTAGTTGCACCCTCTGCCCTTAGAAGGTTGTAGTCACCGGATTTTACGCGCCCCGAAATAGGAATGCTTGCTTAGTACAAAACGACTTTCAGCTTTTTGCCGGAGGTGAGGCAGTGCTCTTGACGTTTCCCGCCCTCGACTGCCCCCCGAACCGAAACGCCACTGAAAGTATACCTGAAGTGGTTTAGCAGGAGAAGCAAAAAATTACTATCCCACTGATAACGTAGGAAATTACCCTAGGCTGGCTTAGGCGAAACTGCCACACCTCATTCCACAGGCTTTACGCGTCACGGTTGGGCCCCTTGCGCAAAAAAGCTACCAATTCCAGGAGACCGTAGACCAGCAGGCAAAGCCAGAAATCGACCAAGGTCCCGAGGTCGAGCTTGAATGGATGATGTTTGGCGGCTGGTGGCAAATAGGGGTTGAGGGCGAAATACAACCCATTGCCAAGCAAGATGGCAATCAGGTATTTGAACCATTTCACGGTTATCGGTCTCGTCTTCATCATTGGGCTCTGCATTCGCATGCGGCAGGTGGTAGGTCGTAGGTGGGGAAGAGCGTTAGGCCGTATGTAGTCTGTGCTATGTGAGGAAGCGAAAAGCCGGTCCGTCCCCCCCTAGCACGTACGACCCGCCACACACGGGGCCCCGTCCCACTTCCTACCACATGCGACCTTTGGCTTTTCCCCACCTAGCACCTACCATCTCCCACCTACCATCTATCATTCGGCACCTGCCTCAATGCGGCTATAATAGGAAATGCTTAAACGCGATGGCAACCTCGAACCTCACCCTCGCCTCAGAAGTGAAATACCTGAAGGGTGTGGGTCCAGCGCGAGCCGAGCTTTTGGCCGCGCGAAACATCCGCACTGTGGAAGATCTTCTTTACTATACTCCTTTCCGCTACGAGGACCGCACTCACATCACCCGCATTGGTGATCTTGTGCCCGGCCAGACCACGACGATCCTTGCCCAGGTGCTCACTGGCGGGCTTACAAGAACTCGGAAGGGCGTCTACATCTACGACCTTGCGGCTCGCGACGCCAGCGGCATGATTCGCTGTATATGGTTCAATGCCGTTTACCTGGAAAAGGGCAAGGTGTTTCGGCAAGGGCAGCGTGTTTTCTTTTACGGGAAGGTGGACCGCGATTTCTATGGTACCGGCAATTTGCAAATCGTTCAGCCTCAGTTCGAAATCCTACCGGAGAATGAATCGGAGAGCGGCAATTCCATCGAGGTGGAACGCGTTGTGCCTATCTATGAAAGCATGGCCAAGCTTGGCACCCGGGTTATCCGGCGGCTGATCTGGACTGCGCTGGCTTCACTCGGGGATAACCTGCCTGACAGGCTCCCCTGGTCGGTACGCCAGAAGAACCGGCTTGTAGACCGCGCCACAGCTTTGCGCCAAACCCATTTCCCCGATTTCGGCCAGCCGCTCGAACAATTGTGCAATTTCCGCACGCCCCCGCAGGTGCGCCTGATCTTCGAGGAGTTTTTCAACATCGGCGCCGGCCTTGCCTTGCGACGGCGCAAGGCCAAATCTGCGCGGGGGATCAAGCTCGAGCCAAAGGCTAGCGCCCGCGCCGCCATTCGCAGTATCTTGCCCTTCCATCCCACCGCCGCGCAAAAGCGGGTGCTGAAGGAGATGGTAGACGACATGTGCTCCTCGCGCCCTATGAATCGTCTCTTGCAGGGCGATGTGGGGTCCGGGAAGACCATTGTTGCCTTGCAGGCGGCCATCCTGGCCATCGAAAACGGCTACCAAGTGGCCCTGATGGCCCCCACCGAGATCCTGGCTACACAACATTACCTTTACACCAAAGCGCTCTTGCAACCCCTGCCTTATCAGATTGAGCTGCTGATCAGCGCTCGCAAGCCGGCGGAAAAGGCAGAACTGAAAGAGCGAATGGGGAGGGGAGAAATCAACCTTGTGGTGGGCACGCACGCCTTGCTGGAGGAGGACGTGGCGTTCCCGAAGCTTGGCCTGGTGGTGGTGGATGAACAGCATCGCTTCGGAGTCCTTCAGCGATTTGGGTTGATACGCAAAGCACTCAACCCCCACGTCCTGGTCATGACCGCCACTCCCATTCCGCGCACGCTTGCCCTGACGCTTTACGGCGACTTGGATTTCTCCGTCATCGACGAGTTGCCGCCCAATCGTACGCCTATCGAAACTCGCCTGATCGAGGAGAGTCAGCGCGGGCGCGCTTTCGAATTCATTCGCGAAAATGTGCAGGCAGGCGGTCAGGCTTACGTGGTTTATCCGGTCATCGAGGAGGGAGGGAAACTCGATCTGAAGCCCGCCGTGCGCATGTTCGAGCAGCTTTCACGCAATGTCTTCTCCCAACTTCGCGTGGGGCTATTGCACGGGCGGTTGCCCAGCGAGGAAAAGGAAGAAGTGATGCGGCGCTTCAAGCTGGGAGAAGTTCAAGTCCTGGTTTCGACCACGGTGGTGGAAGTGGGCGTGGACGTTCCGAACGCCACTGTGATGCTCATCGAGCATGCGGAGCGCTTCGGGCTTTCCCAGTTGCACCAGTTGCGTGGCCGCATTGGCCGGGGCAGCCAGAAGTCGCACTGTCTTCTGGTTGCTTCCGAGAAGCGGAACGAGTTGGCCGAGCAACGCCTCCAGACCATGGTCGAGACCAATGATGGGTTCAAGATTGCGGAAATTGACTTGCGACTGCGCGGCCCTGGGGAATTCTTCGGTACGCGGCAATGGGGGATTCCCGCCTTCCGAATTGGCAACTTGATCCGCGATCAGGAGATTCTGGAGTGGGCCAAGCGGGAAGCCTCGAGCTTTGTCGAGCAGCCTTCTTCGCGCGAGGAATGGGAAGCGTTTGTGAGCTACCTGCGGGCCGAATGGCCGCGGCGCTACCGTTTGGCCAGCGTAGCGTGACGGAATTGATCCATTGATTCATTGATCCATTGGTTCATTGAAAGAACAACCCGCCGGACCAGCCGCGAGACGATCCCGCTAATTCGTGGGATCCAATGGATCAATGATTCAACGAATCAATGACTCAATGAATCAATAAGAAAATGCGAGTAATTTCCGGCACATACCGCGGACTTCATTTAGACTCTTTAAAGGGTGGCAATCTTCGCCCCACCTCCGACCAGATGCGCGAGACGTTGTTTGATGTGCTCGGTCCCGGAGTCGAGGGCGCGACCTTCCTCGATGCTTATGCTGGAAGCGGCGCGGTGGGGATCGAGGCGCTGAGCCGGGGAGCGCGCGAAGTGGTATTCATCGAACATCATCGCCCGGCGCAACAGCTCATCCGCAGGAATCTCCAAGCCTTGGGAATCAAGGCCGGTTATTACCTGATCAGGTCCACGGTCGCAACGGGATTTGAGCGGCTGGAGGCGGAAGGCTCGCAGTTTAACTACGTTTTCCTGGACCCACCCTATAAGGAAATAGGCGAGTACCATCACGTGCTGCGCCTTCTCGGACGCTCGCATTTGTTGGATTCTCGCTCCCTGGTGATTGCAGAACACTCGCGCCACTGTCTGCTCGAAGAAGAATACGGTACCCTACACCGAGATCGCCTCATTCGCCATGGCGACGCACAACTTGGCTTCTATCGTGTGAGGTAGAGCAACGGAAAGGCTCTGTTAAGTATTTAATACATATCAACATCGTAATTGACACCTGCCTCCACAATAGCCTAACATTGAGATCGTAGTAACCCAGGGAGCGATCGATTAAGTGTCGAACACACCCAGTTGGATGGGCGGCTCTGCGTCGATTCACCTAACCGGTGTAGTCGGGGATTAGTCAAGGGAGGGAGCATGAACCCACTGGCCCGAAAGAGCGATATATTCGTAGAGAATCTGCCGGAAGAGGTAGTTCTCTACGATAAGACCAACAACAAAATGCACTGCCTGGGCAAGACCGCCGCTGCCGTTTGGGAAAACTGTGATGGAACCAGGTCGGTGGACGATCTCGCGCAAATCGTCGAAGCAAAGTTTGGAGCGCCGGCGGACCGCAAGGTGGTGCTGCTGGCTCTTGAGGAACTTGAGAACGCCGACCTGCTGGAAGCGGGCAGTGGCATAGTTGCGAACACGGACCTCCCGTCTCGCCGCGAAGCCGTGGGGAAGATCGCCTTGGCTAGCACGGCGTTGGTTGCTACCATCGTGGCTTCCGCTCCGGCGGCGCATGCCTCTCACCGCGATCCACCCCCGCCGCCACCGCCGCCACCGCCGCCGCATCATCATAGGTAGCGTTGGAGTGGAGACATCGGCGCCACGAACAATCGCGATATGAAAGGGCGGCCAGGATGCCCGCGCTCCATCGCTGCGCCGCACCGCTTCTTTCATGATTTCTGGCTGCCCGTAAGCCGATTTGCATGAGCGACTGCTCTGAGAATCGACGGGTTGGGTAGCGCGGACCCCCGTTGTTGGGGTCCGCGGCTTGTCGATGGTTCCACGGAAAAACCGCGGACCCCAAAATCGGGGGTCCGCGCTACCAGACGTGGGCAGCGATGACTTCATTTTCATGATTTATGGGAGCCCCCGGCGGCATGAGCGATTGCCCAGAAAGGTCGTTCTCACCCCCCGACATAACCCTCGACGTAACCTTGACCGCGTCTGCGCACTTACCATAGTATTGTGAATGGTGTGACCGTCCGGAACAGCGTTGGGGCGGGGTAGCTCAGTGGTAGAGCGAGGGTCTCATAATCCCTAGGTCGGGAGTTCGATCCTCCCCCCCGCTACCAACCTTTCATCGCTTTAGCGGAACATGTCCCACATCTTTTGCTGGACGCAAAGGGTGCAAAACGAACAGACAGCCCTCTCCCTTGGGGAGAGGGTGTCGCGCTCCGGCGCTTTCATCGGCCGGAGCGCGACGGGTGAGGGGTCAGTTCCGGCATGAGGCGAACTTCCTTCGCCTCGCCAACTCGAGCCTGCCATACTCGCCCCGCGCGCGTCCCCACCCCACGAGTTGGTCAACTGCGGCTCAATCAAACCAACGCCAGGCTGGAGGTCCTCACATGGGATACCTTCCAAATCTTCTTGTTGCCTCGATCATCGTGCGGTAATTCTCCGGCTTCACAGAAGAGTGGATGGCGTTGGAAGAGCTAATGATATGACCTCCACCGGGAGAGGCTTTGAGGATGCATTCCTTTACCGCCGCCGCGACTTCCTGTGTGGAGGCTTCTGAGAGGATATACGCGCAGTCGATGTTGCCTATTAGGCATAACCTATTTCCATATCTTCGTTTGATTTTTCCTATATCCATCCCGGCTATAGGTTCCATGGGATTCAGGGCATCCACTCCTGTATCCACGATCATGTCCAGGATGGGCCACAGATTTCCATCCGAATGTTTTATCGCTATGGCGCCTTCTTCATGAACGGCGTCCACCATCCGTTGCAGCCGCGGGAGAACGAATTCCCGGAACGCGGCCGGGGAAAAGAAAGGGCTATCGTTGCCGGCATAATCATCGGCGATGACGATGGCGTCGGCGCCTGCCCGGACGGCGTTCCTGGCGATCCGGAGGGTCACGTCGAGGACCGTATCCATCAACCGGTGCGCAAATTCGGGCTCGAGAAGGAAACTCGTGAGCAGGTTCTCGAAGCCGTTTAGGAATACCGACCACATGAAGGCGGCGCGGTGCCGAAAGAAGATGGCCTTCTTTCCCTTGAATCGCGCCACCAATTGGGGGAGTTTTCCCAAGCGTTGCGGCGCATCGGGATCAGGGGGAACGTATTTCTCAAGATCCTCGATCGTCCGGATGGGACCTCTTATGGGATGATCGATCTCCTCCGGAGTCGGTTTGTATAAAACCCCCCATTCATCCACATAGGTCCCATCCGCGTTCTCGGAAACCTTGTTGTACTGAGCAACCGTAGATACACCGTCCAAATCCAGCATCTCCTCGATGTCCGTTTGGTCGTCAGCCGCGGGGCACAAGGCTTTTATTACCTTACGACTGATAGCCCATTCAACAATGGGGACGCGGTCGGGCTGTTCACGTTTTAATGCCGTCATGACTCGCTGATATGAGTTCATGGGTTACCTCGCAGGAAATCGAGAAGTCTAGAGTCGAGGAGTCGAGAAGTCAAGGAGTCGAACACGCGAAGGTTGATAGCCGCGGTCATATCCGGCTGTCGAGGAGAACAACCGTGCCTAGGCGTCGTTACTTCCTCACTGCCCTCGACTTCTCAATTCCTCGACTCCTTGACTCCTCGACTTCTCGACTTCTAGACTATGTGGTACCAAGTCTCAAAGGAAAGGCGGTGAACGGACCTTGGCAAAAGCTCAGAAGCTCATTTGTTCAAAAACTCGCTGGCAGGGCAGGGAAGCGTATACGCTTAGCAATGGTCTCCTCCAAATGGTGAATCTGACGGGGGGTGGCCACATCGCGGAAATGCGTTTTGTGGATGGTACTGGTCTTCCTACGCTGAACCCTCTTTGGGTTCCGCCTTGGAAAAGCATCGAACCATTCCAATACAGCGCGAGGTCTCATGCCAAACGCTACGGGCCGCTGACAGAAGGTAAACTGCTTTCGGGAATTGCCGGCCACAATATCTGTTTGGATTATTTCGGGCCGCCCTCAAAAGAGGAAACCGCTCAGGGCCTCTCAACGCATGGTGAGGCGCCAAGCTTGAAATGGCGCAAAACGAGCGAACGTCTTCGCGCCGGCCAATTGAGCTTAACGCTCTCCGTTCATTTGCCTGAAGCCGGCCTCGAATTCAGCCGCGAAATCGGGTTGCGGGCGAGTGAGCCGGTGGTCTACTTCAAGGAGACTGTCAGCAACGAACGCAAGCTCGATCACTTCTTTCACTGGACCCAGCACGTTACCCTCGGCCCTCCCTTTGTTATGCCTGAAGTCAGCCGCGCATTCATGTCGGCCACAAAAGGCGCGACCAGCCCTGATGCTTATGGTGACAAAGCACTGCTTGAATTCTGGCGAGAGTTTCATTGGCCCATCGCCCCTGGCAGCTCAGGCGGCGATGTCGACCTTTCCCATTGCTTGATCCGGAAAGGATTTGGGGTCCTAGCGTCTCTGCTGCTTGATCCGGCGCGGGACACGCAGTTTGTTGGGGCCCTGAACACACGCGAGCGGCTTCTTGTCGCATACTGTTTCCGGCGCGCGGATTTTCCGTGGGTCACGATCTGGGAAGAAAACTGCGCGCGAAAAAATCCCCCATGGAATGGTCGCACCCAGACACGCGGTTTGGAGTTTGGCAGCACTCCTTTGCCAGTCACGCGTCGCGAGGCATTCACTCGAGGTCCGCTGCTTGCCACGCCAACCTTTGCTACTGTGCCCGCTTGCGGCCGAGTAACGATTTCGTATGTCGCCTTCCTGGCTCACCTGCCAGAAGGATTTAGCGAAGTGCGTGATATCCGCCTGTCCAAGAACGGAATTCACGTTCAGGGCAAAGACCCGGAGCAAGCGATTCGGGTGCCCGCGTCAGGACTCGCGGCGGCGGGGCTGGTGTAGAAAAAGGCAGAAAGCAGAAAGCAAAAGGACCTACAGCCCTCTCCCCTCGGGAGAGGGAGAGCGACATCGTGGGAAGACTTTATTCTGACTCCTGACTCCTGACTTCTGACTCCTGAATCCTGACTCCTCAATCCTGAATCCTAACCATAAAAACTTTTGATTTAACACCGGCGTACACGGTCGGGCACACT
>Ga0187817_10001717_pt1 | contig 10933 bp, 7 predicted proteins | sample NC_wetland_sal_i_17_FD_132431 | JGI IMG/M metagenome (GOLD analysis project Ga0187817, IMG submission 132431) | Wetland sediment microbial communities from Neuse River Estuary, North Carolina, USA - SO4_2 | ecosystem: Environmental > Aquatic > Freshwater > Wetlands > Sediment | place: USA: North... | reverse complement strand
CTGCGCGAAGGCGTCGAATTCTTCAAGTTTTTGCACGAGCGCAAGACGACCGCACGCGAAATGGCACAGTCCGCCCCGGCAACCGCTTCGAGCGCCGGGGATTGAGTTGAATTTTGTGGCACCGGCGTCTCGCCGGTGTTACAAAACCTGCTTCCGCGATGACCTCTTCGCAAACTCACAAAACTAAAACCTACGTGCTGCTCTTTCTGCTTGTCCTGCTCGGATCGGTTGGCAACACGATTCTCAGCAAAGGCATGAAGGACGCGGGCGACTTGGACATTTCCCATGTTTCGTCGCTGGCGGCGGGCGCGGTGCGCGTGTTGACGAGCGGAACGATCTGGGCGGGAATCGCCATGATGCTGGGATTCATGGTGTGCCACATGCTTGTGCTCTCATGGGCCGATTATAGTTTCGTGATGCCGTTTTCCGCGATCGCCTATGCGCTGGTTCCGCTGCTGGCGTACCTGTTTTTGCACGAGCAGGTTTCCACGGCGCGCTGGATTGGAATCGTTCTGATCGTCCTCGGCGTGGTCCTGATCAACCGCACGCCGCATCGCACGACTTCGCCGGGGACCGTTTCGGAAACATCGGGCTGACATGCGCACGGCGTCCATCCTCATCTTCGTCGTGGTGACCGGCACGGGCGGAGAAATCTGCCTGACGCACGCCATGAAGCTGCTGGGCGAAGTTCATGATTTTCGTCCGCGCGCGATTGTGTCGTTTGTACTGCGTTCGCTGCGCGTCGGCTGGCTTTGGCTGGGCGTGCTCCTGATGGCGGCGTCGTTCTTTTCGTTTTTGGCGATGCTCTCATGGTTTCCGGTCAGTTTTGTGATTCCCGCGACGTCGCTCGCCTACGTGGCCGGAGCGTTCGGCGCGAAGATATTTTTGGGCGAGCGGCTCAACGCGACGCGCTGGGCGGGCATCTTTTTGATTTGCCTCGGCGTGGGAATGGCCTGGGCGGACGATCTGCCGGCATCGTTCCACTATCCATCCGCGATGGCAATCGCGCGATGGGCGATTCTGGCGCTGGCCCTCGGCCCGCTGTTTTATTACCTCGTTGGCATTTATTCCGCGTGGCGATTTTTCCGCGTGGCCCATCGCAGACCGAGTCAAACGCCGCAGGAAACAAGGGATACTCCCGCAATCAGCATGTTGAAACCGGTCCGTGGCCTCGACCCCGATGCCTATGAAAATTTCGCCAGCTTTTGCCGCCAGGACTATCCGGAATTTGAAATTCTATTTGCGGTGAACGATCCCGAAGATCCCGCCGTCCCGGTCGTGCAAAAACTGATCGCGGATTTTCCGCAGCGGTCCGTTCGGCTGGTTGTAGTCGAGGAGCGGCTCGGCCCGAACACCAAAGTGTCCAATCTTTGCCGGCTGGTGCGCGAGGCGCGGCACGATCTCCTGGTCATTACAGATAGCGATGTGCGTGTCGAGCTGGGATATCTGCAGGGAGTCGCGACGATGTTCCGCGATCCCGGCGTCGGCGGCGTGACGGCGCTCTATCGCGGGCGTGACAGCCTGCAATTCATCGCGGCCATGGATTGCGTGGGCTCCTCGGCTGCGTTTTGCGGCGCGGCGCTCGTCGCGCGCGAGCTGGAAGGCTTGAAATTCATGATGGGCTCGACCATGGCCACGACGAAAGAACGGCTCGCCGAAATCGGCGGCTTCGAGGCCATGGCGGACCTGCACTCCGACGATTACGAACTCGGGAGGCGCATCGCCGCGCGTGGCTACCGGATCGAGTTGCTCGCCGAGCCGGTGTGGATGGCGTTTCCGTCGCAGACGCTGGGCGCGTATCTGCGGCACGAATTGCGCTGGGCCATCGGAATCCGCAACATCCGGCCGGGAGGACATTTCGGGATGCTGTTCACGCATGGACTGCCGTGGGCAATTGCCGCCGCATGCGTCGCGCCATCCGCCGCAATCGCCGCGTCTTATCTCGCTGGCTATTTTGTATTGCGGTTTGCGATGGCCTGGACCGTCGGCGTTTGGGGGTTGCACGATCCAGTCTTGCGGCGCCGTTTTTGGCTGCTGCCCATTCGCGACCTGCTGTCATTTTTCGTGTGGCTTGCCAGCTTCGGAATGAAGCGCATCGAGTGGCGGGGAAGCTTCTTCACACTTGAAAAAGGGCGGATGATTCCTGTCGCCCCGCGCGCGGGCCGCTTGTAAAGAATCCGCAGCTTTCGCCCGACCCAAATTAACAGGATCGTAAGATTGCATTCACGCGGGATTGATTTGGCTGAGAAAAGCTATCGGGCCTCGCTTCAAAATCGCGCGCGGGGATGATTGATGAGCGCGGCTCTTGAAAGCGGACTCCACGGTGAAACAAAGGGTCTTACTCGCGTTTGCGGCCATGATTTTTGTGCCATGGCACTGGGATCTCCGCGCCCAGAATGCAGCGAGCCGCTCTTGCCTGCGTCCTTCCGCTGGCAGCCTCGTCACTGAGCCGGAGGATTTGCGCAGCCGGAATGGCGTGCTGGATGTCGACCTGACGATTCTGAACGATCCCGAGGCGGACGGCTCAACTCGCTACTGCTACGTCGATGCGCACGGAAACCAATCCCCCAATTTAAGATTGAACCCAGGCGATCTGCTCATCCTGCATTTGAAGAACGATCTAATGGGTTCGGATTCCTCAGCTGCGGCGGCAAAGCATGTTCATGCTCACATGAATGACGCTTACGTGAATGCCGGCAGGAATGCGGATGCATGTGCGACCGGTTCCATGTCATCAACCTCTACCAATCTCCATTTCCATGGCCTCACCGTTCCTCCCGTTTGCCACCAAGACGACGTTTTGAAGACGTCGATTAGTCCGGGAGATCCGCCGTTCGAGTACCGGTTCCGGATTCCGGAGGACGAGCCACCCGGATTGTACTGGTACCACCCCCATATCCACGGATTCACGAAAGCACAAGTTCTGGGCGGAGCTTCCGGCTCGATCATCATCGAGGGAATCGAGCGCGCCAATAAGGAATTGGCAGGGTTGCCGGAACGAGTGCTGATTATTCGCGATCAAGATTTGCTCAATCCGAATGCCCCCCCTTCCAAATCGGAGCCCGTCGTGCCGAAGTTGCTGATCGATCGCGATGGAGACGCCGCAAACAATGGCACGGGGTTTGGCAAGCCGGCGAAGGATCTCTCGATCAATTTTGTTCCAGTTCCTTATCCTGACTATCCGCCTGCACTGATAAGGATGAAGCCGGAGGAGCGGCAACTTTGGCGCGTTTTGAACGCCTCGGCCATCACGTATCTCAATCTGGCGGTCTTATATAATCGCGTTCCCCAGCAACTTGGCCTCGTGGCCCTGGACGGTGTTCCGCTCAACGAAAATGGGTCCCTGGGAGATTTTGTGGACTGGCAAACTCACCTCGGGGTGCCGCCCGGCGCGCGCGTGGAATTCATCTTGAAAGGACCTACTATCGGCACCACGGGTCTGCTTGTGACGCGAACAGTGGATACCGGCGCGGGCGGAGAAAACGACCCCAACCGGGCGATTGCCGCGATCTCAGCGTCGGTCGATGCGCCCGAACCGCGCTCCAAGCTCGCCGCCTCGCCGGAACCGCTTCCTCCACCGCGCCGGCCTTGGCTCGGGACTGTGACTCCCATACGAACGCGAAGGCTCTACTTTTCAGAGAAGCTGCTGGATCCGGACAATCCCAACAGCGCCACTGCTTTTTACCTCACAGTGGACGGACAAACGCCCGCGCCGTTCGATCCACACTCGGGCGTTCCGAACATCATCGCCAAGCAGGGAACGGTGGAAGATTGGATCATCGAGAACCGGTCAAATGAATTGCACGCCTTTCACATTCATCAATTGCATTTCATTCTGCTCGATTATCTTGGCAGGCCTGTAAATGAACCATTTCTGCGGGATACCGTCAACGTCCCTTACGATAGCGGCAGAGGGCTGGCATATCCGAGCGTCCGATTGCGGATGGATTTTCGTGATCCTAACACCGTCGGAACGTTCGTGTTTCATTGCCATCTTTTGGAGCATGAGGACGGGGGGATGATGGGTTTGATCCGAGTGGATCCCGCCGAAACGGCTAAAACCATTCCGTCCGGAATCCGAACGAAACATTTATCTGTCGACTCAAGCGCCGGAAATTAATTCTCCGGGCCGTCCAAGCTGGCGAAACTCCACTTAAAACCAAGCTGGTTTGATCCCTCATCGAGTTTCCATCTCCCACGAACATGGCATGTCGTGGCTCCTAAATTTTTCTCGCGTTTAACAACTAGCAATGCAATTGCAACATGCGCGGGCTACTACTCATTCCCGCTTGCGAATTTCAAAAGTGAAAATAGGAGGGCGAATGTCCTGCAGGAAAGTTGTATCAAAAACGCTACATTATTTGCGCATCGGCTTTACGTCCGTGGCCATGTTCCAATTCGCATTTGGCGCTTCTTTGGTCAGCGCCGCTCCACAACAGGAACATCACGACGGCGAGACTAGCTCGCCCATCAAGCACGTCATCGTGATCATCGGTGAGAATCGCACCTTCGACCACATCTTCGCCACGTACAAGCCGAAGGACGGGGAAACGGTCCTGAATCTGCTTTCGGAAGGGATCATAAAAGCTGACGGTACTCCCGGCCCCAATTTTTACAAGGCGGAGCAGCGAGCCGCCGTCGACCAGGCCCCAGATGCCTTCCTGCTGAACCCAGACAAGGTGCCGTTCCCGAATAAAGTCCTACCGGCTCCTCTCGCAGGCGGCCCGTCGGATTCTTACATTCCGAACGACAGCTTGACTTATGCCCAAGAATCCGAAAACGGGTTGCCGGCGGATTACTACCAATATTTGATCTCCGGGGGCACAGGGCTGAAGTCTGGAACACCGGACACGCGAATCACGGATGTCAATTCGCTTCCCCCGGGGCCGTTTCAGTTGACGAACGGAAACACCTTTGTCTACAACTCGTACGCGGCAAGCCCGGTGCATCGCTTCTATCAGATGTGGCAGCAATTGGATTGCAGCGTGGAACGGGCGTCCTGGGAAAACCCGTCCGGTTGCAATGCCCGCTTGTTCCCCTGGGTGGAAGTAACCGTTGGGGCCGGCACCAACGGCCTGCCACAACCCGCGAATTTCAGTACGGAATATTCGACTACCGCAAAGACAACCGGTGAAGGGTCCACCTCAATGGGCTTCTACAACGTCCAGCAGGGTGATGCTCCCTATTTCAAATACCTCGCCGATCACTATGCGATGAGCGATAACTACCACCAGGCTGTCAACGGCGGAACCGGCGCAAACCACATCATGCTCGGCCACGGGGACGCGATCTGGTTCAGCGATGGCAAGGGTAATCCCCTGGTTCCACCCCACAACACGTTGGTCGATCCTGGGACGCCAAACGCCGGCACGGTGGATGAAGTCGAGAATCCAAACCCCGCCCCCGGGACCAACAACTGGTATACCGAAGATGGCTATGGTGGCGGTTCGTATGGCTCACCTTCGTACGGCGGCGGATCCTATAGCAACTGTGCGGACCCGACACAGCCTGGAGTCGCCGCAGTCGAGAAATATCTTCAGTCTCTTCCCAAGCCGGTCGATCCCCACTGCGAACCGGGCCATTACTACCTGCTGAACAATTACAATCCCGGCTACTTTGGGAACGGGAACAATGCATTTACGGACGAAAGCCCGCTCAACACCGTGTTTACGATTCCGCCCTCTTCTGTGCGGAGCATCGGTGATGAACTCCTTGAAAAGAAGATTTCGTGGAAGTATTACGGTGATCAGTGGAACGCCTACGTACCTGACCCCTACCAAAACAATTATGGACCGGTGGACTCATCGAATGGGACCGGCACTGCCACAATCATGCCCGGCCAAGCCGATGAGTACTGCAACATTTGCAACCCGTTCCAGTACGACACGTCGATCATGGCCGATGCAACGATCCGCACCGCGCACATCCAGGACACGATCAACCTTTATGCCGACATCCAGAACGGCACGCTTCCGGCCGTTTCCTTCGTCAAGCCCAGCGGGTTCGTGGACGGGCACCCGAATTCGTCGAAGATCAATCTCTTCGAGGGTTTTGTGAAGAAGATCGTAGATGCGGTGCAGGACAATCCATCCTTGTGGAAGGACACAGCGATCTTCATCACCATGGATGAAGGCGGAGGGTACTACGACTCAGGATACGTCCAGCCGCTTGATTTCTTCGGCGACGGTACACGTATTCCCTTGATGGTCGTGTCTCCCTGGACAAAGCCCGGGCACATTGCGCACAACTACTCGGATCACGTTTCCATCCTCAAATTCATCGAAAGGAATTGGAAGCTGAAACCCGTCACATACCGCAGCCGCGACAATTTCCCCAACCCGATCGCGGAATGGGGAAACCCGTATGTGCCGGTCAACGGCCCTGCGATCAGCGATCTGTTTGAGCTGTTCGACTTCGGCTACTAAGACTCGGCACTTCAGCACATCTCAGCGGTAGTTAGGAAATAGAGTGGCGGCGCCGGTTGGGGATGACCCCGGCCGGCGCCAATGCTCATTTCAGATATTGTGGAACGCGGGTTCGTTCAAGTCAGGAAGCCTTGTAGATGAACTTTGCGGAAAAACCGCCGGCCAGCACCAGAACCGACAAAATCAGCCAGTTATAATTTGCGCCGTAAGTGGCCGTTGGGAAGTGGTTGCTGATCATCAGGAAAATCAGCGGAATCGTCATGTACGTATTGTGAATGGTGCGTCCCTTCGCCCTTGCCGCCAGCTTCTGATCGATCGGCTTTCCTTCGCGGATGGATTCAAGCATCTTGCGCGTTGCCGGCAGGATTCCCATCCAAACGTTGGCGGCCATGATCGTTCCGAAAAGCGCGCCGATGTGGATGTAAGCCGCGCGGCCGCTGATCACATGGGTCAGTCCGAAGGCCAGCGCGACGACTAAGAAGTAGCAGATTGTTCCCGCGAGCAGCGGTGCGCGCCCAAGAGGCGACCTCCAAATTCCCTCGTACACTGCAAATCCTGCAAAGAGCGTGCCCAGACCGATCGCGACTCCCGCCCCCATGCCGATATTTGAGACGCTGTCATCGAGCAGCAATCCGCCGGAGTAATACAGCAGACCCAGCAGCAGGAAACCCGAAATCCAGGTGACCAATGCTTCCCAGCGGAACCAGTAGAATTTCGAGGGCACCGCCTTGGGCGAAGCCTGCTTTTCGACTACCGAAAAGCTTCCGCTGTGCACGAGCCAAACCTGGGGAAGCCTGCCGGAATTCCGCGCCGCCTCCTCATCCAGCGCCATGCGTCCTTCCAGCTTGGTGAAGTAATACGTCTGCCCGATCCAGAAAATACCCGCAAGCACATGAATCCATCGGAGAATGAGGTTCGACCATTCGCTGACCGCAGGCGGCATTGTGCTAGGCTCCCCTGAAAGTGTGCGTGTCCGCGACGGGGCGAAACGCTGGCACAAGATGGTACTGGCCGGACCCTGCCAGCTCAAGTCGAAAAGTCTGATCGGGAAATACCGAGGGCTGCCGCTCGGTTGACGTATCTGCGTTTCCTGTCTAAAGTAAAGAAGCTGGGTCGTGAGGCCGGGACCAATCCCCGGTTCACCACGGCCCATTTCTTGCGTCTCCCTCGGCTGGGAGGTCGTACAATCGGCAGTACATCAGACTCTGACTCTGATTATCCTGGTTCGAGTCCAGGCCTCCCAGCCAAACTAGCAGAATCAGCGGAGTGCAGATTTCATTGCTCTACCTTTTTCTATCTTCCCGCCCTTTTCACGGTTTTCTCTCAAAGGCATGTGGTCTATTGTTGTGAGAAGGCGATAGCTAGCGAAGCAGAAGTCGTTCTTTGACCGAGAATCAGGCGGGGAGACATGCGCCTACTGGCTTCTGCACTTGCCTTTTTCGTTGGGATTTAGATGCGGCCCGTTCCATTGGCAAATTCGTTGTTTGCCGGGCTGAAGAAGCGTACGATGCACGCACAAAAGACCTAAATCGTAAATTTTATAGGAATCCAACAACGGGCCCAAGTATCGTTGCCAGCCGGGCTTTGAATCAACACTCACGCTCGGAGAAAGAACGGGAGGGGAAGAATGAACAAACTCAAACTATTCTTTGTGGCGACGTTGTTACTAAACGGGACAGGCGTCGCGGCTCAAACTGCCGCTCCCTTGAAGCTGGCCACTAAATATGAGATGCCTGCTGCGGTAAAGGGCCGCTTCGATCATCTCGGGATTGATATAAGCGGCAATCGCTTGTTCGTAGTCGGGGAAGAAGCTCAGCAAGTCCTGGTATTCGACATGACTACGGGGAGATTTATCCGCGCAATTAAGGTCGACCACCCACACGCGGTCCTGTACCGGGAAGATCTCGGCCGCCTTTACATTACGGATGAAGGAAAGGGCGTGCTGAACATATACGACGGAAAGACCTACGAACTTCTGAAGGCTGTAACGCTCAAGGTCGACACGGACTCCATTGGCTACGATCCGGCGACTCACTACCTGTATATCGACAACGGCGGCGACAACGCGCACGAAACTTTTACGATGCTTAGCGTTGTGGATACCACCGCGGGCGCAAAGCTTGCCGACATCAAAATCGACGGAGATACGCTGGAAGCCATGGCGCTGGAGAAGGCAGGCGACAGGCTTTTCTTGAATAACCCGGCCAAGAACGAAGTCGAATTGATCGATCGCAAGACCAACAAATTGGCCGCGAGCTGGCCGGTCAAATTGGGAAAGAGCAACGCAACGATGGCGCTGGACGAATCGGCGCATCGTCTTTTTGTCGGCTGCCGCAGCGGAGCAATTGTAGTATTCGATACGCAGAGCGGAAAAGAACTCCAGGCGCTTCCTGTCGGAAAGGGTGTGGATGACCTGATGTTCGATCCCGCCAGCAAGCGAATCTACGCAACGTCCGGTGGTGCTGGCCAGGTCGACGTATATAAGGAAACTGACCCCGACCACTATCGATCTCTGGGGAGCATTCCCTCGGGTCCCGGCGCGAAGACAGGACTCCTCGTGGCTCAACTATCCCGTCTTTTTGTGGCCGTGCCGCCGCGCGGCGCTACGCCGGGCGAAGTCTATGTTTATCAGGTTCAATAAATGGGCGCGGAGAGTAACTGCGAGAGTACTGCTGCAACTCTCGTAATGAATCACCGAATTCGCAGATGAAGGAGGGCATGCCATGAGCGTTCACGAATTTGGACCTAAAAATAATTGCCCGAATCAGAGCGCATTCTCGCGGCGGGACATTCTCTCTGGGATCGCTGCGCTGAGCGCCGCTGCCGTCCTGCCGGAATTCGGCCTCGCTGTGCAGACGGGATCGGCTGGTGCGATGCGTCCTTTTCGTATCGACACCCATCACCACTTTACCGTGCCCAAATTGCTTGCGGAGAGCGCCGCGAAGGGCGTCACCCAGACGGGACTTCAGGACTGGACGCCCCAGAAATCGCTCGATCAAATGGATAAAGGAGGCGTGGCCACGTCCATCATTTCGATCAGCGACCCGGGAGTCTGGTTTGGCGACAACGCCGCGGCGCGCGCCCTGGCGCGAGAGTGCAACGACTACGCGGCAAAGTTGATTAAGGATTATCCAGGCCGCTTCGGCCTGTTCGCCACGCTGCCGCTTCCTGATGTCGATGGCGCTCTTCTGGAAATCGAATACGCTTTCGATACACTGAAGGCCGACGGCGCATGCGTGCTTTCCAGCTATGGAGGGAAATATCTTGGCAATCCCGCATTCGCTCCGTTGATGGAGGAACTCAACAGGCGGAAGGCCGTCGTATTCTGCCATCCCTACTGCGCCGCATGCGGCACGGAAACCGTTCTCTCGGATGGGCAGAATCGCGGGGTGGAATTTGTGTTCGACACGACGCGGACGATTGTGAGCTTGCTATCGAATGGAACCGTAACGCGGTTCCCCGACATCCGCTTCATCTGGTCCCATGGCGGCGGCACGGTGCCGTACATAACGAGCCGCCTCAATGGCGTGGCCCAAAAACTGCCGAATGGTTTGATTCCCGAATTGCAGAAGTTCTATTACGACACCGCGCAGGCCTTTAATCCCTACACGCTGCCGTCGTTCAAAAAGCTCGTTCCGGCCTCGCACATTTTGTTTGGGACCGATTTCCCGCTCGGCGGCGGGTCAGGGGCGGCCGTCAGCAAGGGCCTGATCGAAAATGGCGGATTCAGCGAAAGCGAGCTGAGAGGCATCGATCGCGAAAACGCGTTGGGACTTCTCCCCCGGCTGAAAGCGTAGTCTTCCCGCTTCCTTTTCTGGATCGGAATTTTGAGCCTGCGGCTACTCGTGCGGGTGTGGCCGCGCCTTTCCATCCCCATTTTTCAGGATAAATTTTTGCGCGCGTTTTCCGGTGTCCACTTCGCCCGTATAGATGTTCCCCTTGGAATCCATAGCGATGGCATCGATCCAGTGAAATTGGCCTGCCATGCGGCCATTGTCGCCGATCGAACCCGCTAGAGTCCCGTCCTTGCGGTCCTGGATCCAAATTTTGTCGTTAGTCCCGTCTGCAATCAGAAGGTATTTCTGCTGGGGGTCATGTGAGAACGTGAGATTGTAAATGGTTCCGCACATGCCGAAGGTTGTGCTGCCCGGGCCGCCGCATTCGGGGCCGCGAGCCGGCGTCGACGGATGCACGTAGAAGCTGGTGACAAATTTGCCTTCCTTCGTAAAAACCTGAACCCTATCGCTGCCGCGCTCGCAGATATAAACAAGTCCGTCGTTCGAGATGTGGACGCAGTGAAGCGCGGGCGCAAATTGCTTTTGGTCGGGAGGCGGGCCCGATCTCCAGTCGTACGGCGGCGTGGGGTCATTGTCGATTTCGCTCAAGGGTATGCCGTGGCCGCCCCAGCCGCGTTTGAACGCGCCGCTGTTCATGTCATACACGAGGACGCGTTTCTGATCTACGATGTAGAGTTCGTGGGCGTCTTCGTCCAGATCGAAAAAGAAAAT
>Ga0187817_10001716_pt1 | contig 10936 bp, 10 predicted proteins | sample NC_wetland_sal_i_17_FD_132431 | JGI IMG/M metagenome (GOLD analysis project Ga0187817, IMG submission 132431) | Wetland sediment microbial communities from Neuse River Estuary, North Carolina, USA - SO4_2 | ecosystem: Environmental > Aquatic > Freshwater > Wetlands > Sediment | place: USA... | reverse complement strand
TAGCTATCAAAGCTTTTTTGCCACGTAAAATCCTGAGGCTGGCCGTTGAGGAGCTGATGAGAAACCGGCATGGTGGGATAGCTGGTGTAAGTCAGAAAGGCATTGAATTGCTTGAAGAAGGCAACAGTAGAATTGTGGTCGCCGGGCTTCCAGCCAGCCGCGGAGAAGGCGGACTGGAGCTGTTCCTGAGAACCGATGAAGAGGAGATTGACGACGTCGGCGTCTTTCCCGGAACGCGTCGTGGTGCGGTCCGGTACGTGATCGAGAAGCAGTTCGATATCCCCGCGTTCGTATTCGTCAAGCGCGAAGGAGACATGGGGCAGCGCGGGCTGATCGGCGACGTAAAGAGGAACATTCAACTGGAGACGAAGATCGGTGCCGGGAGGAAGGTAGATTTCGGGCTCGGGCAGGACTGAAAACATGCGATAGACGATAAGGCCCATGTCGCCGTAGGGATTGTAGGTGGGGAGGTGAATGAGGCCGCTGGTGATGCGACCCTGAGGTGTGTTGGTTGAACGGACGCCATGGATTATGCCATGGCGCGCCGTTTCACGGGCGTTATCGATTTCCACGACCTGCGCGGCGATCGGGAGGATCGTGCCTTCGGTGGTCACGAGGCGATTGAACTGAATTTCGAGCGAGGCCGTGTCATGAACGAAGCCAAGGCCCACTCTGCGGACGGAGATGATTTCGCCATCGACTTCAAGCCCGGCGGGGAACACCGGGGTATTGCTGCATTCCGGAGATTGGATCAGAACGGCGCGAATCGAGGCGCCGGGCTTGGAACTGTAAGATGCGACCGGGTCGAGAAGGCGGATCCAGAAGGATTTGCCGGCCGGGATGTACTCGCAATTCGCCGAGGCGCGCGAAGCCAAAGGTAAGGAGAGGAAGAAAACCAAGGCAGCACCGGGGAGCGCACGGCGCAAAGTACACTGTCCCCCGGGTAGGGCGCGGAGCGAAATCGTCCTAAACACTGGCCATCGATTCATGAACACTTATACCCTCAGCCGTCAACCTTGATCCTGGACAGTGTGCCTCTAACCGGTCCAGGAGTAATGCCTGATTTCTGTAAGACTTGCGAAAAGCGCAACTGGTACTGAGTACAGGAAGGACATTCCGCGTGCGCTGACAGTTGCACGGAAACCTGAAACGTCGGGAACACAGGGAGAAAAACCGGAGAAAAGGCTTATGGCGTCCGGCATCGTGGTTATTTAACTTCCCTGGCGGTGCCCATTTTGACGGTGCTGCCGTAGCGTTTGTAATTGGAATAGCGGATGGTCATGCGGATGTGGACGTCGCCACTGCGGAAATGAAGGTAGTCATCAGCACGGGTGTAGACCGGGAACCAGTAGCCCTGTTCGATGTTCTGGCGGTAGGTGCGGAAGCGGGGGAAGACGTTTTCGTTGCTTTTAGTGATGATGTCAGGGACGGCTTTGCCGTCGGTCATAACGATTTGAAAATCCTTGTCGTCGACCCAGACCCGGCCCTGGAAATAGCGCTGCTTCTTTTCGATGACTTTGGGGGCGACGTCAAAGACAAAACAGGAAAGCTCATCCACCTGCTGATGGCCGACATAGGTGACGTTGTACTTGGGAAGTTCGGTTGTGGTCAGGACAAAGGGTTGGACGTTACGGACGTCATCGAGATCCTGTTCGCTGAGCATGATGCGCTGGAGGGTATTGGGAGGGGCAAAAGTAACCTTCTCAAAGCGCTTGCCTTCGGGAGTGAAGATAATATCGCTGGTCATGCGGTACTCGCCGTCTGGGCGATTGTCTTCGTCGAGGGTTTGGATGGAAAACGTCTGAGTGTAGGTGTAGTTGTCGCGCTCCAGCTTGAACTCGGCCTCGCGTTCGGCGAACCGCTTGACAATTTCCGCGGCAGGGACCGGAGGAGGCTCGTTGGTGATGGGGTTGTCACCAGGAGAGTGAATCCGCTGCGGAGGGGCATCCGTATGATAGGTCTGAGTCTGAGGCGGGGGAGGAGCCTGGGTGTGCGAAGCAGGAGGTGTGGAGAGAGGGCCCGGGTCCTGGGCAGAGGCGACGGAAAGAAATGCCCCTGCGAGAACGAAGGCAAAGCAGAGGTGAAGGAAATGAGTGGGTGAATTAGTCGACAAAGACACAGCATCCCTCTTCGTAAGAATGAGTGCACCCTAGACATATAGAGTCTAGCGCAAAGTATAGGGTTGCACGCAATGTTGGACGAATAGGGTGTTCGATGAAATTGCCAGGCGAAACGCGAGGAATAGGTAAGGCGGAGTGGGCGCTCCGCCCTTGCAAACTAAGCGCGGGCTGCGCTGGCTTTGCCGTGATCTTCGATATGGGCCTTGGCTGCTTCCGCAGCGTGGTGCAATGCGTGTTCATGGTGACCGCGGGCTAGGTGCGCATGATGCGCCGCCGTTTCGTATTTTCCTGCTTCATGGTGCTTTGCGGCTTCCCTGTGGTGCCGCGCCGCGTGTTCGTGATGCTCTGCTGCTTTATGATGGTGCTCTGCTGCCTTCATTGACATAGTTTTCCTCCCACCGGTTGCCACGATGGCAACCAAGTGAATCCGCAACTAGGAGTGAACTGTCACGCTCGACTATTGCCCAATTGTTACTCGCGAATAACAAAACGCATAAATGAGGAAGGCTGGTATTAACCGCCGTAAGAAAGCAGGCCAGTTTCCGGTTTCCGCGCCATTCGCCGTATTGGAGCGATCGAGAAGACGAATCTGCGAACCTAACTGCGAGCTTGTTGCTGCTTTTGCCACCGGACAATCTGGTCCCGCAGAGTATTGACGCTATTTACGATGGTGTCGCCCTCAATGGCTGCCAGGGTGTGAGGATAGAAGTGTTGGTCGTCTGGCGTAAGCAACACGCGAAAATCATTTCGCAGATCCGGCATTTCGGTTGAGTCGGTCTTCTGTCCCTGAAGCATGCGCTCTAGACCCAGCAGTGTTGTTTGGACGTCTGCGACGAATCGTTGAAGCTCGGGCGAGGCAGGGACAGCGCTCTTCGTTTCGCCTGCTTCCAGGGCCATGATCGCATGTGCGAAACGATGCGAACTTACCATCATCGAACGCACAGGTTCGATCTGCTTTGTCTCGGTGGTAGGTTCGGCCGCGAGCCGCTCAACAGAAGCTTCCAGATTGGAGCGTGCCATCCTGGCCGCCAGCCTCTCTCGGTCGGCCAAGGTTCCATCGGTGGTCGGCCATAAATAACGCTGAGCTACCGCTGTAAAATATTGCCGGTAGGCTGCCAACAGTTTTGCCATGGCGTCTTCCACGGGTTCTCGCGTTGGCCAAAGGGCATATGCCGACAGAGCAAGGATGCCGCCAATTAAAGTATCGATGGCGCGGGCTTGAATGAGGACTCTTGGTGCGACGCCGGTCAACGCAAGCATCAAGACGATCGCCGCCGTCACGCCCATTGCAAAGAAGCCGTAGTTTGCGGGTCCCAGCCATCGCAGCAGAAACACACAGATGCCGATCAAGGTTGCTTGTACAGCAAAGGTCGGCGGCGAGAAATGAAATACCACCGTTGCCACGATCAATCCCACGATGGTGCCGGCGATTCGTTGCAGTCCACGGCTGAAGGTCCCGGCGAAATCCGGCCGCAGCAGGATGACAACCGTCATCGGTATCCAGTAAGCACGACTCCAGTCGGTTGTGCGCGCGATGGTGCCCGCGATTGTTATACAAAGCGTAAGTCTCATCGCGTGGCGGAAAACCGTCGACCGGAAGTTCAGGTTCGCGCGCAGTGTCGCCACGACGGAATTGGGGCTCAAACGCCACGATTTCAGGGGTGCGGGCCGTCTGTAAGGAACCCCGCCCGCCGGCGCGGAGCCAGTCACCAAACCCTCTGCCGCCCGCAGTTGTCCGGCCAGCGCATCCATCTTGAATAGCATGTCCTTCATCGCGACGCCTTCCAGGGAAGGCGCCTTGCCCACGGCGTGGGGACGCCATTCTTCGATCAACTCATTCACCTTCGCGATTTGATTGTGCAAAGGTTCCTTCCCTGCGTCGCTCAAGAGGGATTCGCCGATGACCGCAAGCGCGCGTCCGGCTGCGCTCAAAAACCGCGAGAGCGTCTCGCCCACTTCGCCCGGCTCATTACTTTCCAGCGTCGCCTGCATTCGCAACAGCGTGATTACGCATAATCTTGCGCGCTCGGCTTGGTTCAGGAGTGATTGGTACTGTTCACTTACGGCGCTGCTATCCTGCCGCAAACTCCGCAGCGCGTCCTGCGCTTGCGACGATTGCACGGTCGCCGGTGGCGCGTCACCGGGTCCAATGGGCTCCACGGCGGTGCGTCCAAGTTCCAAATACAGCAATGCCAACGCGCGCCGTTCCGGCTCGTACCTACGCACCGGCCAGAGGGCCACAGACAAGGCTGTTTGGACGAGTCCCCCCAACAGAGCCAGCAGTGCGGCTTCGACCGAGCTCTTCAGAGTCAATCGCTGCCCGGCAAATATCGTGAGCATAACCAGGCTCACCAGCCCGATGTTCACCGCTGTTTGGCCGAACGCAGCCGCCATACCCGCGACAAAGGCTGCTGCTGCCGCGACGACGCCGACACCAAAGTGGTATTGTTCTGACATCCCTCCGACGAAAGCGGCGCAGGCTATCGTGACGCTGGCGGCAATCATCCGGATTGCCCGATGCCGGTACGGGTCACTGCCGTCCGAGTACGAAACGAAGAGTGCCCCGCAGGCCGCGGCTGGACCTCCGAACGCCACCTGCGTGGCCGTACCCACGCCAAGCGACAGCAGCATGCCCGCTGCATTGCGGAAAGCCACGTATGGAGACATCTTGCTTCGGTCGAAGGATGTCAGGATTTTCCAAAATACCCGCCAACTGCTGTGCTGCCCGGTTTGCGGCGGTCTGTCAGTATTCCTTACTGCGCAGGGTTGACCATTCTTAGACTCATTCACGGGTTTTGATTCAGATGCCAAGTCTCTTGCTCAGCAGCGGGGAGATCAGGCCGGGCTCCACCTGAGGAAGACAGCGGCGAGCGGGGGCAGAGTGAGGGAGAGGGAATGGCGGCGGCCCATCCAGGCGTGCTCGGCAGCATTCATGCCGCCAAGGTTACCGACGTTTGACCCGCCATAGATGAGCGCGTCGGTGTTCATGACTTCTTCATAGTGGCCGGGGCGCGGAACTCCAATCCTATAGCCGTAGCGGACAACAGGGGTGGCATTGAGAACGACGATGACCATATCGTCGGGATTCTTGCCGCGGCGAATGAACGAAAACACGCTGTTGTCAGAGTCGTTGGCATCCAGCCATTCAAAACCCTGCCAATCAAAATCCACCTGATGGAGGGCGGGCTGGGAAGCGATGAGCTTGTTGAGATCATGGACGAGATGCTGGATGCCACGGTGGGATTCGTGTTGCAGGAGATGCCAATCGAGACTGCTGGCTTCGTACCATTCGTGGCGCTGAGCGAATTCCTGTCCCATGAAGAGGAGTTTCTTGCCGGGATGGGCGTATTGGTAGGCGAAGAGCAGGCGGAGGTTGGCAAATTGCTGCCAAAGATCGCCGGGCATTTTGTGGAGGAGAGAGTTCTTGCCGTGGACGACTTCGTCGTGGGAGAAGGGCAGCATGAAGTTTTCGGTAAAGGCGTAGAGGAGAGAGAAGGTGAGCTTATTGTGCTCGTAGCGGCGGTAGATGGAATCCTTGGAGAAATACTGAAGGGTGTCATTCATCCAGCCCATGTTCCACTTGAGGCTGAAACCGAGGCCGCCGAGATAGGTGGGGCGTGAGACGCTGGGCCAGGCGGTGGATTCTTCGGCGATGGTGAGGACGCCAGGGAAACGCAGGTGGGCGACTTCATTGAGGCGCTTGAAGAAATCGATGGCGTCGAGATTTTCGCGGCCGCCATATTTGTTGGGGATCCATTCGCCAGATTTGCGGGAATAGTCGAGATAGAGCATGGAGGCAACAGCGTCGACGCGGAGGCCGTCGATGTGGTACTTGTCCAGCCAGAAGAGGGCGTTGGAGATGAGGTAGTTCTGGACTTCATTGCGGCCGTAGTTGTAGACAAGCGTGCCCCAGTCTGGATGCGTGCCCTGGCGGGGATCCTCGTGTTCGTAGAGATGCGTGCCATCGAAAAAAGCCAAGCCGTGAGTGTCCCGGGGGAAGTGAGCTGGGGTCCAATCGAGAAAGACGCCGATACCAGCTTGATGGCAGCGGTCGATAAATTCCATGAAATCGGTGGGAGTGCCGTAACGGCTAGTGGCGGCGAAGTAGCCGAGGGTTTGATAGCCCCACGAACCGTCGTAGGGATGCTCCATGATGGGCAGGAGCTCAATGTGGGTGTAGCCGAGATCTTTGACGTAGGGAACGAGTTGGTCGGCCAGTTCACGATAGCTGAGCCAGCGATAGTGGTCTTCGGGAACGCGGCGCCAGGAGCCAAGATGGACTTCGTAAACACTGATGGGAGATTCGAGCCAGTTTTTCTGAGGGCGATGGTTCATCCACTCGTGGTCGCTCCACTGGTGCTTGTCAATGCGCGCGACAACGGAACCGGTATGGGGGCGCAGCTCAGAAGAGAAGGCGTAGGGGTCGGCTTTCAGGGGGAGAACGGTGTCCTGTTGACCGACAATTTCGAATTTGTAAATCGTGCCTTCGCCAAGTTCAGGCAGGAAGAGTTCCCAGATGCCGGAAGAGCCGCGAAAACGCATGGGATGGACGCGACCGTCCCAGTGATTGAAATCGCCGACGAGACTGACGCGGCGCGCGCTGGGAGCCCAGACAGCAAAATGGACACCGGTGATGCCATCGACGGTTTTCAGATGAGCGCCAAGTTTTTCGTAGGCGTCGTAGTGGCGGCCTTCGCCCATCAGGTACAGATCGAATTCAGTGAGGAGAAAAGGGAAGGCGTAGACGTCGTAGCCCTCTGAGACTTCGCCATAATCTGTGCGGAATCGGATGCGATAGCTGGAAGGTGAGGGCGCGAGTTCGCTGATGCCGGGCAGGACGGTTTCGAAGAGGCCTTCGGGGCGAAGCTTGCGCATGGGAATGGGTTCGGGGACGCCTTCACGCGGTAACGTTTCGGAGGGGAGGCCCCGGGGGAGCAGCTCCGCTTCGATGGCGCGCGGCTGGAAGAAACGCACAACCCAGCGGCGTCCCTCGGGAGACTCGATCGGATGAGGACCGAGAATGCCGAAAGGATCGGCGTTGCGCGCGATGAGGAGAGACTCCAGAGCAGCGCGAAAGGGATCCGCGGCTGGCGGCTTTTTAGTGGGAGAACCTGGATCGGGCACGAGAGCATTCTAGCGGAAGTGTGGGCGAAGGACCAATGGGTTGCTGCGCAATCGGAGTTGCAGGCTATCCTGGAAGGTACTTCTCAGCGCCGTGTCGAAACTGGCGCCATGCGCCCAAAAGCTCCGACGGGCTTACAAACGTATGGTTATTGGGGCACCAGGAAAAACGTGGTGCAATCGATCCGGGATGCCCAGGGCCGCAAAAGTCCTAACAAGATCATCTTGATTTTGTGTGAAGTGTTGCCATCCCTGGTGGTGGACCGGAACGATCGCTGCCTGGGGAAAGTGGTGTGCGGTTTCCAGAGCGTCGTTGGTATCCATGGTCAAATGAAAGGGACCTCGCACCTGCGCGGCTCCGGCGAATAACAGGACAACTTTCACAGGGAAACGCCGCGCGACCTCGGCGGTGCCCTCGAACCACACAGTATCGCCGGTGACATAGATCAGCGGTTGTCCTTCGGCGGACGAGATCACGAATCCAGTGACATCGCCGGAAATGGGTTCGATGCCCGCAGGGCCATGGCGCGCTGGAGTGGCGGTTACCCGGAATCTGCGGCCATCCGGACTGTGCAGTTCCGCGGTTTCCCACGGGGCAAGTCCCTTGGCGTTCTTGCCAAGCCGCTGCGCCCCTGCGGGTGTGGTCCAGACGGTAGAGGCGGCGGATAGAAATTCCCTTCCGCTGCGGTCGAGATTGTCACTGATCGTGGCTCAGCAGGACAGCATTTACTGCGCCCACTTGTTCGCGGGTGAGCGCGGGGCCCGTGTTCTTTGTCAAGGTTACAGCCCCGGGGAATGTTCCCGGCGGATCAAAAGTGGGATCCGTCAGCAAGCGAAGCGTCCCGATCTCCAGCAAGGCGGTGGGACCACCTACTAGCGTGAACTTGAGAGTGTCCATAAGCAAAGCCATGCAGTTCCCGAGATCTTATCCGGAGCATGATACGCCAGGAACACTTTCCTTGATACGACCCGAGTTTCAACCGTTGCTTGCGAGAGGTAAGTTCCCGGGTTAGAGTGCACAGACTTGGCCGAGTTCGGAAGTGATGCACGGATTGGATTTATTGAAGGGAGACTAACCCGGTGGGACCCATTTCTTTCGCAAGGAGTGCGGTACTTCTCTATGTTGCGTGCACGATCGGAGCGGGAATCGGACACGCACAAGACCGATCGCAGGCGCGGTCGATGGTGATTTCACAGAACGGGATTGTGGCGGCGGAATCGCCGCTGGCGGCACAGGCGGGAGTGCGGATTCTGGAATCGGGCGGCAACGCGGTGGATGCAGCGATCGCCACCAACGCCATGATGGGCGTCGTGTCTCCGATGATGAATGGCATTGGCGGAGACCTGTTCGCGATTGTATATGACGCGAAGGCGAACAAGCTGTACGGATTGAACGCGAGCGGTTGGGCGCCGAAGGCATTGACGATTGACGCGCTGCACAAGCAGGGCTTGCGAGAAATGCCACAAACGGGCGCGAACACGATTACCGTGCCGGGCACTGTGGAGGGCTGGCAAAAGCTGGCAGACAAATTCGGGCGCAAGAAACTTGCGGAGGATTTGGCAGCAGCGATTGCGACAGCGAAGAATGGGTATCCGGTGACGGAATGGGTGGCGATGTACTGGGCGGGGAGCGTCGATTACCTTCGCGGTGATGATGAGGCGGCGAAATTGTACCTGCCGAATGACCACGCGCCGAAAGCCGGCGAGGTGTTCCGCAATACAGATTTGGCTTGGTCGCTGCAGCAGATTGCGGATCATGGGCGAGACGCATACTACAAAGGAGAGATTGCCAAACGTGTGCTGGAGACGATCAAGCGGCACGGAGGAGTGATGGCGCCGCAAGACATGGCGGAGTTTTCCGCGGAGTGGGTGGAACCGCTGTCGACCACGTACCGGGATTGGACCGTATACGAACTGCCTCCCAACGGGCAGGGGCTGGCGGCGCTGTTGATGCTGAACATGATGGAAACTTTTCCGCTGGGGCAGAAGGAGTACGGGTTCGGTTCGACCAAAGCCCTGCACGCGATGATTGAGGCAAAAAAGCTGGCGTACGCAGACTTGGTGAAATATATCGGGGATCCGCGAGGGCAGACACTGCCGGTAAAGACACTACTGTCAAAGGAACGCGCGGCGGAACGAGCAAAATTGATCGATCCAGATCACGCGAACTGTGATGTGGCAGGGGGAACGCTGCCGGGGGGCGGGGATACAACGTATCTGACCGTGGTGGATCGTGAAGGAAACATGGTTTCGCTGATCCAAAGCAATTACTCCGAATTTGGCTCTGGGATCGTAGCGCCGGGAACGGGGTTTGCGCTGCAGAATCGAGGGGCGCTGTTCAATCTGGATCCTTCTTCGCCGAATGCACTGGCGGGGCGGAAACGGCCGCTGCATACGATCATCCCGGCGTTCGCGCAGAAGGGCGATACGCGCGTCGCGTTCGGGATTATGGGAGGATGGAACCAGTCGCAGGCACATGTGCAATTCATTGCGAATCTGGTGGACTACAAGATGAATATCCAGGCAGCGCTAGAGGCGCCTCGGTTTACAAAACGCACCTTCGAGGGTTGCGACGTGCAAATGGAAAACCGGGTTTCACCGAAGGTGCGGGACGAGTTGACGGCGAAGGGGCACAAGATTCAAGTTATGGGGACATTTTCTTCGGCAGTGGGAGGCGGGCAGGCAGTGCTGCGGGATTTTGCGACCGGGGTGAACTATGGGGCTTCAGACCCGCGGAAGGATGGTGCGGCCACTGCTGAGTTACCCGTTGACAAGAGTACGAATCGATAAATAGAATGCAGTACCTTCTTTTGTGGTACGCCCCGTTTAGTACGGCAAAAGAGTTCCGAGAGTGTGCAAAGAGAGAGCCGGTGTTCCCCTTTTTTGTGGAAAGAGGAGGTTTATCGTTGTGCTAAGCACTGCATTATCTGCAGATTGTAAGCGGCCGGGGTGGCCTGTAAGTTGCAACTTATGAGTGGTCAAAGCAAGTTCGCTCCCAATTCGACCGAGTCCATTGGGGTCGGAGGTTCGCATGGAGTGGTCAGGAAATCTCAGAAAGACTGCACGACTGGTGGGAGTCGGGTTGTGTCTGTTGCTGTGGGCAGGAAAGGCGGCGGGGCAGACGAAGGATCTTGCGGGCGAATATGTGTGTGCGGAAGCGCATGTGGCGGGGAAAACGGTACCCTGCAAGGCAGCGCCTCTGAACTTAAAGACCGACGGGCGATTTGAGCTGCAAGGGCGCGAAGGCGAATACCTGGTGAGTGGGAACTGGGTGGAGCTGAATGGGACGGTCTTAAAATCGCGAGCGAAGATTGAAGCGGGGCACAAGATTGTCTTCCGGTTCTACAACAAGAAGGGCTTCTGCGAGATGATTTACGAGCGGCGGGTTGCGGAGCTGGGGAAGACGAAGTTGGGGTGAGAGGAAAACCGACCTGAGGCTAGTGTGCAGCGACCAGTGGCCAGCGACCAGGAACCAAGAAACAGCGATCAACGAGGCTGTTAGTTCGATGGGGAATTCTGGTATCTGATACTCACGGTCGGGAAGCTTGTTCATCCCGTCTTTCAGGCCAATCACTTCTTTTCCGCTAAATTCTCAAACAAATGCAGGGCGTGCGGTCAGCCTCGTTGGGGCGGATAGTTGCGGACACGGTGGTAGTTACTGCTTAGTGTAGGGTTAAGCGAGGCAATCACTGGAG
>Ga0187817_10001715_pt1 | contig 10937 bp, 9 predicted proteins | sample NC_wetland_sal_i_17_FD_132431 | JGI IMG/M metagenome (GOLD analysis project Ga0187817, IMG submission 132431) | Wetland sediment microbial communities from Neuse River Estuary, North Carolina, USA - SO4_2 | ecosystem: Environmental > Aquatic > Freshwater > Wetlands > Sediment | place: USA: North... | reverse complement strand
TTTCGTGCCGCCCTCGGGCCTGACGGACGATCCAACAGACACTCTGTGAGCTTAATTCCTCAGCCGATTCGGGAGCTCTTTCAAGCTGCATTACGTGAGCCCGTGGGTTGCCCTTAATCACATCGTTTACAATTGGGGCACCGTGTTTTATACACACACGACGAATTCTTTGCCGCGTTAAAGTGAGCCGGATTCGGGCAAAGTATCTCTGTTCCTTAAGGGGAATCCCGGCATGATGGGTTACGCGGAATTGAGCAGCATTGGAAATTGTACGGTGTCGAAATGAATGAATATAAAACGCTCGTGGCGAAAGCTTCAAAGTGAATACTCTATTACGTATGATTCAGTGGCAAGATGGATTGTTCAATGAAATCTGTTGATTCATCGTTGCATTTGGTATCTGTTCTAGTGCCATCTTATAACTCTCAGGCTTATTTGCAGGAGTGCCTGGAATGTGCGCTAGCACAAACCTATCCGAGTATCGAGATCATCGTCGTTGACGACGGTTCGACGGATTCGAGTCTCGCAATTGCAAGGCGTTTTGAATCACGAGGCGTGCGATTGATTTCGCAGAATAACCGCGGGCAGGCAGGTGCATTAAACACCGCCTTCGCTGCCTCAACGGGTGACTATATTCAGTATCTCGATGCAGACGATGTGCTCGATCGACGGAAAATCGAAATTCAAGTTGCCAAGTTACAGAAGGCCGAACCAATGACAGTGGCGTCAGGTGCATGGGCGAGGTTCAGTTGCAAGGTATCCGAGGCCGTGTTCCAACCTGAGAGGATCTGGCAGGACCTTGCCCCTGTGGATTGGTTGGTTGAGTCATGGACTGGGGGCGGCATGATGCCTGCTCACGCTTGGCTGATTCCCCGCCAGGTCGCACTGAATGCCGGTCCTTGGGTTGAGTCTTTGCGCTGGGCTGCCAACCTCGACGCGCATTTTTTTACAAGGGCATTGTTGGCCTCGAGTCGGTGCATTTTTTGCCCTGAAGCGAAAAGTTTCTATCGCTCTGGCCACCCTTCGATGCGTTCGTGGAAAAGCCGCAGGAGCCTCGAAGCAACACTTCAGGTCTTGTTGGATACCGGCGAAGCCTCACTTAAGTGTGAAAATACTCCAAGAATGCAAAAAGCGTTTGCTGATAACTTGCAGAGGTACGTCTTTTCAACCTACCCAGACTGTCGCGAGTTCGTGTCTGCCGCAGAAAAAAGAATCAAAGAATTGGGGGGATCTGACCTGCCGATCTCAGCTGGTCCACTTCAGTTGATACTGACCCGGCTAGTTGGTTGGAAGCTCGGGAAGCGATTGCACAGCGTCGCGCAAACAGTTCGCAGCCGCGCGTAATAGAAAATCGAGAAAAACTTATGGACAAACTGCCTGGTCGTCTCGAAGGTCCGACGCGATCAAACCGATCTTACGCCAAAGATGGACGCTAATATCGTTATTTTGACTGGTAATCACCTATGCAACAACCCCCGAGTGATTAAAGAAGGGGCGACGCTTGCAAGTGCAGGCTACGATGTGACAGCCATTGGAGCCTGGTTCGATAGAGGTCTCAAAGCGCGCGACCTGGAAATGTGCAGATCGCTTCCTTTCAGCTTCAAGCCGGCGATTGACAGCACTGAAAATGCGTTGCGCTGGCTGAGGTTACGCGTTGGTGTCAAGATCGGATCGATCGTGCACGAAGTTGCGCGTTTCGAAAACCGAAGCCAATTGGGGTATGCCTATAGCGCTCTTCGCGCTGCGTCCCGTGCGCCAGCAAATCTGTATATCGCCCACTCCGAGTCGGCAATGGCGGTAGCCACGGATCTCTTGCATGACGGTCGCCTCGTCGGCATTGATGTGGAGGATTGGTTTTCGGAAGACTTGACGCTGGAAGCAAGGAAACATAGGCCCGTCCGCCTGTTGCGCGACCTCGAGCGCAAGCTGCTGATGTTGGGTGGATACTCCGCCTGTCCCTCCCGTGCCATGAGTGAAGCCCTGGCCAGGGAATTCGGATGCCCACAGCCGACAGTTATCTACAATGCGTTTCCGTGGTCCGATCGAGAGTCCATGGACGGCTTATTCAAAGACCGAACGGACCGCCGTCTCCCGTCCATCCATTGGTTCTCTCAGACCCTCGGCCACGACCGCGGGCTAAACGATCTTATCGCTGCCCTGCCTTTGCTCAAGCACGAAGCTGAGATCCATCTACGAGGGAAGCCGGTTAGCGGATTCGAGGACTGGCTCGCGCATCACGTGCCGGAGGCTTGGCGTGGTCGGATTATGGTTCACAGGCTGGTTGCCAACAAGGAACTCTTATCCAGGATCACTGAGCATGACATCGGCTTTGCTGGGGAGACTCCTCTTATTCGTAGCCGTGATCTGACCGTCACAAACAAGATTCTGTACTATCTGCTCGCTGGACTCGCTGTTCTGGCCAGTGATACTGCCGGTCAGCGGGAAGTGGCTGCGCAAGCACCGGGCGGCGTATTCCTGTATCCGTCCGGCAGCGCTCCTGCATTGGCGGCGCGTCTTGACGTGCTACTCGGGTCAGCCGACGCCCTGAGGCAAGCTAAGGCTGCCGCGCTTGACGCCGCGTCGCGAACATTCTGTTGGGAGCGTCAGGAGCAAGCACTCTTGGAGTCCATCAAACGTGCTTTGTGCTCGCCTTCGACATAGGAGCAGAGGCAATGGTAAACTCGGTCCAACTTCTCGCATGGCTGGGCAACCGACTAGGGAAGCCAAGGGGCTTCGAACGCATTGTGCGATGGTTCGCCTCGCCCGAAAAATGCAGCGATCTGCCAGAATTGTGCTTATTGCGCGACGGGTTCGTTTTCCTCGCACGGCCAAGCGTACAGGTCGATTGGCACGTCGCTTTTTTTGGCACCTACGAGCCCGAGGTCCGAAAGATATTTCGGACGGTCTTGCCGTTGGGGGGCATTGCGCTCGACATCGGTGCGAATGTCGGTTGGCATACGCTGCTCATGGCCTCGCTCGTCGGCGCGAGCGGGCGCGTCCTCGCGGTGGAACCCAATCCCGCCTTGCGGCAGCGACTGCATGATCATCTGCACCTCAACCGTTTCGGACAGGTGGAGGTTATGCCGTGCGCCGCTGCGGACACGGAAGAGATGATGGAATTCTACGCGCCCGCCGCGAATGACCGGGATTCGGGAAACGGCCATGTCGTCGAGCACCCACGAGGGCACGTCGGCACGATCCGAGTAGATTCCCGCAGACTGGACACGATTATCACCGCCGCAAAATGCGAACGCCTAGACCTTATCAAGATCGATGTCGAGGGTTTCGAATGGCGGGTGCTTCGGGGGGGAGAGGAGACGATCGCCAGGTTCCATCCGCATATCGTATTCGAATACAATGCCGAATATGCTCCTCGGGGTGGAGGGACGCCAGAGCTCATAGGTGAGTTTTTTCGGACGCATCGCTACCGATTGTTCGCAATTGGACTGAACTGGGCCGAGGCCATCGAAGGCGATCATTGGCCGCGGTCGGCTGACATCTGGGCAGTGCCCTTCTCCTGAGTTGTCGCTGCCCGTCGATCTGATCGACACGCTTGTCTCTGCCATCCGTTGTCGTATCCGGGATCTCTTATATCCCAGCTTCGACCTGCGCACGCGCAACGGTGCTTCGCTCTCCCGCTTTTGGCAGACCGGGCCGCGCGACGTGCTGGAGGCTGGTAGCGGCAACGGGTATTTCTCTTCGCAAACCGGCGCCCGCGTTGTGGCTATGAACTGCAAGCAAGAACAGGTGGAGAAAGCAAGGCTGGCTAATCGTGAAGCGGGCATACCGGTCGCGCTCGCAGTTCGAGCGCCGCACTCTAATCCTTCTAACACGGAGACTGAGACGTTTGATGAAGTCATTTGCGTCGGGACCGAGACGTTGCCATGAGCAGCAACTTCTGGTGAAAACCGGAGGGCGGCTGGTAAGACGTGCACGCTACCACCGGCGTTTCCCGGCTGAAGGACATTCGAACCGGCTGCGCGGTTTGGACCGGATCGGGCTACTGCCGATAATGCCGGGACAGATAGATGTTGGTAAGGTCGGCAGCTGAATCCGTTTACAGCGGTGGGGGTAAGGAGCGGTGTTGCAAGAAAGCGGGCCACAAATGGCAAGCCGGCATCCTGGTACGGTCTCATATCGAGTTGGGGGCCTCCAGATGAAAATCGTTTCACAACGCAGCGAAGTGGCGAAATGGGTGTACAATCGCGGCCGTTTTTGACGTCAAAAGGAGATTCGTCTTGACGTTCCAAATAATGAATACCGACTTACAGTCGTTTGAAACGGGCACGGAGGCAGATTGCTATAGCGTATCGGCGTGCCCCGCCTGTGGAAGCATTCAGATAGGAGCACCCATTGAGCAGTATACCGTCGAGCAGGCGGCGGTACATTTCTGCCCGCCGTGGCGTAACGCGGGTCGTTATGAGCGCCTGCGGCAGTCGATTACAAAACTGTGGGGCGGCAATACATGCGTCATTCGCCAATGTGCCGCGTGCGGTTTCGCATTCGGTGATCCATTCGTTGGCGGAGACGAGGAGTTTTACAGCATTCTTCATGAGCAGCACGGGTATCCGTCGTGGCGCTGGGATTACGACATAGCTGTACAAGAGGTCTTGACGCTCTTCCCACACGGCCGTTTACTAGAAATTGGCGCGGGCGAGGGAGTGTTTCTTAAGAACCTCGGTCGTCAGTGGAAGGCCTTTGCCGTCGAAGCGAGCGATACAACCAGGGGTCTACTCCAGCAAAGTGGGATTTCTGTATTTCCCAGCCTCCGCGAAGCGGCTCGGCGGCATGCGGGTTCTTTCGACGTTGTGACGATGTTCCAAGTGCTTGAGCACATCGCGCCCTTCAATGAAGTGCTCAAATTGTGCCATGTGCTGGTTCGCTCAGGAGGCCGACTAATTGTGACCGTCCCGGCATGCGAGGCGATGCTGCTACAGCCAAAAATAATCGGTGAACACGATATGCCTCCGAACCACATTAATAAGTTCACGCCGCGTAGTCTGGACATTGCCCTGACGGCTGCGGGATTTTGTGTCCTACAGACAAGGTATGAACCCTGGTCGCTCAGGAAGGTCTCGTCATCCATCTACAGTCGTGTTCACGCCGACTCAGTCAATCCGAGTACGTTCGCTGCGAAAATCTATCGTTTACAGAATCGAAAGCTGCGCATTCCTCTCCTGGCGATAGCAGGTGCGCTCAGTATTCCTCGGGTGCTTCCCTTTTGGCGCCATCTTGGCACTGGCGGTGCATTCGGCATGATCGCTGAGCGGACGTAGATGGAGTGGTGCTGCGTGAACATCGATGGCCTGATGTTCGTATTGCTGAAGTTCCGTACGGTAGATGCGATCATATAAAGCAGACGCTAGAAGTGTTGTCATAGCTATTGGGATGCGGTTGACCAAACGCAGGGCCCACGCTATTTGTCGATTAAGCCGAAAGGGAGGCGCCCTGTGATGCGTCGGGTTCTGATCGTCACGAACGCGTATGCTCCAGCGATGATTGCGGACATGCAACGCGCGCGTCATCTGGCGTGGGAATTGCCGAAATTAGGTTGGGAGGTGGAGATTCTAGCGCCTGATGCGGCGTTTCAGCCGCCTTCCTGTCTCGATCGGGACAGCGATGCGTTCTTTGCACCAGATACGCCAGTACACCTTGTAAAGGAGGCTTTGCCGCGCCTCTTCCGAGCTGGCGGAGTGCGCAGTGTGAGTTGGCGCGCGTTTTTTCCGATGCTTCACGCCGGTAGCAAGCTGTTGCGAACGGGGCGATACCATCTTGTTTATCTTTCCACGGCAAACTTCCCTCTCTTTTTGCTGGGCCCAGCATGGCGAAAGCGACATCGTGTGCCTTTTGTGCTCGATTTTCACGACCCGTGTTATAGGGAAGGACCCAGCCATCCGATGTGGGCCCGCCCTACCGTGAAGCACGCGGTATCGCATTGGCTGTCCCGATACATCGAAACCCATGCAGTGACGGCCACGTCTGGCATCGTCTCCGTGTCGCCGAACTATGTCAATGAGCTGAGCTTCCGTTATCAGGCTGCAAACCCGGTTTGGCTGCGGAATCGGAGAACGCGGGTCATTCCCTTTGCTGCTTCGCCACGTGACCTGGAGATAGCATCCAGTGGCGTAGAACGTGCACGAATTCCAACGGACAGAAAGACGGTGGTCTACGTCGGAAGCGGTGGTCCGATTATGCATCGTTCATTTTCGCTTTTGTGCAGGGCGTTGGCATTTCTGCGCAACGACAGGCTCATGCCGATGGAGAAAATGCGGATCGAGCTGTATGGCACATTGCGAGGTTGGCAGGACAGCGAGCACCGACAGCTTGCTGAGATCGCGCACGAAAGCGGCGTCGGAGATCTGATAGAAGAACGTCCAAGCGGAATTTCATATCGGCGTTCGCTTGAATTGTTGCAGGAAAGCGACGGAGCCTTGATTCTCGGTGTGGACGATGCCGGATATATGCCGTCTAAACTTTTTACCTATGCCTACTCGGGAAGACCATTGCTGGCTGTGCTACGGAAAGATGGTCCGGCCTACGCCCAATTCCATCGCGATCCATCACTTGGTCATGCCTTGTGGTTCGGGCAATCGGGGGACATGCCGCTGGACGCCGCCGCCGACGTATTAGAACGGTTTCTTGGTGAAGTGTTTATCTGTCAGAGCTTTGATCGCACTATTGGTTTGCAACCCTTCCTGGAGCGTAATATGGCTTCCCGCCATGCGGAATTGTTCGACTCAGTCTGCGAATTCGCAATGGCTGGTCTCAGGTGAAGATCAAGTTATTCGTAGGGCCTCACGCGCCGGGCGGTTTTAAAAGGCGTTGCGTAGCAGGTTGCTCGCTTCTTCTTTGCAATATCCAGCATGTTTCAGAAGATTGTGCGCTATGTGCAGCGTGTCGAAACCCCGCATGCTGCCCTGGAAAGACTGCCCCAACTTTGATGGAGCTGCTGGGCTGCTGATACCATGTGATGCTGTGTCTGCAAAGAGAACGAAATTGGCTGTCATCAGCACCCACCCCATTCAGTATCACTCTGCATGGTTTCGGTCCATGGCTTCCCACCCGGAACTGGACCTTCGCGTCTATTACTGCCACCAGGCGACGCCACAGGAACAGGCTGGCGCTGGATTCGGCGTGGAATTCGATTGGGATGTGCCCTTGCTTGAAGGATATCCGTATACCTTCCTGAAGAACGTCGCCGATTCGCCAGGTCACGGAAGATTTGGCGGGTTCGATACGCCTGAGATTAAGGAAATCATTCGACGGCGGGAATACGATGCCATGTTGGTGAACGGTTGGCATTACAAGAGCGCCTGGCAGACGATCTGGGCCTGCTGGAAATCGAAAGTGAAAGTCATGGTGAGGAGCGACTCGAACTTGCGCACCCAGCGAGGCATCGCGAAGCGAGCTGTCAAGTTTTTCACATATCGGCGTTTCATTCCGCGGTTTGATGCCTGTCTGGCGGCCGGCCAGTGGTCGCGGGAGTACTTTCTGCATTATGGCGCCCGCCCGGAGCGCATTTTCTTGGTGCCGCACGCCATAGATAGTAGAAGATTCCAGACCGAGGCGGAGTGTCTGGAGCCGCGGCGCCCAGAACTGCGAAAGGAAAAAGATCTGGACGAGAATGCAATAGTATTCATGTTCTCAGGAAAGTTCATTCCTAAGAAGCGGCCTATGGATTTCGTATGCGCGATTGAACGGGCCGTGCGGCGCAATTTCCGCATCCAGGGTTTGATGGTGGGGGATGGGCCGCTGCGAGCGCAGTGTGAGGACCACGTTCGAAAGCGCAGCACCCCGATTCGTTTCACAGGATTCTTGAATCAATCGCAAGTCACCAGCGCTTACGTAACGTCCGATGCGCTCGTACTACCCTCTGACGGCGGAGAAACCTGGGGTCTGGTCGTAAATGAGGCTATGGCTTGTGCCCGACCCTGTATAGTGAGCGATAGAGTCGGGTGCGGTCCCGATCTGGTTATCCCACAGGAAACTGGGTCCATATTTCCCCTAGGGGATGTGGAGGCATTAGCGAATGCGATGCTTGAGTTGGCAGGAAATCCTGAGCACATGATTTCAATGGGTATTGACGCGCGGAGCAGGTTGATAAACTATTCTGTCGAGACGGCAGTTGATGGCATCATCGCGTCGCTAGCGGCCACGTTGGAACCCCGAGTCTTGCATGCAAGCGCTTAAAGTCGCGAATAACGCCAGAACCTCGCCTGTGCTTCTCTATACAGGCGCCCCGCTGATCATCACTGCAACTCTGTGGGCAACTAGTCTTAATGACGTAACTCTGGAGCAGATCATTGCTGCGTTCATCCTGTGTTGGATTCCATGGGCCGCCTACGGGAAATGGAACCGCGGAATGCGAGAGACGATACCGCTTTTCTTTCTAGTTGGTGCCATGTACTGGATTGCCTACGCGATACCACTGTTTTGGCTGACACACGACATTGTTTTGGTCACGGGAGGGCATCAATTATCCGAGGATGCAATCACGCGGTCGCTTTACTTGGCCGTCCTGGGTGTGGCTGCACTCGGAGCGGGCATCAGGGTCACTCGGCGGTGGCGATTCATGGAATCTTTCAAGTTGGACATCCATCACAGTCCGGCCCGATGGCATTACTTGAGATTTGCATTGTTGGCGACAATGTTTCTGGGGATCGGGGTGCCAATCAATACGCTGGGCGGAGGGGGCCGGCAGTTTCTAGTCATTATTGAGATTGTTGTTCCGTCGGTCACGTTTGCGGTTCTCTTGCGTTATTACTTGCGCGGCACGGCGATTCCTCTTGCTAAGGTCTTGCTGGCTGGCTATGCCGGCATAGCGCTGGTTGGAGGTATCGCTTCCGGATGGCTGTCAAGTTTCGTCGGTCTGGCAATAATAGCCGCGGGAGTCTATGTGTATGAAAGAGGAAAACTCCCACTCGTTGCGATCATGATATGTATTCCCATTCTTCTTTTCTTGCAGCCCGGCAAAGACAAGTTTCGCCAGCAGTTTTGGCGTAAAGGTGCCTCGGATAGCTACGTCGAGCGATTCAACTTTTGGATGGATAGCTCCTGGCGCGAATGGGGAAAAGCTTTGTCGCGTTCAGACCAGGACGAATCAAAGAATTTAGCCAAGCAGACGTTGGGGCGGCTTTCATTACTGGAGCAGACTGCCAACGTGATGGAAGCCACACCCGAGCGTGTTCCATACCAGTATGGGCGGCTGTATTCGTATATGCTGATTACGTTCGTCCCCCGCTTTTTCTGGTCTGATAAACCTTCCGTCAATGACGCGAACCAATGGTACCAAGTCGCATACCGACTGACGGATCCCAAGGATCTGAGGAGAGTGTCGATTGCGACAGGATTCTTGACGGAGAGTTACATAAACTTCGGCTGGTTCGGACCTCCCCTGGTGATTTTCTGCATCGGAATATTCCTTGGTCTGTTCGACAAGATCTTTCTGCGTCCTAGTTCGGGGTTGTTGCTGAACAGCATAGGTGTGGTTCTATTGCCACAGCTCTTGCAAGTGGAATCACAAATGGCACAATATCTAGCAGGTCTCGGGCAGGCAGTCACGGTCGCATTGATTACTCTGGCTCCCATGATCAATCTCCACCGGAATGAAGCTTATCGAGGAGCGCGAGCTTTCTTTGCTGCTGGTACCAATTACAAAGAGGGACGACCGGTGCTGGCTAGAAATCGCTCACGGGCAGAGTTTTTACATCGGCCTTGATTTCAAGTGAAGCGTGAGCCTTTGCCGAGTGCCGTACAGAAGCGACCCGAAGATCTGCCAGGAAATTTGTTGCCTTGATGTTTTCCCGTGACGTTTGTCCGCCCGGAATGGTCTTGGTTGATGGATCGATGGATCACGATCGTATTGCGGATTCTCAAAAGTTATTAGCTTCTTACATCAGAAGGATGTACGTTGGGTTGTAAAGGCACCGGATTACCCGGAGTCTTTTGCTCGATCCTTTCTGGCCCTCGAAGATCAGGGGAAGCTGCACCAGGTATATTCGGCTAACGTCTCGACATTTACTGGCTTCCGAATCTACGGCCAAAGAGTCCCTGTCCGAGTAACGATTTTAGAAGTTGTTCCAACCACCTAAATATCACCGCCGGTGACAGATTGAAAGAGCTTTTGTAAGATACGCTAGCTCTCCATATAGAGATGAGAATCCTGCATGTGGTCCCGTCGTTTTATCCCGCTTACTTTTACGGCGGGCCCATCCGTTCTAGCTACGAACTCTGCCGGAATCTGGCATTGCTCGGCTGCGACGTCCGGGTTCTGACTACTGACGCCAGCGGGTTGGAAGCTGTCTTAGACGTCGAGAGGGACAAGGAAGTTCCCTTCGAGGAAGGCTTCCGGGTTCGTTATTGCCGCCGACGTCTGCGCCACTCTGTGTCCCCGCAGCTGCTGCGATTACTGGGCCAATATATTCGCTGGGCAGACGTTGTTCACCTCACCGGAGTATACAACTTCCCTACGTTTCCGACGTTGTTCCACTGCCGTGTGCTCAATAAACCTGTCGTCTGGTCGCCCCGTGGCGGATTGCAGCGTTGGGAAGGCTCATCCCGCCGCATCCTAAAGGCAATCTGGGATTCCCTTTGGTATAAGCTCGCGGACCGCTCCCGCTTGACTTTACATTGCACGTCACAGGAGGAAGCTCGGGAGACTATGGTTCGCCTTCCCAATCTCCGCTCGGCGGTGATTCCAAATGGAGTAGACGTTCCCCCAACCCTTAACCGCACTGAAGCTCACGGACGTCTTCGACTCCTCTACATCGGACGACTCGACCCCAAGAAAGGGATCGAAGGACTGCTGAAGGCCTGTAGTATGATGTCAGGAAACAACTGGCAATTGGCGATTGCGGGGTGTGGTGCATCGTCCTACGTTGCGCATCTAAGACAGCAGATCAATGATCTTGGGCTTAATCATCAGGTCGAAATGATGG
>Ga0187817_10001714_pt1 | contig 10940 bp, 10 predicted proteins | sample NC_wetland_sal_i_17_FD_132431 | JGI IMG/M metagenome (GOLD analysis project Ga0187817, IMG submission 132431) | Wetland sediment microbial communities from Neuse River Estuary, North Carolina, USA - SO4_2 | ecosystem: Environmental > Aquatic > Freshwater > Wetlands > Sediment | place: USA... | reverse complement strand
GGTGAAACGGCAATTGAGCCCAAGGCGCGCTCGTCCAAGGCGTTTTTTCCCGCTGAGGCTGGCGTCGCCGCAGTCGCTCGGTGCGGCTCCAGCGTCTCCACCGCGGGTCCAACAAAGCGGTAGCCGCGTTTGGGAAGGGTTTCGATGAAGCGCGGCTTGTCCGCTTCGTCGTTCAGGGCCTGGCGAAGCTTCTTGACGGCCGTGTTGAGGCTGTGGTCGAAGTCTACGAATGTGTGTTCGGGCCAAAGCCTCTCACGAAGCTGTTCTCGCGTGACCACCTGGCCGGGTTGCTCGAGCAGCATGGCCAGTATCCGAAAGGGCTGCTCCTGAAGCTTGATCTTGTGGCCGCTTTTGTAGAGCTCACCCGCGCGCAGGTCTAGCGCAAAGACATCGAATCGCAGAGTTGAGGGATCCTCGGGGGGTGTTGGCATGAGATTGGTTCCGTGTGGAGGGAATATACCACCACCCCACCAGACCGGGCTAAGCCCTTTCCCCTCCGTAGTTTATTTGTTCACTGGAAGTTCGCCCAGAGTTCATTCCGAGTGCATTGTGGGTTCTCTGGCATAGGGCGAAAGTGGGCGGAGTTCATGACACCCGGCCCAGCCCGGGCAGCCAGGAACGGAAGGAAATAAAACGGGAGGATCCCATGAAAAAGCAAATGCTGGCTGTGGCGGGCGCGGTATTGATCTGGGTCGTCGCGGTGGGTGATTGCCGGGCGCAAGCCCGGTCATTGGAAGTGAGCGTTCCGTTCACATTTGAAGTAGGAGATAAGACCTTGCCCGCGGGGAATTACCGTGTTGAGTCCGTGCAAACAGGGGCGGGGTCACTTGAGGTACTCCGGAGCAACAGCGGAGATGTGCGGCTGACGATTTCGAGGATCGTCACAGCTTCGAGCCACGGAACGCCGGCTCCCGCACTGGTCTTCCACCGCTATGGCAATCGCTACTTCCTCGCGCAGATCCTGACCGGCGATGGACACTCGCGGGACCTGTTCCCGTCGCGACAGGAGAAAGAGCTCGCGAGGTCGTGGCCTCGGATCGAGGTTGCGGTGGTGGGTCCGACACCGGCTATCAAACCGTGATTGAAAATCCGGCCAGCAATGTGCGAGCTGAGGGCGCGGGTTGATTGCGAGCCTGACAAACCGTGCGACGACCATGAATTTGGGACGGGCTAGCGACGGATGCTGAATTCGCCGACGTCCGGCTCATAGCCCTCGTCGCGCACGGTTTGCTGAGCAGCCGAGCGAAGCGTCTGTTCATCGGCGGCTTTCGGTGCGGCGCAATAGCGGCGGAGCACTTCTTCTCCTGCTACGATTCGCACAAGCCACTTCGACTTGGCCTGATCCCACGAAAGTTCCACACGGTCTGCATGCATGGCGCCCCCCGTCCCAAGATTAGGCCGCATTGTAGTCCAGAGGGTGGCCCAAGGGAATACGACGGGTCCGACGGCCGCTCCCCGTTCTCTTACGCAATTTCATATAGGCAAAAGGAGGAGAATTCGGTAGAATTAGCGATCGTCCGTTGTGCGCTGGCCCCACCTGAGCGGGTCTGCCGGGAAACTAGACATGAAGCCGATCATCGCCAAGGCGCAGGAGTCCCAACTACGCAAGGATCATCCCGTATTCCGCCCGGGAGATACGGTGCGCGTCCACGTCCGATTGAGAGAAGGCGAGGGCGATAAAGAGCGCATCCAGCCGTTTGAGGGCGTAGTGATGAGCCGGCGGGGCGAGTTGCTGGGTGAGTCGTTCACAGTGCGGCGCGTGAGCTTCGGGATCGGCGTGGAGCGCATCTTTCCTGTGCACTCACCGATGATCAGTTCGATTGAGATTGTGCAGCAGGGTCGCGTGCGGCGCGCCAAGCTGGGTTACTTGCGCGGGCGCAAAGGCAAGGCTGCGCGCATCAAGCGCGTCGAGACGTTCGAAAAGGTGGCCGCAGGCGGCGCCGAGTAGCCAGGCGAATTTATTTTTTGGCCCGCTCCGAGAAATCGGGGCGGGTTTTTTTATTTTGCGGGCATTCGGCGATGCCGTTTGCGAAAACATTCGCGGCATCGAAGAGTGTTCTGCGAAGCGCTGTGCTAAAATCCGCCGCCGATGGGACGGTTCGGCATAGCTCACCGCGGGCGGCTCTGCTCTGCGCGGTACGAGCGCGAGGCGCGCCAGCACGGTTGGCTGCGCATTGCGGGGTTGGACGAGGCCGGGCGCGGGTCTCTCTTCGGGCCGGTCGTCGCCGGCGCGGTGATCCTCAATCCGAAGCGGCGCATCGTCGGACTGGATGACTCGAAAAAACTGAGCGCCGAGCGGCGCGTCGAACTGGCCGAGCGCATTCGCGAGCACGCGCTGGCGTGGGCCACGGCCGAAGTCGAGGCCAGCCGCATCGACGCGTGGAATATCTACCAGGCGAGCCGGCAGGCCATGGTCGCCGCCGCTTCGCAGCTCCATCCTCTGCCTGATTATCTCCTGCTGGATGCAATCGAAATCGATTTGCCGATCGAGCAGAAGGCGCTCATTCACGGCGACGCACGGTCGGTCTCGATCGCAGCAGCTTCTATCCTTGCCAAGGTGGAGCGCGACCGCCGGATGGAGGAGTTTGACCAGCTATATCCTCAATACGGGCTTGCGCAGAACAAAGGCTACGGCACCCCGGATCATCTTGAGGCATTGCGGCGGCACGGGCCCTCGCCGCTGCACCGGTTCTCCTATGCCCCGGTGCGCGAAGCGGGCTGCTGGGCGGCGGGGGCAAAGCAGGACGCTCTGCCTCTCGTGCCACTGAACTTGCCGGTTGCTTGAGCATGTCTGGCAGTTCCCGGCACTCCCGGACCCCAACCGGCCCCCCGGACGGATTTGGCCGGTGTTATCCCCTTCGTCACCAGCCGCGCGTGGTTGCGTAGACCCCCGTTTTTCGCGCGTGCTAACCTTCCCATCTGAGCCGAATAGGCGGCTGGAAGAGACTGCCCGGGGCAGACGGGGTCGGGCAGACAAAAATTATCCATGGCCTTCAATAAGATCAAGGCGCAGGAAAATGCGCTGAAGTACCTCAACCAGGGCAAAGTGGCCCAGGCCATCGCCGAATACCAGCAAATCCTCCGCAACGATCCGAAAGATCAGGCGACCTTGATGACGGTGGGCGATTTGTTCGCCCGCCAGAGCGACATGACGCAAGCCATCGAATATTTCGAGCGGCTCGCGCAGGTCTACCTGAACGACGGCTTCAACAGCAAAGCCATCGCGATTTACAAAAAGATCGCCAAGCTGGCGCCGAATGAGCTGGCGCCGCTGGAGCGGCTGGCGGACTTGTACGTCCAGCAGGGCGTGCTGAGCGAAGCTCGGCCGCTCTTCCTGCAAATCGCGGAAGCGCACCTGAAAGCCAACCACGCGCAGAAAGCAGTGGAGGTGCTGCACCGGTTGCTCGAAGTGGAGCCGGAAAATCTGCGCGTGCAGATGCGGCTCGCCGAGCTGTACAACGTGATGGGCCAGAAGAAAGAATCGGCCCAGACGTATCTGGCCTATGCACAGCGGCTGTTCGATCGCAACGAGCTCGATGAATCCCAAAAGCTGATTGAGCGCTCCCTCGAAGTCGATTCTGCAAACGCCGCCGCGCTCTTGCTGAAAGTGAAGGTGCTGAGCGCGAGCGGCAAAGGCGCACAGGCCGTAAAAATCCTCGAGAGCCATCCGGAAGCCGATGCAGGCGGCGAGGTGACGAACCTGCTGCTCGATCTCGAGCTCAAAGCCGGAGATACGAAAGCGGCTGCCGATCGCGCGCGCAAGCAACTCGCCCGAGGGCACGATCATTTTGGACCGATGTTCAGAGTTGCGGAGTCTCTGATTGAAGCGGGGCAGGCCGTTGTGGCGCTCCCGCTCCTGCGGGAACTTCGCGATCCCATGATCGAGGCCGGCGAGCAGGATAAATTCCACAAATCGCTGGGTACCGCCACCCGGCAACTCTCCGGCCAGGTGGAGCCGCTGGAGATGCTTGTGGATTTCTGCCGCCACACGAGCAACTCGCACGAGCTGCCTCTTGCGCTGAGCCAGCTTGCAGATGCCTGTGCCGCTGCCGGCAATCTGACTCGCGCCGAGGAATTGCTTCAGGAGCTGATCGATAAGAACAAGGACGATGAGCGGCTGGTCGAGCGGTTGAACCAGCTTCGCACGCGCACAGGTGGCGCGCAGGAGCCGGTCCCCACGGCCTCGGCGCCTCCGCCAGGCCCCTCAGCCGAGCCGGCGGCAGAAGCAGTGACTGTGCTTGTGGGGGAACAGCCTGCAGCGCCGCCTCCGATCACGGAAGAAACCCTTGATGAAGAGACGCAGCGCTATATCGCGCAGGCGCTCACGGATGTGGACCTATTTTCGAGCTATGGGCTGACGCAGAAGGCTACGCACCTTCTTGAAAACGTGCTGCAGCGCGCCCCACGGCATACCCCGACCCTCGAGCGATTGCTTGACCTCTATCTCGGAGCGGGCGATGAACGCCGCACCGCCGGCTTGGCGGCCCAGTTGGAGCAAATTCATCGCGAGCGTAACGATACGGTCAACGCCGACAGGTTCGCTGAGCTACGCCTGCGGTTCCAGAAGGCAGCAGGAATCACCGAAGCGGAATTGCCTGCGGCTGCCCCTGCGCCGCCAGAAATGGCGCCGCCCGTCTCAGCCGCGCCCGCGGAAGCGGAGCCGCAAGCCTCCGTAGTGGAGGCTGCGCTGGTCGAAGCTCCCGCGGCAAAGGCGACGAAGGCGCCGCCAGCAGCTACTGCAAAGCCTGCTCCACCGCCCCCTGCAACTGCTGAATTCGAGATTCCCCTCGTGGAGGCCGCGCCGGAACCTGAACCGCAGCAAGCACATCCTCCGGTGGTCCCTGAGCCTGTCGAGCAGGCGCCGGCGGCCGTCTCGTTGGATCCGGCAGTAGCGCCTGAAGAAGTTGACCTGTCAGACGAATGGGAGGCGATGGTGCAGGAGGTTGTCGAGCCTCCCGCGGCTGCTTCCAAGGCCAAGGTCGAGCCCGCGCCTGTTCATGAGCCGGAGCCTGCGGCACCCGAGCCCGAGGTCGTCCTCGAAGAAGCGGCCGCGGAATTTGAGATTGTGGCCGAGCCTGAACCTGAGCCCGTCGAGGTGCAGGACACGATTGAGGAGTCCGCTTCCGAGCCGGCCATAGAACTCGTCGAAGAGCCTGAGGCGGAGACGCCGGTCACAGAGACGGTAGCATCTGGGAATGGCGAATTTGAGCTGGAACTTACGCCCGCGCAGGTGGAGAGCAAGACCGGGCCTGCGAGCACGGAAGATTTTATCAGCGAGCTTGTGGCGGAAATCGAAGACATGGAAGCTCCGGCACGCGAACCGGCCGTGGCTGCCGCTCCGCCGAAGATCCATGCGCCTGCACCGCAACCAGTGGCCACCGCTCCCGTAACGCCTGCTGCCGGGCCTGTTCCCGAGGCGACCGTCGAGAGCCTGAACCAGCTTGCGGAAGTCTTCCAGGAATTTCGCAACGAGCTGGGTGAGCTTGGCGAAGAAGATGAAGACCTCGAGACGCACTACAACCTGGGTATTGCCTACCGCGAAATGGGCTTGGTCGACGAGGCCATCGGAGAATTCCAGAAGGTGGCGAAAGCGGTGCAGAAGGGGAAGCCCTTCCGCTATTCGATGAATTGCTCGACGCTTCTGGGCCTTTGCTTCATGGAAAAGGGAGAGCCTAAGATCGCGTCGCTATGGTATCAGCGGGCGCTCGAAGTCCCCGGGCTCGAACAGGAGGCCGTACTCGCGCTGCGCTATGATCTCGGCATCGCGCTTGAACAAGCCGGCGACTCCGACAAAGCGCTCGACAGCTTTCGACAGGTTTACGCGATGAACATCGACTACCGCGACGTATCGGATCGCATTTCAGAGCTTCAGAAGCGATAGTCCTCTTCTACGTAAAACTGTTTCCGGTCCGATCCGTTCAACTGTTGCCACCCCGCCGCGAATCTCCCATAATCCATACCCTGATGCTCAACCGGTTGCTGCGCGTTGTGGTGCTCCTGATGTGGCTCGAAGTGGGCTTGGTGCTGATCCTGGTGCCATGGTCCGAGGTCTGGGAGGCCAATTATTTTCTCTACCAGTATCCCGCGCTCGGATTCTTCGTCAAAAACGCCTATGTACGCGGGGCCATCTCCGGGCTGGGAATCATGAATGTGTTCCTCGCGCTTGAGGCATTCCGCCGCCGGACTTCTGCCGTTGCCAGCCGCACCTGATTCCCGGCCAATCGTCTGCTATGTGACCGACCGGAAGACCCTCGGCTCGGGGGTTCCATTACAGAGTCTGCTCGATAAAATTGAGTCCGCGGCGGCTGCGGGCGCAGATTGGATCCAGATTCGCGAGAAGAACCTGCCAGGACGGGATTTGTTCAATCTTGCGCGGCGGGCGGTTCAAATGGGCGCCGCGCGTATCATCGTAAATGATCGGCTCGATGTGGCGTTGGCGGCAAGCGCGGCCGGTGTGCATCTCGGCCATGAGTCAGCGCCGGCGCGCGACGTAGTGCGATGGTGCCGCGCTGGAAATGCCCCGGCCGGGTTCCTGATTGGAGTTTCCTGCCATAGCTCCGGAGAAGTGAAGGAGGCCGAAACCGCAGGGGCTGACTATGTCTTCTTCGGGCCGGTCTTCGAGACGCCTTCGAAGGTGCCGTTCGGGGCACCGCAAGGGATTACCCGCCTTGCGGAGGCTTGCGCCGGAGTACGCATCCCTGTGATCGCGATTGGCGGGCTCGGTGAAGAGAACGCTGCGGACTGCATCCGCGCGGGCGCGGTAGGGATTGCGGCGATTCGATTGTTTCAGGAGGCGGCGGACGGGATGGCGCTGAAGCGCTTGATCGCACGACTCCATGGTCTAACTTGAGTCCGACTTGGAAAAAGAGGAAACCGGACCGGTCAGAGGCCTGTCCAACTGATGCCGCATGAGAATCACGCGCTGAGCCAGCGGCCCACCGGCTGCATGCTCTCCACGTGGTCGCAGATCACCTTGATCACTGCAGTTATGGGAATCGCAAGGATCAGGCCCATCGCTCCCCACAGCCACCCCCAGAAGAGAATCGACACTGTCAGCGCCAGCGCATTCAGCCGCACCCGCCAGCCCACCAGCGCCGGGATCAGCAGGTTGGCTGTCACCAGATGCAGGAAAGTGAGCATCACGCAGATGAAGATAAATGGCCCGGGCGAGTGAAATTGCTTCAGGCCGATCAGCAGGGGCGGCAGCCAGGAGAGCACCACGCCGAGATAAGGGATCAGGTTGCAGAGTCCGGAGACCAGCGCGGCGAGAAACGGAAATTCGAGCCCGAGTGCCAGAAAAACCATCCAACTTGCGAAGATAAGCACCAGCCCCACCAGCGCCGTCCCCACCACGTAGCTGCGCAGCACGAGCGTCACATCCGCGAGCGTCTCCTTCACCTGCGTGCGCTCCGTGGTTGGGAACAACTGCATCGTGGCATGCCACACCTGGCGCTTGGCCGCCAGCATGAAGAACACAAGGAACGGAACGAACGTTGCCGCGAGGATGAATGAGTAAAGCGAACTCAATCTCGAAAACAGCGCCGTGCGCACCGGATGTGACTCGGCAACTTCCACGATCCTCTGGCCACCCCGCTCGATTGGTTCAATCTCGGAAACGTGTGCCTCGAAGGTTTCAAGCTTCTTCTCGATCGCATTCGTGGCGGCGCGCAGGGGCGCACGGTATTGCGGCCAGTCCCGGCCAAACTGGTCCACGCGTTCGACCAGGGTCCATCCCACGACCACAAGGACAGCGATCGTAGCCAGCACGATGAGCAGCGAGCCAAGCGCGCGCGGGATGTGGATCTCCTCCAGCCAGGTGACGAGGGGGTCGAGGAAGTACGCCATCAACACCGCCACCAGCAGCGTCACCAGCACCGTGGACGCCCAGTAGCAGAACGCGATTACGATCCCGGCGGCGATGATCCGCGCGCTTACCGAGCTTGTGCTGACCACTCTCGTTTCTTCCATTGGCATCGTCGTACGATAGCACAGCGCGCGGCGAACCGGGATTTATGTGCCCCTGCGTACAACGCCCCGGCGCTTCTCGTGAGGGTGACAACTTCGCGGGGATTGCAGGCCGCCCTCCGTGGGCCCATGAGCAGCGATGATAGAATCGCGTGCTCCTCGTCTCCAGAGGCGCAGGATTTCGATTGCATGGCTAAGGAACTCTTCGGCACCGACGGCATCCGCGGCATCCCGGGCGAATATCCGCTCGACGACGCGACGCTCGTCCGCGTGGGGCTTGCTCTAGGCGAGTATGTGCGCACGCACTCGGCTCGTCCGCGCGTGCTCATCGGGCGCGACACGCGCGAGTCCGGCCCGCACATTGCCGAACACATTGCCCGCGGCCTCGGCGCGGCAGGCGCCGAGCCGGTCTCTGCCGGCGTGCTGACCACGCCCGGGGTGGCATGGCTCGTGAACCGCGAGGGATTCGCCGCCGGCGTGGTGATTTCCGCATCGCACAATCCGTATCACGATAACGGCGTGAAGTTGATTGCCTCTTCGGGGATGAAATTCCCCGATGCGGTCGAGGCGCAACTCGAAGATTCGATCCTTTCCTCAAAATCACCTGCCCCTGCTGCTCGCGCGCTGCAACTCGGCGGCGATGAAAAGCTGCACGAGGATTATCTCGCCGGGTTGCGCGAGGCAGTTTTGCCCGGCGCAATAATCGCGGGAATGAAAATCGTCCTCGACTGCGCGAATGGCGCTGCCAGCAAGCTCGCGCCCCGCCTGTTCCGCTCGCTCGGTGCCGAGGCGATTGCCATCAACGCCGCGCCCGACGGGCGGAACATCAACGCCGGTTGCGGCGCGCTCTACCCGGAAGCGATGCAGCAGCGAGTGGCGGAGGCCGGCGCGGCGCTCGGCGTTGCGTTCGATGGCGATGCAGATCGCGCGATTTTTTCGGACGCTTCGGGCGGGCGCGTGGATGGCGATGGCGTGCTGCTCGTCGCCGGCCGCTACCTGCAATCGGCCGGAAAGCTCAAGGGAAACGTGATCGTCGGCACCACGATGGCGAATCTCGGGCTGGAGCGCGCCCTTGAAAAATCGGGCCTCCGGCTTGTGCGCACGGCCGTGGGCGACCGCTACGTCCTCGAAGAGATGCTGCGGATCGGCGCGAATTTCGGCGGCGAGCAGTCGGGCCACATCCTGTTTCTCGACGACGCCACCACCGGCGACGGCATGCTGACCGCGTTGAAAATTGCGTCAATCGTTTCGCTGCTCGGTCCGCTCGCCTCGCTCGTCGCCGGCATGAAAATCTTCCCGCAGGAAATCGTCAACGTGCGCGTGCGCTCGAAACCTGTGCTCGATTCGCTGCCCGAAGTTTCACGCCTGCTCGCAGAGGCGGAACGGGCTCTCGGAAATTCCGGCCGCGTGGTCCTGCGCTATTCGGGTACCGAGCCTCTTGCGCGCGTGATGGTGGAAGCCGAACGCGAGGAAGACGTCCGTCGCTGGACCGATGCGCTTGCCTCCGCCCTGAAGTCTTCCATCGGCGCTTAACGCCCCCCTGCAAGAAATCGCCGCTCTGCCGTTCTCATCCTAGTATCACTCCGGGCAATCGAAATCACGGCCCGGCCGGGAACTTTTTCCCGGCTCGCGACATTCTAAGTAATGAGCGGGCCGGGCCCGGCAGGATGGTCCGGGTCGGCCGTGAGGAAGAAGGTGCGCGGCGCAGCATGACGAGCGACGACCATTTGATCCTCGATTTTCAGAAAGGCTCGCGCGAAGCCTTCGTGGAGCTTTTCGAGCGCTATCGCGACCCGCTTTATGGCTTCTTTCGCCGCCGGCTCGACAATCCCGCGCGCGCCGAAGAGTTAGCGCAGGAATGCTTCCTCGCCGTGCTGCGCAACGTGGCGCGCTATGAGCCGCGCGCGGGATTTCGAAGTTATCTCTACGGCATCGCGATCAACCTGGTGTCGGCGGACCGGCGCAAAGCAGGGCGGGAATTGCCGAGGGGCGATGCAGATCAGGACCCGCCTGCCGAGGACAACCCCGATGCGGCGCTCTGGGTGCGACATGCTCTCGAGCGCCTCGAGGAAAAAGACCGCGAGATTCTGATGCTGCGCGAGTACGAACAACTGAGCTACGCCGAAATCGGGGGGCTTCTGCGCTTGCCCGTCAATACGGTGCGCTCGCGACTCTTTCGCGCGCGAATGGCTTTGAAAGAGCAATTGCTGCCTGCGCGCGACCAAGCTTGAGGTGCTGCGATGAATCGCTCTGCTCAACATGCTTTTGAACCCGAAGAAATCATGGCCTATCTCGATGGAGAACTCGAGCCGCACCGCGCTTCGGCGCTTGCCGCGCATCTCGATCATTGCGTCGAATGCCGGTCGATTGCCGCCGGACTCCGTCGCGTGTCGGATCAATTGGCTGCGTGGGAAGTAGAGCCTTCACCGCGCCGCTTGACCGAGCACGTCAGCAAGGCCGTACATGAGCAAGCCCGGCCGAAGACGGGTGACACGGTTGGTTTTAAGCAGGGCCTTCTCCGCGGCTTTTTTTCGTGGCAGAGGCGGCCCTGGGCCTGGGCACTTGGCGGCGCGCTGGCGACGGCTTTTCTCGCCTTTGCATTCATGCGGATTCAGCAAAGAGAATTCAGCAGAGGTATCGCCTCACAGAAGGTTGAACGCCCCTCTGCTTATCTCGGTTGGCTTCAAAGCACCGACACTAAGTCACCCGTCACGCGCCCACTCCCCGGAATTGCTCGAGATTCAAATGGGCTTTTCCATGGGCTTGGCGATCACCCCGAAAATTCATTTACCCGTGATGGCCAGCCCATCACCGACCAGCAGGGAAAAGTCATCTCCAACCAGCCGCCCCTTTTGTCTGCCGCACAGGAACCGATGATCGCGCGCACTGCTGCGCTCTCGATCCTGGTGAAGGATTTCGGGCCGGTCGAAGCGGCGGTGAAAGGAATCACCGCCCGGCATCATGGCTACATCGGC
>Ga0187817_10001713_pt1 | contig 10942 bp, 5 predicted proteins | sample NC_wetland_sal_i_17_FD_132431 | JGI IMG/M metagenome (GOLD analysis project Ga0187817, IMG submission 132431) | Wetland sediment microbial communities from Neuse River Estuary, North Carolina, USA - SO4_2 | ecosystem: Environmental > Aquatic > Freshwater > Wetlands > Sediment | place: USA: North... | reverse complement strand
GGCTGTTGCAGAGGGCTTTGCCTTGGAAGGCGCTCGCCTCACACTGGTAGACATCGATGGTATGAGAGCCGAAGCTGCGGCCGCGGGGATCCGGCAACGTGGTGGAGACGCGGTGGCTTTCACGGCGGATGTTTCAAATCCAGCATCCATAGAATCTCTTGCCGAATTTGTAGCACGCAGTCTTGGCACTCTGGACATTCTGGTAAACGACGCTGCTATACAAATCAACAAAACTGTGGAAGCCACCAGTCCGGATGAGTGGAATCGCCAAATGGCCGTCAATGTGGGCGGAGTCTTCCTCTGCTGCCGAGCATTTCTGCCGGCGTTGCGAAAGTCGCGCGGAGTCGTCATTAACCTGTCATCGGTGAACGCATTTTTTGCTGAGCCGGCGTGCGCAGGCTATTGCGCCACCAAGGCCGCCATCCTAGGTTTGACGAAAGCCATGGCGATCGACCATGGACGTGAAGGAATCCGGGTGCATGCAATCTGTCCCGGTTATATTGATGCCGGTCTGGCACAGAGCTACTTCGAGTCGCAGCCTGACCCGGCACGTGCCCGCGTGGAGGCGGGAGCGCTCCATGCCGTCGGCCGCATCGGCCGAGCCGAGGAGATTGCAAGGGCTGCGGTATTTCTCGCTAGTGAGGACGCCTCGTTCATGACAGGTTCCGCTCTCATTGTGGATGGCGGCTTCAGCGCAGGACTGCCCCCTAAATGACCTCACAATATTGCATGGGAACTTGAGCTGGTGCCCAGTTCGTAGGCGACCATGACTTCTTTGAGCCGTTCTTTGGAACAGGGAAGAAGTGGAAGTCGGAGCTCGTCCGAGCGAAACACCCCAAGTTCCTTGAAGACGGCCTTGGTCACGGGGACCTCGTCGCCAGGTCCGAAGAGGTGGATGAAGGGTAGGATACGCTGGGCGAAGAGACCAAGGGCCCGCGACTGGTCATTGCTTGCCACTAGCCTGACGACTTCCTGATAAGCCGCGGGGAAGACCGAGGGCGCGATGATCATGCTGCCTGCAACGCCAAGAAGCAAGCTGCGGAAAGCCACGACGTCGTCGCCGGAAAATACCGGTATTCCGCTCTTCTGCAAGATCGGGATTTTGCTTAAGTCGTGGTCGGTCAGTTTCACGCCCTTGAAGTGAGGGCAAGCCTCGACCAGAGTAATGAGTTCTTCGGCACGAAGCCAGGTCTTGGTGTATAGCGGATTGTCGTAAAAGATGAGCGGCACATCGGAACAGCGATCGAGTTCGCGGAAAAATTCCAGGATCATCTGGAAATTGTTGGGGAAGTAATAAGGGGCCGGGACCAGGGCACCCGCAACACCGAGATCGCTCAGCACCTTGGCAAGCGTGATCATCTCAGCCAGGTTCGTGTTCGCCAGACCTACAATGATCTGTTTGCCTGGAGGCGTATGCTGCACGGCAAACTGAACCAACTCGATCCGTTCGTTCAAGGAAAGAGACGCCACTTCGCCGGTGCTGCCACACAGCGTGTAGCCTTCCAGGTCGGGAAAGATATGGCTGAACAAGCGCTCCAAACTGGAGAAGTCGATGCGGTTCTCAAAAAACGGAGTAGGAATGACCGGAATTGAACCAGTGATAGCCAAGAAGACTCCTCTCTCTCAAGTCAAAGATTTTGCAACGCTTCTCTTCATCCGCATTTCGCCGCGGCGCAGCGAAGCCTCCAATAGGCAGAAACATCATCTAGCAGAGCGAAGTATACTCTAAGGATTGCATCCAAAGAATGTCAAGATGGCGGCAGAGTGCGATAGAGTTTCCAGCAGTCAACTGCGGTTCTCGGGGGATGAATGAAATATCGCAGTGAGGAGTGGTTCTATGGCCGCGACGAACTGGGATTACAGCATCGGGCCGCCCTGCGAAGTATGGGAATCAATGTCGAGCAGTTTAAGGGACGACCCGTCATCGGCATCGCAAATTCGTGGAGCGAACTCAATAACTGCAACATTAATCTGCGGGAGGTAGCTCAGGCCGTCAAGCGGGGTATCTTGGCGGCGGGGGCCCTTCCGCTTGAATTTCCAACCCTTTCTCTGGGCGAAGAATTCATGAAGCCCACCGCCATGCTCTACCGCAATCTGATGGCAATGGATGTGGAAGAGACGCTTCGATCGAATCCTTTGGATGGGGTCGTCCTCCTGTCAAATTGCGACAAAACAGGGCCAGCACAATTGATGGGCGCCGCGAGCGCCAATCTTCCGGCAATTCAGGTCAACGGCGGGCCCCGAACTGCGAGCAGCTGGCGGGGCATTGAAATCGGGAGCGGGACCGAACTGTGGAAGTTTTGGGATAGTTATCGAACGGGGAAGATCTCTGACGAGGATTGGCGCGAGCTGGAGCAGTGCATGTCTTGTAGTGCCGGAGCCTGCAATGTGATGGGGACAGCATCAACCATGTCTGCCATGGCGGAAGGTCTGGGAATGATGTTGCCCGGTACTTCCACGTTTGCCGCGACAGATCCCGGACGAATGCTAGCTGCCGAGAAGAGTGGGCAGCGCATTGTGGCCCTGGTCGAAGAGAACATTCGACCGAGCGACATCATGACCAACGAGGCCTTCGACAATGCAATTCGCTTGTGCATGGCTCTGGGAGGATCCACTAACGCGATCATCCATCTCATTGCGATCGCCGGCAGGCTCGGGATCGAGCTACCCCTACGCCGCTTCGATGAAGTTGGCCGCACCACACCGTGCCTGGCGGACTTGAAACCCTCTGGCCGGTACCTTATTCACGCGCTCCATTCCGCCGGCGGCGTGCCTGCGGTGATGAAGGAGATCGAGTCTCTTTTGGACGACTGCCTGACCGTGACCAGCAAAACCGTTAAGGAGAACCTCAAAGAGATTGAATGTCTTGATCGGGAGATCATCAGACCCTTTTCTCAGCCCTTGAGCCCGGAGGGTGCTGTTGTTGTGCTCTGGGGCAATCTCGCGCCCAACGGAGCGGTCCTGAAAACTTCAGCCGCTTCGGAACGTTTGCTGAATCACGTTGGAAGAGCTGTTGTATTTGAAAGCTACATGGACATGCTCTCGCGGATCGAAACGCCTGATCTCCAAGTCACCGCCGACTCCGTACTCGTCCTGAAGAATTGCGGACCCAAAGCTGTCCCGGGCATGCCGGAGTGGGGCTCCATACCAATTCCATCCAAGCTCCAAAAGGCCGGTGTCACCGATATGGTTCGGATCAGCGATTCGCGGATGAGTGGCACCAGCTACGGGACGGTCATTCTTCACGTCTGTCCTGAAGCCGCGGTCGCAGGCCAGCTCTCCATCGTTCAGACTGGTGACCCAATCCGCTTGAACGTCGCGGAGCGCAAGCTCGACCTTCTCGTGTCAGAGGATGAAATCGCCAGCCGACTGAGGCAGCTCGATCTTCCCGTGACTTCGCATTTAAGGGGCTACCCCAGACTCTATATCGATCACGTTCTGCAGGCGGACCAGGGATGTGACTTCGACTTTCTACGCCCGAAGAATGCTGCCGAGCTGCAGTTCGTCCCCCCCATTGTGGGGAGAAGCTGAACCCGTTTTCGCGGGTCCATACTCCCAATCCTGCGCGATCGGTTGGAGCTGAAACGACTTCCAAAGAACTGGAGGCTCTTTCGGGAAGCCGAAGGGATTCCAGGAACGGTCGGCCCTTGTTGAAACGACGTGTTTTGGCCAACGAAAACTCTTCTCTCAGCAAAAAAGTCATTGACAAAGGGCGGCCCCTTAGATTAAACACTTGCATCATCCTAATGAAACTACTTCCAGCAGGATGTTGACGAGAAATCGGTGGGGGATCTGCTCAGCATCGCCAGTTTTAGAGAGGGTTGAGGCATGGAGCATCGAAGTGCGCTGCTTGAAGGGCACTTCAATGCCTGCGGGTCCAGTTCAATCGAAGGGTGTTGTTAAAAGATCAGTTCTGGCCCTTATCTTTGAAGAACGACCAATGAACGATCAAAGCTTGGAGGAGGTCCACGTGGAATTCGCTATGCCCCGGTATCTCTGCAAGATTTGGATGCGGTTATGCTTCGCTTTGCTGGTCACTTTGGTGTGTACCGTCCACAGCCATGCCCAGCAGACGACGGGCAGCATCTCCGGCACGGTAAGAGACTCGACAGGTGCAGTCCTGCCCCACGTAAGCGTGACAGCCACCAATGTGAACACCGGCGCTGTCGATAAAACCGTTTCCGACTCCGCTGGCGCGTATACCCTGCCTACTCTTCGTACCGGCAGCTACACGATCTCGGCGGAACAAGCGGGATTCAGCCCAACTACCCTCTCGGGAATCACCTTGCAGGTATATCAGAAGGCCGTGGTTGATATCGTCATGCAAGTAGGCGGGACCAAACAAATCGTGACGGTACAGGCGAGCACGCCGCTGGTGGATTCGAGTACAGCCAGCTTGGGAACGGTGGTCAACGAGCAGGCCATTCAGAACCTACCGTTGAACCTGCGCCAGGTAGGCGCGCTGGCGCTGACGGTTCCGGGCACCATCGACACCTCCGGCCGTGCTCTGACCAGTGCGACGGGCAACGGTTCCGGGTTCAATGACAACAGCTATAGCGGCGCCGGCGGATACTCTGGCGGCAATCTTCTGCTGATTGACGGCATGATTTCGCGTGCGCTCAACAACGGAAGCTTCGCTCTGAATCCACCCCCCGAAATGGTGGAAGAGTTCAACATCCAGAACAACGTGTATGACGCTGCCTTCGGATTGACCTCAGGAACCGTGATGAACCTGATCACCGAAAAGGGGACGAACGGCATTCACGGCGGAGTCTGGGAGTATGTGCGCAATCGCGACTTCGATGCCCGCAACTACTTCGATACTTCAGCGGTGAGTGCAAACCGTCCCGAATTTACCCGCAACCAGTTCGGGGGCGATCTGGGCTTCCCAATTCTGAAAAACAAGCTTTTCTTCTATGGCGCCTACGAGGGCTTGCGTCTGGCTCAAGCTAATAACAGTTCGAGTCCGGTCCCGTCGGTCGCGGAGAAACAGGGAGATTTCAGCGGGCTGCTCACGGGAACAACGCAGAACTTGTGTGGATCAGGAGGTCCGGCCAATCTCAACTATGACACAGGACAGCTTTTTGACCCGAAGACCGAGTCCAACTTCACTTGTCCTAATGGAACCGTGATTCTGGTTGGTACTCCCATCCCCAATAACAACATCGCCGCTTATCGGGGGGGGCTCGCCAATATAGACCCAGTTGCACAGAAGGTTCTGGCGCTATTTCCCAACCCGAACAATGGGCAATTCTATTTGAACGAAGAGCCGAAGCGAGACCGGCGCAATCAGGCCGACGGGCGCATCGACTGGGACATTTCTCAAAAAGACCAGCTGTTTGGGCGGTATCTTTTCGGAACGTCGGATCAGATCTTCCCCGGCCCGTTTCTTCCCTTCAATGGCACCCAATTCTTCCGGGGGCATAACGCAGTCGTAGGTTGGACCCACACTTTCGGCCCGACTTTGATCAATGATCTGCGAATCGGCTATCAATCGGACTATCTGAAGTATAGCTGCCAAGGTTGCCCTCGATCGCCGGGGACTCTCGAAAGCTTCGGTATTGTCGGCCTTGCGGCCTCGACTCCACAATTGGAAGAATACCCGAACGTCACGTTTAGTAACTTTGCATCCTGGGGAGATGGTTTTCCTGGTTACTATCCGGACATTCTGCCCGACAAACTTTATAAGTACGAGGATACGGTCACCAAAATCCTAGGCCGGCACAATCTGTCCTTCGGAGCTGATTTGAACTTCTGGCAGACGAACGGCGTTGAAGATCCGGAACAGGTGAATGGGATTCTTAATTTCAATGGCCAATACTCGGATCTGGCGGGAGAGTCCAGCGCAGCCACGGTAGCGGCGGATGCCGCAGACCTCGAACTAGGGTATCCCAGCGGGGGTTTTTATACCAAGAATGCATTTGTGAACCGGCTGGTTGGAGGAAATTGGATAGGTCTGTTCATACAGGACAATTTCCGGGTCAACTCCAATCTAACGATTGAAGGCGGATTTCGATGGGATTATCGAAAGCAGCCAGTAGATGAAAATAACCAGCTTGCCGCTTTCTACCCGCTGTCAAAGACCTATCAGCCAGGCGATGGGCTTCTCATTAGCGCCCTTCCGGATGCAGCGAACGATGCACTTTGCTCGCAGGCCTATCTCCATTCCGCAAGCGGCGAGTGCCTGGTTGCAACCTCCGCCGAAAGAAAAGCATTAGGGTTCAATGGGAACCAGGTGAGGGAAGTCAGCTTTGGGCCGGGCCATGGGAATTTTTCTCCCCGTCTCGGCTTCTCCGCCCGCCCAACCGGCTCCGACAAGTTGGTTGTGCGTGCCGGCGCCGGTATCTTTCTAGATCTCCCCCTTACTAACCAGCTGGGTGCCTCTAACAACAACAATCCTATTTCCACTCAAACTCCAACCTATAACACCTCTTTTGGCGCCGCACCTCCGCTCACCAACGGCATTCCGACGACTACGCAGAACATGTTTATAAGTTCGCTTACTCCAACCCTGGCACAGATAACCTCGGAGCTCATGCCCAGCCCGTTCTACCACACTCCGACAATCTTTGAGTGGAGCCTAAGCGTGCAGACGCAACTTGCCGCCAACTGGTCTCTTGAAACAGCCTATGTGGGAAACCACGGTGATCATGAAGATTTCCTTCATCTAACCGGCAATCAGCCAAAGCCTGGAATCGGCCCGCTGCAAACACGCAGACCCTGGCCCGACTTCAATCAGCTCCGTTTTGACACCTATGATGCAAACTCGAATTACGACGCTTTGATTGTGAAGGTCACCCGGAGATTTTCCTATGGGCTTTCGGGACTGGTCGGATATACCTATTCAAAGGCTTTGGACGACAATAGCGGCACCTCGGAAACAGAAATAGCTCCTCAGAACGACAACAACCCGAGCGCGGAATATGCCGTAGCCGACACCAGTATTCGTCAGAGACTGGTAATAAGCGGAATTTACCAACTTCCCTTCGGCAGGGGCCGCGCATTCCTGAATAGCGGCAGCGGGTGGGTCGACGCGCTGGCGGGAGGGTGGAACGTTTCAACCATCGTCGCGGTCCAGAGTGGGTACCCCTTTACCGTAACCTCTGCCTCTGATTTTTCTAATACCAACTCGGGCAACCCGAGGCCCGATCGGACCTGCAGTGGTGAAGGGCCAAAATTGCTGACTGACTGGTTCAATTTAAGTTGCTTCCCCACAACCGCCCTGCAGCAGGCCTTGGCCAATGGTACCCCTCGATTTGGAGATTCGGGCCGCAACATCCTCACCGGCCCCGGACTCGTCGATGTCGACTTTTCCTTGATCAAGCGCTTTACGGTTGCTGAAAGGGTCAACAGCGAATTCCGGGCGGAATTTTTCAACCTGGTAAACCACCCCAACTTTGCACTTCCTAATGCAACGATAGGCAGTGCGTCTGCGGGCATCATCTCAAACACCGTCCCTCTCGGAGCCGTGGGATACAACCGGGAAATTCAACTGGGACTGAGGGTGACATTTTGATTCGAACCCGGCTTAGACCCGGGGGCACAAACTGTGACGGTTCTAGTCCGCGCCACAACTTCAGTCCAGCCGGCCACACAATCGCAGCTGGGGTATACGAATGAAAATGACAGTCCTTTGGGTCGCGGTCTTCGCAATCGCAGGCTGTACTGCGCATGCCCAGGATTATGTCAATTCACAGTTGCCCTGGCATGCGGCATTAGTCGATTCTCAAGGCCAGCTGCTCGCGTGGTATAAGCCGGATGAAAATCTAGGATTTGATAAAGTCCTGCATCTGGCTTGGGATTATATGGAGCACCAGGTCAAGACAGATCCACGGACAGGACAAAAGATCTATCTCATCAATTCGACCTTTGATCCGAGAACCGGTCTTGGCTCCTACTGGCAGAGCAACCCGGCCAGCACATTTGGGCAGTTTGTGGATTCTGTGGTGGGATGGTATGCGTATTCGAGTGATAAGGAGGCCGTCGAAGTCGTGCGCATGATGCTGGATTATCAGCTCGCGCACGGAACGACTCCTTCGAATTGGGAGTGGGCGAACGTGCCGTTCGCTACCGGCTGCGGCAACGATCCGCAATATGGCAAGTGTCTTCAGGGCGCTCCGCGCGATTTTTATGGCGGCATCGAAACCGACAAGCTCGGTGAACTTGGCATGGGCTATGTGCTGTTTTATGAGATGACAGGCGATAAGAAATATCTCACGGCAGGAATCCAATGCGCGGACGCGCTTGCCAAACACATTCGTCCCGGCGACGAGATGCACACCCCGTGGCCCTTTCGGGTGAATGCCCAGACGGGAGAGGTCATCAATGGTGAGGAGTACGGAGGGATGATTGTTGCCCCTGTCCGCTTGTTTTCCGAATTGCTTCGGCTGAAACAAGGAGACGGCGCACGCTATGAAGCAAGCCGGCAATTAGCCTGGGATTGGATCAGAAAATATCCGATGCACAACGATCGCTGGGTGGGATATTTCGAAGACGTTCCTAAGCGCACCGACAATGTAAACCAGGCCAATCCAACGATGGTTGCGTACTACATCCTGACTCAGCCGGAGCCCGCTTCGGTAGATCCACAATGGATAGGGGATGTCGGACATATCATTGACTGGGTTAGGAAGCATTTTGGACGAGGCCCCTACTTTGGCGCCTGGGCGATCGACGAGCAGGGTCCGCCTCCGGAATTTTACGGCTGCTGTTCGCGGGCGGGCCTGGCGAGCGATACTTCGCGATGGGCAGCAATCAACGCCCTATATTTTGAAGAGACAAACGACGGGCGGGCCCACATGGATGCTTTCCGCTCGCTGAGCTATGCAACATATTTTGCCGCTGATGATGGAAAAATCGCCTGCTGCGGGCTCGACTATGACGACTCCACCGCGAATGCGAATACTTACTGGTTTGACGACGGCTTCGGAGATTATATCCGCAATATTATGTGGGCTCTGGGTGCAATGCCTGAGTTGGCTCCGAAACACGAAGACCACCTGCTGCGCTCTAGTTCCGTTGTGCAGATGGTTCAGTATGGCAACCGCAGCCTTCACTATCGGACTTTTGGCCCAATAGCCACAGAGGTATTGCGGCTTGCCTACAAACCGGCGGCGATTGAGGTCGGCGGTAAATCGATCAGTCTCCGGCCTGATTTGAAGACACAGGGCTACACCATCACGGTGCTGCCTGGGGGCGACTATGTGATACGTGTGCAGCATACAGAATCAGGTGACGTTCAGATAACGGGCTAAGGCTTAATCTTGAATTGCTGACCATGCTTTCATGATTGCCGTGCGCTACCCGTCAGCTTGAGCGTCACCTGCGCGTGAAAGTTCCGACCGCGCCCCTGGCAAAATAGAACATCTGGCCGCCGGGAGTTCACCACGAACCCCGCGATGTGCTGTTCAGGCTTCGGTCTAAACAACGGTGCGTCTTGGTGACGGCTGCTGTACACTTAGCAATCCGGATCGTGAATAGCCGGTGCAAAAGGAGTAGCAGGTGAAACATCCCTTACGGGAACGAACGAAGCAAACGCCAAACCCCCTACGTAAGCAATATCTGGTACCGGCGATAAAGCGGTCCTTCGATGTGATTGATCTGCTTGCGCAGCGGGATGCGGGAATGACTGTTTCCGAGGTTCACCGTGCTCTGCATTTGCCGCTCAGCTCGGCTGCGGCGATTCTGTATACGCTCCAGGCTCTCGGCTATATTGAAAAGGATGTACAGTCGTCCCGGTACAGCCTCGGTCTCAAGTTGTTGTCGTTTTCCCGGCGGCTCGTGGACCAACTCAATATCGTTGGCCGATGCCATAGCCTTCTCGAGCAGTTGGCGGCGGAGACTGGTCTCACGAGCCACATCGCGGTCATGCGCGATGGCGAGTCAATGTATGTGGATCGGGTTCCAGGCTCAGGCCTGATTCAATTCTCCTCCTACATCGGCATGAGGTGGGCATTGCATGCCTCTGGAGTCGGCAAGGCGCTTCTGGTGGGCCTCGCTGACGAAGAGTTGGCGCGGACTTTGAAGTACCTCCCGCTTACGAAAATGACGCCTCATACCATCACGGTGAGATCCCATCTCGAAAAGCAGCTTCATGAGTTCCGCCGCTGTGGGTATACCTGGGAGATCAGTGAGGGGGAGGCCGGCGTGGTGTGCGTAGCTGCTCCAATTCTGGGAGCTGAGGGAGCGGTTCCGGCGGCGGTCAGCGTCACCGGAACAACACATCAGATCACCGACGAAAGGATTCCTTCCTTGGGAACCGTGGTCAAGAGGTTTGCCGATCTAATGTCAGCGCGTCTTGGATCAAAACCGCAATAGTCAGCCGCGTCGGGCATGAAAGCGGAACCTTGCCACTTTGCTCAAAACTGACCTTCTCCAGGTTGCGGCGACCTTCCGTGCATAGATGCATTGACAAGGCTATGCCCCCCCTACATATATTTTTTCCCAGGGAGGAGGCGGCCTAATGAAATTATCTTCAATAGGCTATAACCACATACTTCATTCAGGACGGACTTGAACCATGCGTGCTCTCGTATATATAGCTCCTCGAACTCTGGAAATCCAAGAGCTCCCGCGCCCAGTGGTTCAACCCGGAGAAGTCGAGGTTTCGGTGGAATACGCAGGAATCTGCGGCTCCGACATGACTGGCTTCCTTGGCCACAGTCCACGGCGCAAACCTCCGCTGGTTCTGGGGCACGAATTGGTTGGCCGGGTAGGAAATGGAGAGCGAGTAGTCGCCAATCCCTTAATCTCCTGCGGGCACTGTGCGATGTGTCTTTCCGGATGTCAGAACCTGTGTGACTCGTGGCGTCTGCTCGGCATGGATCGGACCCAGGGCACGTACGCAGAATTTGTATCGCTGCCGAAAACGCAACTCATCTCGATTCCAGAGGAGCTGCCAGTCACCCGGGCGATCTTGGCCGAACCGCTCGCGAATATCGTT
>Ga0187817_10001711_pt1 | contig 10948 bp, 5 predicted proteins | sample NC_wetland_sal_i_17_FD_132431 | JGI IMG/M metagenome (GOLD analysis project Ga0187817, IMG submission 132431) | Wetland sediment microbial communities from Neuse River Estuary, North Carolina, USA - SO4_2 | ecosystem: Environmental > Aquatic > Freshwater > Wetlands > Sediment | place: USA: North... | reverse complement strand
CCCGGCACCAAGGAACTCGCACATGCCAAGCTGGCCGCCCAAGTCGACAAGATTGCCTACCCCGACCGCTGGCGCGATTACGCCTCGGTCGTCATCAAGCGCGATGATTTTTTCGGCAACGTGGCGCGCTCCGCGCGTTTTGAGATCGGTCGTCGCATAGCCAAGGTCGGCAAGCCAGCCGATCGCCAGGAATGGGCGATGACACCTCCCACCGTCAACGCTTATGAGGACCCACAGACCAACACCATCAACTTCCCGGCCGGAATTCTTCAGCCTCCATTTTTTGACGCGAAGGAGATCGATGCCGTGAATTACGGCGCCATCGGCATGGTCATTGGCCACGAGACGACCCACGGATTTGACGACCAGGGGCGAAAGTTCGATGCCAGCGGCAATCTCAAAGACTGGTGGACTGCGGCCGATGCCGCCAGCTACGAAGAACGCGACAAGTGCATTCAGGAGGAATACACGCAGTATGTCCCCGAAGCTGGGGTAAAGCAAAACGGAAAATTGTCGGCGGGAGAAGACACGGCAGATAACGGCGGCATCCATCTGGCGCTGGCTGCCCTGCAGAACACGCTCAAGTCACAGGGCAAAGATCTTGATACATCGGCCCCCGACGGCCTGACCGAGTTGCAGAATTTTTTTCTGGCCTTCGCCAACGTGTGGTGCGGAGACGAACGTCCGGAAGCTGCCCGCACGGCGGTCATGACGCAGGGGCACTCGCTGAATCGGTATCGGGTGAATAACGTGATCGCCAACATGCCCGAATTCGCCCACGCCTTCGGTTGCCACGCCGGACAGCCGATGGTGCACGCCAACTCGTGCCGCGTCTGGTAAAGAATGTAAGGCGCGGGCGTCCTCGCCAGTGCGGAACCTTCGTCAATCCTACACGGGCGAGCGTTTGTAGCTTGCCCTGAGCAGCTGAGCCACGCGAAACTGTCGAACGGGCCCGCGCCTACATTTCACAACCTACATCGCGCTGCAGACTGCTTTCACTTCCGTATATTGCTCCAACACCTCGTGGCCCATCTCGCGGCCCCAGCCCGATTGCTTATAGCCGCCGAACGGGAGCGCAGCATCGAAGATGTTGTAGCAGTTGATCCACACCGTGCCTGCCCTAAGTTGTGCAGCCAGCCGGTGCGCTTTCTGGATGTCGCGCGTCCACACGCCGGCAGCCAGCCCGTACACAGAGTTATTGGCTTTGCTTACAACTTCTGCGGGATCTTCGAACGGAATCGCTGTCACCACCGGCCCGAAGATCTCCTCCCGCACGACCTTCATATTCTCGTTGGTGTTCACCAGCACGGTCGGTTTGACAAAGTATCCCCTGTCACCAGCCTTGCTTCCGCCCACCACCGCTTTCGCTCCTTCTGAGAATCCGGACTCGAGATACCCGCAGACGCGGTCGAGTTGCTCCTTGGAAACCAGCGGACCCATGTCGGTGGAGTCGTCCTGCCCCGACCCGACCTTGATCTTGCTGGCATGTTCTGCGACGCCCTCGACTACCTTGTCGAAGATCTTCTTCTCAACATATAGCCGTGAGCCGGCGCAGCAACATTGCCCATGGTTAAAGAAAATGGCGCTGGCGGCGCCGCCAATTGCCGCATCCAGATCCACATCGGCGAAAACCACGTTGGGGGACTTGCCACCAAGCTCCAACGAGACTTTCTTCAGGTTCCCTGCGGCCGCCTGCAGAATCAGTTTGCCGACCTCGGTTGAACCGGTGAACGCCACCTTGTCAACATCAGGATGCGCGGACAGCGCCGCGCCGGCAGTCTCTCCGTAGCCGGGGACAATATTCACCACTCCGTCCGGAATGCCGACCTCCTGAATCAGTTCACCCAGACGAAGAGCTGAAAGCGGAGTCTGCTCCGCCGGTTTCAGTACCACGGTGCAGCCCGTCGCCAACGCCGGTCCGAGCTTCCAGCACGCCATCAGCAGCGGGAAGTTCCAGGGAATGATTTGGCCCACGACGCCGACCGGTTCCCGCAGCGTGTACGCCAGGAATTTCGCTCCCCGAGCATAGGGAACGGAGATGGGAATGGTGTTGCCCTCGATCTTGGTCGCCCATCCTGCCATGTAGCGGAACATGTCCACTGCCAGGGGGATGTCCGCCACGCGAGCAACTTTGAGCGGTTTGCCATTGTCCAGAGATTCCAGTTCGGCAAACTCTTCGAGGTTTTCTTCCAGCAGGTCGGCCAGCTTCCAGATCATGCGTCCGCGTTCCGACGGCGTGAGCCGTGACCATGGCCCGTTTTCGAAGGCATTCCGGGCTGCGTGGACCGCGCGGTTGATGTCTTCGCGGTCGCCCTCGGCAACATATGACAGGACTTCTCCGGTGGCCGGGTTATAGGTAGGAAATGTTTTCCCCGAGGCCGAGTCCACCCACTTGCCGTCGATCAACATTTTGTGTTTTCTGGAAACGAAGCTGTTTACTTTATCTTCCGGCGGGACGATCTTCAGAGCCGTCGCCATATCGTGTTCCTCCTTTTCGCGTGCGATGGGAAATTTGCTGAAAACGTGTTGGGAAAGAATGGGTGCAACGCGCCCGACAAGAAGCCGCGCGGCCACCCTCAAGGCCAGTTGCAAATTGTAGCTCATGTTCGGGCAGCAATTGAAGGGCATATTGCAGGAAGGTGGAAGGATCCGGCTGGTCCCGGAGAACGCTAGTGCTTAACGACGCTTCCTGGTGCTAGATCAGGTGCGCCGCCATGGCGTGCGCTGGCACTGGCCTGGCTTCGCTCAGGGGCAACTCCACCGTAACCCGCGCGCCATGGGGCCTCAGGTTTTCCAGTCTGATCTCACCATCGTGTTCGCGGATGATTCCATAACAGATGCTGAGACCGAGGCCGGTGCCCTTGCCCACGGGCTTGGTGGTGTAGAAGGGATCCAGCGCACGATTTACATCGGCGAATCCCGGACCGGTGTCATCCAGTTCGATGATGGCCCGGTTCCCGCGCGGGAAAGCGCGCAGGGTGATCCGTTTGGGCTCCAACTCGGGTTCTACCGCGTCGATGGCGTTGTTCACGAGATTCAGCAGGATCTGCTTGAATTGGTCCTCATCGACCGCAACTTTGGACAGCTCCGGCTGAATATCGACAACCACTTCCAGTCCGTGCGTGCGCAGGTAGTATTCGCGCAGTGCCAGCACATCCTGGACCACCGAAGCCAAGTCAACCGACTGGCGATCAATCGCTCTCTGCCGTGAGAAGCGCAGCAGATTCTCCACGATTTTCTTCATGCGGCGCCCTTCATTCACCAGCTTGTCCAGCCGCTGGCGCAAGGGCCCGGAAGTGATGTCCTCGCTGAGCAATTCACCGTAGCCCAGCACCGAGGTCAAGGGATTGTTAAGCTCATGAGCCACACCCGCAACCAACTGTCCCAGGGCGGCCAGCTTTTCCGAGCGGATCAGTTGGTTCTGCAACGACTTCAACTCCAACGCGACCGACAGATCCGCCGCCAGCAGCTCGATCCGCGACAATTCGGCAGCATTTACACCTTCCACCTCCCGTGGATCATCCAACGAAATGCAGCCTAGATATGCGCCGCGCGCGGAGCAGAGCGGGATCAGCAGTTCATCGCCGGTATTCCAGTAATCGTTCGCTGGGTACGACGTCGCACTGCTGACCCGGGTATACTTGATAGCTTCTGCAGCTGACAACCGGAAGGAATTCTTGCCCAGCATTCGTCCGTGGGAGCAGAACTCTCTGATGTCATCGGTGCACCACTGCTGGGCTCGGTTCCGGAGCGCGACCAACTCATCGGGAGAGAGCCCACTGGCGCCAGCAATCCGCAAATGGCCGGCGTTATCCAACTGGATCGCCGCGCGGCGGAAGTTGCTCACTTCGGTGATGGCGGACGTGATCTCATCGCAGAGTGAGTCCACTGGCGCCCCGCTCAGCAATTGCGATGTGATCGCGGAGAACCGCTGCAATTGGTGGTTGAGCGCGCGCTCCTTGCGTTGCATGATTTCGATCGAGTGGGACTTATCCTCCACAATCGCCAGAATCATGCCAAAAGCTACGAACATCTTGGGCGTGTTCCACAGCTCGGGTGGAACGTTGAGACCAGGCGCGAAGTGTGCCAGAAGCATGGCGACTGGGAATACTGCACCCCAACAGAAGAATCCGCCGACGATAGTCAGAATACCGGTCGAACGGCGCCAGTAGTTGCGGCACATGAGGGCCCCGGGCAAGGCGAATCCTAGCCCGAGCAGCGCGGTCACACCCTCGTCAAAAGAGCCCTTGACAACTGCACGGATGGCCCAGAAAGCGACGGCGGAACTGATTATGCTCAGAGATGCGACATACCATGAGAACGTCCTTCTAACGTAGACCAGGAATGCGAGCCCCCCGAGAAAGGCCGCCAGCAAGCTCAGGACAAACGGCCAGCGGGCACGCACAGCGTAGCAATCCAGAACCCCGTAGGCGATCGTGGGCACGCCCGTAACTGCCAGCAACAGGCTTCGTTTCAGCCTATTCTCGGCGACGGAAGAGACGGAGACCAGGAACGCCACGGCAGACGCCTGCAACGATCCCAAATCAAGCGCCGAGAGCCAGGGGCTAATCGGTCGGCTGGAGGGCTCAAACAGCTGGGCCGCAAAGTGGGTGAAGACCAGAAACCACGCAAGCAGCCATAATTGCAGGCGAGCGGAGCGGCTATGCCGTTTCAATCCGGCAAATATTCCGACCAGTACAGCGACCGTAACAAGTGTGGGGAGTTTTTCGAAAATAGTCATAAAAAACAGTCAGATACACGGTATTTCACAGCAGCAAATTGGCCAAGAGTTTGCGCACACGTCCCCCCACTAAAGTAACCTGGCCTACGCCCTATCCACCGACAGCGCAACTTCCAGTAACCGCGCTGGTTTAAGTAGGGAGGGATGACAAGTCTTGTTCACCGCGCTGCCTTGAACATTCTTTACATTCCACACACCTGGGTTCGTGATTGAATAATCTGGGAAAGCTCTTGAAACCTCATCACTTAACGGCTTGCAGGAGCGACGGCGAATTTAATCCAACTCTGCGGTTTGGGGCTACATCCAAGCTCGCAGATCATCCTTTGGAGAAAGAACTTGAAAAAACTAACGTTGCTAGCAGTGTCAATTGTGTTTTGTTTGATCGGAGCCAGTGCTTTCGCACAGCAGCTGGACGTAGGTTTTGGCGTAAGCGGTCTTTCGTCCGGCTCTCCAACCACGTCAAACGGGCTCTTCTACCCCAGTGATCGCGGAGGCTTGTACCCCGGCTTCAGCGCTGACTTCCTGCTTCACCATCGTTTCGGGATCGAGGGCGAACTGTCATGGAGGGCAAGTCAGAATCTCTACGGTGGATACCAGCCCTATCGTCCTGTGTTTTACGCATTCAATGCCATCTGGGCACCCCAGCTGACCAAGAGCCTCACCGCCGAGGTCATGGGGGGCATTGGTGGGGAAGACATCAGATTCTACGGATACACGAATTGCACCTACTTCGGGGGATGCACCACGTACACCAGCAGCACTCACTTCATGGGAGACGTCGGGGGCGGCCTCCGCGCCTACATCTGGCATAATGCCTTCCTTCGGCCTGAGGTTCGGCTGTATCTGATCAACAACAACGTGGAATTCAGTTCCAGCCGCGTGGTGCGCTACGGCGTGACGCTCGGCTACAGCTTCGGAGGAAGATAGCAGGCGGGCTATCTGAGCGAGAGAGCGCAGTGGAGGCTCACGTCTGTATCGAGTGAGTGAGCTATTTGCACGTTCTTGGGCACGCAGACGCGATGACCATCTGGAGAATGGCGTCATATTCTGTGTTGGTGACCTGTGCGTTCGGGTCTTGATCGATGTCAACTTTGTGAGCGATGACCATGTAGAGCCCCGGAAGCACCGTAATGTACTGACCGCCAGCTCCCATCGCGCCGTATGCTCCCTGAAATGGGGTCACATACTCGTTGCCCGGCCAGACTGGCGCGTCCCACACCCACCAAAATGCACCATAGCCCCAGCGGTCCGGCCGGCCGAGCGCGCGCCAGCCCGGCGGATTCATCTCATGGAAAGGTGTGATCAGCCTGGTGATGTACCGACACCAATCTCTAGGCTCCAGTTGTTTGCCGTTCCAATTGCAGTCGCGGAGCATAAGCAGCCCGAGCCGAGCCATGTCTCGCGTAGAGAGGTACATCGGATATTCCGGATGCACCGACGCCGGCAGTGCAGAGATCTTCTTCTGGCGAGACCGGTCGAAGTCCTGCATGCCGACGGGCCTGGCTAGGTCCGACTCCAGGGCATCGTAGATGTCCTTCCCCGTAAGCTTCTCGAAGGCGGTACCGGCCGCATTGAAATCCCAGCTGTTGTAGTAGAAATAAGAACCCGGCGCCTGCGATCCCCGCCTCGGAGCGTTGGGATCGAGATTCTCTACGCCCGTTGGGATGTAAATTCCCGAGCGAGCCGTCAAGAGTTGCTCCAATGTAGCGCTTTTCTCGATGGGAAGGAACTTCTGCACGTCGTCCAAACCGAGTTCCTTGACCGTCTTGTTAAGATCAATCGTCCCGTCGAAAACGTACTTCCCGTACAACATGGCGAGTATGCTCTTGCGCACAGAGGCCACAACGCTCACGCGACGCAAGTCCCCGTATTCGAAGATGACTCTGCCATGCACCGAGACTAGCATTGCAGTGGTTCGTTGGGTCTTGAGCCAGGTGCGCAGCGCCTCGAGCCTGACGCTGGAGTAGCCCTCCGATTCCGGTTTAACCCGTTCCCAATCAGCTCCAGGGTAGGCTGGTGCTGAGGATTGCGCGATCGCCATTGCGATCAAGCTGCATACGGCGACTAGCAATCGACACATCCAGAGTCTTACGAGCCTTGCCGAGATCGGTTGCACAATGAGCCGGGACATTGTGTATTCGGTTCTAGGGCAACGCTCCATGCGAGAGCTCCGCTGCGCCAACATAGGAACGTTGCGGTTTCTCATTAAATCTTAACCGACGTGGCCGCCTTTGGAGGCAAGCTCTTCCCACTTTGGCTCTACCCGAGGAATCACGCGGTTCTGAGTTGAGCTACGCCACCGTGGATGCCGGAGGGCCGAAGTATGCGCTCCTGTTTGACCCGCCGCTGTTTGGTTGGATTCTTCTCGGAAACAAAAAAGGGAGCCGGAAATCCGGCTCCCCGAAGAGTCACACAACTTTGGCTAGAAGGTGAATTTCACTGACATGTACATGTTGCGGGCAAGCTGGTGGTACAAAGGCTGGCCGTAAAGGCTATTGATGACGACGTGGCTAGCAGGAGTTCCCTGCGGGCTGTTGAGCAGCGCAGTCCAGTTGTACGGGTGCTCCACTGCATAATAGAACGGGGCACCGTTGAGGATACTGCACGGCCCGCCACAACCTGCGGCACTCGGCCCTATCCACTGAGGATAGAAGCTCGAGTCAAGACTCTCCCAATACGCAGTGGTCGCACGCTGATTGAGCGCGTTGGGAACCGTCATCGAGAAGCTGACGACCTTGCTCTCGCTAACCTTGTAGTTCTGTGTAAACTGCAGGTCAGACTGCGTGAACCAGGGTGTCCGCCGATTATAGGGAGTGCCAACCGTAACAGCGCCCGTTGTTGGGTCCTGCGAGACGTTCACCCATTTTCCCCAGCCCATCGGGTATTGATTGAATGCACCCCCTTCGGCGTCAGGCGACGAAAAGTTGAATGGGAGAGGTGAGGATAGGCCTACATCCAGGAAGGTGCTCACGGGGGATCCTTGGTATGCATACTGGAAGATACCAAAGTCCGAGGAGAGCTTGGAGAACCTGCCCCCCCACGGCAGCTGGTAGTAGGCGTAGCCCTTGAAGACGTTCGGCCGGTCGGTCGAAAGGTCCCCGCTGTCGGGAGTGCCGTTCGCGTCGTAGGACATGTAGGGCTCGTCGAACGCGCGGCTGTTATTCGGCGAGTTGCGGCCGCCGCCACCGTCAGAAATGTCGGTATTGGTCAAGCCGCTGTAGTTGCCGCGGAAGTGGCTGTAGGTGTAAGAGAACATTCCCGCCCAGTGCTTGCTGTTCGACTTGGTCAGACGGAATTCCACTCCGTCATAGCTGCGCGCCCCCTTAACTTGGTTCGGCGGGCAACTCACGCCAGCAACGCACCCGCTTGGGCTTCCGTACAGGAAGTTCCAGAAACCGTCGAAGGTCCGGTTTGCACCGTAGCCTGGGTTGACGATCACAAAAGTCTCGCCAACCGCTGGGTTATACAAAGCCGAGTCTTCGATGAGGCGGTCGAGACGGCGGCGATCCCAGCGGGCTTCGAAGGCCACGTTCCGGGCCAGCTGATGGTCGATGCCGAATACGGTCTCGTGCTGTTGGTAGGGCTTCAGCCCCGGCATGACTCCCTCTTCTGTTAAAGAGCACGTCGAACATGTGGTGGGCCAGGCGCGGAAGTTGACATTTTGTACGAAGGAAATTCCCGCAGGCGTTCCTGCTGTACCGAAAGTTGGCGGGCCAGTGACTGCGGAACTGAAACCAGAGCAGTCTCGGTAACTGCTGTTGAAGACAGGAGCAATTGAAAGCAGATTTTGGGTGTTGAGAGCGTAATAGCAGTTATTCCAATACTGGCCGCCGAAAGAGCTGATGGCCAGATTCAGCTTCATAATGTCAAAGTACTTACCGTAGCTGCCGAACACCTTCCATTTGCCATTTTGTAGCGGATCCCAGGCAGCTCCCAGACGCGGAGCAAGTTTGTCACCCCAACCAAATTCAATGGGCTTGCCGATGCCGCCGGAGGGCTGATCCTCGGCAGGCAGGTATTCGTGTTCTAAACGAACACCAGCATTAATCGTAATGCCATGGCCAATCGTCCAGGCATCCTGGACAAAGAAGGCATGATTCATGCTGGTGGCGTTGCCGTGGGAGCCATAGTCCTGTACATAGAGGTAACCATACTGGCCAGCGCAGCCGCCGTAGAGCGGTATCAGGGATGCGCAATTGCCTGCCCAGGATGCAGTGTACTGGGGTATGTAATTCCCGGCACCCGGATATACGGTCACGTTTGGTTCATTGAAGCGTTGGTAGATGCTATTGGAGAGCCGCATCATCTGGTAGCCGAACTTGAAGTTGTGCGTACCCGCCCATCCGCTCTTGAACCAGGCTACGTCCCCATCGATCTGGTTGCGACGCATCTGGTTCATGATTGTGGTGTTAATGTTGTTGGCGGCACTGGTAAAGCCCGAAATTTGTGAGAGCTGTGAACTGGCTGGTATCGGATTGCCCAAGTTATCCTGGGTTCCTACGCCGTTCAGGGCGAAAAGATCAAAGTAGCTGTTGGTTGGAAATCCGAAGTCGTGATAGTTCTGGTAGTTGTAACCCCAGCGGAAGGTTCCCACTAAGTGCGGCGAGATGGTGTAATCCAAGCCAACGTTAGTCGTTAGGTTCGGCGCGCCAAACCCGAGGGCGTGGCTATACACAGTCGGGTTACTCGTAACAGCGGGATTTAATAGTCCGGTGGTCGAGTCAAGGGGAGGCATATCCTCGCCGCTCTGCCGCTGGTATTGGTATAACCAGGAACCGAATATGCGAATCTTCTGGGTCGCGGCCCAGTCAATCCTAGCGTTGGTGTAATAGGTTTGCGTGTTTCGGCTGAATGGCGTCGGACCGATCGTGGTTGGAATACCTGGAGCCAAGGCGCTCGCAGTATAATTCCAGTTCACTTCACGTGAGAGATCTCTGAACTCGGGATTGAACGACCCGAAGAACCACAGCTTGTCCTTCATAATCGGACCGCCGAACGTGAAACCGGGGAAAATATCGGTCAGCGTGTTCCTCTTGGGCTGATACACTTGGGGGGTGGCGTCGCTCGTGGGGTTGGCGACTCCGATGAACGATGGACTATATCTTAGATAGGCATTTGGCGAACCGTCCCACCCGCCCTTCTCAAACTGGCCAAACGCCGATCCGTGGAAGCCGTTGCCGCCTTTCTCCATCACCACGTTGACCACGCCACCCATGGCTCCGCCGTATTCGGCTTCAATGCCAGTGCTCTTCACCTGCAGTTCCTGGATGAAAGCGAAGGGCACATTGGTATGGGAGAAGCCACCGATGGCATCCGCTGTCTCCTGGCCTTCAACCAGGTAAGCATTTTCGGAATCGGAGCCGCCGGCAACTGAGTAACCAAACCCACTTCCGTTGCTGCTGCTACCTGGAGATTGCCCGCCGTTTCCGGTGCCGAGGGCGGCGTTAGGCCCTACCTGTCCGCCCGCCAGAGGTTCGTTGCGGGCCCCGGGAGCAAACTGAATTACCGACTGGAACGAATATCCGTGAGGAACCTCCTTAATAACATCTTCCGTGACATTCGTCAGGGTGTGTAAGGTGGTTACATCGATCACGGGCGCAGCCCCGCTCACCTCCACCACGGTTTCGCTGGCACCTACCTCAAGTCCAAGGTTGAGCGTGGGAAGGTGGCCGACCTCTATGGTCAGACCTGCGCGCTTAACGGTCTTGAAGCCCTTCGCCGCTACCGTCAAGGTGTATTCGCCCGGCGGAAGGTTGGCGAAACGGTAGTAGCCGCTGCTATCGGTGTCAACCACTTTGCTGCCGACCAGCGAAGTTCCTGTGATCACCACGTGCGCGCGGGACACAACAGCGCCGCTGGGATCGGTTACCGTGCCCTGCAGTCCGCCGGTTGTTTCCTGGGCGAACACGCTGGCACTGAAGAGAAATAGCGCAAACATCTGGAGCAAGAGGGGGAATAACACCCTGCTCTTGGCTAACAAATTTTTGAAGCTCATTGTTGCCTCCACGAAGGTCATAAACTTGAGAGAATTTGGGCTTGCGTTTCTTGCGACCAGACTGCAGCTAACACAATATGGCACACTTAATTACGACAGTAACCATGCACACAGGTTGCCAATAACTGCCTTGTTATAAGTGTCTTGTTTGTAATGTTTTGTATCCGACAAGATAGAGGAGGGACCTGAATCTATGATTTACGGTATATTGT
>Ga0187817_10001710_pt1 | contig 10949 bp, 8 predicted proteins | sample NC_wetland_sal_i_17_FD_132431 | JGI IMG/M metagenome (GOLD analysis project Ga0187817, IMG submission 132431) | Wetland sediment microbial communities from Neuse River Estuary, North Carolina, USA - SO4_2 | ecosystem: Environmental > Aquatic > Freshwater > Wetlands > Sediment | place: USA: North... | reverse complement strand
CGCAGCGTTGCAGCGGCGCTCTTGTAGTCTTCGGCCTCGAACTGCGCCGATCCCATCAGCAGGTTTGCCTCAGCCGAATCACCCTTTTTCAGGATGTGGTCGATGACCTTTTCACTTTCAGAAATTTGTCCCTCTCGGATCAGGGCCGTGCCCAGAGCATAGTCAAGGGCGAGATCCTCGGGGTTGGCTTCGTAGCCTGGTCGCAGAAGGGTCACGACATCGGCATTCCTTCCCAGGCGCAGATAAGAATCGGCGAGGAGATACAACGACTGCCGGTCTTCCGGGTGCTGCCGGCGCAGGTCTTCCAACTCGCTGGCCGCTTTTTCGAATTCGCCTTGTTTGTACCAGGCAATTGCAAGGTTGAGTCGGACAGCCGAATTCTGTGGATCGAGCCGCAGGGCTTCCTGGTATTGCGCGACTCCTTCGTCGTAGCGGCCCTCGTGCACTAAGGCGATCCCGAGGTCAGACCTCGCCGCCACGAAGTCCGGGCGCAACCGCAGCGACTGTTCGTAGAGCGAAATCGCCCGCGCGACTTCGCCGTGATCGTAAGCTTCGGAAGCTTCTTTGTAGAGCTGTTCGGGAGTCTGCTGGCCAGCGGCCGCTCCAAGGCTCAGCGTCAGAATAACCAGGGTTCTGAAAATTCGGAGCCGAAGATCATACCATCGGGGCATCACCAGGCACCCGTTTCTCGATCGCCGTACATTTAAGTATTACGCGCTGCGCAATCCACTCGCTGCCATGCGTTTCATTTCGGCGCGTTGGAACAATCACAGATTTCATTTGCAATTATCACACACAGGGTTTTTGCTGCTCGCGCGAATTTAGGGGGCTGACAGAGCCATAACTGTACGAATTGGCTGCCCCTCTTTGATCTCGTAGATGGCATCGGCGGGCACGTCGTGGAATTCCTGCTGCAGGCCACTCGGCCATTGCACCTCGACCTTGGTCATCTTGGTGTTGCTCCCCAGGCCAAAGTGCAGGCGCGTGTCATTTGTGGAGTTGTAGCTGCCGCCTCCGCGGACTTCGTCGATCTGCGCCATGTTCGGAGTGGTTACATGGACTCGCGCGCCAATGGCGGCTCGGTTGCTCTTGGTGCCAATCAGCCGGAAGAGTACACGGTGGTTAGTGTTTCTGGTTTCGTTCAGGAATACGGACGGCGCACCGGCGGCATTGAAGATGACCACATCCAGATTCCCGTCGTTGTTGATGTCGCCGAACGCCGTCCCCCGGCGCGAGTGCAGCGGCCCCTCATTCAGGCCGGACTGGTTGGCAATCTCCTCGAACGTCAGGTTGCCGAGATTGCGAAAAAGTTGAATGGGCTCGGCATAAGGAGCTTCCCCGGGGATCGTATCCATCATCGAGGAGAAGTTGCCGTTGGCGATGAGAATGTCAGGCCATCCGTCGTTGTCAAAATCACCGAACCCGGTTCCCCATTTGATGGGAACAGTCGTCAGCTGTGAGATTTTCGCTTTGTCGCCGATGTCCACGAACTGATCACCGCGATTCCAGTAAAGACTGGCGGGCTGGTTGCCGAAACGTGTAACCACCAGGTCAAGTTTTCCGTCGCGATCAAAATCGCCGAAATCGGCAGCCATGTTGCCGTAACTCTGCCCATAGGGTCCCAGGCCGGGGCCGAGAGGGATCCCCACTTCCTCAAAGGTACCGTTATGCAGGTTGTGATAGAGAAAGCTCCATCCCCCGTCGTTGGTCACGTAGAGATCCGGCCAGCCATCCCCGTCGTAGTCCCCCCAAACCACTCCCATGCCATGAAGTTTCTTGGGGTTGTTCACCCCGGCTTTCTCGGATACGTCTTCGAAAGTTCCATCCCCACGATTGCGGAACAGCAGGTCTGTCTCCCCCTCCATCTTGTCGGGGAGTTCAACCAGCACGCCCTTGTAACCGCCAAAACTCCGGGCCGGGTCGGGAAGGTGATTCACATCGGTTTTCACATAACGCGCAACGAAGAGGTCGAGGTATCCATCGCGGTCGTAGTCTGCCCAGGCAGCTCCGGTGCTGAAGCCACCGGCCTGAACACCAGCCTTTGCGGTCACATCTTCAAATTTGCAATCCCCGAGATTGCGATATAGGACGTTGTGGCCATAACCGGTCACATACATGTCCGGAAGGCCATCGTTGTCGAAGTCTCCGACTGCGATCCCCATTCCCCAACCGCGCGTCGTTAAACCAGCGGACTTTGTGATGTCAGAGAAGTGGACCGCGGGCGGTTTGCCGTCCTGGTGATACAAGGTGACCATCAGGTCGCCACCTTTACGGTACTGGTCAATCGTCGAGTCATTCACGACGGCGAGGTCCAGCTTGCCGTCATTGTCGCAGTCAAACAAGGCGATCCCGCCGCCGCCCATTGTTTCGAGCACGTATCGCCGCTGCGACAGCGAGTTGGGTAGGGTTGTCACCCCGGCTGGCTGAGCTATGTCCCGGAATCGCATGAGGGATCTGGGAAGAGGTTGCTCGTCTCCAGCGGCCGTTTTCGCTGCCTGTGGGATGAGCGATTGAAAACTCGATCTTGTGCTTGTGGATGGCGCTGTCTGCAGAGAGAAAACAAGAATGAACGATAGCGGTGGAACGAGCTTATTCAGCCGGTACATGACACAAGAAGGATCTTAACACCTGAAAGATTAGGAGAAGGGACATGCCGGTTCCGCGACGTTCCGGCACCGATCTCCGCAGGTCAGACCAGCACCGCGTTCCGCTGTCTTCGGTAGTTCACATAATCGTTTTTCCGCACTTGCCCAGAAAAGTTCCCAAACCTCAGATTTAAGTTGACGTTTATCTATTCTGTATTAGACTACCCCAACATCTTCGGACCACATCATCCCGCAATTCAAGTTCATGATTACGTCGACATTCCTTGGGGAGGATGCCGGTGCTCGCTTTGGCTCGTGGTTCCGTTGCTCGGTTTACCAGCTGTTGCTTTTTCTTGATCTTCGTGATTCCAGTTGGCCTTGCTGCTTCTGGTCAACCAGAAGCCAACTCCTCTGCCTCGGTTGCCGAGCTAATCTCGCGTGCGGGGTCCGGAGATGTCTCCGCGAAACAACAGCTTTCCCAATTCCTCCTCCACTCAGAACCCACTGCTGCGGGCTACGACTTAGCGATAGCTTGGCTTGATTCCCTGGCTTCGCGAAACGCTCCCCAAGCCCGATTCCTCCTCGGTTATCTCTACGAGCATGGTCGCGGACTTTCCCGTGACTACGCCAAAGCGGCTGAAAATTACCAGGCGGCGGCGCTCCAGGGCGTGAGCAGCGCGCAGAACAATCTCGCGGATCTCTACCAGAGAGGCCTCGGCGTTCCCAGAAGCGACCGGAAGGCCATTGAGCTCTATATGGCCGCTGCCCAAAACGGCAACGCGATCGCGCAAGTCAACCTGGCCTCCATGCTATTGACGGGTTGCGGGACTGAATGCGACTTCTCCCAGGCGGCTCGATGGTTTCGCGCTGCTGCCGAACACGGCTATGCTCCCGCGCAGCATGCTCTCGCCATCTTAGACTCCAAGGGCCTGGGAGTTCCCGTTAACCGCAGCGAAGCGGCGCGGTGGGAACGGCTCGCCGCTCAACAAGGCTATCCCAGCGCTGAAACCGGCCTCGCCCACTTCTACGAAACTGGTGAAGGCGTTCCTCTTGATTACGTTTCCGCTTACGACTGGTATTCTCGGGCCAGCGCCGCGGGCGACGCATCCGCTGCCGATCATCTCAAGGAACTTTCTCGGCTCATGACCCGCAAACAACTCGACCAGGCCAGAGCATTCCTCTCCACGGAATCGTCTTCGCGCAATGCCTCGGACAATTCCACAGACCAGGGCGATGACGCAGTTCTGCGCTGACGTATACCATCAATCCTGACGGAAACATTGGCGGCAACAACTCCGCCCACCGCGCCGGCTGGAACCTTGCTGCCACGCCAGAGCGGTTGCGCTCTCAAAACGCCGTTTCTCGTCGGTAACACGAACGGCAAGTTCGCCGGCGCCGGTATTCGCTGAGCGGAGCGGCCCTGAACCAGGCGAAACCCTATGCTTGTGATGTTACCCCAGCCTTGCCCAGCCGCATTCTAAGGCCGAGACTGACGAGGTACGCTCCAATCACGAGAAACATCAAGTTTCCATTGCCGATCTTCATGCTGAGGTATTCGCAGAAGCCTCCGATCATCGCCCCAATAAGATTCGCGCCGAAGAAAGACGACGGGCTGGATGCTTCGCGAAAACTTGTGGAGAAGATCAGGCCAGCAAAGAAGATGGGTAGCGGCACTGCCAGCAGAGACCAGAGCAATCGTTCGTCAAAGGTCAACGCCAGAATAGTGTCTCGCTTAACAAAGTAGAGCAGCAGCAGAGTTGCTATCAGTGGCGCGTACATCCACGTGCCGAATTGACTTAAGTGCATGGCCATAAGGTTCGCCGCCAAAACCATCAGCAGCACACCGGCGACTACCACCATAGTTACAAACCAGGTGGTGCCAAAGTAAAGAGAACAGTCCGAAATGCTCTTCGTCTCCAGGAGCAGAAAACCAAGGCCCAGAAAAAGAAAGTGACCATCGTTCATGCCGAAGCCCCGGCCACGAAGCATGTACACTGCCGGTAGCGCCATCGCCAGCAGAATTCCGATCACGATCAAATAGTCGGCTGGAATGGTTTTGCCGGAAAGATAAAGAAAGGGCCAGTCGTCCGTAGGAGCCACAGCATCGGACAAATCGTCACCTGCGGGGAAAACGGTGCGCACAAACCGGCCGTACTGCATCGGTGGATCCGCGTGCCTGCCCCGGAAGGCGCAGATCACGACCTGGCCCTGGCTTTCATAGACGGTAGGCATCTTGCCCGTAGCGGCCTCAACCATGCGTATCAACTTGCGGGCCAGCCACTCGTGCCCGGCCATGAAGTTGAGCGACAATACTCCATTCTCGTTCAGCAACTGGAATGCCGACTGCATACTCTGCACCGTGTAGATATATCCGTCCAAGCGGATGTTGGTCATCGAACTAAACAGTGCCTGTGAGTCCAGAAACCCGAACAGCACCATGTCATACCCGCCCTCAGACCGCCGCAGGAAGGCCCGAGCATCGTCGACATGAACGCGGACCTTCGGATTCTCGTAGATTTCCGAAGCATTGAATCGGTCGGAGAGCTTCACTAACATCGGATCGATTTCCACCGCATCCACTTGTTCCGCCCCATTCAGGACGGCAACTTCGGTGTCCGTGCCTCCCCCCGCCCCCAACACGAGTACACGGCGGTGTGCCGGAGCCAGCGCATAGGGCAAATCGTATTGCACCCGGCCGTTCAGCAGCTCCGCTTTTTTCTGGGCCGAATACCGGCTCGGGTCGAAGGTCCCGTGTTCCTGCAGAACATAGTGATTCACCCTCACGTCGTATATGGGGGGATCCTCCATCGTGCGCAGTCCTGGACGCGGCTCCCGAACAGGTCCCTTCTGCCCGGCCCCGTGCTCGGCTACGGTGATGTAATAGTACGGTGACCAGAATGCGTTCGAACTGGTTGAAAAGTACACCCCGGACATCGACAGGCCCAGAAGCGGGATTCCCCACAACCACTGTCGTCGTGGCAGAAGCAGAATGATCATCAGAGTCACGAAGCCCATTCCCAGGGTGGGCGAAAAGTACTTCAGCGAGAACAAACCAAAACTCAGCGTGCCTGCAAGGCTTCCGCCCAAGTCCCAGGAGTAAGCATGTAAGGGGGGCAAAGCTTCAAACAGCGCGCCAATTCGCTGGCCCAACGGCACGAACACAGTTGCATTGGTGACGAAAATGCCGATCAGGCATACATAACGCACCAGCCGAGGAGTCGGTGCGTAGAATCGGCTCTCCGTGGCAGCACTCGGCATCGTGACGAAATGCGCCATTAGCATGAATACGATATTGATCAGCAGTAAAGCCGGGAACCATCCAAACAATGACCTTCTTGTCTTCCCAACGATCGCTCCCATGCCCAGACCCAGGAAAGAACTGATCAACATCAGGTTGGCATAATAGGCGACGAGTCTGACCACCGCGGGTGCCCAGCGTATCACCATCAATTCGAGAAAAAGGGCGAGGAATGACAGACAGAACAACTCCAGCCCGCGCCGACGACTCGCGCCCGAATCCGAGTGCTTGGACGAAGACAGAACTTGTGATTCGACCGAAACCATGAATTTTCTCGCTTCAGACGCGGCTTTGGTGCACCGCAGGATTTCCGTATTGTAAATCGTCAACTCCCTTGATCTTGGAATCTCCGAGAAGCGATTTGCCGCAGTCCCTTGCCATCTGCCTAGATTTGGCCACTCTTGCTTTCCCACCACCCAAGTATGCGGTGACGGCGGCCGGGAAACCGGTCTACCCTGAATCTGTCCTGGTGGGCGTCCACTTCGGCGAAGGTCACACGGTCCCATGCTGTACCAATGACCAGTTGTTGTTCCGCGTCAATGATGTAGCGGCAGGGCATAGGTGCTGGAAACCTCTTAAGGGTGATTTTTCGGTCGAGCCAATAAAAAGACTTTTAACACGAAAAACAAATGTTAAATCGGGGGCGTTCTTTACGCCTTTTTTATTTCCGATATGCTGCAATGACCCCTAAGTGAGACAGCAGGGGGTTCACCACATATGAAGCTGGTCAGGTTTGAGGACGTTAGCGGGAAGGAAACTTTCGTCAACGCGGACCGGGTAAATTTCATTAGCGATTACGGAAGCGGAACTACCGAACTCAACTTTGGCGATAAGCAAGCGACCGTCTACGTCACAATGGACGTCTCAGCAGTAGCTTCTGCGCTGCTGAAAACAGGCAAAGATAGCTCAACCGCCAGCAGGTGACGCCAAAAACTCCTGCAGCCCTTAGTGTGTTTTGCGGCCGGGACGGATCTGGTCCGCCCGAACAATCCCTTTTCCCTCCAGGACAGCATAGAACTGATCAGCCGCCAGATCCTTGAGAACATCCATTGCTCCGGAAGGCCAACGGATTTCGACTGAGTCAATCTTGGTCGCCGCCGCCAGCCCGAAGTGCACGCGCAAATCATGCTGCGAGAGATAGCTGCCGCCACTCCGGATCTGCTCCGTCTGGGTCATGCCACCGGCCACAATCTTGAGTCTCGCGCCGACGGCGAGGCGGTTGCTCTTGCTACCAGCCAACTCAAAACCCACCCAGTGATTTCCGGGAATGCCATGATTGCGCAGGATCATGGGCTTGCCATCGAGATCTTCAATGACGATATCCATCTGACCGTCATTGAAAAGATCTCCGATCGCCAGACCTCGTGACACCCGGCGCTCCATAAGCGCAGGCCCAGCTTGCGTGCTGGCGTCGCAGAAAGTGCTGTCCTTCTGGTTCAGTTGCAGTAGTTTCGGTTCAGGATAGCCAGCCGTGGCGGGCAAACTTGCTGCTTGGGGATAAACATGGCCGGTGACGGCAATCAGATCGAGCCAGCCGTCATTATCGACGTCGACAAAAGCATTTCCCCACTTCACAAGGGGCATGGAGGGAAGCGCTTCGCCTGACTTGTAGGACACGTCATCAAATTCCCAGTTGCCGTTGTTGCGGTAAAGAGTGTCGTATTCGTCGGCAAAGTTCGTGATGAAGATGGAGGGATAGCCATTGTGCAAGTAATCGCCGATGGCGAGGCCCATGCAGGCTTGTTCGGCTCCGTCCTGACTTACAGCGGTCCCGGACTCCAGGCCGATTTCGGTGAACTTTCCGTTGCCCTCGTTCTTGTAGAGATAGTTCGGGGTGGCGTCGTTGTTGACGAAAATATCCAGCCTGCCAGTGTTGTTAAAATCGGCCCAGGTCACGCCCAGTCCGTAATAGCCGTTGGGATCGTCGACTCCCGCGTTCTTGGATACATCGGTAAACGTTCCATCGCCATTGTTGTGAAAAAGCGCGTCGCCGTCTCCTTTCAGGCCGCGCGGACCGCACTGCACGTCCATGCCGCGATACTTGCAGGTAGGGATTCCGCCGAATCCGGGCAGTTTGTCGAGACTGAAACTGACATAGTTGGTCACCATCAGGTCGACGAAACCATCGTTGTCATAGTCGCCAAAAGCGGCGCCCATCGAGTTGCGGCCGTCGGCGACGCCCGCCTTGGCGGTGACGTCGGTAAACGTGCCATCCCCGTTGTTGCGGTAGAGAACATTGCCGCCCCAGCACGTGATGTAGAGGTCGGGCCAGCCGTCGTTGTTGTAGTCGCCGACCGCGCCGCCGTTGGCAAAAGCACAGGGCGTGCCGATGCCAGCCTTGTCGGTCACATCGGTAAATGTGCCATCATGATTGTTGTGATAGAGAGCGCCCTGCGCCCGCTGGTGCTTCTTTACCATCTCCAGGGTGGGCGCGTTGGTGAAGTAAATATCCGGCCAGCCATCGCGGTCGTAGTCAATCAGCAGAACTCCGCCACTCATCGACTCGATAATGTATTTCTTTTCCGGCGAAAGAACGTGCTGAAAATGAATGCCAGTCTTGTCTGTCACATCTTCGAGTTGCGGCACGGGACGGCCGCTGCAGGCGACGCTCTTGACCCCTGGCGGAGGCGGCGGTGCTACGTCGTGCCCAGCCTGCGCCAGAGCTTGAACGAACAGTTGGAAAACGAAGAAAAGTATCAAGGGCGGTTTCTGGGGTGACAGCATTAGTTTGCTCAGTTGGATTTGGCGGTTCCGTCTTTCTGATCTTTTGCCGGTTGCTGCCCGGAAGAGGCATGCTTACGTTGCGGTTCCTGGCTTTCATCTCGCGATAGATCTGCAGCTCCCGTCCCGATCAGCATCCTAATTTGCGGCCCACGGTCCGGTAGGCAGATTGCAGCTGATAATGAACGGCGTCGAGTTGCGGATTCAGGCGCGCCGCCGCTTCCAGATATTCTATCGCGTCCTTTTTCTTCCCCGCGTCGAGAAGCTCTCTGCCTGGCTCATAATTGGCTTGGGCAGTGAATATTCCCTTGACGTTTGCCCGCAACCTTCGCTCCCCTAGTGGGTTCGAATCCCACGGAGACCGATTATGATGCGCCAGACAATCTTGGCCGTTCTTGCCGCCTGCCTCATGCCCGCAACCGCTTTCGTTTCGGCGCAAGCGCAAGCCATTAGCCAGCTTTGCACTCCTAAGGTTACCGCCAACGAAGTCGTCGTCTCGCCTAAGCAGCGGTATGAAGCCGGCCAGAGAGCGGAGCCGCCGCTTACCGACACGGGCACCGGTTTCGCCTGGCCGGACACGCCAATGGGAGTCATCAAGACTGCTGACGGTTACGAGTTCTTTGCCAGCGATGGAGGGCAGCACTCCCGCCAGATGTGGCATGGTCATTGGGTTGGCAACAATAAGTCCGGTTCGGTGGTCACCACCGTGGGCACGCTCGACAACCCGCTCGGCACGGGCGATCCCCAGGACGTCAGCATCTCGTCAAATCCCGATCCAGGTGTGAATCCCAACTATCCCAGCTATGGTTATATGGGCGGAGGCCCGCTCTTCCAGGTTCCCGCGGGCATGCCCGGCGCAGGCAACCTGCTGGCGACCTATCACGCGGAACTGCCGAACGACGCGCTCTACGCGGCCCTCGGGCTGGCTGCGTCCACCGACAAAGGGCTGCACTGGACCGACCTGGGCGAGATCATTCGCCTGAACCAGGCCTACGCAGTCGGGCTCGACGGCTGGGAGATCGGCGACGGTCCGCTCGTGCTCTCGCCCGACCAGAAGTACTTCTATTTGTATTTTCCGGACTGGATCGCCAACGGCACGCTTCACGCGACCATCACGACCAACGTCTCTGTGGCGCGAGCGCTGGCCTCCTCGGTGCTCGAGGCTGCGTTCGGATCAGCACGCCCGCACACCGTTGCCTTCGAGAAGTACTACAAGGGCAGTTGGCATTTGCAGCCGGGGATTGGCGGAGCGTCTACTAACCTCCTGCCAACATCTTCATCACAAGAGAGAGGGTATATCGATATCCACTACAACAGCGCATTGCAACGCTACGGGATGATCATCTCCAACGATACAACGTTCTATTACGCCGAATCCATCGACGGCCTTACTTGGACGCTTCCCAGCTTGCTTGGCACCTTCGGCCCGATCGCGGCTTATCCCACGGCCGTCGGATTCGGAGAAGATCCACACATCCTGGGAAAGACTTTCTACGTCTACTTCACCCACCTGCCGACCGATGGCACAGGCTGGACGAACGGCGCGGTGCGGAGGCTTACGCTGTCTTGCCAATGATCAACAAGCATAGGGGGAAGATGCGGCGGATCGCCTAGCTTCAGGAGCCGGGAGCGTCCCATGAAGAAATTCGCATATCCCGTTGTTCTTTTCGGATGGCTGTTTATAGCGTCTATGGTTTCGGGTCTTGCTCAGGCGGGAGAAGAGTTCGGCATCGACCGATCCAACTTAACCAGAGAAAGCGAGGAAGTGCAGGAGAAGGCGCTGCAGGATATCCACACGCTGCACGCAACATGGTTTCGGGATGTGCTCTCCGGAACGACGCCGCAAGGTCTAGATAAGTTCGTCAACGAAGTGAGGCTGGCGAAGCAAAACGACTTGAAGTTCCTGGCCAATGTTCTTCAATCGCAGGTGGATTACGACGAAGGGTACCAAAACCAGAATGCCGGCGAAGATTTTCGTAAGCGCTGTGGCTGGTCCCAGGGTTCGGGAAAACTCAGCCTGATCAACTCGGCCAAACTTGCACAGCGCTTGCGCATGCAGTTCGATGCGGTAAAGGCCGCCAATCTGACGATCGATGCCTTCGAGATCGGCAACGAAGATGACTGGATTTGTTTCAACGGCGATGTGCCGGATGGCCATACTCCCAGTGAAGCAGAATGGATGACCGCCGTTCGAGGCTACGCACATTTCCTTAAGACAGCAGCAGAGGTCATCCGAGACCCCCATTATTTCCCGAACGCCAAGATCATCACTTTCGGCATCGCCCATGGCAGCGACCGCTGGGACCATCCTCCGCATCACTTCTCGAATCCGGCGCGCATGATTG
>Ga0187817_10001709_pt1 | contig 10950 bp, 7 predicted proteins | sample NC_wetland_sal_i_17_FD_132431 | JGI IMG/M metagenome (GOLD analysis project Ga0187817, IMG submission 132431) | Wetland sediment microbial communities from Neuse River Estuary, North Carolina, USA - SO4_2 | ecosystem: Environmental > Aquatic > Freshwater > Wetlands > Sediment | place: USA: North... | reverse complement strand
TATGTTAGTCCAATAAACGTTCCATCTCTCCTGTTTTCAGACTAGGACGGATCACACATACTACGAGGCTACGTGTTTGCAACCTTCAGGAAATCGGGCCCCCACCGCTCTTAGAAGGCGATTGAACCAGATACCACAGACAGCGATCGCAAACAGTGAATGCAAAGAGTGACCGATGCAAGCCGGAAGCCTGTCTTCGATCTCATAGGTTGCCGGAGGTTTTTTGACGACCGGGTGCAGGTTTGTGGCTACAATGCGGGACATTTCTCTCGGAGCGTTGAACTGGAATGCTTGAATCTTTCCACAAGTTGCGGCAGCACTTGCTGACGGGGGTCTCCTACGCGATTCCATTCATCGCTTGCGGAGGCATCCTCATCGCCTGCGCGATTGCCTTCGCTCCCATGACCGCTTTGGGCCCAAATTTCTCCAACACGCCGCGCTTGAAGCTCATCCTCGATATCGGCACGGCTTCGTTCACGCTGATGTTGCCGGTGCTGGCCGGCTACATCTCTTATTCCGTTGCCGGCAAGCCCGGACTTCTCCCCGGATTTCTCGGTGGCTATCTGTCGGGCCAGGTGCGGGCAGGATTTCTAGGAGCGATCCTCGCCGGCTTGGTCGCAGGCTACGTCGTCGAAGCACTCAAAAAGATCCCGGTCTCCCGCTATCTGCGTCCAATCATGCCAATCCTGGTCATCCCGATTCTCGCTGGCGGCTTGATCGGCGTGTTGATGATCAAAGTCCTGGGCGTGCCGATCGCCCTGTTCATGGATCACGCCAATCATGTATTGAGAGCCATGAGCACCGGAAACGATGTCCTGCTGGCTCTGATTCTGGGCGCCATGATTGCATTCGATATGGGCGGCCCCGTAAATAAGGCGGCATTTTTCTTCGGGGCGGCGATGATCAGCGAGGGCAATTACCAGATCATGGGAACATGTGCTGCGGCCATTTGCACACCGCCTCTGGGCATGGGGCTGGCCACCCTGATCCGAAAGCAGCTCTGGAGTGAAGAAGAGCGTGAAGCCGGAATCGCCGCGATTGCCATGGGATTGATGGGCCTGACCGAAGGGGCAATCCCGTTCGCTGCGGCCGATCCCGTTCGCGTCATCCCCAGCATCATTGCGGGTTCCGCGGTGGCTGCCGTGATCGCGATGGTCGGCCACGTTGGTGATCACGCTCCCCACGGAGGCCCCATCGTCTTGCCCGTGGTCGAACACCGCGTGGCTTATGTCGCGGCCATCGTTGTGGGAACACTGGTGACGGCGACGCTGATCGTCTTGTTAAAACAAAGAAGCAAGGAAGCGCCACAGGAGGAGAAGGAGGCCGCATGAAAATCGTCGCCGTTACCGCTTGTCCCACGGGCATCGCCCACACCTACATGGCCGCGGCCCGCCTCGAGAAAGTCGCCAAGAACTTTGGCTTCGAGATCAAGGTGGAAACCCAGGGCGCCATGGGGATCGAAAACAAGCTGACCGAAAACGATATCCGTCAGGCACAGATCGCCATCTTCGCCGTCGACATCGAGGTGGAGGGCCGCGAACGGTTCAACGGCGTGAAGGTGATTCAGGTGCCGCTGCAGGAAGCGCTCAAGAATCCAGAAGGTATTTTCTCGAAGATCCAGCGTTGACGATGACGCAGACGTCCGACAGTTCGATGCAATTCGTGTTTTCCTGTCCGCTCTCGAGCGGCTTGCATGCGCGTCCCGCCAGTCACTTGGCTGAAATCGCGAACCAGTTTGCCTGCGAATGTAGCTTGACAAACCTGCGCAATGGCCTGGCTGCGAACTGTAAGAGCGTGCTGGGAATCATCTCCGCCGATGTACGCCACGGGGATCGCTGCTCGCTGCACCTGAATGGCCCGGATGCGCACGCCGCGCACACCGCCCTGCAACAGTTCATCGAAGAAGCTCTCCCCCAATGCGATGTGCCGTTGGCCGGCATTGTTCCGTCCCCTCGGAGCAACAAGACGCCTCGCCCTCTGCAGGCCGCGAATGCAACCTGCATCTTCGGAACGCCCGTCAGCCGCGGCATTGGTCATGGCCCGGTCGTCATCCTGAAGAGAATGACCCTGCCGGTCAACGTGGACACTCAGACCGCCACCAATCCTTCCCAGGAACTGCAGCAGATCAAAGAAGCCGTGGCCGCGGTCCGCCACCGTATTGGAGAAAAACTCAAATACTCCCTGACCCCCACCGGCGCCGCGGTCCTGCAAGCCGATCTTGCGATGGCGGGCGATGTCTTTCTAGTGGAGAAACTCACGGAACAAGTTCGGCAAGGCAAATCCGCTGGCCAGGCCATCGTCGAGACCGGCGAATTCTTCATCGATCTTCTCGGGCATTCCGAAAATGAATACATCCGCCAGCGCTCTGCCGATATCGAGGAGATCTGCTTGCAGCTTCTCGAAGAAGTGTGTGGCACCAGCCCCGCGACATCCATCCAACTGCACGAACCTTCCGTCCTCGTGGCTGAGACGCTGGCTCCGCAGCAACTTCTGGAACTCGATCGCCGATGGTTGAAGGCCATCGTGCTCGAGCATTCGGCGGCGACCTCGCACGCTGCGATTCTGGCTCGCTCGCTGGGCATCCCCACTCTCGCGGGCGTCCGCAATGCCCGTCTTGTGCTCACGTCGGGAAGGGAGGTGGTGGTCGACACCAATCGCGGTTTTGTCGTCCCACAATTCTCCCCGGCAGTGCGCCGTTTCTACGAGCGCGAGAGGACAACGTTGGAACGGCGAAAGCAATCGTGGTCCAACCATGCCGGCCGCGCGGCGAAAACCGCAGACGGCACACCCCTGGAAGTCGCAGCCAACGCGTCTTCAGGAGAGGAATTGACCCTGGCCTTCGAAAACGGCGCGGACGGCGTTGGACTGTTCCGTACGGAGATGATTTTTCTCGGTCGCGAACAGCCGCCCTCGGAAGACGAGCAGTTCGCCATCTACTCGGAAGCCGCGCGCAGCGCGGGCGGCCGGCCCGTGATCATTCGGACGTTCGATATTGGCGGCGACAAAAAAGTTCCGTATCTGAATCTTCCCCGGGAAGACAATCCGTTCCTCGGATATCGCGGCGCCCGCATCTATGCCGACCATCGTGAGCTGCTGCAAGCTCAACTGCGCGCCATTCTTCGCGCGTCGGCGTTAGGGCCGCTTCAGATCATGGCGCCAATGGTGGCCACTCTAGAGGAGGTTGCTGCGTTCAAGTCAGAGCTCGCACAAGCCAAGCAGCATCTGGCGCAGAATGGCATTGCGTTTCAGCCCGAGGTCAAGCTGGGAGTCATGGTCGAGGTTCCGTCCGTCGCCTTCATCCTCGACCAACTGTGTAGAGAAGTTGATTTCTTCAGCATCGGCACCAACGACCTGAGTCAATATTTCTTTGCCGCCGACCGGGGCAACCAGAAAATAGCGCCCCTTTTCTCGGTTCGTCATCCGGCATTCCTGCGATTCCTGCAGCAACTCGTGTCGCAAATCCAGCAAGCGGGAAAGTGGGTGGGAATGTGCGGAGAGATGGCAGCCGATGTGCGCAATCTTCCCCTGCTGCTCGGGCTGGAACTGGACGAAATCAGCGTGCCGGCCGCCGAGGTCCACGAGCTCAAGCGATCCGTTTCAACCCTGGGCGCCGCCGACTGCGCCAAGCTTCTGGATCGCGCGATGGCTTGCCAGCACGCCCCCGAGGTAGACCAGCTCCTAAGCGCGCATCAGTCGAATCACGCCGAACCTCTGCTCACCGACGAACTTGTCCTGCTGGAAAGCACGAGCCAGACGAAGGCGGAAGTCATCCAGGAAATGGTCGATGCCTTCTATGTTGCGAATCGCACCGACGATCGCGATCTGGTCGAAGAGGCGCTCTGGGCACGCGAGGCCGAGTACTCCACCGGCCTGGGCCATGGCTTTGCGATCCCCCATTGCAAGACCGATGCCGTCTCTGCCAATTCGATCTGCATTCTGAGACTCCATGACCCGATCAACTGGGACTCGATCCACGGCGAGCCGGTTCGTATGGTCGTTCTGCTAGCTCTTCGCAAGTCGGAAGTAGTGAATACCCATATGCAGGTGTTTTCGTCGTTGGCGCGGAAGTTAGATGATGACGACTTCCGCCAGCATCTTCTCAAATTCGAGACGGCGGAACAGGTGACTTCTTATCTGGCAGCACAACTCAGACTGCCCGCGGGGTCCGTGAAACCCCATCCCCTGGCGGCCGAGCGAAATTGAGTAACGAAACTGAGTAAAGAGGCGCTTGGCCACAGACCTATACGTTTGTAACTCCATCTTGACTCGAGGAGCACGCTATAGGGGTGCGATCCGTCTCTCGCGCTGCGCTCTATTTGCGCTCTGTTTGCGCGTTTCAGGGTGCTTTTCGTGGTCTTAGGTGTCATCCGCTGACCTGCATGTGACCTGAGGGCGAAATCGATTTTTGTATTTCCTATACGTCGAGAGCGTGCGCGAAGAAACAGGTATTTTCCACATCCCTCGATAGGCATTTCTGCCGATTGCAAACTCCGCGCAGTTGAACGAGGGTGAACTACGGCCACACATTCCTATTCCTAGGGGCGTTCCGCGGAGCAAGCTTCTTCCCGGTAACAACTCTCCCTGGCTGGGTGGTACGCCGGTGGAGGAGTGCTTTTGACGTCTGTACTGAACTTAAGAGTCGTTGCCCATCCCGTTCTACTCGGTGCTTTGAGTGCTGGTACGTTACCCGCGAATCTGGGGACGGCCGCCGCTCTTCTGAACGTTGTCCTCCTTTTGATCATTCTGGCCCTGCTACGACGTAAGGGGCGCTATCGCCAGAGCCTGTTTGCCCAAGCATTTCGTTCGAGCCCTCTCGGCACCACGATCAGCACGCGCGCCGAGGGGCGCTACGTGGATGTGAATGACGCATTTCTGCAAATGCTCAACTACGAACGCCGCGATGTCATCGGCCGTACCTCCGCGGATTTGAACCTCTGGGTCGATCGCGAGGACCGCTCGCGGATGCTTCAGCAACTGGGCGACTCCAGCATTGCGAAAGGGTTGTCGACCAGATTCAGAACTAGCTCCGGGGAGATCCGCGAAGTCAACGTATCCGCCGAACTCATTGAACTGGATGGCGTGCCCTGCGTCCTCGCCGTTTCGCGGGACGTAACCGAAGCGAAACGTCTCGAGAATCAATTACGCCAGGCCCAGAGGATGGGAGCCGTGGGGCGTTTGGCAGGCGGCATCGCCCACGACTTCAACAACATCTTGACGGTGATCATGGGCTATAGCGAGATGACTTTACACCATTTGGGCTCTGCTCATCCCACGGCAAAAAGCCTGCGTGAGATCAAGCGCTCTGCGGAGCGGGCTACTTCTCTCACCCGGCAGTTGCTGGCATTCAGCCGGCAACAGGTACTCTACCCCAGAGTGCTCGATCTCAACGCGGTGGTGAACAATCTCAACCAGATGCTGCGCCGGATGATTGGGGAAGACATCGTGTTGTCGTTTCAGCCTGGAGAACCGCTGGGTTATATCAAGGCGGATCTCGGGCAGATCGAGCAGATTCTGATGAACCTGGTGGTTAATGCCCGCGACGCCATGCCGAAGGGCGGAACGATTGCGATTTCGACATCCAACGTCGAACTCAACGAGGCCTATCTCGATTCCCATTTTTCCGTGCTGCCGGGCCGTTATGTTCTGTTGTCCGTCAGTGACACGGGTTGCGGCATGGATGACAAAACTCTCTTCCACATCTTCGAACCTTTCTTCACGACCAAAGGGCCGGGACAAGGCACGGGACTCGGCCTCTCCACCGTTTACGGCATCGTCAAACAGAGCAACGGGTACATCTGGGTCTACAGCGAACTGCAGAAGGGCACGACCTTCAAGCTGTATTTTCCCCTGTACGAAGGAGGCGTCCCAGAGCCGCAGGAATGGAGCTCCAACGTTCGGTCGGTTGGGGGAACAGAAACCATTCTGGTAGTAGAAGACGACGAGCCGCTGCGCAAACTCACGGTGGCTCTCCTGGAAAGCACGGGATATCGAGTCTTGGAGGCGGACAATGGCGAAACCGCCATCCGCTCGGTGCAGCACTTGATCGAATCCATCGACTTGCTTCTTACCGATGTACTTATGCCGGTGATGAGCGGCGTGGATTTGTCGGTGAACCTGCGGAAGTTGCGACCCGGCCTGAAAGTGTTGCTAATGTCCGGCTACGCCGGCGATCTCATTGCACGGCACCGGGGCAGCGAGCCCGACATTGCGCTGCTGGAAAAGCCTTTCACGCGCAACGATCTGCTTGCGAAGATTCGGTTCGTGCTGGGCTCATGAACCGCTGGTGCCACCCGCATCCTGGCCGCTGACCTGCGACGAAGTCCAGTCTTACGGCTCGACGATCTTGTTGCGCACTGCGTATCGCACCAGTTCGCCCAATGAACGCAGTTTGAGTTTGTCCATGGTTTTTGCGCGGTGGTTTTCAACGGTGCGCGTGCTGAGGTTCAGCTGAGCTGCAATTTCCTTGTTGCTCTTGCCTTCGGCAAGCAACTGCACGACTTCGCGCTCGCGGACGCTCAGGCGGCCGCGGGCCTCGTCTGCTGTACCTTTGTTAGCTCTGACCCGCATGTGGCCGAGGATTACGTCAGAGGCAGTGGACGTGAAGAACGTCTTGTGGTGCAGAAGGGCGTCGACTGCTGCGATCAGATCTTTCTCTGCATCCTCCTTCAAGACGTAACCGCTGGCTCCCGCCGAGAGCGTTCTTTGGATGAGATCTTCGGCGCTGTGCATGGTGAGCATAAGAATGCGCGTTTTCGGAGATGCCTTAAAGATGAGGGAAGCGGCGTCCATGCCATTGAGTCTGGGCATCCCGATGTCAAGAATCGCTACGTCGGGTTGCAGAGTGGAGGCGCTTTCCACCGCGTCCCGGCCATTGGACACCTCAGCGACAACTTTCCACCGGGGCTGAGTTTCCAGCAAGGCGCGAAGACCACGACGCACCAGCGCATGGTCATCAGCAATCAGGATGGACGCGGTTTTCATCCTGCCCTCCGCGGTGAACGGCTCCAAACCCGTTGGTATTCTACTCTCCGTAGGCAAGGGTCTCAGGCAGCAACCCGGCGGTCATGGCCACAAATGCGCGCTCACTATATTGATGGCTCCGCTTGAGCTTGCCGGTGGTAGAATCGGCACAAATTTGGCCGGCTCGGGGGGGCACGTGCAGCGCCGGCGTCACCAATTGGTCTGGGGCAACTTGAATTTTCGGAATCGCAGCCGTTTCCCCGGCTCGTTCCGCACGCTGGTCGCGACCGGCGTAATTGTCGTGTCCCTGATGTTCGGTCTGGACGCCTGCCACCACTCTTCGGTCGAGCTTGCTGTCACCGTCACCTTGCTTGATCCCGGCTGGCCCGACAAGGAATTCAGCGACTGGCGCGACCATGAAGTGGCAGAGTTCACCCGCGAAACTGGCATCCAGGTAAAGCTTCTGCCCGCGCCTGAGACGGCACTCGACCAACTCAGTCTGTGGCGCAGGCTTCTTCAGAGCGGTCCTGACGCGCCGGATGTCTACGCCATCGACGTCATTTGGCCCGCAATATTGGCCGATGAATTCATCGACCTGAAACCCTACCTCGCGCAGGATACTGCCGCCGACTTTCCCTGGTTGGTTTCCAACGACACCGTCAATGGCCGGCTCGTCGCCCTTCCCTACCACGCCGATGCCGGATTGCTCTTCTATCGCACCGACTTGTTGCGGGAATACGGATACTCATCTCCACCGCGGACCTGGGACGAACTTGAAAAAATGGCCGCGCGAATTCAAGCCGGCGAACGTGCAAAAGGGAAAAAAGATTTCTGGGGGTTTGTCTGGCAGGGAGCGGCCGCCGAGGGCCTTACCTGCAACGCACTGGAGTGGCAGGCGTCCGAGGGCGGCGGCCGGATCATTGAGGAAGACGGAACGATCAGCGTCAACAATCCGCAAACCATTCGCGCGTGGGACAGGGCCGCACGCTGGGTCGGCTCGATCTCCCCACCGGGCGTGGTCGCCTACCGTGAGTGGGATGCCCTGAATCTTTGGCGCTCGGGCAACGCCGCTTTCATGCGCAATTGGCCCACTTCGTACATCGTGAGCACCAGCGAAGGCTCTTCGGTCCGGACCAGATTTGCAGTTACCCTCTTGCCTAGAGGACAAGTTGGGCACTCGGCCACTCTCGGTGGTGCGAGCCTTAGTATCTCCCCGCATTCGCGCCATCCGAAAGAGGCGATCGCTTTGGTCCGCTATCTCTGCCGCCGCGACGTACAGCTCGCCCGGTCGCTCGTAACCTCGCAGCCGCCCACGATCCCGGATTTGTATGACGACCCCAAGGCGCTGAAGGCGAATCCCCACTTTGCGCTGCTCGAACAGCTTTTCCGTGAGGGTCTGGTCGTTCGGCCCTCGACAGTGACCGGCCAAAAATACACTGACGTCTCGAAAGCTTATTTCGACGCCGTGCATTCCGTACTGACGCGCGAGAAGTCCGCCGCGAAAGCTGCGGCCGATTTGGAACAACAACTGGTTCAGATCACTGGAATGAAGATACGAGCATTGGGCACTGCAGTGCCGTCTGACCGGAATCCATCGCAAGCACGCCGGTAGCCGGCTCCGACACTAATGGACGCCACTGCCAAATTCGTCGAGCGCTTACGTCACACGCGAGTGGGGATTCTGCTGCGACAAGCGGGCCGCCCTGGCCAACTCAAAATCGGTGTTCGTCTAACGCTGTGCTTCGCCACCATCGTGCTGCTGATGCTGGCTGGGGATGTCGTCACCCTCTGGCAGTTCAGCCTCGCCCGCGGGCAGGCGCAGCACCTCAACCGGGTCGATCAAAAATCAGTATCCGTGCTGCGCATGCACGCCGATCTTTTGGCCTTCCGCGATCAACTGGACACCCTTGCCGCCACACAAAACGCCCGCCTCTTTGCTGGCGAGTCGAGTGCGCTGCGCCACCGGTTTCTTGAGATGGCTGAACTTGCCAGCGAGGCCCTGCGAGTTCCGCCCCGCGTCGAACGTGACCCCACGATGCGGAGCACGCTCGAAACTATTCAAAGCGCATTACCCGCGCAGATTGACGCTTTGACCGACCTGGCTGCATCCGGTGACTGGCAGGCTGTGCGCCTCAGACTTCGCAACCAGGTGACGCCACTCAGTGCCCTAACATCGACACTGGTCGAAAAAGTAGATCGCGAAGTTGCCGAGGAACGTGCCCAGGCTTTGGACAACATTCAGCGCATGCAGCGCCGCGTGTTCGTGATGCTCGCCATCACGGCGATTTTCACATTGCTCGTCGCTACGATGCTTGGCCTGGCCGTGACTCGCAGCATTACTCGACCTCTGGCTGATCTGGACGCAGGCGCACAGGCATGGGCATCGGGAGAATTTCAACACCAGGTCGCAGTGGTTGGCCATGACGAACTGGCCACGCTTGCCCGGGCTTTCAACGACGCCGCTCGAAGATTGCAGGATCTTTACGGTGCACTGAAAAGCAGCGAAGAACGATTTCGGACACTTGTCGAGACGACTCGGGTCGGAATCGCGGTCCTCGATCAGAACTCGACCGTGGTGTTGTCCAATCCGGCAGTCCTTGACATCTTTGGCTGGACCGAGGAACAGGTTGTGGGCTCACGAGCCGACGATCCCCAGTTCAAGGTTCTCCGCGAAGACGGTTCGCCATGCCCTCTGGAAGAACGTCCCAGCGCAAAAGCTCTGGCTACGAAGAAGGAAGTGCGCGATGTCGCGCTGCAGATTTTCCGCCCTGTCTTCGGCGATTGGGTCTGGGTTTTGGCGAACGCGCGCCCTCTTTTGCGGTCCGACGGCAGCCTGTACCAAGTAATCACGACTTTCACCGATCTTACCCAGCAGAAACGCTCCGAAGAAGCACTGCGGCGAAGTGAGGCGGAGTTCCGCATCATCTTCGAGAACGCTGCCATCGGGATTGTTCTCGTGGATCCCGCGGGACGTCCTCTTCGCAGCAACCGCGCCCTGCAGACGATGCTCGGCTACAGCAATGACGATCTGACGGCCGTCACTTTTGTGAACGTCACTCATCCTGACGACGTCACCTTGGACTCATCTCTCTTCCAGGATGTCGTCAATGGCAAGCTCGATCGTTACCGGATCAAGAAAAGGTACATCCGCAAAGACGGCGAAGTGTGTTGGGCCCGGCTGACCGTCTCGGCGTTTCGCGAGGCCGACGGCTCCCTGCAGTATTGCGTCGCCATGGTCGAAGACATCACCTCTCAGGAACTGGCCGAGCAGTCCATCCGTCAACTGTCCACGCGAATGCTTCGCATCCAGGAAGAAGAGCAGCGCCGCATCGCACGCGAGGTGCACGATTCCACCTCCCAGGAAATCACTGCGCTCACCCTGAACCTGGGTGCGTTGCGCGTCGCCGAAGATGAATTCTCCCCCAAAGCGCGCAAACAGATTGCCGAGAGTCTCGCCCTCGCCAAGCGCATCGCTCGTGAGATTCGCACCTTCTCCTATTTGCTGCACCCGCCCATGCTCAGCGAATTGGGTCTGTGGGCTGCGTTGCGCTTATTCGTCCAGGAATTCCGGGAACGCAGCGGCCTGCGCGTGAATCTGCAGATTTCCAGCCAACTAGAGGGCACCAAACTCGATCCTGGGCACGAGATGACCCTTTTCCGGTTTGTCCAAGAGGCGCTGGCCAATATCCATCGCCACTCTGGTAGCAGGACCGCTTCCGTTGATATCCAACTGCACAATCGCTGGATCAAAGCATCGGTCATGGATACCGGACACGGCATTCCGCCGGAAATTCTGAAAGACATCCAGTCCGCGGAGGGGCTCATTGGCGGCGTCGGCATCCCTGGCCTGAAAGAGCGGATCGGCCATGTCGGCGGTCATCTCGAAATCGAGAGCCACGCGCGCGGCACCACGATCACTGCCATGGTGCCCGCGGAATTTGCCGAACCTCTCCTCCGCAAAGCATCAGGACAGGGCGTTCCGTAACCACC
>Ga0187817_10001708_pt1 | contig 10955 bp, 12 predicted proteins | sample NC_wetland_sal_i_17_FD_132431 | JGI IMG/M metagenome (GOLD analysis project Ga0187817, IMG submission 132431) | Wetland sediment microbial communities from Neuse River Estuary, North Carolina, USA - SO4_2 | ecosystem: Environmental > Aquatic > Freshwater > Wetlands > Sediment | place: USA... | reverse complement strand
CGGCGAGGGCGAGAAGGATTGGCGCCTGCTGAAGGACAAACTCGATCAGCGGTATTACTCCTGGGACACGAATTCCATGCCGGATGGCGCCTATTACCTCAAGATCGTGGCCTCGGATTCGCCTTCGAATCCCCCCGATCAGGCGCTTTCCGCAGAACGCGAGAGCGGCCGCTTCGAGGTCGAAAACACGCCGCCGAGAATCGAAAATCTGCGCGCGGAAACGAGTGGAGCGGCGGCAACAATCACATTCGATGCGATCAGCTCCGGCAGCACGATCGCGCAGGCGCAGTATAGCCTCGATGCCGGGGATTGGCGCGTGGTCTTCCCCGCCGGGCTGCTTTCCGATGCGCCGCAGGAGACTTATCGAATCGAACTGTCGGACCTTGCCCCCGGCGAGCACGTCATCGCCGCTCAAATCACCGACCGCTTCGGCAACACCGTCGCGGCGAAAGCAGTCTTCACGATCACGCGCCCGCCAAGCCCCTAACAGATTGCTGAACAACAGAGCCTTTTAAGGGATCGGAGCTTTAGCTCCGACATAAGCCGCTCAAATCAATGGGCTTCAGCCCCTAAGGTAAGTCGTTTCGACTTTTCGACATCCGCCCTCTCAGTTGCACCAATTCCAATCGCGGGCTTCGATAAACGGAGCGAACCGCTCGACGACGGCTCCCACGCCCGTCACTCCCGGCTGATTGGCGCACGGCTCGGCGTGAACCACGCGCGCGCTGCATCGCACCGGCTCCGGAGGGCGCCCGGTCAGCTCCGTCGGGAGCGTCAGATACATCTCCAACGCTTCGCCCACGGAGACCTGCTCGCGCGATGTGAAATAGATCCCGCGCTCGGAAAGGTTCTGGATTTCTCCCTCCCACGTTCGCGGAAGCGCGATCACGTCCGCCGTGGCGTAAGCCCGGGAGGGGACGGCATCCGGGGCGTGGGGGACGTGTCCGTTGTTGAGGACGCGGAATCGAAGCGGGACGCGGCACCGCTTGCGCGGTGAAACGCGGCGTTCCTTGCTCTTGCTGGGCATGGACCCCTCCTCAATGTGTTGCGGTCTCCTGTGCGGAGACCCGATTGGAAGGGTTTTTCGAGGATGGCCCTGGAAACGAAGTGAGTCAACTCGTTTGGCAATGTGGTATGCGATTCAGTCAACCGGGGAGCCCGGATCGGGCCCTCCGTGTGAGGCACGTCCCGCGTCAAACGTCGTCGGGCTGCCAATCGGCGGGAGGAAAAGCGATCCCCCAGAAATTGGGCGAGGGAGAATCGAATTCCAATGGCACATGGAATGCTCCCTGCGCGCCCCGGGAAGCTGGGAGCGCCTTGCAGGCGACGCACTCCTTCGTGGCGCCGTGTTCGAGCACCACGCGCGTCTCGGGCGGAAGGTTGCGGTTCATCACCACCAGCGCGCCGCGAGGATGGACGCTCAGCGTGGCTACATCGAAAGTCTGAGCCTGCCCTTCGACCGACACGTGGACGCTCGCGCGGACGCGGAGCAGCACTCGTTGCACGCGCCGCGGGCTGCTCGCGGACATCAATCGCTTGTTGGGAATCGCTTCGGGAGCCGCGTCGCGCTCAGTGGCTCGGGCCGAGACCGCGTGTGCGGCGGCCGGTGAAGACCATGCTTCCATCGGCAGAAGATTCCATGTTCCCTGTTTCAAGGTTGCGCACCCCCCGTTTGGTATCCTGCCAAAGCAACGACACTCAGCAAACCTTAAAACTCAAAACTCGACGCCCCAAAAATCCATGGTCGGCGAGACAAGCTCGACGCCGACGTCCCAGCCGTCGGACCGCTGCGTGCCTTTCCAGACCACCACGCCATCGGCCACATTCCGCGTGGAAAGATTGGTCACCCGGACGCGCTGCTGCATATCCATTTCGCTGGGGCTCACAAGCAGGCAGCCGTAGGTGTTGACCACGCGCGTGAAGCCCGTTTCGTAGCGCAAAAGATTTGAAGCCGCCCTGCTGGCCGCTCCGTTCATGCTCCACTCGATGGTCACCGGCACGCGCGAATTGACGCGCGGCCCGCGCCGGTTGCGTCTCGTTCGCATGTCTCGCGGAAGGTCTTCCCCAAAAGGCATCCTGTTGAATCCCCGGGAACCATCAGCGCGGTTTGAAGTTCGATGGCGCGTTCCCTGGCGCATCTCGCGCCTGAGAAAATGCTAGGCGCGCGGCGACAGAGGGTCAATGGTACAAAGAGACAGGCGCGGCGGCTGTACCGAGGTTCAAAGACATTTTCGGTCACTCGCTCGACCGTTTGCCTCTCATCTCAGCCTGCAGCCGCACGATCAGCGAACCAGAGAACGCGGCCCGATGGACGAATTCTGGCGGCGGGGTATTCACTGGACCTGTCCTCCGGTTCGCTGCGAAGCGCGGCGAGTATTTCGCGCTTATCCGCGCCCGAAACGAGGAAGAAAGTGTTGCGGCCGCAGTTCAAAACCGCGGGAGTGAGGGTCAAGCGGCGCGCCGGAATCGCGGGCGCTTCCACGGCGACAACCCAGCGTTTTTTTTCATCGAGAGCGGGCGATCCGGGAAACAAAGATGCGGTGTGCCCCTCGACTCCGATTCCCTGAAGCTGCAAATCGAACGCCGGCGGCTCCGCGCCGAAGAATCCGCGCAACTCCGCTTCGTAGGCTTCGGCGGCTTTTTCGGGCTGCGCAAAATTCGTGGGCATGGGATGAACGTTCGCGGCGGGAATGGGGACGTGCGAGATCAGCGTTTCGCGCGCCATGCGGTAATTGCTCAGCGGATCGTCGTGCGGCACGTAGCGTTCGTCGCCCCAGAAGAGATGCACGTGCTTCCAGGTCTCGCGCGCATTCCGGCCCTTGGACGCGGCCCACAGCTCGAAGAGTCTCGTGGGACTGTGGCCGCCCGATAGGGCCGCGGAAAAACGTCCCCGGCGCGCGATGGCATCGTCCAGGATGCGCAGCAATTCATCGAGCGCGGCGCGGCTCAGCGCATCGAGATCGGCAAAAACTCGCAGGTCCATTTTCATAGCCTGTGCGACGATTCAAGAATCTTTGTGGGTCGTGGCTTTAGCCACGACATACGGGCCGCAAAATCAGCGGGGCTTTAGCCCCTGAAGCTCCCTCATATCAGTTTTTCAACAAGCTGTTAGGCCGTGTACGATCCCGCCGAAACCGTGCCGCCCTTTCCGGTCCAATTCGTGTGGAAGAATTTTCCGCGCGGCTGGTCAATGCGCTCATAGGTGTGCGCCCCGAAATAATCGCGCTGCGCCTGGAGCAGATTGGCCGGCAGGCGCTCGCTGCGGTAGCCGTCATAGAACGCCAGCGCCGTGGTGAACGCCGGAGCGGCCACTCCCGCCTCGGCGGCCTTCGCCGCCACGCGCCGCCACGACGCCTGGCAGCGCTCGATCACGCCGCAAAAATACGAATCGAGCAGCAGGTTGGTCAGCTTGGGGTTGCGGTCGAAGGCTTCCTTGATCTTGTCGAGGAACGCCGAGCGGATGATGCAGCCGGCGCGCCAGACGAGCGCGATCCCGCCGTTGTTGAGGTTCCAGTGGTATTCCTTGGCGGCTTCGCGCAGCAGCATGAATCCCTGGGCGTACGAGATGATTTTCGAGGCCAGCAGCGCCTGGCGAATGTCCTCGATGAACGCTTTCTTGTCCCCGTCGAACTTGAACTTCGGCCCTTTCAGGATTTTCGACGCCGCCACGCGCTCCTCTTTCATGGCGCTCAGGCAGCGCGCGTAGACCGCCTCGCCGATCAGCGTCAGCGGCATGCCCAGGTCGAGCGAGCTGACGCTGGTCCACTTGCCAGTTCCCTTTTGCCCGGCGGTATCGAGAATTTTGTCCACCGTGTATTCGCCGTTTTCCTTGAACGCCAGGATGTCTCGCGTGATCTCGATCAGGAAGCTATCGAGCTCGCCCTTGTTCCATTCGGCGAACACCTGATGCATTTCCTCGTTGCTCAGCCCCAGGCCCTCGCGCATCAGTTGGTAGGCCTCGCAGATCACTTGCATGTCGCCGTATTCGATGCCGTTGTGGACCATCTTCACGTAGTGGCCGGCGCCGTCTTCGCCCATCCAATCGCAGCAGGGGTCGCCCGAGGGCGTCTTGGCGCAAATGGCCTGGAAGATCGGCTTGACCAGCGGCCAGGCCTTCGCGCTTCCGCCGGGCATCATCGAGGGGCCGTAGCGCGCGCCCTCCTCGCCGCCGGAAACGCCCGTGCCGATGAACAGCATGCCCTTGCTTTCGAGGTATTTCGTGCGGCGGATGGTATCCGGGAAATGCGAGTTGCCGCCGTCAATCAGCAGGTCGCCCGGATCGAGATAGGGCATCAGATGCTCGATGAAGTCGTCCACGGCCTGGCCCGCCTTCACCATCAGCATGATCTTCCGCGGGCGCTTCAGCAGGCCGGCCACTTCTTCGAGCGAACGCGGGCCGATGATGGTCTTCCGGCCCTTGGCCTGGTCATTCAAAAATTCGTCCACTTTCGATACGGTGCGATTGAACGCCACGACGGTGTAGCCGTGGTCGTTCATGTTCAGGATCAGGTTCTGGCCCATCACCGCCAGGCCAATCAACGCAATGTCCGCCTTTGGTTCCATCTTGTCGCCCATGTTCTCGCTCTCCTTGGAGGGAAGAGCAATTTACACCGCCATCGTACCTCGATGCAAATCCCCAGCACCGCTTCGGCGAGTAAGCGGTCCGGCAAAACCGTCCGAGACGCAAGCGGGCCGGGAGCGACATCCCAGGGCATGCCCCGTTCCCTTTCCGTGCATGGTGACTATAATGCTGCAATGTCACAACCGCCCCGCGAACTACCGGATGAACCCGAAGGCGAGAGCTTTGAAGCGAAGAGCTCGCTTGATCCGACTAACCCAAAAGATATGCTGGGCCTCGTTGCAGACATTGTAGCGATGGCTAACACGGCAGGTGGTCGGATCGTTGTGGGCACGAAGGGCTCCGTCCTTTCAGAAAGCCATGTGAAGCTATTCGATAGTGCTCGGCTCGACGATAAGGTGAATGCGTATTCAGAGCCGAACATTGGCGGAATTAGATCGAGCCTTATAAATGGCGATTTTCTACTCATCGAAGTGGCGAAAAGCGCCAGCCCACCGCACGTTTTCAAGAGAGAAGGCAACTACAACGACCCCGAAAAGGGGCAGTTGTACATCTTCCGATCGCGCGACATCCTCGTTCGCCACTCCTCGAAGACAGAGCGTGCAAACCGGAGCGACTTAGACCGCATGTTCACCGAGCGGCAACAAGCCCTATTCAAAAAAGTAAAAATGGTCTTTGAGGCTCCGAGCGATGCACGAATTCACGTGGTCGAGGGACCTGGAGTTCCTATGCGGATGGATCCTACAGACCCGGACGCACGTCCAGTCTATGACGTCCTGACTCCAAGCCCATTTCGAGACCTGCCCCAAGAGCTTATCGGGGCAGTGAAATCGTGGAAGACCAGCCGACAACTGTTGAATGAAGCTCAAATCATGAAGGCATACATGGAGCGTGAACATGTTCAAGATGTTGAGGTGGTGGAGCTCCTTCTTAGAAGTTGCTGGGAGCGATATATTCCAGGGTTCTGGTGGGCGGCTCGGCTGGGGGTAGCTGACCTACTTAGCGTAATTCAAGAGGTAATCGGAACGGGTGCCTTCCCAAGTTCCGCCGAGGCTTTGAAGATAGCATCGGTGCTGCCGCGCGACTCGGCGACGGGTCTTTTTAGGCTTGCCGAGGAGTGTCCGAGGAAAAGCGTCAGGAACAGGGCAAAAAAACTCGAGCCCGTGCTGCGGGCCAGAACGAAAAAGTACGAGAAACTGATCGAGGTCCTTTATCCCTGGCAAAGGTTGATATACGAGGTGGCGACTGGTATTAAGATGGTTGAGTTCGGAAAGGTCGACGAAGCAAATCTAGATGAAATCATCGGGACTATTCTGGCTGGCACAAAAGAGAATCGCGGGGCTTTCAAAACTGCGGAGTCGATCTTGTACACCTCCCGAGTAGCGGATTTGCCGTTTTCGGGGGATTCCGAGTCGGGAAGAACAAGCGAGGCGCCGTAAGTTGTACGACTAGACTCACGTCGCTCGGGCTCTGACATACTGCGGCACGGCGGGGCGCGCCGTCCGCCTAAATCTTGCCTTTTGACCTCGATCTGTGTGGAGTGGACTTCCTGATTTCCTGCGCAGCCTTTTCAAGGACGTAAACCGCTTGAACTAGATTTTCTACAATGTCCATAACAGCGTCAACTTGCAGCTCATCGGGCGCAAATCCCCTAACGAACGCTTTCTGATCGATCCGAAGGCTCCCGTTTGGCACCACTACCAGCCTTTCAAGTGGTGGCTACTGCCGCACGGCTTGACCGGTGCGTGTGCCCAGCTGCTCGGGCCGATGCAGTTCTCGGATCGTCTGCGGCAGCGTTTCGCCAAGCTGCATCGAGTGGTGGGGCGATTTTACATTGCTGGCGTCTTCATCGCATCCCCACTGGGTCTCTACATACAGCACTTCAAGGGGGAGCGCATGGGGGAGCCGTTCTCCTTAACGCTCGCCGCCGGAGTCCAGGCGACCTTATGGATGCTGACCACCGGGATCGCTCTGGCGTTCATCCTGAAAGGGAAGGTGCAGCAGCACCGCCAATGGATGACGCGGAGCTTTGCCGTGGCTTTGGTCTTTCTGGAAGTGCGCGTGATCGTCGGCGTGACCGGCTGGGAAAGGTTTCGCATCGCCGCCATTGAACCCACAGTGTGGTTTTGCCTCGCCTTCTCGATACTTCTCGCGGACGCCGTCCTGCAGTGGCAGGAACTTCACCGCAAAGGCGCCCGCGCATAGACGACACGCTACTACGCCTCAATCCATCCCTTTTTCTTCAAGTGATCGAAAATAGCGAACATATCTTCTTTCGTCATCATCGGCGCATATTGACCCCATGCCCACTTGCCCTTCAGCCGTCGTCGCTGCGCAATCATATAGTAGCCGATGCGAAATTCTTCGTGGCCATCAGCGAATTTGAACTTGTGAATTGCGAACGCCTTGTGCGGATTTGATGGGGCAATAAACACGTCCTCGTCAAATACGGTATAGACCATCGGACGGTCATGAATGTCCTTCCGGGATGTTTCCTTCCCTAATCTCGACGGGAGCGGTGGATTCATGGGTATAAATCTCCTCCTGTCAGTTAGTTATTTGAATACGCACGGGCAAGTCTTGTGAGCCAGAATTTCCATTTTCAATGTTCGACCGCGATCCTAGTCGCATCGTCACTTGGCCTTGGCCTCGGATTTGAGGAGCTTGACCTCGTGGCCGCCGAATTCGAGGCGCATGACCGCGAGGAGCTTGTTGGAGAAGGGATCGGGGTCCTGCGAGCGCAGGCGCATATCGAGCGCGCCGGTGATGACCGGCAACGGGATGCCGAGCTCGATGCCTTCGATGGCGGTCCAGCGGCCTTCGCCGGAATCCTTGACGAAGGGCGCGACGCCTTCGAGCGTGGGGTTTTTCGAGAGGGCGGCGACGGTGAGGTCGAGCAGCCAGGAGCGAATGACGCTGCCGTATTGCCATATCTTCGAGATTTGCGCCAGGTCGAGACCAAATTCTTTTTTGTGGCGCAGCAGGTCGAAGCCTTCGGCGTAGGCTTGCATGATGCCGTACTCGATGCCGTTGTGAACCATCTTGACGAAATGGCCGGCGCCGGCGGGGCCAACGCGTCCCCAGCCCTTGTCAGGGCCGGGAGCGAGCGTCTGGAAGATCGGCGCAAGGCGCTTCACGACGGCTTCCTCGCCGCCGATCATCATGCTGTATCCTTCCGTGATGCCCCAGATGCCGCCGCTGGTGCCGCAATCAACGAAGTTGAGCTTTTTCTGGGCGAGCGCGGCGCCACGGCGAATTGAGTCCCTGTAATAGGAATTTCCGCCGTCAATGATGACATCGCCTTCACTGAGGTGCGGGGTGAGCAAGTCAATGGTCTGATCCACGGGCGCGCCGGAGGGAACCATGATCCAGATGGCGCGAGGCGGCTTGAGCTGCGCGGCCAGCTTCTCGACGGAATCCACGCCCACGGCGCCCTTTTCGACGACGCGCGCGGTAGCCCCAGGGTCGCGGTCGAAGCCGACGATGCGATGGCCTCCGCCCACAAGACGCTCCACCATGTAGCCGCCCATCTTCCCCAGCCCGATCATTCCGAGTTCCATTTGGTTTTCTCCTTGAATGAATTGAGATTGATTGTGAACTAATTGCCGTCTGCCGAGACGCCCAGGCGCGCGAGATCGTCGCGAAGCCGGGCGACGTCGCGAAATTGGATTGTGTGCATGCCGAGTTCGCGGGCGCATTCGAGATTCAAGCCGCGATCGTCAATCATGACGCATTCGGCCGGCTCGCGCTGCGTGATTTGGAGCGCCAAATTGTAGATGGCTGGGTCGGGCTTGCGCACGCCCAGGTAGCACGAGCTGAAAAACGCCTGGAAATAATCGCGCAGATGAAAGCGATGGATGCGGTATTCATTGAGATCGAGCGATTCGTTGTTGAGAGAGGCGAGCAGGTAACGCTTTCCAGCGGCGAGGCAGCCGAGAACAGCAAGGGATTCGGGAAGCGGCTGCGACTGGCTGTAGATGAACTCCTTGAATTCCTCGAGGGTGAAGGGCCGCTCGCGGTAAAAGACGGTGCGGAGCAGATATTCGTCGAGAGTCACGCGACCGCGCTCAAAGGCGTCGAGCATCAGCTCGTGCCGGCTTTCGAAATCGTCGCCATCGAGATGGAACTTGCGGACCGCTTCCCTGCGCGAGCCGATGTCCCAGCCGTTCGTCAGGATGACGCCGCCGTTGTCCCAAAACAGTGCGCTGATTTGCGCCATGAATCCCCCACGAGATGAGAACAAATATTATCCGCGACCGGGCTGTGCGGCGAGAAGCGGAATTTCGAGCGCGACCCAGACGCGTCCCTTATATGATGAAGGAGGAGCGAGAAATGACGCGGCGGAAAGGGCCGGTCCTGACGATTTTTACCATCGGGCATTCGACGCGGCCGATCGAGGAATTTTTAGAATTGCTGCGCGCGAACGGCGTCGAGCAACTGATGGACATCCGCACGATACCGAAATCGCGGCACAATCCGCAGTTCAACGGCGATGCCTTGGCGGCGACGCTGCGCTCGGCCGGAATCGGCTACACGCACCTGAAGGAACTGGGCGGGCTGCGGCACGCGCGGCGCGATAGCGTAAACCTCGGCTGGCGCAACGCGAGCTTTCGCGGCTTCGCGGACTACATGCAGACGCCGGAATTTGAGGCCGCGCTGGAACACGCGATGCGGCTGGCGAAGGAGCGGCCGAGCGCGCTGATGTGCGCCGAGGCGGTGCCGTGGCGATGCCACCGGTCGCTCGTAGCGGACGCGCTGGTCGTGCGCGGGATTCGCGTGATGGAAATTATCAGCGACGCGGCGCCGAAGGAGCACACGCTGACGCCGTTCGCGCGCGTCCGCGGCACGGAAATCACCTATCCGCGCGAGGAGCCTCTATTCAACCAAGTGGAACCAGATCGAGGGATTGGGCGATCCGATCGTGGACGAAATGCAGATCGTCAGGCGAAATCGCATAAGGCGGGAGGACATAAATAATATTGCCGAGCGGGCGCAGCAGGACACCGGCATCGAGGAAGAATTTATAGAGCATCGGGCGGAGCTTCGAGGAGTAGCCGGCATCCTCGGCGCGAAGTTCGATGGCGGCCATGGTGCCGATCGAGCGCGCGTCGCCGACGGCGGGATGATTGCGGATGGCTGCGAGCCGCTCGCGGTGAATCGCGGCGATCGCGGCGATTCGTTCGAAGACCGGCTCGCGCGCGAAAATTTCCAGGCTGGCGACACCGGCGGCAGCGGCGAGCGGATTCCCCGTGTAGGAATGGCCGTGATAAAAGGTGCGTGCGCGGTCGTCGCCGGTGAAGGCGTCGTGGATTTCCGGCGTGCAAATCGTGGCGCCCATGGGCAGCACCCCGCCCGTCAGGCCCTTGGACAGGCACATGAGATCGGGCGCAACGTCCGCCAGCTCGCAGGCGAACATTTTGCCGCAGCGGCCGAAGCCGGTGAGGACTTCGTCGGCGATGAGCAGGACGTTGTGCTCGCTCGCGAGGCGCCGCACGCGCTGCAAAAATTCCACGGGATGCACGATCATGCCGCCAGCTCCTTGCAGGAGCGGCTCAACAATCACGGCGGCGATTTCAGCGTGTTTTTCATCGAGCAGGCGCGCAAGCTTTTCGAGGCAATCAATGTCGCAGTTGGCTCGCGTTTTGCCGACGGGGCAGCGATAGCAATAAGCGGAATGGACGCGATGCACCGGAAACCGCAGATCGCGGAATGGCTCGGTGAAGCTGGAATCCGCGCTCACGGACATGGCCCCGGCGGTGTCGCCATGATAGGCGTGATCGAGCGCGACAATGGAGCGCTTTTCCGGGCGGCCGATATTTTGCCAGTACTGCACGGCCATCTTGAGGGCCACTTCGACGGCGGTCGAGCCGTCGTCCGAAAAAAAGATGTGCTGCAAGCCGCGCGGCAGAACGTTGCGCAACGCGCGGGACAGCTTCTCGGCGGGATCGTGCGTGAAACCGGCGAAAAGAACGTGATCGAGCTTGGCCGCCTGCTCGGCGATCGCGGACATGATGGCGGGATGGCAATGTCCGTGCAGATTCACCCACCAGGACGAGATGGCGTCAATCAAGCGGCGTCCATCCTCCGTGTAGAGGTAAGCGCCCTGCGCCTTGACGATGTGCAGCGGAGGCGGATCGAGGGTCTCGTGCGTGAAGGGATGCCAAATCCGCAAGCCGGAGCTCATGGCGCGAACACCTTGTGGTCGAAATACATTCGAAATGCTTGCAGAAGCGTGGAGCGATTGATGCTCTTCAATCGCGGCACCGCGCCGACGACTCGCACCTTGCCGTAATGTTCGATGGCCTCGCGATTGTCGCGATCCGGCAGGCCGCAGAGAATCACGCCGCGAAGATCGAGGCGTGCGGCGCGCAGCGCG
>Ga0187817_10001707_pt1 | contig 10955 bp, 6 predicted proteins | sample NC_wetland_sal_i_17_FD_132431 | JGI IMG/M metagenome (GOLD analysis project Ga0187817, IMG submission 132431) | Wetland sediment microbial communities from Neuse River Estuary, North Carolina, USA - SO4_2 | ecosystem: Environmental > Aquatic > Freshwater > Wetlands > Sediment | place: USA: North... | reverse complement strand
GTACGAACTGCCGGCGGAAAGCACGGCGCAGCTTTGCGGCATCTCGCGCGTGTAGAGTGCCACCAGGTCGGCGGCAAGCTTCGTGTTCTGGGTCGCCTCCAGCCCTTCGAACAGTGCGATGGCAGCCCGGCGCGCGTCTCCCTTCGCTTGCCAGGCGGCCGCGAGGTCGCCGAATAACTCCGGCGCGAAGCGCGTGTGCATGGCTCGCTCGAATGCCGCAATCGCCTGGTCGAATTGCCCCGTGCGAAGATAATCGCGGCCCAACTGCGCGTCGAGCGCGAACCAATGCCGGGCTGGGTCGAGCGCCGTCTGAATCCGCTGCGCGCGCTCCAGCAGGGCAATCGCTTTGCGGCTGTCGCCCTTATCGCTATAGACCTTGCCGGCATTGATATAAGGAATGGGCGTGTTCCAACGGTCGGGCAGCGGATCGAGAATCGTCAGCGTGAGATCGGTCTCGCGTACGGCAGTCTCCATGTCGCCTTCCGCCAGCGAGGTGTGCGGGCGGTAGCTGGCGGGTACGACGGCTTCGGCGCTGCTCCACAGAGTTCTTTCGTCCTTCCAATCGAAATTGCGGGCGAAGGTGCGGGCGGCGAACGCGAGCGCGACCACGGCCAGTAGTGCCTGCGAGAACCGTGGCTGGCGCCAACGCCTGCCGCACCAAAGGACCGTGGCCGCGAGGCACCCGGCAAATGCGAGCGCCGGCAGGTAGAGGAAGCGCTCGGCCATGAGCGCGCCGATAGGAAACAGCAGGTTGGACGTGGGAACGAGTGCCGCCAGTCCGAACGCGACCAGGAAAAAGAGGGCCGGCCGCCGGCGATAGCACCACAGCGCCGCCGCCGCGAGCGCCAACAACAAAGCAGCGCCTGCCAGCAGACCCGCATCGGGACCGGTAGAAAGAGGTATGGCGTTGTATGAGTAATCGCAGGAAAGACGCGCGGGCCACGCCAGCAGCGCGAGTTCCCGCCCTGCTACCTTGAGGGCGGTAAAGCGGCCCGGCAGAAACGCGGCGCCCGCAATCGGATTATCGGTAAACGGAATGCGCATCGCCGGCGACGAGGCCAGCACGAAATGCCTCACGCACAGAAACACCAGGCACGGCGCCGCCACGGCGGCATACCCGGCCGCGCGCCTGCGCCAGGGCTCGTTCCGTAGGAACGCGATATCGAAAAGCAGCACGGCGGCGATCGCCACGATGCCGCTTTCCTTGGAGAAGATCGCCACCGAAGAAGCCGCGGCGGCGCCGGCCAGCCAGCGCGCGCGCACCGGCGAGCCCGCGGCGCGCGCAAAACACAGCAACGCCGCCAACACGCCGAACGCCGCCAGCAGATCCGCCCGCCCGACCACGTTCGTCACCGATTCGGTCAGCAACGGGTGCAAGGTCCACAGCGCGGCCATGGCGAAGGCTGGCGCGGTTTCCTCAAACAATAGCAGTCCGAGCAGGAAGGCGAGGCAGGCGTTAACCGACTGGATAGCGTAATTCACCACGTGGTAGCCGGCGGGTTGACCGCCATTCCCCAGCCCGGCGTAATTGAAGAGGTAGGAGAGAGTCGTCAGCGGGCGGTAGAGTCCGTTGCCGGTGGGCGGATACCAATATTCCTTGGTCAGGATCAGCCGCAGGTTTTCCGCCGTCACCGCGTGGACGCGCGGATCTTTCAGCAGGATGGGCGTATTGTCGTAGACCAGCCCCGCTTGGAAGGAATTGGAATACGCAGCCAGTGTGAGCAACCAAAGCGCGGCCATCGGCAGCACCAGACGCCATGCCGTTGCACCGCCCGGCATCGTATCCTGTCGTCGCGCAGCGGGCTTCCATTTTTTGCGGGTGCGTGCCACAGCCGATGGTAACATGGCACATGCCCCGGTGTTATCATTGTGGGATCAGGTGATAACATGATCCGGACGCAAATCAGCCTGGATGCGCGAGAGTATAAGCTGGTAAAGAAGCAGGCCAAAGCCCTCGGTGTTTCACTTGCGGAATTTGTTCGCAGGGCGATTCGGGAGAAACTGCCGCTCGCGGGATCTCCGCCTTGGATGCGCTTTGCGGGCCTGGTGGAATCCGGCGATCCGAATTCCAGCCAGTCGGTCGACGAGCTGATTTATGGCAGGAAAGACTGAGTGCTACGTCGACACATCGGCATTCATCGCCTTCCTCGACCGCTCCGATAGCTTTCATCCGGCATTCCGGCGCTTGTTTGCCGAACCTCCGTCCTTGGTGACGTCGTCCCTGGTCATCGTCGAGGGGCACGCCTGGTTTCTCCGCCGTTACGATGCGCAGCGCGCGCTCGAATTTCTCAGCTTCATAGGCGAACTTAATATGCTGGCCATCCGGCCGTTCGACACCGAGGAACTTTTCAAGGCGGCGCGCGTCGTCCGGAAGTTCAGGGACCAGAGACTCACTCTCGCCGACGCTCACGGTCTTTCGATCATGGCCGAGCGGCGGAGCCGCGTATGCTGGTCTACCGACCGTCACCTCGGGTTGACAGGTGTGCCCCTGGCAACCTCGGCTACTTAACCCACAGCGTTCCCCGCCCCAGAATATTCTGCGGGTCCAGCCGCCACTTGACCGCTCGCATGGCCTGCAACTCGTCGGGCGAATATTGCAGCTCCAGCAGGTGCGCCTTGCGCTTTCCCAGGCCGTGCTCGGCGGAAACCGTTCCTCCGAGCGCCACCGCCTGGCGCGCGAATTCCAGCAGCAGGCCCGTGGCGCGATCGGGGGCGGCGGGGTCGGAAAACAGGTTCACATGCACGTGCGCGTCGCCGATATGGCCGAAAATCACGTAGCGGCCGGGGAACTCCTCTTCCAGCCGCTGCCGGTAATAGGCCAGCATCTCCCGGTTCCGATCCAAAGGCACGGCATAATCGGTATTCATCTTGAGAGCTCCGCTCTGCCTCACCTTATCGTTCACCAGCTCGGGCAGCGCGTGGCGGAACTGGCGGAATCGCTCGCGGTCGACGGCGGAAAGGGCGAACCAGCTCTCCTCGGCAAACGCGCCGGCCTTTTCAATGCGGTCGAGCCAGGCATCGATTTCCGGATCGTCTTCCGAAGCCAGCTCCTGCTCGATGAGCAGCGCCGCCTCCGCAGCCGCGGGAATATCCGCGAAGCGCGTGCGCAGCAGATCGAGCGAGGCCCGGTCGAAGTATTCCAGCATGCGCAGGTTGGCGATGCCGCGCCAGGCATCCACCGCATCCAGGGCAGCCGCATCGCCCGCGAAGAACACCACGCCGCCGATAATCGCTTTGGGCACCGGCAGAAGCCGCAGACGCGCTTCCGTTATGACGCCCAAAGTGCCTTCCGAGCCGGCAAACAAATCGATCCAATCCATTCCGGGCGCGAGCCGGTAGCCGGCCGTGTTCTTGCTGACCGCTGGCAAACGGATCGGCGGCGGATTGAAGTCGATGGCGTCGCCGCGTCCGACATCCAGTATGCGGCCATCGGCCAGCGCCACACGCAGGCGTTCCACCCAGCGGCGCGTCGAGCCGTAGCGGAAGCTGCGCGACCCGCTGGCATTGGTGGCGATGTTGCCGCCAATGGCGGACGAAGTCTCGGTGGGATCGGGCGGATAAAACTGGCCGCTGCGCGCCGCCGCCGCATGAATGTCGCGCAGCAGCACGCCCGCGCCGGCGATGGCGGATCCGGGCCGCACCTGCAGCCAATTGAGCCGCTCCAGGGATAGCACCCATCCGCCCAGCGGAACGCGCGCGCCGGTGATGCCCGTGCCCGCGCCGGCGATAGTCACCGGAATGCCCGCGGCGGACGCCTCGCCGAGGGCCGCTACCACGCCGGCTTCATCGGCGGGGATAACGAGACGCTCGGCATGTCCGCGGAACCCCGAGGCGTCTTCCAGGTACTGGGCGCCTACACCTCCAGAATCACCGGCATGATCAGCGGGCGGCGCGCCGTCTCCTTCACTATGTAGCGCTTCAGATCCGCGCGGATCTTCTCTTTCATGACCCCCCAATCCGTTTTCTCCTCCTGGTTCGATCCCTCGAGTGTTTTCGCCACAACCTGGCGCGCGGTCTCCATGAACGTCGAGCCGTCCTCCGCCAGCGCGAAACCGCGGCTCACGATCTCGGGCAGGTTCTCCATCCGGCCGGTGTGCCGGTTGATGGCGATGATCGGCAGCACGATGCCGTCCTCGGAGAGATGGCGCCGGTCGCGGATTACCATTTCCTGCACCACGTCGTCCACCGATCCGGAATCGATGCACACGCGCCCTACCTGGACCTTGCCCGCCTTGCGCGCCCCGTGGTGGTCGATCTCCAGAATCTCCCCCGATTCCATTACGAACGAGTCTTCCAGGCCGGCGAAGCGCAGATGCTCGGCCAGCCGCGCATGCTTGGAAAGCTGGCGGAATTCGCCGTGGATGGGCATGAAATAACGCGGCCGCACCAGGTTCAGCACCAGCTTCATCTCCTCCATGCTGGCGTGCCCGGAGACGTGCAGCGGCGGGTTCATGCTGCCATACATCACGTCAGCCCCGCGCCGCGCCATGTGATCGATCATGCGATAGATGGCCTTCTCATTGCCGGGAATGATGCGCGCGCTGAGCACTACCGTGTCGCCCGATTCCACCGAAACGTGCTTATGATTGTCCACCGCCACGCGCGCCAGCGCCGACATCGGCTCGCCCTGCGTGCCTGAGATCAGGATGGCGACTTTCGAGGGAGCCACCTCCATCGCGTCCTGAGGACGCAGCAGGATGCCATCCGGTATATCGAGCAGGCCCAGCGAGTGGGCGATTTCCGTGACCGTCACCATGCTGCGGCCGATCACCGCTACCCGGCGCCCCGCTTCCTGGGCGAGGTCGAGCACCAGTTGAATGCGGTGAATCGACGAGCTGAAGCACGACACCACCACCCGCCGGTCGGCACGATTGAAGACTTCTTCCATCCGCGGCCGGACGGCACGCTCCGATTCGGTGTAGCCGGGGCGATCGGCATTGGTGGAATCGGACAGCAGCAACAGTACGCCACGCTTGCCGTACTCGGCCAGCGTGTGCAGGTCGAACAACTCATTATCGGTGGGGGTGGGATCCACCTTGAAATCCCCGGTGTGGATCACCACCCCCAGCGGTGTAGTGATGGCCAGCGCCACCGCGCTCACAATGGAATGCGTGACGTGAATAAACTCGATTTTAAAGGGGCCGATCTCGATAATCTGCTTCGGCTTGACGGTGACGAAGCGCGGCTCTTCTTCCAGCTCGTACTCCTCCAGGCGCCGGTCCACCAGCGCCAGGGTAAAGGCCGTGCCGTAAACCGGAACGTCGATTTCGGAGAGGAAGTAGGGCACGGCGCCAATGTGGTCTTCGTGACCGTGGGTCAACACCAGGGCGCGTACCTGCTCGCGGTTCTCCTTGAGGAAAGTCAGGTCGGGCATCACCAGGTCTACGCCCAGCAACTCGGCATCGGGAAACATCATTCCGGAATCGAACACGACGATGTCGTCGCCATACCGCATGGCCGTCATGTTCATGCCGAATTCGCCCAACCCGCCCAGCGGGATCACTTGTAGTTTGAGATCAGCCATTTGTTCTACTGTCAACAATAGCAAGGTAGGACATGCTTTAGCTCGTCCTTGGGCCTTGTTTGGCGACAGCAGGACCCGTCCAAAACGGTAAACGTCCTGTGTTTGCCACAAAATAGAAATGCTCACCTCGAAAGGTGAGCATTCTTTTCCCTGTTCTACCAGGGCGATGTTCGATGGGAGAATCAGTTTCGACGGAATCGCAACCGCCAAAACTTTGTAGTTGGATCTTATTTCCCCTGGGCTCTTAAGTCAAGCAGAAATCCGATTCAAAATTTTTGGTCGTAACCCACTCGTCCGGGGAGACTTGCACGATGCTGCATTTTTGAACAAAGTGCCCAGACCCGCCAAAATGCCCTTTTCTACAACCGTCATTCCTTTTTAAGCCACACAAAATTGGCCACTTAGATTTTTCGGGAGGGTTCACTCCAGATGCAGGGTGATCATCGGTTCCGGCTCCGGACCCCTGCGCAGAACGCGCGCGAGATATTTCAGCCCGCCGAACAGCAAGCCCGAAACGGTCGCGAAACCGGCGAGTATCCCAATCAGAATACAGATATTTAGCAGCAGATCCCCCATGTTGTCCCGCCTGGTGGGTACGTATTCGTCGCGAGTGATCTGGGCTTCATAGCGGACTGCGCCGAGCAAGCGTTCGGCCAATTCCGGATCCGCCGGCGCGACCACGACAGCTACGAACGGGCCGCTCCGTTTGGCGATGGCGCCGCTCAACTGCTGAAATTCCGCCACCTTGTCCATGGCGATCTGCGGCGTGGGGTAGTTGAAGATCGCCAGCGTTATATCCCCTTTGGGGCTGTGAAAGACTCCGGTTTGTGCCTCGGCGCCGAAGTGGAAAGCCGCAAGCGATGCCGAAATAGCCGGGTCAAACCGTGCCAGACCCACTGGACCGGTCACATAGCGTTCGCTATTCGCAACCAGGTTATCCGCGGGAAGGTAGCTGGGCAGAACCGGCAAGGCGGTGGTATCGACATTCTTCAGCCCTTGAGCGAGCGATTCGAGCTCGTCGGCAGTCGGCTTATAGCCTTCAAATAAAAAGAGATATTGCCCATGAACCCAAGCCAGCGAATGGCCGGTTTCAGCCGCCAGCGGCGCTAGTTTGGAAGGCTTCGAGTCCGCCGGGCGCTGCCAGTCGAAGGCCGCCAGCGCGTCCGTAGTGTCCCCAAGGCGCCAGCCCGAAACCGTGAACTTCGCCGTTCCATTCTCGTAAGTCCCGTTTTCCCAGTCCTTGAGGCCGTACTCCACCGCCAGCGCCTTGTCCGCCAAGGCCGGTTGAGTGGAACTGGTGCGGTGCCACGCGCCGATGGTGTCCGGCAGAACCGCGGCCGGGGCCGCCAGGGGTAGCAGGCAAAGGGCCAGTACAGCAGGTAAGTGCTTCATCTTCTCCATTAGACGCCAGAAATCAGCCAGAGGCTACGAGCCCACCGGCGCCCAGAGCGGCCATAGCCCCTACCCCTGCCCGTGGCACTTCTTGTACTTCTTCCCGCTGCCGCATGGGCATGGATCGTTGCGCCCCACCTTCTGACCCACGGTAACCTGCTTCGGCCCGCTTGAGCCGTCGCCGCCCACCATCTGGAGGTCTTGCAGCTCGCGCTCCTTCTTGCGCTGGATGTTGCGCGTGAAGTCCTCCATGCTGTTCTTGGCGGCTTCGCGGCGCTGCTGCTCGGCGGCGGCTTCAGCTTTGGCCCGCTCTTCCGCCTGGCGCTCGGCTTCTTCCTCTTCCTCTTCGGTGGGGAACGGCAGCACCGGCCCGCTTTGCACGTTCACCTGAAGAAAGTACAGGTAGCGCACCGTTTCGTCCTCGATGCGGTCCATCATGGCGGTGAACAGATCGTAGGACTCCTTCTTGTATTCCACCAGTGGATCTTTCTGGCCGTAAGCGCGGTTGCCGATGCCCTGCTTCAGCTCGTCCATCGACAGCAGGTGGTCCTTCCACTGGTTGTCGATAACTTGCAGCATGACGATGCGCTCGGTGTTGCGCATCACGTCGGGCCCGACCACGTCTTCCTTCTCCTGGTATTTCTGGCGCAGCCGGTCAAACACCGCGTCCGTCAGCTCGTTGCGCGTCAGGTTGCCCAACTCGGCAATATCGATGCGGACGCCGAACTGGCTGAGCACGTCGTTGCGCAGCGTCACCAGGTCCCAGGTATCGGGATGCTTGTCCTCGGGGCAGCGCATGTCAGTGTACTGCTCCACGATGCCGCGCACCATATCCAGGACGCGCTCCTTTTGATCCATGCCTTCCAGCAACTGGCGGCGCATGCCGTAGACGGCCTGGCGCTGCTTGTTGTTGACGTCGTCATATTCCAGCAGGTGTTTGCGAGACTCGAAGTTCTGCATCTCCACGGCTTCCTGCGCCTTGGCGATGCGTTTGGTGATGAGCTTCGATTCGATGGGCACATCTTCTTCCATGCCCAGCCGCAGCATGAGGTTCTGCATACGCTCGCCGCCGAAGATGCGCAGCAGGTCGTCCTGCAGCGAGAGGAAGAATTTGGCCTCGCCGGGGTCGCCCTGGCGGCCCGCGCGTCCGCGCAACTGGTTGTCGATGCGGCGGGACTCGTGCCGCTCCGTGCCCACAATCACCAGCCCGCCGAGCTTGACCACTTCGTCGTGCTGGGCGTCGGTTTCGGCTTTGAAGCCGGCGTAAATCTGCTCCCACTTCTCGCGCGGCACGCGATAGAACTGGTCCAAATGGCTGAAGTAGTAGAAATGCTCGTCGGCGATGTACTGCGCCTGCTCGGGAGCCAGCCGCTCCGCCACCTTTTCCTTCAGGCAGGCTTCCTTGGTCATGAATTCCGGATTGCCGCCCAGCAGAATATCGGTTCCGCGGCCGGCCATGTTGGTGGAAACAGTCACCGCCGCCTTGCGCCCGGCCTGCGCCACGATGTTGGCTTCACGCTCGTGATTCTTGGCGTTCAGCACCTCGTGCTTGACACCCATCTTCTTGAGAATGGAAGACAGCTTCTCCGACTTCTCCACCGAAATCGTGCCCACAAGCACCGGCTGGCCGATCTCGTTAAACCGCTTGATCTCCTTGGCAGCGTTGCGGAACTTCTCTTCCAGCGTCCGGTAGACCACATCCGGATATTCCTTGCGAACCAAAGGCCGGTTGGTGGGGACCACCGCAACATCCAGGTTGTAGGTTTTCTGAAATTCCGCCGCTTCGGTTTCCGCCGTGCCGGTCATGCCCGCCAGCTTCTTGTACATGCGGAAATAGTTCTGGAAAGTGATGGTGGCCAGCGTCTGGTTTTCGCGCTGGATCTTCACCCCTTCCTTGGCCTCGATCGCCTGGTGCAGCCCGTCGGACCAGCGGCGGCCGGGCATCAGCCGTCCCGTGAACTCGTCCACGATGATGACTTCCGGCCCTTCGTCGCCGTCCTTAATCACGTAATCGCGGTCGCGCTGGTAGAGCACGTGGCCTTTCAGCGCCGCTTCCACGTGGTGTTTCCATTCGATCGTATCCAGGCTGTAAATATCCTTCAGGTTCAGCAGCCGGGCCGCTTTGTCGAAGCCTTCTTCGGTGAGCGCCACCGAGCGGTGCTTTTCATCCACCGTGTAGTCGCCGGTGGTGTATTTCTCGCCCGGCTCCCTGCCTTCGATCACTTCGCCGCGAATCAGCTTGGGGATGATGCGGTTGGCCTTGTAGTATTTATCGGTGGATTCTTCGCTCGGCCCGGAAATGATCAGCGGTGTGCGCGCTTCGTCGATCAGGATGGAGTCCACCTCGTCCACGATGGCATAGTGGTGGCCGCGCTGGACGCAATCCTCCAGCCGGAACTTCATGTTGTCGCGCAGGTAATCGAAGCCGAACTCGTTGTTGGTCCCGTAGGTGATGTCGGAGCCGTAGGCATCCTTGCGCTCCTGGTCGTCCAGGTCGTGGACGATCACACCCACGCGCATGCCCAGAAAACGATACAGCCGTCCCATCCATTCCGAGTCGCGTTTGGCCAGGTAATCGTTGACGGTCACCACGTGCACGCCCTTGCCATCGAGCGCGTTCAGATAACACGGCAGCGTGGCTACCAGCGTCTTTCCTTCGCCGGTTTTCATTTCGGAAATTCGACCGTGGTGCAGCACCATGCCGCCGATCAATTGCACGTCGAAATGGCGCATGTTGAGCACGCGCCGGCCGGCTTCGCGCACCACCGCGAAAGCTTCGATCAACAGATCGTCGAGCGGCGCGCCTTGCGCCAGCTTCTCTTTGAACTCGATGGTCTTGGCGGCCAGGTCGATATCCGAGAGCGCCCGTATCTTCGGCTCGAGCTCGCCGATGGCCGCCACCACGGGCTGCAATTTCTTGATTTCGCGCTCGTTTTTGGTGCCGAAAATCTTTGCCAGGATGGCATCAACAATCATGAAAGGTCTCGATACGGTGGGAAGTCCGCAATTCTCATTTTACCGCGCCCGGGTAGGGCATGCTTGAGCTTGCCCGCCGTTATTTCTAAGACGCTGGCATGCAATCTCGATTAGCCGGCCCGGTCCGCACCGTTTCATGCGCGCCGGTTCTACGGGCCCGTTCTGGCGGGCGGTTTAACGCCCCCGTGGTTCCGCTCGCAAGGGAAAAGGCGAAAACCTTGCTACGCGCAGGCCGCGGATCGTGCCGGCCTCCCCAAGTGCACCTTTGCCATTCACCGGCCTTACTGGCCCTTCCCTCCGGGCCGGCGATTCGCGGGTCACAACGGACAAAACTCCCGCTATGGTGAAAGAAGAATCTGCAAGCAGGGGGCCATTGTGCGATCCGTTCGGTCCGGCCTGCTACTATCGATTTTATGGAGCGGCTGTCTCCCTGGTCGCGCAGGTCCTTTCTGCTTTCCGTTACGGCTGCGCGTCTGGCCGCCCAGGCTCCCAAGGGGCCAACCTTCCCCGGCGAGATTCACCGCTACCAGGACCCCACCACCGAGCTCGATGTCTATCGCCTCACCGACCCGGACCACGCCGCCATTCTGCCCGCTTATTACAACCGTGCCCTAGCGCGCAACAGCGCATCGCTACTCTTCGCCAGCGACCGCGGAGGAACCCTTCAGGCCTTCCGCATGGACTTGAAAACCGGCGAAACGCGACAGTTGACGGACGTCGCCGATCTGGACGCCTCTTCCCTCACGCTGACACCGGATAACCGGTCCTGCGTCTATTTCTCCGGTCGATCCCTGATGGCGGCGAACTTCGCCGGCGCGCGTGCACGCGAGTTGTACAGCGTTCCGGAAGGTTGGGAGCGCACCGCCGGTATGAGTGTCGGCCCGGACGGAACCCACGCCACCTTCGCCGAGCGCGGCGGCGCCGGCTCGCGCCTGCGCATGGTCTCGCTTGCCCAGGGCACGGTCCACACCGTGATCGAAGGTCCGTTTCCCATCTCCCATCCGATCCACCGGCCCATGCGCGCGCAGATCCTCCACCGCCAGGCTGAGAATGCGCTGTGGCT
>Ga0187817_10001706_pt1 | contig 10956 bp, 4 predicted proteins | sample NC_wetland_sal_i_17_FD_132431 | JGI IMG/M metagenome (GOLD analysis project Ga0187817, IMG submission 132431) | Wetland sediment microbial communities from Neuse River Estuary, North Carolina, USA - SO4_2 | ecosystem: Environmental > Aquatic > Freshwater > Wetlands > Sediment | place: USA: North... | reverse complement strand
CGAGATCCTTTTCAATGAATGGAGAAGGGTCCATCGAATTGAAGAGCTGGTTCATGTCGCGCAGTTTCAGACTTATGGTGTGCGGATGACCCTGGTCCGCAGCGGCGGTGTGTGGTGATGAAACAAGCATACGACAATCTTCGCTGTCTTCAGGTTCTACCAAGTACAACGGGTCAAATGAGTGCTTCTATGAGAAGGTCATAAAAGTCAAGGCCGACGTGGCGGCCCGTCCTTAGTATTTTCCAATACTACCCAAGTATTAGAAACTTTGGTTGACGCCATGCACCGTTTCCGTGCTTCTATCCGCATTCTGAGTGGGCCGCTTCTGGGCCCGGTGCACTTGATGCGCGGGAACATAAGAACATATTCGTCCTTTGAGCCTGGAGGTATTATCGCCTCTCAGGATCACGCAGGGTCTGAACCATAACGATGCATCGGAAAGCAGCTTTACGACTGCACTGTCACAATGAAAGCCTGGCGCCGTAGGTTGCGTAAGGATCTCCGGTGGTTGGCCGCCGATTAAGCCGCTACGCTGTGTACCTGAAAGTGTAGATTTCGGTACAACGGCTGACTGCACCTCGCGTCGGTACCATGTAGGCTGCCCTACACGTGTGCCGAAATGCTCGAGCAGGGTTACGGAACAAGCGGGAACCTCTGTGTGGGACACGTTTTGAGGCACAGCTAGGAATCGCCAAACTGCGGATCTTATTGAAAAGAAGGCGGAAAATTCGTGGCCTACTGACCAAGAATCAGTTGACTAATTTTGTCGCACGCAACTTGTTGAAAAGAATGGTGAGCGCGGAAGGAATCGAACCTTCAACCTACTGATTAAGAGTTGTTGCACCTCAGTAGGTTCACCCAGTGTGATCATCTTATGAAATCAATCACTTGCCCACAACCTAGCCCGCACGGAAGCACTTTGTCGAAGTAGCGAAAAAGCCCGTATTGGCGCATATCGGCTCGAAGCGTACGGCACATTCTGCGGCACACCTGGCAAGCCGCAGCCAGGCCGCTTCGGCAACTGGATGTGAATCGCTGACCTTTGGGTTATGAGCCCAGGCGGTCAATCTAACTTGTTGTTGATTCGACGACTCTTACACCCCTCAATACTCGATTTTTACCCTATTCGGGGTCGATTCTTTGCCCAAGTTTTGCTCAAAGTTTTTCGTCTAGCTCTTCCCCTCCTCTCTCCGACGTTATCCTTTATCTAATATAACGGCGTCATTGGATTCAAGCGGGTCACCGCCGTGAAAGAACGGCCCATACACGACTTTAAAGGACTTACAAGAGGCGGACGACCTCTAAGTCGTTGGAAATTCCCGGTAGCGGGAACAGAACCGTAGCGTAATCCGTAGCGTGGCGCAGCGGACATGAGAGCCGGATCGAGACACAGCGGCAGTCGACATATCACGAGTTTCAGCGAGAAATTTTGAATAGTAGAGATTAAGCGGCCTTTGTATGGAACCGGCAACATGAGATTGAACCGTACTGGCAAAGTGAAGATGCCTGGCTATGCACGATCGAATTCTTGCCTAGCGATAATCCCAAAGGCCGACTGTTTGGCGCAGACATCGTCGGTCATCTCTTTGTCTATGTACAACTGACGAACACACGCGTCCTCGCACTCCTCGGCGATCCTGATGCCAGCGCAACGAGCTTCTATTTTCCTTTTCGTCGCCTGAAGAGAAAAAAGAGTTCATGAGCTTGGTCTGTTTAAATGAGAACATGGGGGCGCCACAAGTGCCTCCGAAGTTGACCAATTACCTCAGTTTTCGAAAAATGTCAGGCTGCTGGATCGATCAAGTTCTGCGCCGATGGAGGTTCCTCTGACAAGACTCGCACTCGCCAACGTTTTGCCAGGAAAGCAAGTCCCCATTGCACCAATACGAAAAGGCGATTGGCAAATCCAACGAGAAAGTAAATATGCACGACCGCCCACAACACCCATGCTGGGAAGCCCGCGAATTTTGCAAACCGCAGGTCGGCTACCGCGTATGTTCGGCCGACGATCGCGAGATCACCCTTGTCCCAATACCAAAACGATTTCGGTTGTGGACGCGCCGCCACACGGCACCGAATGACGTCCGCAACGTACTTGCCTTCTTGCATAGCGGGTTGAGCTACTCCGGGCATGAGCATCGGGGCTCGTGATTTGATGCCAAATAAATTTCGAACCGGAGCAACGAGATGAGCGGTGTCGCCAATTGCAAAGACTTCCGGGTGATCACGTACGGACAAATCCGGCTCCGCCATTATCTTCCCGTACTTGTCGGTTTCCACACCTAGCCATCGCCCCGCCGGAGACGCAACGACACCAGCTCCCCAAAGCACGGTGCCGGCCGGAACTCGCTGTCCGCTGACGAAAATTCCATCGGAATCCACACTCGTAACACGGGCATTGGTGAAAACCTCGACGCCTAAGCTCTCCAAGTGCCGTCGCGCTTTGCGTGAAAGAACCTCGGGATATGTCGGTAGAATGCGAGGCCCCGCCTCATAGAGAAGAATCCGAGCTGTTTTGGGATCTATATGGCGAAAGTCATGCGCCAAAGCCATGCGCGACATTTCGGCGAGCGTGCTCGCCATCTCGACGCCCACTGCCCCGGCGCCCACGAGTGCAAAGGTCAGGAGGCGACGAATTTCCTCAGTCGGGGCCGCTTTCTGTGCTTCAGGTGTCGAAGCTATCGCTTCAGCTCGCTCAAACGCGAGCAGGATTTTGCTTCGAATCACGTCGGCATCATCGAGTGATTCGAGGCCCGGTGCGAATCGACGCCATTCGTCGTGCCCAAAATAGTTGTACTGAATGCCAGTCGCCAGGATGAGGAAGTCGTACGCTAAGTCTCTGTGTTTCAGATGAACGATGCGTTGGTTTGGGTTGATGCCCGTGACTTCATCGAGCAAGACATCAATATTTTCCTGATAGCTGAGGATTGAACGCAAAGGCCCCGAAATCTCGTCGTCCGAAAGCAGTCCCGTGGCAACCTGGTAGAGCATGGGACGAAAGAGATGATAGTTCCGTTTATCAATCAGCGTTATGCGAACCGCAGCACCGCGTAAAGCACGAGCCGCAGAGAGTCCTCCGAAGCCACCTCCGACGATGATCACATGCGGTGCCATCAACTGGATCCCCACTCACTCGAACGTACTTCGCTAGATGAATTACGATATTGCTCGGATTCCCTAAACCCGCAGCGATTTCTTCGAGCTTACTGTGCCGCCGCACGCCAGCGCAGCGGCGCCGCGGAAGCTGAGGTGCTGGTGCTCACGGCCTCCAGCTAAGCCTGAATCATCCCAAATCTTTTATCTAGCCTTTCTGCACACGGGCATTCTAGATTGAACTTTTCAGGTCCGCATGGCCAGTCGTGCAAACTGCGGCTCCGCAGGAGTTCAGTACTCGCTATGAATCCGTGAAAAGTTGTTCGCGAGGATGCCCCTTGGCCAGCGGCGGGGGAGCATCGGGATCCGTAAAGTCCTTCGTCCAGTGCCAATTCTTGATTTCTGGCATGTCTTCGAGGTGCTCGCGAATGTAGACGTGATGCTCATAAAGTTTCCGGTTGAAAATGTCAATTACATCCGACACCTTCGACCGCAGTCGCGGAAGATATTTGAGCGCATCCATAGCCAGATGGAACCGGCTGAGTTTATTGAGAACCACCATGTCAAACGGGGTGGTCGTTGTTCCTTTATCGATGAAGCCGCGCACATGAAAGCGGCCCTCATTGGAACGGCCGTGAACAATGCTGTGAATGGCCCAACGGTAGCCGTGGAAGGCAAAAATCACCGGTGCTTCTGGCGTAAACAGAGCTTCGAACGACATATTGTCCATGCCGTGGGGGTGGTCATCGGGACTCGCTAGAACACCGAGGTCCACCAGATTGACGACGCGAACCTTGATCTCGGGGACATACTTCTGGAGGAGCCAAGAGGTTGCAACTGTCTCGATCGTAGGGACATCGCCAGCGCAAGCCAGGACTACATCGGGTTCCGTGTCGCCGTCATTCGAACAGAATTCCCACTTCGACGCGCCTCGCGAGCAATGAGTCAGAGCTTCGTCCATGTTGAGCCATTGCAACTCCGGTTGTTTCCCGCACGTAACAATGTTGACGTAATTGCAACTGCGCAGACAGTGGTCCATTACGCTCAGCAGGCAGTTCGAATCCGGCGGATAATACACGCGGATGGTTTCGCTACGGCGGCCAAGCGCATTGGAGACAAAGCCGGGCGCCTGATGGCTGAAGCCATTGTGATCGTTGCGCCAGGCATGACTGCTAAGGAAAACATTTAACGATGCAATCGGTTTGCGCCAGGGCAGCTCCTTGCACTGCTCCAGCCACTTGGCGTGCTGGGTCAGCATAGAATCGACGACCTGAGCGAACGCCTCATACGATGTAAACACGCCGTGACGTCCAGTCAGCAAGTATCCTTCGAGCCAGCCTTCACAGCAATGCTCGCTCAGCACTTCCATGATTCGCCCGTCTGAGCTCACATGGTCATCGATTGTAATGATTTCGGCAAGGCTACAGCGGTCGCTGGCTCCAAAAACAGCGTTGAGACGGTTGGAGTTCGTTTCGTCCGGACAAAGAAAGCGGAAATTCCTCGAATTCGTTTTGATAATATCTCGCAGAAATTCACCCAGCTTGCGAGGTGCCTCGGCCAAGACTTGCCCCGGGCTCGGTACATCGATCGCATAATTCGTGAAATCGGGAAGATCGAGGGCAGTCAGCAAGCGCCCACCATTGACGTGCGGGTTAGCCCCCATCCGATGTTCCCCAGTGGGTGCCAGCGATACCAACTCCGAAACCAGACGTCCTTCGGGGTCGAAGAGTTTGTCCGGTTGATAGCTTTTCATCCAGGCTTCCAGCAGCTTCAGGTGTTCAGGATTCTCCTTCACATTGGCCAACGGAACTTGGTGTGCGCGGAACGTGCCCTCGATCGGAACGCCTTCCACTTCCTTCGGACCTGTCCAGCCTTTCGGAGTGCGCAAAATAATCATCGGCCAAACGGGTCGTTGCGTCGCTCCATCTTGTCGTGCGCTCCGCTGGATTTCGAGGATCTCCGCGTAGCATTCATCCAGAGTCTGGGCAAAGGACTGATGCACTGCAACCGGATCGTCGCCTTCCACGAAGCGAGGTGCGTAGCCGTGACCTCGATAGAGCTCAGTGAGTTCTTCGTCGGCGGTGCGCGCTTCGACCGTTGGTCCGGAAATCTTGTACCCGTTCATGTGAAGAATGGGCAGTACGGCGCCGTCGCGCTTCGGATTAAGGAACTTGACACCCTTCCAGCTGCCTTCGAGCGGACAGGTCTCGGCCTCACCGTCACCAATTATGCAGGCAACGATCAGCTCAGGATTGTCGAAGGCGGCGCCAAATGCATGCAGTAAAGAGTAGCCAAGTTCCCCTCCTTCATGGATCGAGTTCGGCACATGCGGGCCGCAGTGGCTGGGTACGCCGCCCGGGGTGGAGAACTCGCGAAATAACAGACGCATGCCGTTCGCATCCTGAGTGACTTCCGGGTGGACCTCAGAGTAAGTCCCTTCCAGGTATGAGTGCGCGTTCATGGACGGGCCACCATGCCCCGGTCCACAGACATAGATAACGTCCGCACCACGCTCCTGGATCAGCCGATTCAAGTGAACGTAAATAAAATTCTGTCCCGCTGAGGTGCCCCAGTGCCCCAGCAGGCGAGGCTTGATGTGTTCAGGTTTCAGTGGTTCCCGAAGGAGCGGATTCTGGAATAAATAGATTTGGCCGACCGTCAAATAATTCGCGGCTTGCCAGTAGCGATGCATTTTGTCCAGCATCTCGGGCGAAAGCGGTCCCTTGGTCTGGATTTGCTTAACCGCCGCTGATTTTTTTCTTTCCACCGCACTTGAAATGGCAGCATCGAATTCGAACGCTGTCTCCTCATCCGGCTCAGTCAACGTACGGGCACTTGTATTATGTAAATCACCTTGTTCCGCCTGTTGCTCTTTCGAGGGTTGTCCGACCGCCTTCAAAGCTTTCGCTGGCATAAATATTCTCTCCCGCTAACTACGTTGTGATGCCATGAGTGTTGCTGTGTGGCGAGCAATCATCAGTTCCTCGTTGGTTTTGATTATGCGCACTTTCACTTGGCTTCTTTTTGCAGAAATTACAGGCGCCGTTTCTCGATTGCGAGCTGGATCCAGCTGAACTCCCATGAATTGCAGCCCCGAGCAGATACGTTCGCGCACTTCGGAGGCATGCTCGCCAATGCCTGCCGTGAAGACCACCGCGTCCAGACCCCCAAGTAAGGCCGCATAAGCGCCAAGGTATTTCTTGGCCCGAAGGCAAAACAGCTCAATTGCCAGAGCTGCCCTGGAGTCGCCATTCGCGCGCTCGAGCAAATCTTGCATATCTTCGCTGATCCCGGAGATGCCCAGCAGTCCTGAATCCTTATTAAGAAGATGGTTCACTGTCTTGGCGCTCATCTTTTTTTCCTCAATCAAGTAGAGCAAAACCCCGGGATCGATATCGCCCGAGCGTGTCCCCATCAACAGGCCGGCCGTGGGTGTGAAGCCCATGCTTGTATCCACACTTTTGCCCTGATGAAGAGCGGCCATGCTCGCTCCATTGCCCAAGTGCGCGATTACGATGCGACCATCCGCCAATCCACCATCCAGCCGTCGCAATTCCGAAATCACGTATTCATACGAGAGCCCATGGAAGCCGTAACGAAGGACTCCTTCCTCGTAGAACCGAGAGGGCAGTGGACAAACCTGGGCGACTTGCGGCATCTGACGGTGAAACGCCGTGTCGAAGCATGCCACCTGGATCAGCGATGGATGGTCCCGTCTGACCGTCTCGATGGCCGAAATCGCCTGCGGCATATGGTCTGGATCTATAGGGGTGAGTTCCCTCAGCGCAGACATGACGCCCGCAGTAATAACTTGCGGCCCGCTATAGGATGGACCGCCGTGGACGACGCGATGACCCACCACGTGGATCTCGTGGTTTTCGCCGCGCAACCATTTCAACACGGCATTAAGTGCGGCAACATGATCAGGGAGGTTTGCCTCGCAATCGAATAGCGTCTTACCCTGTGCATCGGACGCTTGAATCCTTCCACCGGAGATGCCGATGCGACGAACTTCGATCGCGACCAGAAGCTTTTCGATCTTGTCGATTTCATACAGCGCAACCTTCAGGCTGGATGACCCACTATTGATCGCCAGAGTTCGGATTAGAGAAGCTTCAGACATCGACTGCCTGCTCGAGCTGCTGAACCCAATAGCGGTCCAGTTGCTAACCTACGATTCCTCATTCGTTCTGTGGCACCATTTACTGCAAGTCTTAAGAGGTAGCCGGGACCCTGTGTTTCGCCGGCCAGCTCATCTTTCCCAGCAATCCCTCGCCGTGATGGCCGAAAACCCTGTAAGCCGCCAGCTTTATACGATCATTCACAAGGAACCATGCCAACGCATATCCCCAAACCAAGATTGCCCAATGCCAACCAAGCGGTGCCATGAAAACGCCATAGACAGCGATCAGAGTTGCGAGCAGCTGAGTGCCGATCACCGCTAGCAAGAGGATCGGCGCCGGCCGAATCGACCAAAAAGCCTGCCTCGTGCGCGTGAGAAAGATGGTCGAATGCCCTGCCACGGACAGCTTGAGGTACATCAGTGTTTGGACCGTCTCGCGGCCGAGGTGAAAAACCCTTTCGCCCAGATAAAACAAACCGAATGTCGCGACGACTCCAGCAATTCCCAATACGGTTGCGATGCCGAGGACCTCAGGCATATTCCATGCCTCTGGACGATTCGAATAGTGGACCCGGTCATAAGCGATGGAAAGAATTGCTCCGTCATTGAGAATGGCGAGCAAAACCAACATCAACGCGGTCATGGGATAAAAGTTGAACACAAGAATCGCCAGGGTCATGAAAAGCAGCACTCGAATCGTTTCCGCAATCCGATAGGTCGCGTAGCTGTTCATCCGCTGGAACATCTTGCGACTTTCCTTGACGGCATCAATGATCACCGACAGGCCCGGATTCAGCAGGACGATGTCGGCTGCTGCTCGGGCTGCGTCCGTGGCTTCGGAGACCGCAATGCCCGCATCCGCGAGCTTGAGTGCCGGAGCGTCATTTACGCCATCTCCGGTCATACCCACGATGTGTTTTTCTTTCTGAAGGACCTTCACAATATGAAATTTGTGTTCCGGAAAAACCTGGGCAAAACCGTCAGCTTCATCGATGACTTCATCGATCTGGCTTTCTTTGTAATGTTCGGTTTCCGAGAGAATGCCCGCATCTACAATGTTCTGGCCCAAGCCAAGCTCGCGCGCCATTTCTTTGGCAATGGCAATCTGGTCGCCGGTCACCATCTTCACCTTAATTCCCATCTGGGACGCGGTTGCAATGGTGCTCTTCGAGTCTGGCCTCGGAGAATCGAACAACGGCAGCACTCCCAGGAACTGCCAATGATTATCCTTACCAGTGCGGGCCACTCCCAAAGACCTAAAGCCTCGCGCGGCAAATTGGCCCACCGCGTCCACGGCGGCGTTCTTTATATCAACCGAGGGTGTAGCCAGTTCGAGAATGACCTGAGGCGCGCCCTTTGTGACTCGAAACTGATGAGCATCGGATTCAACCGTGGCCTCAGTGCGCTTGTGCACTGGGTCGAAAGGTTGAAAATGGACCAGCTTATATTGCTTAACCAGACGGGCATCCTTCAGGCCGCTCAACACGGCCAGGTCGATTGGATCCTGGCTTTCCGTACTGGAAGCAAGTGAGGCTGTGAGGATTATTTCCTGAGGACTTACTCCGGCTTCGCAAAACGGTTCACCCAGGGTCAGCTTGTTCTGTGTCAACGTGCCCGTCTTGTCAGAACAGAGAACATCGATGCCCGCTAGCTCCTCCATCGCGGCAAGGTGAGTAACGATGGCCTTTTTTCGAGCCAGCGTGCGGGCGCCTACGGCCATGGTCACCGAGAGAACTGCCGGCATGGCTACGGGAACGGCCGCGACAGTGAGAACCAGCGCGAATTGCAGGGTTGTCAGCATTCTGTCGCCGCGAAACAAAGCAACTATCAGAATCAACGCCACCAGGCCGACGGCAATAAAGATCAGGTAATCTCCGATCTTTAGGACCGCCTCCTGAAAATGGCTCACCGTATGAGCGGTTTCCACAAGATCTGTAGTTTTGCCAAAATAGGTGTTCTGCCCCGTACCGTAAACCAGCGCGTCGATCTCTCCCCGCTTAAGAATTGAACCGGAATAGACGGACTCTCCCGACTTGCGGGTGACAGGAAAGGACTCTCCTGTCAGCGAAGATTGGTCCACCATGACTGGATCGCCCAGGAGCAGGCGTGCGTCGGCGGGCACAATGTCGCCGATACGAATGTGCACCAGATCCCCTGGTACCAACTCCCGCGCCGGGATTGTGGTCCAGGTTCCGTCCCGCTTGACCCTTGCCTGCAGGGCCAGAGTCGCCTTCAGTGCGGCAACGGCATTGCCCGCCTGGAACTCTTCCCAGAAACCAACTCCCGCATTCATCAGGAGCAAGGCCAGGATGATGAAAAAATCTTCCCAATGATGGACCACGGCTGAAAGAATTGCCGCAACCTCAATCATCCACGGAATCGGGCCCCAGAAGTAGGAGAGAAATTCTATGATCGGATTAACTTTTTCTTCCGGCAGTTCATTAGGACCATACTGCTTCATCCGGGCTTGTGCTTCCGCGCTGTTAAGCCCGTCTCCCAATACGTGTAATCGCGACTTGATAACCTCGAGCGGAAGATTTCCCATCTCGCGATTGGAATCCTGTTGCGGGAGAACTTTTGCAGGGTGGCCCATATGACTTGCATCCTTAGTTCAGACGGTGCGTTTACACTCCCCTGATGCCGAGAGTCGCGCCAATGATTCTGCCTCTGCGTGCCTGCTTCGAGTCACCTTGCCTGGCGATATCGTGCAATAAGCAAGCAGCACGTCCTATAACATAAAGATGCATCACCGTAAGGTCGAGCGCCATTGGACTTTGGTATCGATGCTGTGACTCAGCATCACTTCGGCCTCAGATCATCACGAAAAGGGAAAAGTGCCGAACTGAGCGTCGAATTGCGGTAGCGCTCCGGGAGACGGACCGTTCGAGGTCGCAAGTTGGTGAAGCGGGAGGAAAAGATTCTCCCTCATAACCCCTGCGGCAGTTTTCTTAGAAGACCGCTTTTCAAAAAATCCACAGCCGCGAGATAGCAGGCGCAAGCAATCAGCACAGCGAACAGTACCTGTGTAGGAATGGCCTCCATCAGGATGCCGCGCGAAGCCAGAATGCTCACGACCACAATATCGGCGGCCGAGCTCAGAACCAGCCACTTGCTAGGTCTTGCCTTCCAGAAATGCTGCCGCTGTCGAACCAGGTATACAGTGCCCTGCCCCGTAAAAACCAAGGTGATGAAGACCAGCGTTTGCAACTGGGGCAACGGCAGTTGTAGCCAAAAGCGACCCGCCAGAAAGATCCCGAAGGAGAACACCAGAATCAGACTGCCCAGCGCCAGCCCAACCAGAACGAGCGAACGGATGTGCCAGTGATCCGGCTGTTGCGAGTAGGACACGGTATCGGTTGCAATCGACATGGTCACAAAATCATTGGTGAATAACAGAACAACGATGAGCAGCGGGGTGATAACGAAGCTGCCGGTCAGCATCACACCCACACTCAAAAGCAAGGCAATTTCGATGGTCTTGATGATCTTGTTCAACGTATAGGTGAGCATCCGCTGATAGATGCGGCGGCTGGTCTTCACTGCAGCCACAATATCTGTCAAGCCCGGATTCGTGAGCACGAGGCTCGCGGCGGCTTTCGCCACGTCTGTGGCATTCGCTACCGCGATTCCAACTTCCGCTTGCTTCAAAGCGGGAGCGTCGTTTACACCGTCCCCAGTCATGCCAGTGACCGTGCCAGCTCGCTGTAGAGCCTGGACTATGTGAAACTTGTCCTCCGGGT
>Ga0187817_10001704_pt1 | contig 10959 bp, 12 predicted proteins | sample NC_wetland_sal_i_17_FD_132431 | JGI IMG/M metagenome (GOLD analysis project Ga0187817, IMG submission 132431) | Wetland sediment microbial communities from Neuse River Estuary, North Carolina, USA - SO4_2 | ecosystem: Environmental > Aquatic > Freshwater > Wetlands > Sediment | place: USA... | reverse complement strand
CCGTCGACCGAACCCAGGCATGTCGCCTCCTCACTCACATAGGGCACTCGCCCTCTGATTACAGGATTGACCGCTGGCGCTGAGCCGGCAGGGGCTAAGGTCACCTGGCGTCCCGCGAATGGCCCGGAGCACCGGGTCAACCGAGTGGCGCTGACGGCCGGTAGTTTGCATCCAGCCGCGCTTGGATGCCGACCACCTCGACGAGGCCTTCAGCGCCCTTGAAGTCGTCCGGGTTGGCCGTGTAGAGCGGGAGCTGATTGCTGGCTGCTGTCGCTGCGATCATCAGATCCGAGGCCCGCCTGCGCGGTTCCCGTCCCGGCGCGCGTACCGCAGCGCAGATCTGGCCATAGAGCCGGGCTGCGCTCTGATCGTACGGAAGCGGGTCGAATGTCGCCTCCACGTGCTGCAGCACGGCCACTCGTCCGGCCCGCTTGATCGGATCGTCGGTCGCGTGCGGGCCGAAGGACAACTCGCCCAGCGTTACTGCCGTAATCAAGATCGTGTCGGGCAGCTCCGACGGGTGGTACAGCTTGAGCGCGGCGATGATGCTGGTGTCCACGACGGCAGCCTCGTGCGCCGTCACAGGCCTGTCCCGTCGTACGGGTCGCGCAGATCCTGGCTGATGACCTCGTCAAGGTCGGCGCGCAGTTCATCCCCGTTGACTACTGGCGCCGTGGCGAAGATCGCGAGGACTTCATCCTTGGGAACCGCCCGGCGCTGACGTATCGGAATCATTCTCGCCAGCGGCTCACCGTTAAGAGTCAGCGTGTACGCGCGTCCTTGCCGCAGGCCGCGCGTGACGGCCCCGGAGTCCGCGACGAATTGGCGGACGCTGATATCGGTCGGTCGCCCGCTCGGGTATGTCATGCCCAAAGCATACCCCTCCGTACCACGGCGTACCACGCCGTTGCCGTCTATCTCTACGGGGCAACGATGATGCGCCGCCAGGATCGCCGGGCCATTAGCGTTACGGCCCGAAGCCGCCCCCGGCAACCCCGGCAGCGGGCGGTCTGACACCGGGAACCCCCCGGCCCCGGCTGGGCTGAGGTCCGGGGGACGGCCAACTCACGGTGGGCCTGTAGGTCAGTGGTCAGTGTGGACCGTGGATCATTCAGCGGCCTTGGCTGACTTCTGCGCGCCCTGCGAGCGCAGCCACCCGACCAGAGCCTCGCGGGCGGTGTCCAGGCCGTCGGCTGCGTCCAGTGGAGTGGATTCACCACCCCATGACGGGGTGCCGTTCAGCTCGGCGCCCAGAGCAAGAAGGTACTCGGCCATCCGGCGCTGGCCACCGTGGCAAGCCTGCCAGAACGCGTCGGTGAGCTCCTGCTGGCTCGGCGGCGAGGCGGCGATCAGTTCTTCTGCCCGCGACCTCAGACCCAGCGCCGCCGCGAGCCAGAGCCGGTCAACCCGAGCGCCGCGCTCGACCAGCAGGCGGGCCACCTGCCAGCACGCGTACCCGACCGCGTCATCGAGCGGGGTGCCGCCCGCGATCGAGGCACCGGTGGCCTCCATATCGGCGCCTCCGTCGATCAAGGCCCGGGCCACTTCCACGTCGTCGCTGCTCGCCGCCCAGTGCAATGGCGTTTCCCCGTGCCAGCTCTTCTCCACCGGGACGTTAGGATCAGCGCCCGCCCCGATCAGCAGGGCGACCACCTCTGGCCCGTGCGGGAAGAATCCCGGCCAGTCGGCCGCCGCGTGCAGCGGCGTACCCGAGCCGCCCTTGTCATCCACGATGCGGGCGGCGGCCAGGCCCGGATGCTCGTGCAGTAGTTGGGTCACAGACCCAAGCTCACCAGCATGGATCGCCGCCACCAGGGCCTGGGCCACCGGATCACTTCGCGACAGTCTCAGCGCCGGCCCACCGGCACCCTCGGCAACTTTGTCTTCAGGCATGACCGCCGCCTTCCCTCGCGCTGCATGGGGAGACGTCCGCCCCGACTTATCGTAACGATGCCGTAACGCCTCCCTTTTATTGTGATGGTGAGGCAATGAGGCCCATGTCAAAGGACGCGGCCATGAACAAGCAGTTCGCCAGCGAAAGCTCGGCTCCGTCGCCGACGTACACGGCGGTAAACACGGCCATCTGGGTCATCTACGCGGCGTTGGTGGTGCTGACCACCCAGACGCTGAGGGTCCACAGCACGGTGGCGGAAATGGCCTTCGTGCTGGCCGCGGCGGCTGTGTTTTACCCGCTACGCCGATATGCGCAGCGGGCGGCCAAGCGGCGCTTCGACCACCGGCGCCCCTGAGTCTTCTCGGGCCCATACGGACGGTAACGGTCTGACGGCACTGCCCCTCCGGGGCGTCGTCTGTTACGATGTGTCCAATTCCCAAGCTGATAGGTGCGGGCGTGCGGCCGGTCACCCGCTCCACGGCACACCCCAGGTCACAGCGGATGCGCTGGGCCTCAGCTCCGTAAGGGGAAGGGGACCCGTTATGGACGGTCGATGGGCCGACGAGCCAGACCAGACCAGCGTCACGGTGGACGAGATGATCCAGCCGTGGCTGCCCATGTCGCAGTGGAACCGGCCCGCACCGCCGTGCGCTCGATGCGGAGGGGCTTACGTCGCCCACGTAGAGGGCAGGTGTCCCCCGGCTGAGTACCAGGCTCCCCGGCGAGACTGGCCGACCCGGCATCCGTGGTACACGGCCGCGATCCTGCTGGTCGCGTTGCTGGGTGGCATCGGGGTCGGCACGGTAAGTGTCAGCCACATCAACTACAACACCCCCAACGCCCATGCCTGTTACGCCTACTGGGAGATCACAGACGCGGCCTACGCGTTCAATATGCCGAACGTGATTGACGGATGGCACCAGCTCGTCGCCGACCAGCCCAACATCACCGACCCGACGCTGTCGAATGCGGTACGGGCCTTCAACGACGACCTGTTCATAGCCGACCTGCCGGATGCGCAGAACACCTCGGCCACCATCATCGAGGCTTCCTGCAACTCCATGGGCTACACCAATCCGTCCTAGCAGGCTCGCCCTGCTGAGGTCGCGGTAGTACCAGGCTCATACCTGAAATCAACCCGCGGGCTGACGTCCTGCCCGCTGGTCAGCGCGAAGCTGGGAGCACGAAACCTCGCGCTGAGTGGGTGATCACGGTGATAGTGCAGTGGACCGTAACGGCCTGGCTGGCGCTGGAAGCCGCGCTGGTGATCCGCGACCGGGTTCGCGGGAAGGGCAGCTTCGCCCGCGACCGGGGCACGCTCTGGCTGAATATCGTGGTCATCACCGTGGCGCTCGGGGTCGCGGGGATGCTGACCGCCTCGCTCAGGAACTCTGCCTGGCAGTTCGGGCCGACCGGGCTCGCCGGCCCGATCGTCATGTGGGCCGGCCTGGCGGTCCGGATCTGGGCGATCGTGGTGCTGGGACAGTCGTTCCGGGCGACCGTGGAGGTCGACACGGGTCAGCGGGTGGTCGACCGCGGGCCGTACCGGTGGGTGCGGCACCCGTCGTATACGGGGATCCTGCTCCTGATGGCCGGCCTGAGCCTGGGGTACGGCAACTGGCCCGCCCTGGCGGTCCTGCTGGTGCTGCCGACCGGCGTCCTGATCCACCGGATCTTCGTCGAGGAAGCAGTCCTCACCGAGGTCATCGGCCGGGCGTACACGGACTACGCGGAACGCACCAAGCGCCTGGTGCCCGGTGTGTGGTGACGGGGCCTATTCCTTGACGCTGATCCGCGTGCCGAGTTCGGCGCCCTCACAGATCTGGCGCATGACGCCCGCCGCGGCGACGTCGAAGACGTGCATGGTCAGGGACTGCTCGTTGGCCAGCACGAACGCGCTCGTATCCATGATCCGGACCCCGGCGGCCAGCGCCTCGTCGTAGGTCAGGCGCGTGTAGCGCACGGCGTTCGGATTAAGGTGTGGGTCGCTGTCGTAGACCCCGTCGACGCCCCGCTTGGCCACCAGCAGCGCGTCGGCGTCGAGTTCCAGCGCGCGCTGGACCGCGGGGTAGTCGGTGGTGACGTACGGCTGGCCGATCCCGCCCGCCAGCAGGACGATCATGCCGCGCTCGAGGTGGTGCACCGCCCGGAGCCTGATGAACGGCTCCGCGACGCTGTGGATCGGGACCGCGGTCATCACCCGGACGTCCGTGTCCGTCTTGGCCGTCAGCGAGCCCCGCAGCATCAGGGCGTTCATGATGGTGCCGAGCATCCCGATGTTGTCGGCCTCGGCGCGGCTGATCCCCCACCCGTCGGCCATCCGGCCCCGGAAGTAGTTTCCGCCGCCCACGACCACGGCCACCTGGACGCCGAGATCGTGCACGGACAGAACCTCCCGCGCCACGCGGGACAGGGTGGCCGGATCGACCCCGGTGCCCGCGGATCCCGCGAGGGCCTCGCCGCTGAGCTTGACGACCACTCGGCGATAGCGCGACACAGTCAAGGAACCCCCTCCCCGACCGCCCGCCCTGGCGGTCCCGCCCACGCTACCTCATGCCGGGCCGGCCGGCGGGCACCCTGCGCCGCGCCCCGCGTCAGTGCGGGGCGGTCTCGGCGGCGCGCTTGCGGCAGGACTCGATCTCGGCCTCGGCGGCCGCGCGGTCCGCCCAGGCGGAACCCTCGACCGACTTCCCGGGCTCGAGTTCCTTGTAGACCTCGAAGAAGTGCTGGATCTCCAGGCGGTCGAACTCCGGCACGTGGTGGATGTCGCGCAGGTGCTCCATCCGCGGGTCGCCGGCCGGGACGCAGAGCACCTTGTTGTCGGCGCCGTTCTCGTCCCGCATCCGGAACATGCCGATCACCCTTGCGGTGATCAGGCAGCCGGGGAAGGTCGGCTCGTCAAGCAGGACGAGCGCGTCAAGCGGGTCCCCGTCATCGGCCAGGGTGTCCTCGATGAAGCCGTAGTCGGACGGGTACCTCGTGGAGGTGAACAGCATGCGGTCCAGGCGGATGCGCCCGGTGGCGTGGTCCATCTCGTACTTGTTCCGCTGACCCTTGGGGATCTCGATGACAACCTCGACGTCCACGGTTTCGCTCCAGGCCGGTCTGGGTGATTAACTCCATTGTCCCGTAATCCCCGGCCGGCCTCGCGCAAGGTGGTAGGTCATGGTGCGCCGCACGCGGATGGCAGCCGTGCTGACGCTCGCCCTGATCAACGCGTTCACGATCGCGGCCGGGCTCGCGGTGGTCCACCTGCTCCCCCCGCGGCTCGCCGCCCTGCGGGTGCCCACGGTCGCGGCGGTCCCGGCCGTGAGCGCGGGGAGCGTGCTGGCCGACGGGACCGGAGCCGGTCCGCTCCCCACCCCGAGCGGGCTGCGGGCGGTCCTGGCCGGCCCCCTGTCCGCGGTGGCGCTGGGCCCGCAGGTCTCGGCGGTGGTCGCGGACCCCGTGACCGGGCAGGTCCTGCTGTCTGACCACGGCGCCCAGCCCGCCACGCTGGCCAGCCTGGCCGCGGCGACCGCCAAGGCGCTGAAGGCGGACGGCCGCGACGCGGTCAGCCTCGGCTACGACACCTCGCTGTACACCGGTCCCGGCCTGGCGCCCAGCTGGCCGGGCGGGTACGTCAGCGGGGGAGACGTCACGCCGATCGTCTCCCTGGAAGTGGACCAGGGTCGGCTGACGGCGGCCGGCACGCCCGAGGACTCCGACGACCCGTATAACAACAATCCGCGGGCGACCGACCCCGCGGGGATGGCGACGGGCAGCTTTGCCGCCCTTCTCACCGCCGACGGGATCCGCATCACCGGACCCCCGGCCGCGCAGGCGGCGCCGGCCGGGGCCCAGGTCGTCGCCAGCGTCGTCTCGCCGCCGCTGTCCGCCATCGTGGAGCAGATGCTCGAGGAGAGCAACAACGTGATCGCCGAGAACCTCGCGCGCCACGTCGCGCTCGCGATCGGCGAGCCCGCCTCGTTCGGCGGCGCGGCCGCCGCGGTCACCAGGGAACTAGGCCAGCTCGGCATCACCAGCGGGATCCGCCTCGTGGACGGCAGCGGCCTGTCCCCCGCGGACCTGATCAGCCCGGACGCGCTCGTGCGCATGCTCGAGCTCGCGATCACCACCCCCCGGCTGCGTCCCCTGCTGGCCGGCCTGCCGGTCGCGGGCTTTTCCGGGACGCTGTCCGCGGGCCAGAGCGTGTTCAGCGGGATCGGCGGCGCGGCGCTGGGGTCGGTACGGGCCAAAACCGGCAACCTCGGCACGGTGGCGGCCCTGGCCGGGCTCGTCTATGACAAGAGCGGCCGCGTCCTGGTGTTTGCCTTCATGGCCGACGCGGTCCCCTCGGCCGGGCTGCTCCAGGACGCCGCGCAGGACATCGACAAGGCGGCATCGGCCTTGGCGGGCTGCGGCTGCCGGTGACGGGCACTGGCTACACCACGTACGGTTGGAGTGTGAGCAGCACGCAGATGATCGACTGGGACCTCGCCATCTCCACCGGCACCCGATGGGCCCGTCCCGGGCCCCAGGTGAGCCTCGCGGAAGCGCGGCGGACGGTCTCAGAGCTACGCGACCTCGCCAGCGCCGTCCAGGAGCCGGTCCTTGAGGTCACAGGGATGCACGCCCCCGGTGACGGCACGCTGGGGCGGGTCGCGGTGGTCGACCGGCCCGGCTGGATCAGGGCGAACGTCGACGGCTTCCGCGTCGTCCTCGAGCCGCTGGTCGAGCAGTTGCGGGAGCGCGTGCCAGGCGGGGACAACGGCGGCCCCAAGGCCCCGGGGTTCATCGGCACGGTCGGGTCGCGGGTCACCGGCATCCAGGCCGGGCTGATCCTGGCTTACCTGTCCGGCCGGGTCCTGGGCCAGTACGAGCTGTTCCTGCCGCCGGAGACCTCCCCGGTCGACGGGCAGCAGCCGGGCCGGCTCACCCTGGTCGCGCCGAACATCGTCATGATCGAGCGCGAACTCGACGTCGACCCGCATGACTTCCGCCGCTGGGTCTGCCTGCACGAGGAGACCCACCGGCTGCAGTTCACCGCGGTGCCGTGGCTGCGGGACTACGTGCAGCGGCAGATGACCGAGTTCCTCCTGGCCTCCGAACTGGACCCGGCCGCGATCTTGCAGCGGATCCGGGCGGCCGCCGACGCGATGGCGGGCGCCGTCCGCGGCGGGGACGGCGGGAGCCTCCTCGAGGCGATGGCCACCCCGGCGCAGCGCGAGATCATGGACCGGCTCACCTCGGTGATGACGCTGGTGGAGGGGCACGGCGACTACGTCATGGACGCCGTCGGCCCGAAGGTGGTCCCCTCGGTCGCCCAGATCAGGGAGCGGTTCAACTCCCGGCGGGGGTCGACGGGCCGCGTCGAGCAGACGCTGCGGCGCATCCTCGGCATCGACCTGAAGATGAAGCAGTACGCGGAAGGGTCCAGGTTCGTCACCACCGTCGTGGACGAGGTCGGCATGGCCGGGTTCAACAAGGTCTGGACATCCCCCGAGACCCTGCCGAACAAGGACGAGTTCGCCCGTCCGCAGGAGTGGGTGGACCGGGTCGCCTCCGGGGCGTAGCCGGCGTGGGTCCTGGCCCGGCGGTCGCCGAGATCCGCAACGCGGTCCGGGACTGCCTTTGTGACCTGGAGCAGGGTGACCTGGTGCTCGCCGCGTGTTCCGGCGGGGCGGATTCGCTCGCCCTGGCCGCCGCCCTGGCCTTCGTGGCCCCGCGGGCCGGGCTGCGCGGCGGCGGGGTCACCGTGGACCACGGGCTGCAGCCGGGTTCCGGCGAGCGGGCGGCCGACGTCGCCGGGCTGCTCCGCTCGCTCGGGCTCGACCCGGTGCGCAGCGTCGCGGTGACCGTGGCGCCGGCCCGCGCCGCCGCCGGGCCCGAGGCCGCGGCCCGGGCCGCCAGGTACCGGGCGCTGGACGAGGTGGCCAGCGAGTCCGGCGCCGCCGCGGTGCTGCTCGGGCATACCCTCGACGACCAGGCGGAGACGGTCCTGCTCGGGCTGGCGCGCGGATCCGGCGGGAGGTCGCTGGCCGGGATGCCCGCCAGGAAGGGCCCGTACCGCCGCCCGCTGCTGGCGGTGCGCCGGGCCGCGACCAGCGCCGCGTGCGCCGAGCTGGGGCTCGAGCCCTGGCAGGATCCTCATAACGGCGACTTCCGCTACACGCGAGCGCGCGTGCGCCATCAGGCGATGCCCGCCCTGGAGGCCGCGCTCGGGCCCGGGGTGGCCGAGTCCCTCGCCCGCACGGCCAGCCAGCTCCGCGCGGACGCCGAATGCCTGGACGACCTAGCGTTCGCCGAAGGCGGACACCTGCGCGGCAATTGCTCAGACCCGGCCGGGCTGGCCGCCGGGTGGCTACTCGGCCTGCCGGCGGCGATCAGGACGCGGGTGCTCCGCGACGCGGCCATCATGGCTGGCTGCCCGCACGGCGCCCTCACCGCCCGGCACGTCGAGCAGGTGGACGCCCTGGTGACCGGCTGGCGCGGCCAGCGGTGGATCGACCTGCCCGGCGGAGTGCGCGCGCGGCGCCGTGATGGGATGGTGTGGTTCACCAGCACCCAACCCGCCGGGAGGGATTCCTCTGGACGAGAGTGACCTGGGGCCTGACCTTAAAGAGGTCCTGATCACCGCCGAACAGCTGCGAGCGCGCATCGGTGAGCTCGCGGCCCAGATCGACGCCGACTACGCCGGCCGTGACCTGCTGCTCGTGGGCGTCCTCAAGGGCGCGGTCATGGTGATGGCCGACCTGGCCCGGGCCATGCACCTGCCGGTGCAGCTGGACTGGATGGCGATCTCGTCGTACGGCTCGGGCACCAGGTCCTCCGGCGTCGTCCGCATCCTGAAGGACCTCGACACGGACATCACCGGCCGGCACGTGCTGATCGTGGAAGACATCGTGGATTCCGGCCTGACGCTGTCGTGGCTGGTCGGCAACCTGCGGTCGCGGGAGCCCGCCTCGCTGGCGATCTGCGCCATGCTGCGCAAGCCGGGATCGGCCCAGATGCACGTCGACGTCGCCTACACGGGCTTCGATATCGCGGACGAGTTCGTCGTCGGATACGGCCTTGACTACGCTGAGCGTTACCGCAACCTGCCGTTCGTCGGCACGCTGGCCCCGGCCGTTTACGGCGGAGGTTAGGACCGCTTACGGGGGGAACACAATCCGCCGCAGGAAGCGTTCACTTTCCAGGTATGCCGCCCAGCGGTGTACCGTCTAGTTTTAGCGGTCGCAGCCACCGTCGCAGTAAGGCTGCGAGGATGGAAGCAAGGCCATCCCGCCGGAGGTCGACGGGAATTGTGAGGCTGGTCAGGAGGGAACGGTCCCGGGCCGAAGGGACCGCTCATCGATGGAGCTAAGGCGCTTTTTCCGCGCACCGCTGCTGCTGATCGCGGTCGCGGTGCTGCTGTTGCTTTTCGTGCTCGACTACGCGAATTCGGGGAGTTCGTACCAGCAGGTCGACACCTCCGAGATCGTTCACCTCATTGACACGGGCCAGGTCAAGAGCGCGCTCATCACCGACAAGAACCAGACGATCCAGATCACGACCAAGAAGACGATCCAGGTCGGGACCCAGAGCGGCACGGAGTTCGAGGCCTCATGGGTTACGGGCCAGGGCCTGGTGCTCCAGCAGGACCTGCAGCAGCGCGGCGTCAACTACAACATCTCCATCCCCAAGAGCAACGCCCTGCTCGACCTGCTCCCCACCGCCTTCATCTACCTGGTCATCTTCCTGCTGTTCTTCTTCATGCTGTCGCAGATGCAAGGCGGCGGCTCGCGCGTGATGAACTTCGGCAAGTCGCGGGCCAAGCTGATCACCAAGGACACGCCGAAGACGACGTTCGCCGACGTGGCGGGCGTGGACGAGGCGATCGAGGAGCTGCAGGAAATCAAGGAGTTCCTGCAGACCCCGGCGAAGTTCCAGGCGATCGGGGCCAAGATCCCCAAGGGGGTGCTGCTCTACGGCCCGCCCGGTACCGGCAAGACCCTGCTGGCCCGGGCGGTGGCCGGAGAAGCAGGCGTGCCGTTCTACTCGATTTCGGGATCTGACTTCGTGGAGATGTTCGTCGGCGTCGGCGCCTCCCGGGTCCGCGACCTGTTCGAGCAGGCCAAGGCGAACGCCCCCGCGATCGTGTTCGTGGACGAGATCGACGCCGTGGGCCGGCACCGCGGCGCAGGCCTCGGCGGCGGGCACGACGAGCGCGAGCAGACGCTGAACCAGATGCTCGTCGAGCTGGACGGCTTCGACACCAAGGGCGGCGTCATCGTGATCGCGGCCACCAACCGCCCGGACATCCTCGACCCCGCCCTGCTGCGGCCCGGGCGCTTCGACCGGCAGATCGTGGTGGCCCAGCCCGACCTGGCCGGCCGCAAGGGGATCCTGCGGGTGCACGCCCGGGGCAAGCCCATCGCGCCGGACACCGACCTTGACATCATCGCCCGGCGGACGCCCGGGTTCACCGGCGCCGACCTGGCCAACGTGATCAACGAGGGCGCGCTGCTGACCGCGCGGGCGAACGGCAAGCAGATCACCATGGCGGCGCTGGAGGAGGCCATCGACCGGGTCATGGCCGGGCCCGAGCGCAAGAGCGTCCTGCTGTCCGAGAAGGAACGGAAGGTCATCGCCTACCACGAGGGCGGGCACGCCCTGGTCGGCCACGCGATGCCGCACGCCGACCCCGTGCACAAGGTGACGATCATCCCGCGCGGCCGGGCGCTCGGCTACACCAGCGCGCTGCCGACCGAGGACAAGTTCCTCGTCACCCGGGCCGAGATGCTGGACCAGCTCGCCATGCTCCTGGGCGGTCGCACGGCCGAGGAACTCATCTTCCACGAGCCGACCACGGGCGCCGCGAACGACATCGAGAAGGCGACCCAGATCGCGCGCGGCATGATCACCGAGTACGGGATGAGCGAGCGCCTCGGCGCGCGCAAGTTCGGTACCGGCGACAGCGAGCCCTTCCTGGGCCGCGAGATGGGGCACGGCCGGGACTACTCGGAGGAGATCGCCTCCTCGATCGACGAGGAGATCCGCCGGCTCATCGAGTCCGCGCACGACGAGGCCTGGGAGGTCCTCGT
>Ga0187817_10001703_pt1 | contig 10960 bp, 9 predicted proteins | sample NC_wetland_sal_i_17_FD_132431 | JGI IMG/M metagenome (GOLD analysis project Ga0187817, IMG submission 132431) | Wetland sediment microbial communities from Neuse River Estuary, North Carolina, USA - SO4_2 | ecosystem: Environmental > Aquatic > Freshwater > Wetlands > Sediment | place: USA: North... | reverse complement strand
GGCGCGCGCCGCGCTGATGCCGGGGAGCTCCCGGCGCTGCGAGACCGACATCTCGACCAGGATCCCCTCGAGCACCTCGAGGTCCCGGCGGTTCAGTCGATACCCGTGCACGCGTTGGACCGGGTATCCGCGGAGCTCCATGGCCACGCGCGCGAGGCACCGGATCGTTCCGCCGACGCCGAAGACGCGGAGCTTCTCCGAGGATCGGGGCAGGGAGGTGGCCTCCAAACGCTCTTGAACATACTCCTCCGCGGCCTCGAGTTCCCGGCGCTTGGGGGGGTCGTGTTCCAGAAACTCCTGGGTGAGACGAAGGGCCCCGAGAGGCAAGCTGGTCGAACGGTCGAGCTGGCCGTTGCGGGTGGATGCGACCTGGATCGAGCCACCCCCCAGGTCGGCGATCAGGTCCCGGTCGAGCTCCCACGCCGAGGCCACGCCCAGGTAGCCGAGCCGGGCCTCTTCCTCGCCGCTGATGACCCGCATCAGGATGCCCGTTCGACGGGCGATCCGCTCGACGAACGCCGGCCCGTTCGGCGCGTCGCGCACCGCGCTGGTGGCGACGGCGATAGTCGGAGGGTTTCCCATGACCGTCAGGTGCCGGGAGAATCGTGTCAGCGTCGCGAGGCCCCGCTCCATCGCGGCGGGCGAGAGGGAGAGGTCCTCGCGAACGCCCTTCCCAAGGCGGGGCACCTCTTTCACTTCGTAGAGCGTCCGGAGGCCGCCTTCGCCAGTGGCCTCGAAAATGGCCAACCGCGCGGTGTTCGACCCCAGGTCGATGACCGCGAGCTGACTGACTTCCCCCGAGCGGATGTCCGGAACCACGACCGGAGGTGCTACGGACATGTGGAGGTTCGCCGTTCGCACTCTCCCCTTACCTAAGAGCCTCGCGGAGGAGCCCGAACCGCCCGCTCTCATGTCGGTTCTTTCCCCGCCGGGCCGAGGGTGAGCCAGTTGAGGGATTTTCGCGTCCGTTTGCGTTGCATTCGGGCGAGGACCCGGATCCGCTCGGTCTTGCGCGCCTTGCGCCACTGCCGCTCCCAGCGGTCGAGATTCTCGCCGGACGGCAGGGAAGCGATCCGCTCGGCGACCATGTCCATGTCGTGCAATCGGCCCAAGGCTTTCTGAAGCTTGTCGAGGTCAGCGGGGACGTTGTTCGCCGGGTGGCCGGTGACGCGACCCACAAGGATGCGGACCGCACGGGAGTTCCGCAACGCGATCCGGAGGCGATGCATTCGTCGGGTGGAGGGCTTCCGAAGTGCTCGACGGAAGCCACGAACGACGGTCGCGTGGCGCTGGGTGAGTGCGGCTTCCATATCGTGCCGAAGCTGAGCCGGCGCGGGCACGGAGGCACCCGAGACGTCTCGGAGCACCGTCTGGAGGAGGTGGCGGTCCAACTCGGCACGCGCATCGGCTCGAAGCAACTCCCGCCCGACCTGCCCTTCATGCCGGAGACGGGTCTGGAGGCTACGGCGAAGCTTGCCCCCCGCGTCCCCGCCCGAGCGGAGGAGGATGGCGATCGCGACATCGCGATCCCGTACCTCTCCCACCAAGTTGGCGAGCCGTTGCAGCCGTCGATCGGTCGTATCCTCCGCCGCGGCGCCCTTGGGGAGCGGCACCAGCAATCGATGGGTGACGCGGAGCTCTCGGAGATCCCGGTGGAGCCGGTGCAGCGTCTCGGCATCCGGAGCGCTCCGGTACGCGCAGGCACGCAGCCCGCTCTCGGCGCTCCGTGCAGAGCGCGCAATCTCCGCCCGGAGCGCCGTGGCCTCTCGGGCGGTCGGTTTGGAGTGGGGCATGCGCAGGCTCTCCTTCACCGCGCCGAGCGCGGGTGCTCCAGCGTCACGATCGTCTCACGGAGGGGGAAGCTTCGCCGCTGTCCGGACCATCGCCGCCGGGCCACATCGACCGACGCGATGCGGAATCCCACCTCGGTGCCAAGGCGTGCGGTCAGGAGGTCCCCGGGAATGTACGTGCCGGCAAGCAGGGAGTCTCCCACAACCAAACGGAAGCGTCCCCCCGGGCGAAGTGCGCGATAGACCGCCGCGAGCACCGGGTGCAGGTCCAAGAAGTACCGCTTCACCACGCCATGAGCGTCGTCCCTACGGTAACTTCGTTTCCGACCCACGTTGTTCCGGATTTGTTGGAGGATCTCGCGCAGCCAGGCATCATCGACATCGTCTGTGGCCAGATGGGGTCGGATCGCTTCCCGGCCGAGGTTATCGCACGCGACCATGGATTCCCGGAGCCGGCGTAGGTCCGCGTAGCTCCGCGCGTAGCCGAGCCACGCCAGGTCGAGCTTGTAGTTGTTGATGTAGTCCATTCCGTTCACATAGGGCGGGCTCGTGACGGCGAGGTCGACAGAGCCGGGAGGCAGGTCCAGCGTCCGGGCGTCGCGCTGCCAGACCTGACCCGGCGGACCCCAGCTGGGGCGGCTCCCGTGGAGCGTGCGGAGGTCGGTCGAGATATCAGAGATCGCGCGCGCGAACTCGGTCCACGGGTCCCGGAACTCATCGGCGTCGGGTCGGCCGTAGCCCAGGCACGGGGATCGCCGGAGTCGGCTGACGGGGATCAGCGTCCGGCCGAAGGCCACCCGTGCGGCCTCGATGACCGCGATGTCCCCGGCAGGGAGGGCGTCCCGCAGCCGGGTCAGGCGTGCGAGTACGGCCGGAAGGAACTGGCGAGCGGTCTCCCGAAGGAAGGGAGGAGGTCCCGGTCGCCGGTTCCGTGCCTCCTTTAGGATTCGGTCGCCCAGTGCGGTCAATCGTTCCGGGTCCGCCTCGAAGCGGATCTTGACCCGGGCGGCGAGTGCGGCCGGAGGCAGGAGCTCGAAGCCGAGGGCCCGGTGTCCGGCGCGTCGCGCCTCCACGAGTGTCGTCCCACTTCCGGCGAACGGGTCCAAGACGGTGGAGCCGGGCGCGAGTCCCTCGCGCCCGATGACGTCGGCCACGAACTCGGCAGAGTAGCCCTGGACGTAGGGCCACCACCGGTGCACGGGGAGGTCGGTGTTATCGGAGAAGGTGATGCGACCGGGGTAGGCGCCCAGGGTGACCCCGTGTTCGCGGGAGAATCGCTCGACATACTCCTCCGGATCCCGAAAACCCGTCCGCCGGTCGAGCTCGGCATAGTCGGCGAGGAGCCAGAGTCCACGTCCGATCCGGATGACGTGCCCGTGTTCGGCCAGCCGTTCGAGGAGGGCGGCGAGTTCCGGCTCCGGTTGGGAGAGTCGAGAAGAGAGTTGCCGGGTCGTCGAGCCAATCGGCCCGGTCTCGACCAGGGCGCGCCGAAGGGCGACGGGAACCGATGCTGCCATCGGACCCGTCCGTTTCCGCCCGGGACTATGCGGAAGAAGGGGCCGGCGGCGGGGGCGCGGGGGTGGGAGGGGGACGGGCGTCCCCGTTCTGTCGCTTCACCTTGGCGGGCCGCTGGGCGGTGATCATGTAGATCACGTCGAGCCCGATGTTTACCGCGTGGTCGGCGAGTCGCTCGAAGTACCGGTTGATCAGGATGTACTGGGCCCCGACCCGCGGGGACACGGACTGGTCGGTCATCTTCTCGACGAGCTCCTGGAACACCTCGTCGTGGAGCGCATCGATGGCATCGTCGGTGCGTACGATGTCGCGGACGGGGTCCGCTTGCCGCTGGGTGAAGGCGTTGACCGACGTCTCGATCATCTGGATCGTCATGTCGGCCATCCGGGTCAGGTTCCCGATCTTGCCCAGGCTCTCCCGGCTCATGCCCCGGAGTTTCTCGGCCGCCTCGGCGATGTCCCTCGAGTACCGGCCGATCCGGTCGAGGTCGGTCGTGATCTCCAGGGACGCCGTGATCGTCCGCAGGTCGCTCGCGACCGGGGCATAGAGCGCAATCAGCTCGATGCACGATTGCTCGACCTTCTGCTTGAGGCCGTAGATCTCCTGGTCGAGGGTGAAGACCTCCTCGCTGTCGCGCCGGTGGCCCTTGTCGAGCGATTGGGCGGCTTTGCGGATCGCGAGCACGGCGAGCTCGGACATTGTCCGCATGTTCTCGTTGAGATGTCCGAGGGCCTCGGACAGCGCTTTGCGTTCCACGGCGGTCGGCATCATCCAAACCTTCCTGTAATGTAGTTCTCGGTCAGCTTCTGGGCCGGCTGCTCGAAGATCTTCTTCGTTCGGTCGTATTCGATCAGCTCGCCAAGGTACATGAACGCAGTATACTCGGCCACTCGCGCGGCTTGCTGCATGTTGTGCGTGACGATGACGACGGTGTAGGTTTTCTGCAGGTCGAAGATCAAATCCTCGATCTTCGCCGTCGCGATCGGGTCGAGCGCCGAGCACGGTTCGTCCATCAGGATGACCTCCGGCTCGATCGCTAGGGCCCGGGCGATGCAGAGACGCTGCTGCTGCCCTCCCGAGAGCCGGATTCCCGGGCCGTACGGGTTGTCCTTCACCTCGTCCCACAGCGCCGCCTGTTTCAATCCCTTCGTGACCGCGGCATCGAGGAGCGAACGTTTCCGGACGCCGTTCAGCCGGAGCCCGGCCGCCACGTTGTCGTAGACCGACATGGTCGGGAACGGGTTGGGTTTCTGGAACACCATCCCGATCCGACGGCGGACAGAGACAGGATCCTGCGTGTAGATGTCCGCACCGTCGAGGAGCACCTGTCCGTCGATGTGACCGCCGGGCACGACCTCGTGCATGCGGTTGAGGCACCGGATGAGGGTCGACTTCCCGCAGCCCGATGGACCGATGATCGCGGTCACGGTGCGTTCCCGGAAGCCGAGGGAAACTCCGGACACCGCCTTCTTCGTTCCATAGAAGGCGGAGAGGTTCTCCACGACCATTTTGAACGGGGCGCCGTCGTGGTTCTCGTCGTTGTGTCCCAGCGGCACAGCTGCTTGCACGGTTCTACCTTCACTCGGTTACTTGAATCGGTTTCGGAGGGCGATGCGGGCCGCCAGACTGATTCCGAGCATCGCCAGGATCAAAAGGAGCGACGCTCCCCAGGCGGCACGCACGAGGAGAGGCGACGCGCCCGTCGCGTAGAAAAAGATCACCGGACCCAGGAGGCCGGCGGGGCTGCCGAGTCCGGTGAACCCCTGCGGGCTGAAGAGCGTGGTGACGAGGAGCGGCGCCACCTCGCCGGAGGCGCGCATGACCGCCAGCACGGCGCCGGTGATGATGATGCTCCGGCCGGTGCTGAGGACAATCTGGAGAACGGCACGGTACCGGGGGATTCCGAGGGCGTAGGCCCCTTCGCGCAGCGAGTTCGGTACCAATCGCAACCCCTCTTCCGTGGTCCGCGTCACGGTAGGCACCATGATGATCGCGAGCGCCACCGAGCCGTCAAGCGCGCTGAACGCGTGGGCGCGATCGATGTAGACAAAGACCGCGAAGGCGAACAGTCCGACGACGATCGACGGAGTGCCCGTCATCACGTCCGTGAAGAAGCTGATAACGCGCCCCAGCCGGCCCCGTCCGTACTCCGAGAGGTAGATGCCCGAGAGCACGCCCACCGGAATCGAGATCAGGGCGGCAATCCCCACTACAACGATGGTGGCGTAGATTGCCGGGCCGATCCCCCCGGCAGAACAATTGCCCGGGACGCAGATTCCCACCGGGTTCTCCGGCGAGATAAGGAAGGAGATGCTCAGGATGTGGCTCCCGTTCAGGAAGGCCGTGTAGAGGAGGCTGCCGAGAGGAACCAGGGCGACCACGACGCACAGGAAGCAGAGGCCGCTCACGACCCAGTTGAAGATCCGCCGACGGCCGTCTCGGTCGAGCTTCATTCGATCCCTCCTCCCCCCGTCGACTTGACGAGCCGCCAGACCAGGAGGCGGGCTCCAATGTTGATGGCCAGCGTGATGAGCAGGAGGACGAGCGCCGCCTCAAGAAAGGCGCTCGCCGCGAGGGGGCTGGCGTACGTCGACAGGAACTCGTTCGCGATGAGACTCGCGATGGTCTGACCTTGGCTGAACAGGGACGTCGGGATGAAATCCGAGTTCCCAATGACCATCGTCACCGCCATCGTCTCTCCCACGGCGCGGCCGAGACCGAGGATAATCGCGGCGATGATCCCGATCCGGGCGTAGCTGAGCACCGATATCCGGGTGGATTCCCAGTGGGTGGCGCCCAAGCCGAGCGCCCCCTCCCGCTGCGGCTGAGGCACCGCGCGGAGGGCCTCCCGCGAGATGGCGGAGATGGTCGGGATGATCATGATCGCCAGGATGACCCCGGCCGTGAACACACCGGAACCTTCGATGGGTCCGGTGAACAATGGGATGCTGACGTGGAGAGTGCTGTCTACCGACGCGTTGGCGGACGCCAGGGCCGGGTCAATACTCGTTCGCATGAACGGAACAAGGACGAAGATTCCCCACAGTCCGAAGATCACCGAGGGCACGGCCGCCAGTAGCTCCACGAGGTAGCCCAGCGGTTCGGAGATCCAGCGGGGAGCCAGTTCGGATAGGAAGATCGCGATTCCGAGGCTGAGCGGCACCGCGATGAGGAGCGCGATCGCGGCGGTGATGAGCGTGCCGTCGACGAACGGGAGAAGGCCGAAATGGTTCGAGCTCGGAGCCCACCTAGGATTCCCGAGCAGAGAGATTCCGTACCGAGCGAGCGTGAGATGGGCCGCATTGATGAGCACCAGGACGAACGCTGTCAGGAGGGCGAGGAGGCCCAGGGCAACGACCAGGGTGACCGATAGGAAGGTCAGGTCGAAGATGCGCCGGAGCCGAGAGGAAAAGGTTTGGCCGGAATTCCGCGAGCGGCGAAGCATGATCGCGGGATCCCGGCCTGGGCGCGGTGACCTACACCCCTACTCTAGGAACACGGGGCGATGGCCTTCCCGTCGAAGGTCATGCTCGCTATTGTGGCCTGGTCGGCCGCGACGACCGCAGGTGGCAGCGGGATGTAGAGGAACTGGCCCGCATACGACTGACCCGTGGTGACAGTCCAGTTGATGAAGTTGACCAGTGCCGAAGCATCCGCTGCGTTCGCGACCACCGTGTTCGAGTCCGCTGCTTGATAATACAGCATATACGAGAACGTTGCGATGGGGTAGTCCCCGGCTCCGGGAGCGTTAATCATCGAGACCGCCGCCCAACTCGCGGCGCCCGCGGGCAGGGTGGTCGTCGCGAGGATGTCCGCGAGGGCCGAGGCCGTGTTGTTGGCCGTCGGTACGATGTTCTTCCCGGACGGGTTCTCAATCGCCGCGTACGTAATCTGATTGTCGAACGCGTAGCCGAGGTCGACGTACCCGAGGGAGTCCGGCGTTGACTTCACCGTGCCGGCGATGCCCGAGCTACCCTTCGCGCCACCCCCGACAGGGGTCTTGGGCCAGGCCGGAAGGGTGCCGTACCCGATGGTCGACTTCCAGGTGCTGCTGCTGTCCGACAGGAACTGGCTGTAGGCGTAGCTCGTGCCGCTGCCATCGGAACGGTGCCAGACCGAGATCTGAACGAGGGGGAGGCTGACCCCGGGGTTCAGCGAGGTAATCGCCGTGTTGTTCCACCAGGAGATCGTCCCATTGTAGATCCCCGCTAGGACCTGGCCCGTCAGGTTGAGGGAGTCGCCCAAGTGGAAGCTGACGCCCGGCAGGTTGAAGATGACGGCGACCGCACCCGCGGTCTCCGGCATAGTCAAGAGGCCTGGCGCTCCCGCCGCTTGAGTAGTGTTGAGTGGGGCATCACTCGCGCCGTAGGCGATGGTCTTCGCGGTAATCGACGAGATTCCCGCGCCGCTTCCCACCGGATCATAGTCCACCGGGTTGACAGTGTACTTGAGAGCCCATTCGGCCATCAGCTGCTCCACAAAGGTGGAGCCTGCAGCCGTGATCGTGAAGCTCGTGCAGGCCGGCACCGTCGACTGCTTTGTCGACGTCGTCTTCTGGCCGATGTAGCCCGCGGCGTACAGCGCGGCGAACACGATGATCACGATGACCACCACGGCCACTGCAGCGTACCAGCCGGCGCGGCTGCCCGACCCCTTGCTCTGGATTGTCTCGCTCGGCGGTTGGTTTGGTGCGCTCATTCTTGTTCCTTCTCCTGTTTTCTCCTTCGATTCTGTGGCGAGTCAAGGACGGGTCCCACCCGCACGGTTCCGCGCGAACTGGCGCGCGGCGACCCCGGACGAGGGGTCCGTCCCACGGGCAATCCCGTCGTGATAGGTCGCGGCGAGGACGCCTCGGTCAGGTAGACGACCGTGCTGCGATCGAGTCCTACCTCCGCGATGTCTTGCGCGTACGACACAGTCCGGTCGATCGATTGGAGAATCAAGCCGAGGGGGACAGCTGCCAGAGCGGAGAGTCCGCTCGCGCCGCCTCGGGCGAAGAGGCTCTCGGTCAGGGTAGTGTAGGTCGCATGCAGCGCCTCGCCGACATCGATGACGTCGTTGGCATGGGCCGCGTCTCGTTCCTCGGACGCGACACGGAAGGCCGCGCGCAACTGATCGAGCACCTGACCATGGAATTCGGAGAGGGGGCGGACGAGGCGCTCCGCGGGAGAGGTCTCCGCCCACCGAAGGCCTTGCTCCGCGATCTGGACGGCGTGGTCCCCGATCCGCTCGAGTGAGCGGACGAGCACGAGGGTCTGAAGGGGCCGGTCGACGGGGATTTCACTCTCGGTCCCGGGGATGGCCCCGGCCAGGCGGAGGGCAAGGATCCGTTCGATAAGCCACGCGTGGCGGTCCACCTCATCGTCACGGTGCTCCCATCGAACTCCACGCCAGCGATCCGGCTCGGTCCAGGTGCGTGCGGCTTCCTGTTGCAGGGCGAGAACGATCTGGAACATCCGGCGGAGCAGCGCCCCGATATCGAGCTCGGCGCCCCGCGAGACGTCCCGTAGGATCAGTACCTCCCGATCCTCGGAGACGATTTCGGGCTGGAGCGTTCGGCGAGCGAAGGTCTTGGCGACAGCCACCGTTTCGGGGCTGATGCCGCCCTTCTCGTGGACCACGAACTCGCGGGCACCCGCCAGATATGCGGCCACCAGGTCACGGAAGATGTGTTCCCGTGATCGGTCCGGCTGCACGAAGACCTCGACGGAGGCGTAGGCCGTCGTGGGGTCGCGGTCTTGGATGAGCAGCGACCCATCGGCGAGAGCCCGGAGGAACACGGTGCTGCCGACAACCAGATTCCGGGTGCCGACCCACTCCCGGGGGAGTGAAACGCCGATCGTCACGGTACCCATGCGCTGGAGTCGCCGGGCAAGGCCCGTTCGGTCGTCATCTTCGGCGAGCGAAGAAGGGGTCCACGGGCCGGTCCCCCTTGTCCGCGTGCTGCTAGTCCCATCCATCTGGGTCGATGGACGCGACCCGAATATATGTAGACAATGAGCATAGAATATAGTCGAATATATTGACCTCCGGTTGTCAAGCTTTCTCACGTAGAGTCTATGGAGGAGTCTCGCGGCCCACCTGACAGTTCTTTGACCTTCGACGGGCCGGGAATTCCGAGCGATACGCCCCGCAGCTGGCTACCGTGGGCTTTTTCCCCGTCCGCACCGTGGCCGCGCAACCGTGATGCAGAAACTCACCGAGGCCGACATGGATGGCCTCCGATGGACGCGGACCGGCGAGCCCCATTCCTATCAGTTGAAATCCGGTACGGATCCCGTCGCGACCCTTCACTGGGAGAAGCCTGTGGAGACCCATGCCACCGCCGAAGCCGAAGGCGCGCACTGGAGCCTGAAGCGCACCGGATTCGTCTCCCCCGTGGTCACGGTCCGGGACATCACGACCGGCACGGACCTCGCCTTGCTACACGTCCATCTACGAAACAGCCTTTTGCAGGTTGCCGGCGGAGCCACTTACCGGTGGACCCGCACCGGGTTCTGGATCCCCGCATGGGAGTTCCAGGACACCAGCGGCAACGAGCTCGTGGACTTCGAGCCGGTCCGGGAGGGATCGCGACTGGACGGTGGCCTCGTAGGAGTCAGCCCCGCCGGACGGGCCGACCCGAACCTGCTCCTTCTGTTGGTGCTCGGTTGGTACTTCATCGTGCAATCCTGGATCGAAGACGATACCGTCGCCGCATCTCACGCCATCCTCGACACGGCCTCGCGCGTAATTCAGGATCCGAGTTGAGAGGCAGACGCACCCTCGGCCGGTCTCGTCGCGCCGTCCGTGAGAGGAGGTGACGGAGATGCAACCCATCGGTGATGTGGCGGCCGAACTCGGGCTGTCTTCCGGGGACCTCCGACCCTATCGAGGAGAGGCACTGAAAGTACCGGTGGCGTTGGTCCGATCCCTGGCGCAACGACCGTCGCGCGGCAAGATCGTTCTCGTGACCGCGATGACTCCGACCAAGCACGGCGAGGGAAAGACCGTCACCTCGATCGCGGTCGCGATGGCCTTGCGACGGGCCGGACACCGGGCGGTGGTGTGCCTGAGACAGCCGTCTCTCGGTCCGGTCTTTGGCATCAAGGGCGGGGCCGCGGGAGGAGGTGAGGCCACCGTCGAACCCGAGGAGACCATCAACCTCGGCCTCACGGGGGACCTGGACGCCGTCGCGGCGGCCCATAATCTGATCGCGGCCATGTTCGAGAATCACCTGTTCCAGGGCAACCCGCTCGGGATCGACGGAGCAATCCGGCTCTGGCCACGTACCCTGGACGTCGAGGACCGGGCGCTCCGACAGATCATGACGAGCGCCCAGGGCGGTCCCCGGGAGCCTCCGCAGAAGGGAAGTTTCGTGATCACGGCCGCGTCCGAGATCACGGCCATCGTCGGGCTGGCGAAGGACTATGCCGACCTCCGGGACCGGATCGGCCGAATCCTCCTCGGGTTCCGAAAGACCGGGGAGCCCGTGCGGGTGAGTGACCTCAAGGCAACGGGGTCCGCCTGCGCGCTCCTGCGGTTCGCCCTGGAGCCCAACCTGCTCCAGGCCCGGGACGGCACCCCGGCGTTGATCCACGGCGGACCGTTCGCCAACATCGCTCACGGTACGTGCAGCCGGCTAACGATCGAGCTGGGCCAGGCCACTGCGGATT
>Ga0187817_10001702_pt1 | contig 10960 bp, 9 predicted proteins | sample NC_wetland_sal_i_17_FD_132431 | JGI IMG/M metagenome (GOLD analysis project Ga0187817, IMG submission 132431) | Wetland sediment microbial communities from Neuse River Estuary, North Carolina, USA - SO4_2 | ecosystem: Environmental > Aquatic > Freshwater > Wetlands > Sediment | place: USA: North... | reverse complement strand
GGCCGTCGCGCAGGCTCTCACGCAAATCGCGGAAAATGATCGGGCCTGATTCCTCTGTCCTGCTATCTCCGTGATGAAACAAGATAATGGCGACCCTTTACACCATCGGCCATTCCACCCGCCCTCTGGATGAGTTCATCGCAGTCCTGCAAGCCCACTCCATTCAAACCTTGGTCGACGTTCGTTCCTTTCCCATGTCGCGACGCTTGCCGCATTTCAACCGCGAAGCGCTGGAGAAACAACTTACCGAGGCCGGAATCCGCTACATCTGGCTCAAGGAGCTAGGTGGACGACGCAAAAAAATCCGCGAGGATTCACCCAACGTCGCATTGCGCAATGACAGCTTCCGCAACTATGCGGATTACATGCTCACCGAGGAATTCCAACGCGGCATCGCCGAACTCATCAAGCTGTCCGAGCAGTCGCGCACTGCTTACATGTGTGCCGAGCGCGTTTATTTTCGCTGTCATCGCATGCTGGTTTCCGACTGGCTCGTGGCCCACGGACACGACGTTTTCCATATCGACGGAACCGGGCCGGCAAGAAAGCATGAACTTATGAGCGAAGCGCGGTTGATTGATGGCCAGGTCATTTATCGCGGCGATCGGCTGCCCTGAGAAAATTCCGCGATCCACCGGGAAGCGCTTTCCGCCATCCTGATTTAGACTTTCCATTGTGATGTTGAAGAGGGACTATGGCCGAACGTTCTCCGCAGACTCTTGCCAATCATGTAAGGATTGATCCTCCGTTTCACTACTTTGTGTTGCCGGTTTTTGCCGTCTCGTGGATCGTAAGCATCGTCTTCCTGGTGCGGCATCCCGGTTTCCTTCACATCTGGATCGCAATCTTCAACACCGCGCTGATTGTCGCCGTGATCAGGTTCCGGCAATACGCCCTCAAAGTCCAGGATCGGATCATAAGGCTCGAAGAGCGACTTCGTCTGACTGCGTTGCTGCCCGAGTCACAGTGTCCGCAAATCGCCAAGCTTAGCGAGGGGCAACTGATCGCGCTGCGCTTTGCCTCGGACGAAGAAGTGCCGGCGCTGGTCGAACGCACGCTGGCCGCAAATCTTCCGCGTGCTGAGATCAAGAAAATGATCCAGCATTGGCGTCCGGATTATTGGCGAGTCTAAGAGCCTTTGGAAAATCGTGCCAAACGAACACGCTGGCGTTTTTCGTTCTGCCGGGAACGCCCGTCTACTAAACTATCTGCATGATTGTCGGCACCGGCATCGACATAGCGGAAGTACCGCGCATTGAAGCATCCATCGCCCGCTTCGGCGATCGCTTCGTGCATAGAATATTTACCGAGGCGGAGATCCGCTACTGCGAATCGAAGGCCAATCGGGTCGAGCGCTACGCCGCCCGCTTCGCGGCCAAAGAAGCCGCAATGAAGGCCATTGGCACTGGCTGGAATCATGGGGTCACCTGGCGCGACGTTGAAGTGTGCCGCCAACCCGGAGGCCGTCCCACCATCGCGTTCCACGGCAAGGCGGCCGAGTTCGCGGCCAAACTCGGCGCCGTCCATGTTGCGCTTTCACTTTCTCACACAAAAGAGTACGCGATTGCACAAGTCATCCTGGAAAACTAATGGATCAAAAGCGGAGGGGCGAGTCGCCCGTCACCACACAATCCCTGTGCCGCGCGGAATGGCCAAATGCTGACGGCTGAATGCTGAGTGCTTCTGTTAGACTGTCGCATCCCAATGTCCGTTATTAATGGAACTCCACCGATCAGCCGAACCAATGCGGCGGAAGCGACCCGCGAGCGTTCCCTGCTGGCTGGCATCGCCATCGGCAGCTTTGCAGCACTCTTGCTGGAATTGGCGCTCACCCGATTATTTTCAGTTGTGCTCTTTTATCACTTCGCCTTCCTGGCAATCTCCATCGCGCTGCTCGGCCTCGGTTCCGGTGGAGTGTTCGCGTACCTGGCGAAGATCTGGTTGGAGCGCTTCCCGACCCGCAGTCTGCTGTCGTGGCTGTGTGTCAGCAATGCTTTGGTCATACCGGTTGTTTTGGAAATCGTGCTGCACGTCCCGGTTTCACTGATCTTGTCGCGAGCCAATTTTCTACGCCTTACAGCAATCTACTTGGCTTCTGCGGTGCCCTTCTTTCTTACAGGACTTGAATTCTCGATCCTCTTTGCTCGCGAATCGCGGCACATTTCGCGGCTCTACGGAGCGGACCTCCTAGGCGGCGCATTGGCGTGTCTGGGAGTTGTCCCTTTGCTCAACTGGCTGGGCGGTCCAAACACCATTCTGGTCGCAGGCGTGATGGCGTCGATCGCCGGAGCAGCCTGGGCCACTAATGCGAACATCCGCAAACTCACGCTCGCCTTGGCTGCGGCGCTGTTGCTGGTGATTGGCGCGAACCGTTCGGGCAGGCTGATCGATGTCGTGTATGCGAAGGGTGTTCTTCGCGATAAAGCCTGGGTGGAGTTCGCACGCTGGAATGCAATCTCCCGTGTGGAAGTAGATCGCCAAGGCGAGGCCAAAGTGGTCGTCATTGATGCCGACGCGTCCACCTACATCATGAACGCCGACCCCAAACAGTGGGAGGGCTCGGAATGGCAAGAGGATTTGATGTCCGCGCCCCCAGCTCTGGCTAACATTTTGCGCCCGCGCGGCGATTACGCCATCATCGGACCGGGAGGTGGAGTCGATGTGCTTCGCGCCGTCGCGAACGGTAGCCCCAGCGTCACGGGAATTGAGATTAATCCGATCATTGCCAACACCGTCATGCGCGGCCGCTACGCAGATTATTCCTATCACTTGTACGAACGGCCCGAGGTGCACATTCAGGTCACCGACGGGCGATCGTTCGTTCGCAATGCGAAGCAGAATTTCGATGTCGTCCAAATGACTCTCGTCGACACCTGGGCTTCGACTGCAGCCGGGGCGTTCGCCCTCAGCGAGAACAGTCTCTATACCGTAGAAGCGTTTCGAGAATACTTCGAGCACCTGAAACCCGACGGCATAGTCGCCATCACTCGTTGGGAATTCCGCCAGCCTCGCGAAGCCCTGCGCGTGGTTTCGGTAGCAATGCAGGCGTTGCATGATCTTCGAGTGCAAAATCCGGCCAGGAATTTCATGGTTGTCTCTCAAGGAGACCTGGACGAAGACGGAATCCCTGTGGTCGTGCTCGCCAAAAAAAGTGCCTTCACTGCCGAAGAAGAACAAGAAGTTCGGACGCACCTGGGCAGCAATCCGGCGCTGGTGGCGCTATATCTCCCTTCTGCCCCGAAAGAGAATCCCTTTTCAACCCTGATCGCGCGTAACGATCCTTACGCTTTTGCGAAACAGTATCCGTACAATGTGGCGCCGGTAAACGATAACGCGCCTTTCTTCTTTTTCACTCTGAAGCTGGACCAGATACGGCACCCGGCGGATTTGAGGCAAGGCATTGACTGGAAGGTGAACCTGGGCGTGGCCGTGCTGGCCACAGTACTGGTGATCTCATGCGTCGCGGTGCTCGCGTTTTTGATTATCCCCCTGGCCGTGCGGGGAGGACGCAAACAACATCACCCCGTCCGGCTCTTGTATTTTGTCGCCATCGGATTGGGATACATCCTGGTGGAGATCGCCTTCATCCAGCGCTTCGTGTTGTTTCTCGGGCACCCAACTTATGCCCTCACCGTAGTCGTGTTCCTGCTTTTACTTTCGAGCGGCGCTGGCAGCCTGGCATCGCGTAGGTGGGCGTCCCACCCCCAACGCCATTGGCTTCCGCTAGTCTTCGTCACAGGCGCACTTCTGCTTTACGTATTCATTTTGCCGCGACTGCTGAACGCTCTAGTCGGACTTCCCTTCGAGGCAAAACTACTGGTGAGCGCAATCCTCCTGGTTCCGTTGGGGTTTGCCATGGGTATGCCGTTCCCCACTGGGCTGCGCGCACTGGCCAGCACACCCGTGCCTGAATATCCCGCAGCCAGCAAGGGCGAATTTCAGGAGAATGCGGTGGAGTGGGCGTGGGCCATGAACGCAGGTTCCAGCGTACTGGGCTCCGTCCTGGCAATGGTCATCGCCATTCAGTTGGGGCTGAATGTCACGCTGGCTTGCGGAGCGGCGGCGTACTTGATGGCCATTCTCCTCTCAGGAACCCTTCATCCCCGCCGTACCTGATGTAAAGCCACACCGGCGGTCTGCTATCATGCTGGCATTCGCCTATTTTTTCGGTCACCACGGGGAATGTTGCCATGACGTTCTTAGGGAGAGTCAGTGCCTAGCCAGAGACAGTTGAAGTGGTCTCAACTGAAGGTCGGGCTCACCGTGCTGGCTGCCAGCATCACTTTAGGCATTCTGATCTTACTCATGAGTGGCACCGGCGGCGTTTTTACCAAGAAGATCACTCTGAAAACGTATTTCGACAATGCCGGCGGCTTGAGGGAGGGAGCGCCGGTCCGGCTCCAGGGCGTGGATATCGGCAATGTCTCCGCCATCCGGGTCGTATCCGACCCCACTCGGCGGCTGACCCCGGTGGAAGTCACCCTGAAGGTCAATACGAAGTACCACCGCAACTTACACAAGGATTCGGTTACCTTGCTGTCCACCGCCGGCGTGTTGGGAGAAACCTACATCGACATCGACAGTGCACAAGCCAGCGGCCCAGAAATTCAGCCGGGAGATGTGCTGGCCACTCGCGAAACCCCGCAGATCGAGGACGTTGTGCGCGCTAGCCAAAGCACTCTGCAGAACCTGGATGCGCTGGAAAAACGCGTGGATCGGATCCTTGCCTTCATTGAGAGTGGCCAGGGTTCTATCGGCAAGGTGATTTACGATCCCAGTCTCTACAACCGTCTCAACGCTACTGTTATCCAATTTCAGGGCTTGGTCAATGACGTCACTTCGGGCAAAGGCAGTCTGGGCAAGCTGCTCGTCGACGACCAGCTTTATCGCAGCGCCAACGCGACCATCGACAAGTTGAACATCATTATCGACGATCTGAACGCTGGCAAGGGCACTGCCGGCAAGCTTTTCAAGGATCCCACTCTCTACAACACGGCCAACGATACTATTGCCAACGTCAAGAGATTAAGCGACGACGTGAACGCGGGCAAAGGCGCCCTGGGCGTATTGGCGAAGAACCAGGAATTTGCCAACAAGCTGCAAAACACTATGAGCAAACTCTCCGATCTCAGCGATCGTCTGAATTCAGGCGAAGGCACGATAGGCAAACTTCTGAAGGATCCGTCTGTGTACAACAACACCAACCAACTGTTGCAGGACACGCAGGAACTGGTCAAAGCCATCCGTCAAAATCCCAAGAAGTATCTGACCATCCACCTGAAGATTTTCTGAGATCCAACATCGAAATATCACTTGTCATCCCGAGCGAAGCAAGGGATCTAGGTTTGCCTGCACCATCGCTATCGCCGTCGCAAGCGAACACCCAGATCCCTCGCTTCGCTCGGGATGACATTTCGTGATGGGATACAACAGCTGTGAAAGGGGATCTAGACGACGCTTGGCTGTTTACGACTGTCCGGCGAAGTTGCCGAAGCCTGTTCGTGGGCGTGATAGCTGGAGCGCACCATCGGTCCTGATTCCACATGGCGGAAGCCGAACCGCAAAGCCTCTTCTTTCAGGCATCGAAATTCATCCGGCGTATAAAAAAGAGCAATAGGCAGGTGGTCGCGCGACGGTCGCAAGTATTGCCCCACGGTCAATATGTCGACAGCTCGCGAACCCAGATCGCGGAATACTTCTACCAGTTCCGAGATCGTTTCCCCCAGACCAACCATGACACCCGACTTCGTCACCATCCCCGGCGAAAACTTCTTGGCATTCTCCAGCAATCGCAGCGTGCGTTCATAGCGGGCTCCGGACCGGACTACCCGGTAAAGCCGCGGCACGGTCTCTGTATTGTGATTCAAGACGTCGGGCTGGGCATCCAGAACAATTCGCAACGCCTCGTCACTACCCTGGAAATCAGGGATCAGAACCTCGATACGGCATTCGGGAGACAACTCCCGTATCTGACCAATCGTCTGTGCGAAAAGTCGAGCTCCGCCCAGATTGTCGTCATCCCGGTTGACGCTGGTCACAACCGCGAGTTTCAAGCCAAGCGTCGCCACTGCCTCAGCCACGCGCCGGGGCTCGTCCCAATCGATCGGGCCAGGTTTGCCCTTGGGTACCGCGCAAAAACCGCAGCGCCGGGTGCAGATGTCCCCTAAAAGCATGAACGTAGCCGTGCGGTGATTCCAGCACTCCCCAATGTTGGGGCATTGTGCCGATTCGCACACTGTGTGCAACCCCAAACCGCGGGCTAGTTTCTTGAGGTTATGGAAGTTTTCGCCCACCGGAGCTCTCGCCCTAAGCCACTCCGGCTTGGGCTGCCGGACCTGCGGCGCAAGCTCAATCTGTACGAACTGGGAAGCACCCGCCATCTGTTCATTCAATTCTACATGTCTGATCAGCAATTCGCGAAGCGGCGTGCGATGCCCACGTAGGCCCGGGCGCCCCGTCCGGGCGGGCCAAGCAAAGCTCGGCAGGATTCGCGGCACACGGCTGGGCATCGGGATAACGAGTCAACGGGATTGAGTCAGCGAGATAAGACCAGCCTTTCGCGCGGTCCATTCCACGCCGACTAACCTTCCAGATAAGCGTCAATCCACTCTTTGATTCTGAACCGGCGTTCGTCCTGATTGTCGAAGCGGATGCCGAAGGTTTTGCCAATCCCATTACGCCAGCTCACCGCGCAGCGGACCCATATCCGTGGCAGGGTTAGCAACGCGAAGGACATTTCTCCCGATTGCCCAACCATAATATCCTCGGCGCTGCGCAGGGACATGCCCCCCGAGCTGACTTCAATGCTGGTGGCCGTAACCTTGCGGCCATCGCTCATCACAAAGGAGATTTCCGTAATCACAGGAATGCGCACATAACGTCGCAACTCGTGCAAGACGAGCATTTGCGTAGCCCGCACTAATTTCAGCACCGATGGGCGCTCGAGCGGTTCCTGAAAGATCGCATTAATCCCATACTTCGAATAGCTCATTGCCTCCTGGGCACTGCCTCCAACGGCATACAATACAATCCGGCTATTTGAGGGCGAGCTGCGCGCCGACTCCATCACGGCCTCCGATCCGGGAGCCAGCTTGACCACGCAGGCCTCGAATTTCTCTTTCTTGAGGCGTTCGGCGGCTTCTCCATTCAATAGCACACTCTCGATCCCAAACTGCCGGAAGCACTCCGAAAGAGTGTTGCTGGCCGGTTCCTTCATGCCGATTAAAGCCACCCGAGCCGAAGCCTTCTTGCTGCTGAGCGTGGGCATCACGACCGTTCCAAAGGCTTTGTCCATAGAAGGGCGTTCTTCCCCTAGAACTCTATTCTGTATTGCACTATCGGCATTGGCAAAGGCGAAGAAGGCCAATCCCCCAGTACTAAGGTCGCATTACCAAGGGCGAAGGGCGGAGCCCTGACGTTCCTTGCCGAATCGGTAATGGCAGTGAACACCCGCGACCACAAAACCCTTCAACATATAACCCTCATAGGTTTCACACATTTAGCAGGCTCGTGAAAAAAACCTGGATTCATATCAGGGCATCGTTTCAGCGACGCTGGCAACTGCTGCAAAATCAGTAGCGCCTTTATAGGCTCCTGAAAAACTCCTCCAAAAGTGTCAAATTCGGGAGGGCACGAGTTTACTCGGGCCGCAAAGTGCTGAAAAAACTCGGGCTTCAGCCCCCGAGGGCGCGGATGTAGGGTCAAATGATTTGTTCAGCAGGCTGTGGAAGCTGCACCCTTTCAGAACCTGAACGCTGATTTATCACTTTTCCACCAGCCTGTTAGCTAAGAGGGCGCCAGCAGGATGCTGGGCGTTTCAAACCCTCGACGGTTCCTTGGACGCCTGAAAAAGGCCTTCGATCGTCGCGAAAAGTTCGTTGACGGAAAGAGGTTTTGAAATATACGCATCCATCCCGCCCTGCAGACAGCGTTGCTTGTCACCCACCATCGCGTGGGCAGTCATGGCAACGATCGGGATGTGCCTCCCAGTGGTCTTTTCCTGTTCGCGAATCCTCGCCGTGGCTTGCAACCCGTCCAACTCCGGCATCTGAACGTCCATGAGAATCAGGTCGAAGGACTCATTCCGCAAAGCCTCCAGAACTGCCTTGCCGGTTTCCACCACGATGACCGTGTGTCCTCTTTTCTCCAACAGCCGAACCGCTAATATCTGATTCACTCGGTTGTCTTCGGCCAACAGAACCTTGAAGCGTCCTCGACCCTCGCGCAAGGAATGAGTCGTAACCAGCGCCGGTGCCTGTTCGGTTCTAGCGGGAGAGCTCAGCACAGTTTGAATGGCTTGCAGAAGATCGGAATGTTTGATTGGTTTTGGCAAATACCCCTGAATACCCAACCCTCGACAACGCGCCGCGTCGCCGCGAAAACCCGCCGAAGTGAGCATGATTAAACTGGAACTTGCCATTTGTGGGTCCTGCTTTATTTGCTCTGCCACTTGGAAACCGTCTACGTCCGGCATCTGGGCATCAAGCAGCACCAAGGAAAAAGCACTTCCCTGCGCAGCCGCTCGTTTTAACTTAGTTACCGCGGAACTGCCGCTATCGGCCTCGATGGTTCTCATCCGCCAACCAACCAGCATTTCTTTCAGAACGCGACGGTTGGTCGCGTTGTCGTCCACAATCAACACGGACACGTCACGAAGCTTCTCTAAACCGATGGCCGCCTGTCTGCTCGCGAAAGCGCTCTGCAATTGAAAACGTGCGCTGAAGTGAAATGTGCTGCCCCGGCCAGGTTCGCTTTCCAGCCACATGCGGCCACCCATCATTTCGACCAGCCGTAAGGAAATCGAGAGGCCCAGGCCGGTTCCACCATATTTCCGGGTCGTGGAATTGTCCGCTTGGGTGAAGGCCTCGAAAATCGACGCCTGTTTTTCCAACGGGATTCCAAGTCCCGTGTCGCTTACAGCAAAATGGAGGGTCGCCTCATTTCCGGTTTCTTGCTCCGTTTCCACCCGCATCACAATCTCACCCTGGGAGGTGAACTTGATGGCATTGCCAATCAGGTTTATAACGATCTGTCGCAGACGGGTAGGGTCGCCTCGCACCCCCTCCGGAACATCCGGCAGGAAGTGGCAAGCCAGTTCGAGCCCCTTTTCGTGCGCCCGCAAGCTTACGGTCTGCAGGGTGTCGTCCAGGCAATCGCGCAGGTTGAAATCGATGGTTTCCATATCCAACCTGCGGGCTTCAATCTTGGAAAAGTCCAGAATGTCATTGAGCAGCGCGAGCAAAGACTCCGCCGAGCTCTTGACCAGATTCAAATAGCCGCGCTGCTCCGGGGTCAGCTCGGTGTCCAGCGCCAATTCCGTCATGCCGATAACACCGTTCAGGGGCGTGCGGATTTCATGGCTCATGTTGGCCAGGAATTCGCTCTTGGCGCGACTGCCCGCTTCTGCCGTTTCCCGGGCCTCGCGCAAAACCTGCTCGGCTTGTTTCCGCTGCGTAATATTCACGGAAGTCACAACTGTGCCCATCACTTTTCCGGCTCGAAGCATGGGGTCAGACCAATATTCGGCGGGAAAGCTGGTATGGTCGCGACGCCAGAGCACTTCGTCATCGCTGTGGGTGCCAAGTCCCCCGCGAAAGGCTTCATAGATTTTGCACTGCTCCCCCGGGTAAGCTGTTCCGTCCTGCCGTGTATGGTGCATCAGGGCGTGCATGTTCTTACCAAGCAACTCTTGCGCCTCTTCATAGCCTAGTAATCGCAGGCAAGACGGATTGCAGAACGTGCAGCTCCCGTGTATGTCGATACCATAGATACCCTCCGGAATGGAGTCCAACAGCAGTCTTACCAGATCGCTGCTCTCGCGAAGGGCTTCCTCCGCCTGGGCACGCACGCCAACTTCCGCTTCCAAAGCTTGATTTGCTCTCCCGAAGTCCGCGGTGCGTGCGCGGATACGTTCTTCCATCTCCTCTTGCGCGCGCCACAGTTCCTTCTCAATCTGTTCGCGCTGCGCAATCTGCGTCGCTAGCGACTGGTTGGCCTCAAACAAATCCGCCGCGCTTCTCGCCTCTGCTTTGAAGATGGAAAATGTGTTGATGAAAAGGCTCGTTAACACCGCGATGAGTCCCAGAATTTTCAGCCCGTGGCCAGCGAAGTATTGAGCGTCAAATATCCTGCTGTAAAAGGACATGTACGCCATATGGCCCAGCGCAGATAGGATCAGGAAAATTACCAGCCAGTGTTCAAAAGCACCAGTTTTCCACCGTCCCTTCCACAGATATCCGATGGCGGCCAAAGAGAAAAAAAAAGCCGGCACGAAATCCGCCGGGCGATGAATCATACGGTTGGAATCGAAAACAGGAGGCAGCCAAATTAGCGCAAAAAAATAAAGCTGATGATAGTTGAGGTTCCGACCAGCAAGTAAACCAGGCTCTCCCTGACCCCCCCAACCTTAACGTTTCCCTCTTCCATGCCACAACACTCGCGCACATGAGCAGGGATAGGAATACGCGTGACATCAGCCCGCTCCAGGGGGTGAGGTTGGATAGCGCAGCGGGAGTATGCCCGGCGAAGAACGATGACGTGACCATCGCATGGTAGGCGTCGAGGAAAGCCCCGCCTAGAAAGCCGCTGCCCAGAAGCAGGAACATACCGCTTTTCTTTGTGTAATAGCGCACCAAGGCCATGGCGCCCGTGACAAATGCGAACACGGTCGCGATGGTCTCAAAGATGGTGTGCAATTCCGCGTTGCCCTGCCAGGCGGACCGATGGGCGGGAACGCTACCGAGCAGTAGAAACAGCGTGAGAAAAACGTAGATGAGGCTCCATCCTCGGGCACGGTTTGGCCGCAAACCTTCCATTCAAATGCTATCGGCAAAGGGGAAGGTTTTGTTTAGCCGTCGACACGGCTGGCGGTTTCATCCAGTTCAAATGAATGAAGCAGGGCGTTTTTATAAGATCGGAGCTAAGAGTCTGCTATTGCTTAGAGAGAAGCTGGCGGACACTG
>Ga0187817_10001700_pt1 | contig 10963 bp, 12 predicted proteins | sample NC_wetland_sal_i_17_FD_132431 | JGI IMG/M metagenome (GOLD analysis project Ga0187817, IMG submission 132431) | Wetland sediment microbial communities from Neuse River Estuary, North Carolina, USA - SO4_2 | ecosystem: Environmental > Aquatic > Freshwater > Wetlands > Sediment | place: USA... | reverse complement strand
GCCGCCGAAGGTCTCTCCCGCTTCCCGCACCGGCTTTGGATTGAACCGGAAGCCGGGCACGTTCTTCATCTGCTCGTAAATGCGGTCGGCAATCAGAATCTGCGCCGAGGTGACATTGGCCAGCATGTCCTCGGGAAGCGCGGCGTCCGGCCCGGAGGCCTTTTCAGTTTTTGTGTGGTAAATCAGGATGGATGGAACCACCTGCTTCGGTTCCGTTTTCCGCTGGAACGTCAGGAATTGCTGCTGCAATGCTTTCGCCGTCGCCAGCGCGTGCGCCGCATCGTTGAAGTGCGCCGACCAGAGTTCCGGCAGCCGCTCGGCAATTTCTCCCTTGCCGTCAAGGACGATGTCCTGAATCAGCGATGCGATCTCCGGATCCTGCTCCGGAGCCAACCCCGCAGGCGGCTGCGATGGACCGCCATAGCTCCAAAGACGCAGGAATAGCGAAACACTCCCGTCCAGCATTTCTCCGTCGGTAGCGGATTCGCGGGGCTCGACGTTCGATGGCGACTTCGGCAATTCCATGAATACCTTTGGCCGCGGGAGCCCGCAAACGCGTGTAAACACTAATGCTTGCGAGCCTGAGGCGGCAAAGTCCAGAATACCGGGCCCCCCAGTTTTTTCCAGTTACTTTGGTCTTTGCCCAGCGCGCTGAAAATGCCGCAGAGCCGGATTTCCTAGGCCTGGAATTTTGCAAGGGAACGATAGAGCTAAACCCACCACACACTCCAGCCCCGAAGAGGCGGCATGTGATCGCCCAGCGCGTAAGCCCTGGGTAAGCCACTCAAACGACAGGCTCGTGACCGAAGTAAGATCGACAACCGGCCGGCAGGGAACTACCCTATTCGAACAGCGCCCACGCACTTTCTACCCACAGCGGCGCGAAAGGATTTCGCAGTCATGCCCCTTACTCCCAAGCAGGATCCGGAACTCCCCTCTCGTCTAAAAAAGACCAATGACGAGCTAAAACAACTCCAAGACTCCGTCAAAACCGGAATGATCAATGTGAAAGTTCTCATGGATTTCCGCACCGCCTCCGAGCGCGCCCGCCAGGCCAGTGTCGCCGTCCAGCGCTGGCTCGAGAGTCAGGGCAAAGGCAACGATCCCTACCAGCTCATGACCGAAGTCATGCGCCAGCGCGTCGACATGACGACCCAGCTCGTCAAAGACGTCACCCGCGACCTCGAGAGCCTCGACCTGGATTTCGACACTCCCGGCCTCCCCGCCTTAAACGAAGCCGTCCGCACTCTCGCCGAACGCCTGGCCAAGCTCTTTCCTCACTGAGGGTGTAGCCTCTTACCAAGGACACGAAGTAACAGGAAGGAAACGCCAATCAGCGGAAGTCCTTCGTGTCACTTCGTGTCCTTCGTGGTTTGCGGTTTTTTGGCAGGCTCACCCATCGTTCTCAACACAGCGCTCTTGCTCGCCTCACTGGCGTAATATGGCACCCATGCCATCCATCAACCTTTCCCGGCGGTCGTTCCTTGCCATGTCAGCAGCGTTGCCTTGGGCTCTTCGCGGAGTTGCGTTCGGCCTGGCATCCTCACAATCCATCCCGGTCGGACTCGAACTCTACTCCGTCCGCGAATCCCTCAAGAAAGATCCCCAAGGCACCGTCCGCGCCGTCGCGCACATGGGATATCAGGCCGTCGAATTCTACGCGCCCTACTTCGAATGGACCGACGCCCAGGCCAAGAGCATGCGCCAGCTCATGGACGATCTCGGCATCCGGTGCTACTCCACCCACAACAACGAAGACTATTTCAGCGCGGACAAGATCGATCGCGCCCGCGACCTGAACCTGATTCTCGGCACCAAATACATGGTGCAAGCCTGGAGCGATCCCAAACCGAATCTCGACGGTTACAAAACCCTCGCCGCCAACTTGAACGCCGCGGCCGATAAGCTCGCGCCCTCCGGCCTCAAGGTCGGCTACCACAATCACGACGCCGAGTGGAAGACAATCGAGGGCAAGCGCCCCATGGATATTCTCGCCGCCAACACCAAGCCGTCGGTCATGCTGCAACTCGACGTGGGCACCTGCCTCGAAGCCGGCGCCGATCCTGTCGCCTGGATCCAAGCCAACCCGGGGCGCATTCGCTCCATCCATTGTAAAGACTGGTCTCCCGACCCGAACGTCGGTTACAAAACGTTGTTCGGGGAAGGGAAGGCCGACTGGAAAGGAATTTTCCACGCTGCCGAGAACGGCGGCGGAGTGGAGTTCTATCTGGTCGAACAAGAGGGCAGCCGCTATTCTGAACTCGAAACCGCCCGCCGCTGCCTCGAAGGTTTCCGCGCGGCCTATGGGAGACGATAAAATAAACCTATGCGTAGTTTGTTCCTGGTAGTGCTGCTCGCATGCGCCCTAAGCCTGTGCGCCCAGAACTCGGCCCCGTCTTCATCGAATTCCTCGAACTCACAAGCGCCAGACTCGGCGTCATCGTCATCCCAGCCGTCCCAGCCGCCGATGCCAGGCCCAAACCTCGCGCCTCCACGTTCCGATCGCGTCGATGCCGCGTCCCTCGATGCTTCGGGCGAAAGCTCCAGCAAGGATACGCAGATCGATCTTAGCCCGCCGCAAGGCGACGACAAAGCCCATCCGCACAGCGCCGACGCTCTCATGGACGCCGAGACCGAGTCCGGTAACGGAGGCATCAGCGAGTTCCATCCCTGGGATCCGCACAAAGCTGCGAAAGATATCGAGGTGGGTGATTATTACTTCAAGCGCAAGAACTACATCGGCGCCGAAAGCCGCTACCGCGAAGCCTTGCTCTACAAAAACAACGACGCGGAAGCCACGTTCAAGCTGGCTGTATGCCTGGAAAAAATGGCGCGTCCCGACGAGGCCCGCGCGGAGTACGAAAACTATCTGAAGATTCTCCCCTACGGCCCGCAAACCCCCGAAGCCAAGAAAGCCCTTGAGAGGTTGAAAGCCGCGGCCGCCCGCACCAGCGCGGCGAAGTGACAAGCGCCCGCCTTCTTCACCCAGGCAGCGTAACTCCGCAGGAAAGTAGCGCCGGCATCCCTCCGACTACGCTCAGGGCAGGCTCTGCCGGCTGGCGCGAGGGCGTCTCGCCCTCGCTGCCGCCCGCCGCGGCCCGTTTCATCTCCCTGACTTTCGGCTTCGAGAGTTCGCCTTCTCGCCGTTTCCCACCCGGCTTTTCGGCCCCTCGCCCAGAATCAAATTCGACGGCCACTTCGGCTCCGAATACACCTGTCCCTTCGAGTGCTCTGCCCCACGTAGCAGATTTTCCACCGCATCCATGCAGGAGTGAATGGCCTGTGTGCGCAGCGCTCCTTCGAATTGGCCGCGGATAATCAGCATCGCCGTTCCGTGCATCAACGACCAGATCGCCAGCATCAACCGGTTGTGCTCGCGCTCGGAGCCGCCCAGCCGCTCTCGCACCCGTTCGCGCATCAGGTTGAACGACGGCCAGCGCTCCTGCAGCGATGGAGGCCGTCCCACTCCATCAAACAAAACTTCGTACGAGTGTGTGTTCTCCAGCGCGAATTTCAAATAGCTCTCAACGTTCTCGCCAAGGCTTCGAGTGCGGCTGAGCGCCGCAAACATTTCGCGCCGCGTCTTGATCCGCAGCGCTTTCAGGATGTCGTCGCGGTCGCGGTATCGCTCATACACTGTGGGCGTTGTGGTGTTCGCAGCCTTGGCCACCGCGCGCATAGTGAGCGCCTTTTCGCCGCCACGGGCCCACAGCCGCGACGCCGCCGCGAGTATGCGCTGTTCCAGTTCGGGGTCGGGATGCCGTGGCACTCTGCCTCCATGACGTTACCAAAGATAGATTTATTTCTTGAACTGCGTATTGTTAACGTTGTATACTTTATCTACGAGCAAGAACGGAAGACCTCGCAGGGTGGGTCCCACCGGGTTCGTGTACGTGGCAGTCCTCCCAATACGGGCCCCCGGGATCCACCTGCGTTCCCTCCCAGAATTAAACCAAAGGAGTCGTAAATGCAGTCTGGAAGTAAAAAGCAGCTTGATGTCACACGCCTGAGGGCTGATTTAGCCGCCGCTGGCGTGGAGGTTTTAAGTGCACACTGTGCCGCAGACCGGGTTCGCCTCCAGTATTCGCCGCAAGATATCGTCATGTTTGGCGAACGCAGCACGCTGAAGAAAGCCATCGCTTCCTCCGAGGCTTTGTATCGCTTTTTTGCACAGATCGAGGCCCAATTGAAGCACAAAGACAAGTCCAGCCAATAGCGCAGTCTTCCGGTTTGAGTCTTCCTGCGAAGTGGAGAACTGCAGATTACTTTTCCACGCGGATGAACTCGCCTGTCGAGGCGTTGACCAGCACCACCAGCTTGGCCCCTTCGCGTGCAGCCCCAAAGATCACGTGCCAGACCAGCTGGTTCGTGTTGCGGTTCCAGTCGCAGACATACATCACCGGCGTGTCGGGAGCGTCCTGCAGGATTTTGTCGCCGCCGTGCTTCTTGGCCGTATCGAGCGCCTGGTCTGAATCGACCTTGAGGAACGCCACGTCGAAGACCTGCGTCGACGCGTTCGAAGGACTGTAGCTGTCTTCGATGCCCGGATTCACGCCGCGCGCCGGTGCCCCGTCGGCGTTGCTGCCCGACCACGTGTAAGTCTTCTCCGACCGCGCCGTGGCCGAAGCGAAGCTGCTGCGCCATATCGTCCACTTGCCGTCACGCCCGTTGGCATCGGTGGTGGAGATCGATTCGACGCGATACGGCTGCGCATCCTGGTTCCACCCGCGCGCCGCGACATAACTTCGCTGAAACGCCGAACGCGCCCCCACCGCATCCGTCGGCTTCACTGCAGGTTTCTCCGGCTCCGCCGGCTTCGACTCCGATGAGCATCCGCCGAGCATCGCCAGCATGATCCCCACCGCAACCAGCGAAAACCTGGGCTTCATCGTGCCTCGATCTTTGCGCAAATTCCTCTCCTGGTTCGGTCGACTGCTGCTGGAGAAAGATAAAGCCGTGCCCGACATCTCCGCTGGCGCGGTGGGCTCCGTGTGGGCGAGGCTAGCCGTCTTCATGGCATCCTTCCTGAAATAACCTGAATATATTTTATTGGCGCGGCATCATTCTAACCGAAAGACGAAAACGAGGTCAGTGACACTCATGGACCCTCATTTCCAAACGCTGCAGCAGGAGATTTCTTCCGCTATCGCTGGCCTTTCGCCCGGACAGTTGAGTTGGCATCCGCCGGGCAAGTGGTGCGTCGCCGAAATCCTCGAGCACCTCTATCTCACCTACACCGGAACCACCAAGGGCTTCCAGCGCGTGCTCCAAGCCGGCCAGCCGAAAGTCACTCCGCCCACCTGGAAGCAGCGCGCAGGAGCGGTGCTCGTCCTCGGATTCAGCTATCTGCCATCGGGCAGGGAAGCTCCGCCCATGGCCCGCCCCCGCGGCCTTCCTCCCGAAAAAGTGCGCGCAGAAATTGAAAGCAAGATCGCCGAAATGGATGCCATCCTCGCCACCTGCGAAAGCCAATTCGGCGCGCGCACCAAAGCCCTCGACCACCCCATCCTCGGCCCTCTGACCATCGCCCAATGGCGCAAGTTCCACCTGATCCACGGCCGCCACCACATGAGGCAGATTCGCCGCCTCCGCAGCGTAGAGAAAGGAGCCTGAAGCATCGTGGAAGTGTAAACATGCCGTTTTGAGAAGAGGTTCGCATCAGGGCTCGCCTCAAGGCGCACCGTAAATTGATCCCCTCTAAAACCCAACCATAGCCGCTGCGTTTTACGCGCCTCTGCGATGAAAGCCGCGCTGAAACACGAGCCTAGCCGTACCGTGGAAGAGCGGCCCTTCCAGGGCCGCGTGAAAGTCGCAATTTGAATCAACCGGGCTTCAGCCCCCGTGGTCGTTCTACCCGCGCAAAATAAAAGGCGCCGGAGCCAAACTCCGGCGCCCTAAATCTGGACCGAACCGTCCCTACGGCTCCCGTACCGAGCTCGGCACGCCCGCCTTCCGCGCTTCTTCCTGCATGTCCTCAAGCTTTTGCTTGGCATCGTCCAAAGCTTTCTGCTTGTCGGCGATCTGTTGCTTGTACTGCGCGTCTTGTTTGTCCCAGTCGCCCGAGTTGCGCAGGCGGTTGCCGGCGTCCGCGTACATCGCCGCGGCCCGCAACTGATATTCCTTCTGCGCTACGTCGAGCTCGCGCTGCAGCAGGTCGATCTGTGACTGCTGCGCCGCCAGCTTGTCCGCCCACTGCTTCCAGGCAGCTTGTTTCGACGCCTCGTCGGTCGGAGTCTTGCCCGCGCTCGCGCTCTGATCTCCCGTGGCCGGCGTTGACCCGGTCCCGGCCGCAGCCGCGCTGGCTGCCTCCTCCTGCTTCGGTTCGGGGGCGGGCGCTTCTTCCGACACCTTGCCTACAACCGAGAGCTTGTCCTCTCTGGGCAGATTGTCGTTGTCAAAAACCTTGGCTTTGGTCGGTGCGCCCGGATCCTTGCGGACCTGCCGCGCATAGTCGCCCAGCGATTGTCCCGACGAGGATTGTCCGGACGAGCCTTGCGAGTTCGATGCCGTCGGTTGCTGTGCGCCAGCCGGAATCCCGGCAAGCCCGAGGAACAGCACCAGTCCCATCCCACCGATTGCGATTCGTTTCATAGCCACCCCTTTTCAAACTGAAATCTCGCAGGCATCGTCGCCCGCCAATCTCTTCCCGATCACTTCGTCTTGCAGCCAGCTGCAGTGGCCGCGCGCTTGGCCGTCAGGAATCCGCCAATGCTGCGGTCCAGTTGCGCCGCCTCCTGCGCAATGTCACTCGCAAGTTCTTTGGCCAGCTCCGGATCGCGGCTATTGGCCAGCTGCTGCGCAAACCCGGCAATCGTCGTCAACGATGTGCGCAGCTCCAGCGCCATCTCCGCCGAAATCTCACCCTGCAATTCTTGAGCCCGCCGGATGCTCCACAGTTCACTGAGATCGTTAATCAGACACGTAACGCCCAGCAGGCTGCCATCGACCGCAGGCACTTGCGAAATTGTCATCGAGAGAAACCGTTTCTCGCCCGCGGGAGTCTCATAGTCGCTCTCCACCTGCCGCCGCTTGCTGCCTTCGTGCAACACCGAATGCACCTCATCCGCCACGCGCACCGGCTCTTCGGCAGTCTCATCAGGGAAAACGCCCGCTGCCACCATCTTCGCCGCTTGCACTCCTGCGCTGCGAAAGATATCTTCCGCGCTCATTCCCGTCGTCGACGCAAATCCCAGAATCGCCTTCGCCGCCGGATTCGCCGTCTTCACCAATCCATTCGCCCCAAACACCAGCACGCCGCACGACAGATTCGAAAGCACCGTCTGGCTGAAGTTCTCGCTCGTCCGCGCCCGATGCTGCTCCGCCTGCGACTGCACCAGCAACTCATGCTTCTGCTGCTTCAGCTGTTGAATCACCGTGTTGTACAAATGCAGCGGCAACGCCTCGAGCGACGGTGCCGGGCCCCCCGACAAATCGCCCTCCTCGGCGATGTTCTTGCGCAGCTTGCGCACCACGAACAGCCCCAGCAGAAACGCAAAGGTCGCGCAGAACAGCACGATCGCCGCTCGCACAAACACGGGATTGGCTATCAGTCTCACCAGAACCTCCCGTACCAGCGCAGGAATCGCTCGCCAAAGAACTGCGCCACCAGCGCCATGCTGCCCAGAAACACGCCAAACGGCATCTGATAATTCCGATACACCACCTGCGCCGATTGCCACGCCCGCCGCCGCGCTGCCGCCCCATCCGCCAGCCGCTTTGCGAACCGGTGCGTGCGCTTCACCCACACCACCAGCACGGTCGTCACCCCAAACACCGATCCCGCGATCGACCCCGTAAAAATCGTCAACACCGTCAGCTTGATGCCGAGAAATGCGCCCACCATCGCCATCAGCTTTACGTCGCCAAATCCCATGCCTTCCGTCCCGCGCCAGCGCAGATAAATCGCTCCCGCCCCGTAGATGAACGCCGCTCCCACCGCAGCTCCCAGCAGGGAATCAAGCAGCGAAGCCAGCCTGGCCGAAATGTCCGCGCTAAACGGCAGGTTCACCATCCCCGGCAAAAATTGCGAAACCAAGTCGTTCACCGGCACAACCAGGCTGAACACCAGACCCAGCGCCAACCCCGGCAGCGTCATCTTGTCGGGAAGCAGCTTCGTTTCCGCGTCGGTGAAGATCAAACCCAGCAGCAGAAATCCAAACGCGCAATACTTCAGCGTCGAGAGCGTCAGCCCGAAATACCAGTAGCACGCCAAAAACAGCGCGCCCGTCAGCAACTCAATCATCCAGTAGCGCGGCGAAATCGGAGCCTTGCAGTGCCGGCATCGCCCGCGCAAAATCATCCAGCTCAGCACCGGAATATTGTCGTAAAGCGCGATCCCTTCTTTGCATTTCGGGCACGCCGAACGCGGCGTCACCACCGAAACCCCGCGTGGCAGCCGGTAAATACACACATTCAGAAAGCTGCCAAACGCCAGCCCCAGGACAAAAATCGCCGCTGCCAAGACAGGATCCACGGAGTCTCACACCGTTCTGCAGTTAAAGCGCGCGCACCAGCGCAAGCCTCTCCTGTAGAACGCAGAATTCTTAAGTTCTTGGTTGGATTATAAGTCGCTGTTTGTGCGAGGACTAAGGTACTGAAGTCACTGGCCAACAGGCCAAGGGACGTTAAGACATTGACCAATGGCAGCTTACGGCCAGAAGCCAAAGGGCAGCCGAGGGATGACTGATGGGGTTCGTTCGCAAGACTCGTGCGCGAATACTTCGCCCCGAACTCCTACGCTCACCATGGAGGCACAGAGAGAAATCGTTGCTCCTCTGTGTGCCTCTGTGCCCTCTGTGGTGAAGAACGGAATCGGCCGAGAGCCGGAAGCCCGATCCTACTTCGCTTGCAGACTCTCGATGTACGAGACCAGGTTCGTAATTCTCTGCTGCACCTGCGCCTCATGCCCCTGGCTGATGCTCGAGAAAAGCGGTCCCCATACCGGCATATCCTGGCTGCCATGCGACGGAGTCGTGGCCTGTCCACGGATCACCGCGGCCACGTGCGACGCCGGATACTTCCCGCCACTCTTCTGCGCCAGCGTCGTCAAATCTGTCGGCGGAGTCTTCATCGCCGACGCTGCCGGCCCGTTGCCCTTGCCATCCGTTCCGTGACAAACCGCGCAATAACTGTGGAACATTTCTTTGCCCGAATTCGACGGGGTATTCGTAATCGGAACGTGCTTCACCTCAGGAGCCTGAGCCGGGGCTGCCTGCCCCACGGCAAACGCCGAAATCATGACCGGTATAGCCACCACACTGATGAATTTCATTACACGCATAGCTTTTCCTCCAGGGCTTCTAGGCCCAACCGCCACAACATAAAAGTCTAGGCCGCCCAATATTAGAGGAATGTGATGAGCATCACAACCGCCTGTGACGTTTGGACATAGAAGATCCCACGAAGTTACCGCCTCTGGACTGCACCTTCGCGGCAGGGATCGGACGAAGAGATCACTGCGAGGACGCCTTGGATTTCTGGGACCGATCGCTCTGACAAAGCCGGTACGAGTGACGAGCCAGCCGCAAAGCGCCGAAAGAACGCAGCCAATGGCGCAAGCCGTGGGTGGACAAATGGGAAAGGAACATGCCCCGCAGGGCGAAAGACAATTCCACCGCGTCACGGCAACGCAAACCGCAACAACTCCCCCTCCAGCGCCACCGCCGCCGCATCATGACTCGGAAACAATTTCTCCCACCGGCTCCAACCGGCGGGAACCAGTCGCGTCTGCGCCACCGGATTCTCAATCCATCCCTCGGCCGTTTCCTCGCGCAAGAAAACAGAAAAGGCAGAACCGGCCGCCGTCTCCGTCTTCCACTCAAACAAACTCGCGGCCAACCCCTCGGTCAACGATTCCCGCGGATCAAGACACAAAATCCATCCTGCATGATCGTGTGAAAAAAGATCACGTGAAAAATAGTGCGCAGGTGAGACCCCAGCCTTCACCGCGATGACTCGCGCGCCATATTCCCGAGCTACACGCGCCGTCCCATCGTGCGATTCATGATCCACCACCACAATCTCATCACAGGGATAAAGCGTCTCCAGCACCCGCCCCAGCCGTAGCCCATCATTGTGGGTGTGAATCAGCGCCGTAATCGCAGGCATAAAAAACCCTGCGAGAAGTGTAAGCCGGGCGAGGATTTTCCGCATGGGGATGTTCTTCAGAGTGCCCCATTTCCCGCGCGCTTTCTGCGCGAGAAGTGGGGATTTGCGGTCTCGTGCCGGGTGCCCCATCGTTCTTTCGCTTTTCTTTCTGCCAAAGAGGGTGGGGATTTTCCTGCCAATCTCAGGAGCTACTGCGAATCCAACTTCGGCCGGTTCGCATCCGCCGCCGGAGCCTTCATCACCGTAATCGGATCCTGCAGCGTGAAGTTCAACACCGTCTCCGACGGCAATTTAATCGCCTGGCTCTTCGACGCCGCCTGCGCCGCGCCGCCCGCACCCGCGCCCGCCGCCGCTCCAATCGCCGCTCCCTTGCCGCCGCCCGCCAGCGCTCCAATGATGGCGCCCAGCGCCGCGCCGCCGCCCACTTTTTCCGCCGTGCTCTTTCCCCGCTCTTTGCCTTCTTTCCGGTACTGATCCGTCTGCAAGTTGTACTTCTTGCCGTCACAGGAAAGCACGTCGAGCTGCAGCACCAGCAGCGATTTCCCCGCAAACTTGCTCGCACTCTTCACGTCCACGATATGTCCCGTCACCTCCACTCCCGCCGGCACCGCCTCTTCTCCATCCGACGACAGCGGCGCGTTCAGCGTGGCGTGAAACGTGTCCCCAACCTGACTTTTCTCGCTGTCAATCGGATCAATCAGCCGCACCGCCAACGTCGTTCCCTGATCGATAATCAACTGCTTCGGCCCCGGCGGAGGGGGCGGAGGTGGTGGCGTATCCGCCGGCGTTGCCGCCGGCTGCTCCGCCGCAGGCTGATGGTTGTTCGCCACCTGCTCGTCGTTTGCCTGATTCGCGG
>Ga0187817_10001699_pt1 | contig 10964 bp, 11 predicted proteins | sample NC_wetland_sal_i_17_FD_132431 | JGI IMG/M metagenome (GOLD analysis project Ga0187817, IMG submission 132431) | Wetland sediment microbial communities from Neuse River Estuary, North Carolina, USA - SO4_2 | ecosystem: Environmental > Aquatic > Freshwater > Wetlands > Sediment | place: USA... | reverse complement strand
GTTCGGTCGCTGGGCTCTTGGTGACAACGGAAGCGATGGTCGCCGAAAGGCCGAAGAAGGATTCTGGCTCTCCGGCCATGCCGGGCGGCGGTATGGGTGGGATGGATTACTGAGTTCTGGCAACAGAAAACATCTCTGATAGGCCGCATAATTGCATTAGTGTCCATCCCCCCGGTGTGGGTGTTCCAAACCGGGGAGAGCTACAGACGAAATGTGCGTGTGACTGCGTGTGGTCGGAGGGTTTTTGCCCGCACAAGGTTACGCTCGCTTAGCGGACGTGGCAGCGCGAGTTCCGCGGCCTGGTCAAGCTCTGTTTCATGCCGATGCACGACGACGAGCAACTCCCCGATGGCGATGGCCGCAACGACAGCAAGCCCAAAGGCTGCTGGCTTCGTTATCTGCCCTATTGCCTGACCGATATTAGGCAGCCACGCCATACAGCGCAGCGCATACAATCCCCCCGGCGGCATTGAAGAGTAGAAACCGCCGCCAGCTAATGTGATTGGCGCCGGCAAACAGACGCCTGGAAGGTGGTTCACTCGCGCGAAGTCGCATACGCCACACCTAGAACGCATTATCTCATGTTTGAGCAGATTGCCGCCCCACTCTATATGGCCTCGACGTGGGTCATCCCCTTGGTTATTGCGATTACATTCCATGAAGCGTCGCACGGATATGTCGCGCGGCTGTGTGGCGACGATACGGCGTGGCGCCTCGGCCGCGTCAGCTTTAATCCGTTCAAGCACATCGATCCTTTTGGAACCGTTCTGCTGCCGGCGCTGCTGCTCGTGATGCGTGCGCCGATCCTGTTTGGCTACGCCAAGCCAGTGCCCGTTGACTTTCAAGCGCTGCGCAATCCGCGCCGCGACTCGATTTTGGTCGCCGCAGCCGGTCCAGCAATGAATTTCGCGTTGGCAACGCTGGCCGCGCTCGCCTTACATTTCCTCATTTTTCTACCGGAAACGGCCAAGCCATGGGTCACTGAGAATCTTAAGAATGCGCTGATCATCAATGTGCTGCTCGCCATCTTCAACCTGCTGCCTCTGCCGCCACTCGATGGTGGACGCATCGCGGTCGGTGTGCTCCCGGACGCGCTGGCGAAGCAATTGGCGAGGCTGGAACCTTACGGCATGATAATTCTGATCGTGGTGTTATTCGTCTTACCGCTGCTGAGTGCGCAACTGGGGATCGACCTCAATGTCGTCTGGCAGCTCCTCCAGCGTTCGACCAACGTCATTATCGATGGGATTCTTTGGTTGACCGGGAACACGTAGTCATCGCCTCGGAACGATTCCGGTCAGTACGCAGCGGATCTCGCTCTCGAACTCGATGTCGAGAACCGCTGCGAAGGTGATGTCGGGATGCTTGTGGCATCGATGCGGCCCCCGGGGCAGGGTACTAAAACTTGTCCTCACCTGAGAACGACCGGATTTCCGCTTTGGGTCAGTAGCTGATCACTGCGGCCCGTCGAGTTAGTCCGTTGAGTGCCAACAGCGGACTTCATGCGACCCGTGCCGACCTCCCAAGGGAATTTTCTAAACGCCCCTCGACCTCGGCCGCTCTTCACGAAAGAATCGCAGCATCTCGCGGGACGCGTCCGGGCCGTGTGGATCCGTGAAGGTGCCATCAGGACTGCCGCCGGACCAGGCATGGCCACTCCCATGGATCAGCCATTGCTCCACCACAGCCGCTCCGGTCTTGTCTCGAGTTACCGTGCAGCTATAGGCGCGGCGAGCGAAGGATATGGCCTTCACGCGCTCCACACAGTCACCTAACCGAGCCTGCGCCTCGACTATCCTTGCGGCGTTCGACGGATGGACAATTCTATCCGCATCGCCATGGAACACGATGGTCCGAATGCGAGGGCCGTTATCAACTGTTCGACGAGACTTCCGTAGGCTACGGCCTGGCATGCCGGGATCGCCGCGCATGGCGCCAAATGCGGCAGCCACGTTGGTGGCGGACTGGTAAGGCAGGCCGGAATGGACTCCAACAGCGGCGTAAAGCTCAGGATAGGTTGCCCCCATCACCGCCGCCATGGCGCCTCCTGCGGACAGGCCGGCCACGTATACGCGCTCCGGATCAATATCGTATTCGGCGGCAATTTCGCTGGTGATCCCGGCGATGATGGATGGTTCGCCTGAGCCGCGCATTTGATCCTCGGGCTTGAACCAGTTCCAGCACAAGGATGGATTTGCGCTCTTGCACTGGCTTGGATAGGCGACGATCAATCCATGCTCTTCGGCGAGAGCATTCATGCGGGTCCCCGTCGCGAAGTCATCGGGGTCCTGCGTGCCGCCATGCAGCATGACCAGCAGTCCGGACCTGCCGGCGTGACGATGGCGCGGGACATAGAGCTTGTAGCTTCGGCTTCCGGCGGCGCAGGCATAGGACCGACTCGAGAACTGAGCACCCTCCGGGATCTTGAGGGCCTTGCGCGGCTTGACGCCCGCCAATCCATCAAGACCGAAGCTTGGAAGCTTGGCGTGACGGAGCGTCGCGGCGACGTCGCCCATCGGGCACGTCGCAGCCTTGACTTCGAGTCGTGTGATTTCGGGAGTGAGATCGAGTAGATGTTGTTCGATGGTTCGGCCCTCAACGACCTGCTCGTCCAGAACCTCCAACGGGACCTGTCCTCGGCCCAACAACAGAGCGCTTTGAATGATGCGCGTGGCTTCCATCAACTTCTGAGCGCGTGTCAATTGCGTTGCCGCACGCATGGCGGCTGCAAAATCCATTTTCATGTCATGGTTCCTTGGGAGGGGCTGAAGACTGCGCGAGGTCAGCGAATGCGATCGGCCAGCGCGCTCTTGATTTCCTTGGTCGCGTGAAGGGCGCCCATCACGGTGATCGATTCGATGGTTGCCAAGGCCAGTGCTGGCGACACATCCGGGGCAATGCTCGCGAGCCCGAGCACCTTGATGTGAAGCGTTTCACCCGCCGCTCTGACCGCCTCCAAATCCGCGCGCGTATAGTGGCGGAGACCAAGCTCCAGCGTATGCCGCACGATCGATTTCTTGACCTCCTCGCCGTGGCGCGAAAGCTGGTTGCGGATTGCCGTCCGAATGAAGTCGGTACGGTTGGAATAAAAGCCTTCCTGCACCAGCAAATCGATGTGGCCGAGGTCGACGTAACCCAAGTTGATCGTGATCTTTTCCGTTTCACCCGCTTTATCGCGGAGGCGATGAATCTCGGCGGCCATGAATCCCTCCACCATCTGTTTGGATGGTATATGGATGGCAGACTACAATTTTCAAGATGCAACATGCATTGGGGACCGGAAATTCGACCCAGCACAGGGCCCACTCATTTCGCCGACCCAAGAGCGATGGCGAACCCTGGTCGCCTCGGTCAACAATCACCCGCTTGGAGCCAGAAGCCGACGCTAATAGCGCCAAAGGCGCGTCCGTTTGGTGCCAGAAAAGGGCATCCAAAGCTTCTGGGCATTGGGCGCGCGATGTTCGCCACTGTGCTGAGTGCAAATGACTCCCGCTGAACAATTCTGGTCCCAACAAAGGCAAACTCGACCTAAGACCGGCGCCATCAGGCCGCCGATGGCCCCGGCTGGATTGACCTGGGTCAACGCCGCCGCGTAGGCTTTCCACGTAAAGACCCTTGCACGGGGAGGCCGTCAACCGAGGTGCACGCTAAGCAAGGAGAGAGCACATGAGCATGCTGAAAGTGATCGAGGTACTGGCGGAATCCGATAAGAGCTGGGAGGATGCCGCGCAGGTCGCGGTCGCCAACGCCAGCAAAACGCTCCGCAACATCCGTTCGATCTATATCAAGAATGCCGAATTCCACCTTTCGCCAACTGGCGACTAAGCTTTGTCCACGCTACGGGCTCGCGATTTGGTCGGAGGATGGTGCGGAAACGTCCGCGAAAAAAAGGCCGAGATTTGTTTTCTCGCCAAGGCCGCTGCGCCGCCGCGAAATTTTTTGTTTGCATCACTGGACCTGTCGACAGGTGCAGTCGGCGCCGTGGCTCTCTGGAGTTCGTCTGCTTCGTGCCAATAGCGGAAATGGAGCTGGCGTCCGTCTCAGATGCTCAGGGCACGGCTCGTTGCGATACCATTGGGCAATCCAAGGTCTTCTGAAGCGCGGCCGCCAGGTCTTGCTCGGTGTCGACTGTGATAAAGAGGCCACCGGTCTGCCCGGCGAGGCACTTTGTCTCTTCGACGCTCTGCTCGCCCGTCCAAGAGTAACTCTCGTAGCGGAAACTGATGACATGAATGATGAGCTGGTCAGCGGCCGCGTGAAGCTGCTTTGCGAGGTCACATGGTGAGCGTCCGCAGGTTTCTTCGCCGTCGGTCACGGCCACGACAACACCAGGCTTGTTACGATAATCAAGCACCTCGGCCGCCTGTTCTACGGCCGACGTCAGCGGGGTCTTGCCCGCTGGTACCAACGCATTTACCTCGCTCATGATGGTGAATGCCGCATTGGCCATCGGCTTGAGATTGAGGTGGACATTACACTGGTTCCAGGGGCCTGGACCAAAAGTGATGAGGCCCACCTTACGAAGTCGAGTTGCGCTAGGCAGCACCTCAGCGAGAGCAGATCTCACTACGTCGATACGGGCTTGGGAGTTTGGAATGCCCAAGGTTTGGTTTCCCGACATGGAGCCAGAAGCATCAAATACGATCATGGCATCTTGCCTGCAGGGTGCAGTCTTGCCTTCCTCCCCGCGTGCAAGGAGGCTGCATGCTAAAGAAAGTAAAACGAGTGCAATGACAGTCCGACAAATCTTGAGGAGGATCGAGGGCATGATTGACTCCGCGGGGACCATGACCCTCTTGTTTATTCAATTCGACGCTTTCGTCAGCCGGTCGGCGCGCTGCGACGTCATCGGACAGTCAAGGGTCTTCTCGAAGGCAGCGACGAGATCCTCCTCACTCTCGGCGGTGATGTAGAGTCCGTTATTCCGCTCGGCGAGGCACTTCGCCTCCACGATGCTTTGCTCTCCTGTCCAGGAGTAATTCTCCACCCGATAGCCGATGACATGCACGGTCAGATGAAGCGCAGCCGCATGAAGTTGTTCTCCAAGCTCGCAGGGTGATCTTCCGCAGGTCTCTTCGCCGTCGGTCACGACCACGACAACACCAGGCTTGTTACGATAATCGAGCACGTCGGCAGCTTGCTGCACGGCAGAAGTGAGTGGTGTTTTACCAGCCGGCGTCAAAGCATTCACGGCGTTCATAATGGGGACAGCAGCGTGCGGCACCGGCGCGAAGTTTAGTTGAACATTGCACTGGTTGTATGGACCCGGACCGAAAGTGATGAGCCCCACCCGACGAAACCGGGTCGCGCTGGGTAAGACTTGCGAAAGCGCGGTCTTCACCTCATCGATGCGGGGCTTAATGGTTGCGATCCCTTGGTCAACGTTACCAGCCATGGAACCGGAGGCATCGAACACGATCATGGCGTCGTCTTTGCAAGGGGTGGGTTTTGCCTCCTCCGCACGGAGAGCCGAAGCTGCGCAAACTACCAGCATAGCCAGGCACACTGCAGCGGGTTGCGAGACCATATGGCGCTCCTCGGAATGCCAATCTAGCAAACATAGTTTTTGGGCCAACCTTCCACTTCGTCGCAGTCCGCCAGGTATCGCCTATGCAGACCTGCGTCGTGACGCTTGCTGCGCATATAGGGCACCGCACCCGGCATAGAGCGAGTTGTTAAGCTGGGTTCTCCAGATTGAACGTCGCCATCTCGTCGTCATAGGCGAAGGCTTCAGCGTACCGGCCCCATTCGATCACGGCTCGAAGTGTTTGTTCAGCTGCTTCGGGCGTCATGTAATCCTCGAGCTCGTCAAGAAAGCGACTCTTCGGCGCGGTGTGGCTGGCGCGTTCGTCGAGAACCCGGCGGATGTGCTGGGCCAGTGGCACATAGCCAAGCAAATGGCGCCGGAATAGACGTTTGCGTTCGTCCATTTCGGCGTCAGCGAAGGCCGTGCCTGCCTCGGTCAAGCGAATGTCACCACCTCCGATGTCAGCAAAGCGCAGCATCTGCAGCGTCTCTGCAATCGGAAACAAGTCGTCCACCTCCTTTTGTAGGGTCGAGGCGATGACGGGCAAATCGGCCTTGCCGCTGTATGGCGCTCCCGCGACGGTCTCTACGAGGCCGGAGAGTCGATTTGTCGACACTTGGGGCAAGACCGATCCAATACCCCGCCCTGGAAAGTGCTCCGATCGTGATAAGCGCGCCTGACCGCTCGGTTGCGTGGTCATTGCCACGTAGATCTGCTCGACGAGTTCGCGGAAGCGGGGATCCAGGCGATGACGGGGTTGGAGGAGGCTAACTTTGATCTCACTCATGATCCGTCCTGGAGACGTCGAGAAAATGAGGATACGATCGCACATGAGGACGGCTTCCTCGATGTTGTGCGTGACAAGGACCACTCCCTTGATCGGGAGTTGTCCTTCCGACCATAGGTCGAGGAAATCGGTGCGCAGGGTTTCTGCCGTCAGCACGTCCAGCGCGGAGAACGGCTCATCCATCAACAGGATGTTCGGATGCACGACCAGTGCCCGAGCGAAACCGACCCGCTGGCGCATGCCTCCAGAAAGTTCACGCGGATACGCTGACTCGAAGCCATCCAAGCCAATCAGGTCGATGGCCGCGAGCGAGCGGCGGCGAATCTCGTGCGGTGGAAGGCCGAGCGCCTCGAGGCCAAGCTCGACATTTTCAAGGACGTTCAACCAGGGAAAGAGCGCAAAACTCTGGAACACCATGGCGATCCCCGGTGCCGGACCTGTAACAGTTTGGCCGAGATAGCTGATGGAGCCGGCTGCGGGCTGGGAGAGGCCAGCGATCAGCCGGAGCAGCGTTGACTTGCCTGAGCCTGTTCGACCGAGAAGACCCAAGATTTCGCCCTCCTCCACCCTCAGATTGATGTCATCGAGGACAAGGAGTTCACCGCCGCCCGGCTTCGGAAAGATTTTTCGGATACTGCGAACATCCAAAAGGGGTCCCGTTTCCATAGTGACTCCCTTCAGGACAGCCGAAACTTGCGTTCGGCGTAGCTATACAACGGACGCCAGAAGGCGCGATTGATGATAATGACAAACGCGCTCATTACCGCGATGCCAAGCACGATACGATGATAATCTCCCGCTTCTGTTGCTTGCGCAATGTAGGCTCCGAGGCCTTTTGCTTCGAGGTGGGTGTCTCCCCAGCTCGCGACCTCGGCGACGATGCTGGCATTCCAAGAACCACCTGAGGCGGTAATTGCGCCCGTCACGTAGAAAGGAAAAATCGCCGGGAGTGCTATCTTCCGCCACCAAGTCCAACCTCGAACCCCGAGGTTCGTCCCGACGTCGCGCAATTCGCTGGGTACTGTGGAGGCGCCAGCGACAACATTGAACAGGATGTACCACTGCGTTCCGAGGATCATAAGCGGGCTTAGCCAGATATTCGGATTGAGCCGCAGCGCCACGATGCCTGAGACAACAATCGGGAAAAGTAGGTTGGCTGGAAAGGCTGCCAAGAACTGAGCTATCGGCTGCGCGATGCTTGCCATTCCTGGCCGAAGCCCTATCCACACGCCCACGGGCACCCAGATCGCGCTTGCAATTGCAATCAATACGAATACGCGCACCATGGTTGCGAGCCCGAGCTGGATTGCCTCTTTTACGTCCGATACGGAGACGCCGGCCGACACGAACGCTGCTGTCTTCCAGAACGCTAGCGCAGTGAGTGCAATGGCGGCGGCGTACCAAGCATGATCGAGCCAACGCGTAACTCGGTCTTGGCCTGCTCGCGCTCTGCCAGGATTATTGTGCCTGGGCACGACCCGAGATGATGACCATCGTGAAGCGAATCCGAACAGCCCCTCCAGTAATGCCCCAAGCCAAGACCGACGCAACATCGTGAGCGCCCAGGAATGAGGCGGGGCGACCCCGGCCTCTTGCTCGAAACGGAAACGGTCCGCCCAAGCAACGAGGGGGCGAAACAGAAGCTGATCGTAAATCAGGATGACTAGAAGCATGGCCCCGATAGCCCAACCGATGGCAGCGAGATCTCGCTGCTGAATGGCGAGTGCGATATAGGACCCGATGCCCGGGAGTGTGACCGTGGTATCACCAACGCTGATCGCTTCGGATGCCACCACGAAGAACCACCCGCCAGACATGGACATCATCATGTTCCAGATAAGCGGGGGCATCGCGAACGGTACTTCGAGACGCCAGAAGCGCATCCAGCCGCTCAAGCCGAAGCAGCGCGAGGCCTCCACAAGTTCATCCGGCACGGTGCGTAGCGATTGGTAGAAGCTGAAGGCCATGTTCCAGGCCTGGCTTGTGAAGATGGCGAAAATCGCAGCGAACTCAGCGCCCAACACCTTTCCGGGCGCGAGCGACATGAAGAAGACAACAGTGATCGAGAGAAAGCCGAGGATTGGCACCGATTGCAGAATGTCGAGGAGCGGAATTAGCAGCACCTCCGCACGCCGGCTCTTGGCGGCCCAAGTCGCGTAGGTGAAGGTGAACAGCAGCGATAGCAGCATTGCCGCCAGCATGCGTAGGGACGTACGGGCTGCATATTCCGGTAGATTCGCCGGGTCGAGCGAAACAGGCGTCATGCGGAGTTCGGCCAGTGTCTGCCCAACTCCGCGGCTGGCCTCCGCCAAGAATACCAAGACGCCAAGCACAAGAAGAACGGCAACAATGTTCCAGAAGGTCAAGATGCGGCCGCCCTTGCGGACTGAGATAGGAGGCACGGGCTGCGGCATTACAGGCTGCTCTCGGTGACGAGGAAGTTTAGCCGTTCCAGCCTCCAGGAGCGGTGCGAATTCATACTCTCCCACCGTTGCATAAGCGTGTGGCTCTTCACCACGGAGAGACGGCGACGCGAGCCCCGTGCCAATGCAACGCGGATCATAAATAACCGCCGCTTGTGACTGCCTACAGGGCGCGGAGACACGGCTGCATCACAGAGCCGGGATCCATGGGCGCACGACCTCAACGCAAATACTCGGAAATTTGGCCCAACATCACATGCAAGAAGCCTGCACCGCCCGATGCCGACGCCTTTGTGAACGTGCCGGTTAAATTTGCCAAATACTTCAGCCCCAACCCTGGCGAGGGCGATTAGGCCGGCCCAGAAGGCGGGCGCTTTCTAGGATCTGAGAAAAGGTCAATGAGTGCATCCTGTTGTCAGCAAGTTTTGGACCCGCAGCGCGGGAATGAAACCTATCGGAGCCCCCTCTGGGTCGTGCTCGCCATCAATGCAGGCATGTTCGCGGTTGAGGTTACAGCTCTGCAAGGGGCCTGGGTCGTTCCTTCTCAGTCGCGCGCCGAGTGGCGCATCCTGTCCCGCTTTTAGCGGATAGCGCCGATTTTCTAGCAGACGCCGCGAGCAATCTCTACACCGCATGATGCATGTGCTCCGGCGGCGGTAGCTGGCCGAGTATGGCGACCACGCAGATCACGACCAACCCCAAAGCGATTTCAAGCGAAACCGAAGCGCAGGGCACCGCAGGGTATCCTCTTGCCTGGCGACGTTGGTGGGCAGCAATCGCGGCGTGAACCAGTAGCGGTTCGCTGCGCCAAAGCCCAACATGACAAGAAACAGGGCAATCTTGACCGGGACCAGGTCGCCGTATTCCGTGCCCCAGTTTCAGAGGTTGCAGCTATTCTTTGGCACTAACTCGCACTCGAATGTTCCCAGCAGGCATCCTGATCGAAATTTGGCGAGGTGGGTGGTAAAACAGCGCGTCGCATACAGAGAGCATCGATCGGAGGATTGGAAGAAGGAAACCCTTCTCACATTGGGGTTTGATTTTGATCGAAAGGACTTAGACCGGCTGCAACAAACACTACATGGCTCGACCTGCGCAAGAAGCGCCTCGATGCACTTGGGAAGCGCTGCCTGGAGTACCTGCGCGAAGGAAGCAGCGGCACCTGACGATCTGTCCTTTAGGATTTACAGCCCGGGGTGAGATTACGGTCTGAAAATTGCCCCAGGACGGCCGGAAGCCGTCCGGGCATCACCTCTCCGCGATTAAAGCTCAATTCCGAGCCACTGCTCAGTGAGCGGTCCTGACCGGGCTTCTTTCCCGCCAGCGGTCTCCTCAGTGGACTAAGAGAAGCGTTGGCTGAAAATCATCTCGTCAGTCACCTGGAAGAACTGGAATCGGATAGCGGGAAGACTGCTTTGTCGGGACGACCAGAGGTCGCTTAAGCCGCGTGAGCCCAACAATAACGGTGATTGTCACCAGGTAAACAAGTAGCTGCGCGCCACTCGGGCGATCCGTGTAGCCGACTAGCGTATGCAACAACCGCCCGAGCACGCTGTTATCCGAGAGCAGCCAGGAGGTGTCCCAAACGGTGGAGGTGAGGAACTCGACATAGCCACCCTGCTGTAGGGAGGCGACTGCCTGAGCAGCGAGGCCGGCGGCGAGCAGTGTGATGAGGCCTGAGGTAACGGAAAAGAGGTATTGCGCAGGAATGGTGAGCAAGCCGAGATACATCAGCGCGGACACGCTGGCGCCGGCAAACAACCCTAGGACTCCGCCAGCCATCATGCCCGCTGAGGTTCCCCCGGACACAGCGATGCCGTAGAGGAACAGGACGACCTCCGATCCCTCGCGGAGCACGGCCACGCCGCAAACCACCGATAGAGCGGCGAGCGGCCTGCGTCCGGCGACGACCGCCGCGCCGACCTGTCGCATTTCCTGGGCCATGGCTCGGCCATGACTAGCCATCCAGACGTTGTGCCAGGTGAGCATGCTCACGGCGAGGAGAAGGATGCCCGCATTGAAAAGCTCTTGGCCCGAGCCTTCGAACAACTCCCCGATCTCGCTTGCGAAGGCGGCAACGAGGCAGGCGCCGGCAACGCCGCCGACCACGCCGTAGCTCACCCAGAGGCCGCGGCGCGGCACGCCCCGCGTCGCAGCGAGCATGATGCCGACGATGAGCCCAGCCTCGATAACTTCGCGGAAAACGATCAGGAGTGTAGCTAGCATC
>Ga0187817_10001698_pt1 | contig 10967 bp, 14 predicted proteins | sample NC_wetland_sal_i_17_FD_132431 | JGI IMG/M metagenome (GOLD analysis project Ga0187817, IMG submission 132431) | Wetland sediment microbial communities from Neuse River Estuary, North Carolina, USA - SO4_2 | ecosystem: Environmental > Aquatic > Freshwater > Wetlands > Sediment | place: USA... | reverse complement strand
CTTCTGGGTTAGGTTCGGAATCTCGGCCATGGCCTGGTCGTAAGCCATTTTCACCATCAATCGGAAGTCCGTCGCCGGGCGGGCCTTCGCGAACTTCGTCACGCCGCCCGATACCATGTACACCTTTCGGCCCCCTGCTCGGCGGGGAGTGGGAGCCTGCGGCCTTTGGGAGCGCTTCCTCTGAGGTTTCTTTCGGGCCGGCAAAGTCACGCCTCACGTCGGCGAACTCCGCTCGATTCTTAATGATGAGCCTGCTCGTTCGCGCGCATGGCCCGACGGACGAGAACGCGCTTGTCCGCTCGAGTTGACCGAGGAGCTTTTGATGGAATCGCGTCTCCGAGGTTGGATATGCCGGCGAAGCGCGCAAAACGCGACATGTTATCGATTGCGGACCTCGGCAAGGACTTGCTACCCATCATCAAGCGCGCCCGCCGGCTGAAGGCCGAACGGCGTCGGGGCATGATGCGACCCACGTTGCGCCACAAGAACGTCTCGATGATTTTCGAGAAACCCTCGACACGGACTCGCACTTCGTTTGAGGTTAGCCTCAACGACCTCGGAGCCCACGCCTTGTACATGTCACCGAAGGACATGCAGCTCGGACGCGGGGAAACCATCGCCGACACAGCTCGGGTCCTCTCCCGCTTCGTCGACGCGATTGTGTACCGCGCTTTCCGTCACCAAGACGAGGCCGAGCTCGCCCAGTGGGCGTCCATCCCTGTGATCAACGCCCTCGACGACCGGGAGCACCCTTGCCAAATTGTCTCAGATCTGTTCACATTGTCAGAGCGTTGGAAGACCTACGCGGGTCACCGGGTCGCCTGGGTCGGCGACGGGAACAACGTCTGCAACTCTCTCATTCTGGGCTGTGCGATGGTCGGGCTCGATCTGTCGAGCGCGACGCCCGACGGGTACCATCCGGACCCGACGATCGTCTCGCAGGCGCAAACTCTGGCTCAGAAGAGCGGCGCCGAGCTGGACTTCTTCACGGAGCCCGCGGCGGCCGTCAAGGGGGCGGACGCGGTCTACACCGACGTCTGGGTTTCTATGGGCGAGGAGGCCGAACAAACCGCTCGGGAGAAAGCCTTCGCCGGATTCCAAGTGAACGCTGCGTTGCTGGCCCAGGCTAACCCCGGCGCCTTCGTGATGCATGACCTTCCGGCGCACCGCGGTCTCGAGATCACCGACGAGGTCATCGAGGGCCCCCAGTCGATCGTCTGGGACCAAGCGGAGAATCGGCTCCATGCCCAGAAAGCGATCCTCGAGGAATTACTCCGGTGACCGTCTGACCTAGCAGGTCGTATGGCCTACTCGCATCGCGACCACCGAGCTCGCCGCGAGCTCCGGCAATTGTATCTCGGCTTCGGGGCGAGCGTGGGGGTCTTGGCCCTCGTCGCGATACTGCTCCCGAACGAGACGGTCCGGCTCCTCGCGGTAGCGGGTCTGGCGGTGGCCGGGATCGCCTACGTGATCGCCGTGGACCGATTGTCTGAGCAGTACCAACGGGACCTGGCGGCCGTCCGGGCGGGCCGACCGATCTCCGGCTCGGTACGGGCGGAGGTCTACGACGAGGTCGGATTCGAGCGGGATCGAGAGGACGATTGGATCCCATCGCCGCATCGCCGCCATCCGGACGTGGCCACCGAGGCCCCTCGACCGGGCGCCCCGAGCGACGGATCGACCTCTACGCCGCCGGCGCGTTCGGATCCACCGTCAGACGGATCTTGAGCAACCGTTCGATCTTGCGAAGGGTTGCGTCGGGCGGGCGGAAATTTCCGGACTCGACCTTGAGGACGAGCGATTTCTTCTCGTTGAGCCGCTTTCCGAACTCCTCTGGGGTCCACCCGAGGCGCTCCCGCTGCTGCCGGATCCGGTGGGGCCAGTCGGGGCTGAGCTCCATCTCCGGCATATCCGAGAAGACGTCCCTTTCCTCGGTGCGCGGCGGTCGGAACGCCCGTGGGTTCCGCACCTCAGCGATCTCCATGTCGTCCCGTCGGGATTGTGGGGTGGGTCCCGCTGGCGTCATGACGGCCTGACCGAACTTCGCGCAATCGGCGCAGAGCCGCAGTACCGAGCCTTCAACCCGGACAGGGATCAGCGAATCGGCGTCTTTTCCACACATTTCACACATCATTTTGCATTCCTCGATTGCGTTTGGTTCTTCTCTGGGGGGCAGGACGACTAGGTCGACGCAGCCCCCCGCACGACCCTGGCCTTCCGAGAACCGTCGACCTTCGTCCGCCCCCTGCGACGGACCACCGTGGACCGGCTATCAGCCACGGTGCGCGCCGGCAGACCGGTCAAATCGAACCCTCGGAGAGGACCCGGGATGGGGTCCAGATGCAGGGTGGAGAGCCCTGTCGCGTAAATCGGTTTCCTCATCGCACGCCCTCACCCCGACCCACGATGTCAGGGCCGATTGCCGGTCCGGGCACCGTGGAGTCCAACCGGCGAAAAAAAGGTGGTTTCATCGAGAGAAGCGGCGACAAGGCCTATATAGAGGTGGAATGTGGCCGCGCCCGGAGTACATTCCATGGCCCAGAAACCGCACCTGAACCTCGTGTTCATTGGTCACGTCGATCACGGAAAGTCCACGACCGTCGGCCGCATTCTCCTCGACACCGGCAACATCCGGCAGGAAGAGATCGACAAGTACCGTCAGGAGGCCGAGGCCAAGGGCAAGGCGACGTTCGAGTTCGCCTGGGTGATGGACGAGCTCAAGGAAGAGCGGGAACGCGGCGTCACGATCGACATCGCCCACCGCCGCTTCGACTCGGCGAAGTACTACTTCACGATCATCGATGCGCCCGGCCACCGTGACTTCGTCAAGAACATGATCACGGGGACCAGCCAGGCCGACGCCGCCGTGCTGGTCGTCTCCGCCGCAGAAGGCATCCAGGAGCAGACCCGGGAACACATCTTCCTCGCCCGGACGCTGGGTGTGGGCCAGATCATCGTCGCGATCAACAAGATGGACCGTCAGGAGGTCCAGTACTCCGAGGCGAAGTACACCGCCCTCAAGGAGGAGGTCACCAAACTCCTCAAGAACGTCGGGTTCAAGGTCGACCAACAGGTCGTCTTCGTGCCCATCTCGGCCTTCAAGGACGACAACATCAACAAAGCCTCACCCAACATGGCGTGGTTCAAGGGCCCGACGCTGCTCCAGGCGCTCGACAGCCTGGTCGTACCGCCCAAGCCCACGGACAAGCCCCTGCGGCTGCCGGTCCAGGACGTCTACACCATCACCGGCATCGGAACCGTTCCGGTGGGCCGGGTCGAGACCGGGAGGCTCAAGGTCGCGGAGAAGGTCATCTTCGAGCCCAGCGGAAAGTCGGGCGAAGTCAAGTCGATCGAGATGCACCACGAGGCGGTGACCGAGGCGTTGCCCGGCGACAACGTCGGCTTCAACGTCCGCGGCATCGACAAGAACGACATCCGGCGCGGCGACGTCGTGGGCCCCATCAACAACCCGCCCACGGTGGTGGAGAGCTTCACGGCGAACATCCAGGTGCTCAACCACCCGTCCGTCATCACCGTCGGCTACACTCCGGTGTTCCACGCCCACACCGCCCAGGTCGCGTGCGAGTTCACGGAGCTCCAGGCCCGGCTCGACCCCAAGACGGGTCAGGTCGCGGAGAAGGACCCCACCTCGCTCAAGACCGGTGACGCCGCGGTCGTGAAGATCACCCCGAAGCGTCCCCTGGTGCTCGAGAAGTACAAGGAATTCCCGCAGCTCGGCCGGTTCGCCGTGCGCGACATGGGCCAGACCGTCGCGGCCGGCGTCGTGGTCGAGGTCAAGAAGCGAGAGGCGTAACGGCCATAAGCGCCCGCGCCGGTCCTCTTCCTACCTCGGAGTATCGATGCCACAGCGGGCCCGTATCTCATTGAGCGGCACCGACCCCAAGAAGGTCGACGCCGTCTGCTCGCAGATCCGGGAGATCACGTTGAAGACGGGCGTCGCGATCGCCGGCCCGATCCCGCTGCCGACAAAGCACCTCCGCGTGCCGGTCCGAAAGGGACCGGACGGCGGCGGCACCAGCACGATCGATCACTGGGAGATGCGGATCCACAAACGACTCATCGATATCGATGCCGACGAACGGGCGCTCCGCCAGGTGATGCGGATCCAGGTGCCCGACGGCGTGAACATCGAGATCGTGCTGAAGTCGTAGGGTCGCCCGGCCCGTGTTCGTCCGGCCCGCGCGCCCCTACCTCGCGGTGGGTGCGGGGGGTCTCGTCGTGCTTTGGGCGGTCTCGGCGCTCGTCCGCGGATTCTTCGTCCCCGGACTCGTGGCAGCGGTCGTCCTCACCGGGGTCTGGATCTTCTTCGCCATCTTCTTCCGGGACCCCGAGCGTGTACCCGGCGAGGGCGCGGTCTCCGCCGCCGACGGTCGCGTGACGATCGTCGCGGAGGAGGAGGGCCGCTGGCGCATCGCCGTGTTCATGAACGTCACGGACGTCCACGTGAACCGCTTTCCGCTGGACGCGGAGGTGGCGGGGATTGACGACTCGGGCGAGGGGTTCCGGCCGGCCTACGCGGCCGACGCTACGCATAACGTGCAGCGGCGGTATCGGCTGAACACCCGGTATGGCCCGGTGGAAGTCATTCAGATGACCGGCGTCGTCGCGCGGCGGCTCGTGAGCCTCGTGCAGCTGGGTGAAGCGTACCGCAAGGGCGATCGGCTCGGGATGATCCTCCTTGGCTCCCGGGTCGACGTTCTGCTCCCGGTGGGGGCCTTCCGTCCGGCGGTGAAGCCCGGCGACCGCGTCTGGGCCGGGCGGTCCACGATTGCCGTGGAGCGGTCGTGATGTCGGCAGGCCGTGTAGGGGCCAATCTCGCGACGCTCGCGAACGCCCTGCTCGGGGTCGGGGCGGTCCTGTACATCCTCGCGGGGAACAAGCTCTGGGCGATGCTACTCATCGGCTGTGGCATCGGGTTCGATGGACTCGATGGCCTCTTGTCGCGCCGCGCCGGCGGCCCTCCGTCTCGCTCGGGTCGCGTGCTGGATTCCGTCGCCGACGCGATCACGTTCGGCATCGCGCCCGGGGCGCTCATCGCGGTCCACACGGAGCATGCCTCCCTCTGGGTCTCCTGGAGCCCCTACGCCCTGCTGGCCGGTGGGCTCGTTAGCGCTCTCGCCCTGGGGCGACTGGTCTACTTCACCTGGCGCGGGTGGCAACGCCCGAACTTCGTGGGCGCGTCGACTCCCCAGAACGCCCTGGCCGTCATTGTGCTGGTGCTGTTGTTCGACGAGCCGGCCTTTTTCGGCACGAATCCACTCGTCGTCCTCATCGCTGCGTCGCTGCTGGCGTTGCTGATGGTCTCCCCGGTCCCGTATCCCAAGCTCCGGCGGGGGATGCCGCTTCGGTGGGTGATGATCGGGACTGCTGCTGCGCTCGGTGTGTCGCTGGTACCGCTCCAGTTCCGGCCCGCAACGGGAACGCCTCTTTTCCTCGTGGGGGAGGTCGCGGCGGTTGTCGCGGCCGTGGGGCTCGCCGTCTATTACATTCTCGGGCCCCGAGCGGCGCGAAGCGCCGGGGTGAGGGCGGACGCGGGAGTGATGCATGGCTAGCCGGAGGTCCTCCGTACACCGGGTGCCGTTGACCTCTCGCGAGGCCCTCCTCTTCGAAGCCGGGATCAAGCTCGGCGGGATTTTCCACCAGTACCTGGGAATTCCAGTTTCTCCGAGGACCGCGCGGGCGCTGGCCCGGTCCATCGAGGCGGCCGTCGCGCTCCAGCCGTTCGTCGAGCGGGTCCAGGTTCGGATCGTCCCGACGCACGGCGGCGGCGTAGGTCGGGGGCGGTTCGGCTATCGGTACGTTACGGCAGAGATGATCGATGCGAGGGTCACGCTGGCCGATGGCGCCACGCGCGTCGTGGCGCGACTGAGCTACCGCGCCGACCTTCGCTATCCCTTGATGCGGGTCGAGTCGGCGACGACCCGCCGCCACCGGGGGAAACGGCGCACCGTTCCTTAGGTGCCGCGCTCAGCGATTGGGACGTAGTGCAGGTCCGTCGGTCCTACGTACAGGGCGCTCGGCCGGATCAAGCGCAGGTCCTGGTACTCCTCGAGCACGTGGGCCGCCCAACCCGAGACTCGGCTAACGGCGAAGATCGGCGTGAAGAGGTCCTTCGGGACCCCGAGCAGGGCGTAAAGCGAACCGGAGTACAGGTCCACATTGGGGTACAGTCCCTTCTCCCGGTGGACGACCTCACGCTCCTTCTCGAGTGTCTCATAGGATCGGAGGTTGCCGGCGGACTCTCCCACCTGGTGGAGCCACGCCCGGAGTATCGTGGCACGTGGGTCCTCGACCTTGTAGACCCGGTGACCGAACCCCATGATCCGCTCGTGCCGCGCCAGTTTGGCGGTCACCACCTCCTCGACGCGGCCCACGTCTCCGATCTCGTCGAGGAGCTCGACGGCGCGCTCGTTGGCGCCGCCATGGAGCGGTCCCTTCAGCGTCCCGATCGCGCTCGTCACCGCGGAGTAGAGGTCCGACAGCGTCGAGGCGGTCACGCGGGCCGCGAAAGTGGAGGCGTTGAGCTCATGGTCGGCGTGAAGGATCAGGGCCACGTCGAGGGCCCGGTTCTCGATCTCGGAGCCTTCGCGGCCGGTGATCTGGTAGAGCAGGTTCTCGGCATGGCTCAGGTCCGGGCGCTCCTTCAGCGGTGCCAAACCGGTCCTCCGGCGCTGGAAGCGTCCGATCATCGACGGGAGCGTGGCGGTCAATCGGAGCGCCCCGCCGATCGAGGTGGGTCCAGGCTGCGTCTCGGCGCGCTCGAACATTGCGAGCGCCGAGACGGCGGTTCGGAGCATGTCCATCGGGTTCGAATCGCTCGGCAGCGCGTCGATGAGGCGGGCCAGTGGGTCGGGGAGGGGTCGCAGCGCGATCAGCCGCTGCTTGTGCTCCTCGAGTTGGGGCGCAGTGGGGAGCCGGCCGTACCACAGCAGGTAGGCGACCTCCTCGAACGTCGAGTGCTCGGCGAGGTCCCGGATGTCGTAGCCCTCGTAGAGGAGGCGACCCCCCGTCCCGTCGATGAAGGTGATGTGAGATTCGACGGCGACGATGTCCTGGAGACCCCGCTGGACGACCTCTGTCGCGGCCACCGGCTCCATCGGATGGGTACGAGGCGATGACCGTTCTTAACGGGAGCCGTCCCCGTCACTCCGTCGCAGGGGGCGGGACGGCCCCCATGCGCCGGCGGGTGTACGCCGCGTCGGACGCGGCCCAGAGCGGAAGCGACGCGAGAAGACCGAGAGCGGCCACGAGGAACGTGAGGCGGTAACTGCCGTAGAAGGAGAGCACGCCCGAGAGGAAAGCGCCGACGATCGCCGCGACGCCGCCTAACGCGCTGCTGAGGCCCAGCAGGCTTCCCGCGTCGTGGGCGTGAAGGGACCGGAACAGCACGAGGGAAGACGCGGTGGAGTACAGCGCAATGGCCGCCCCGAGAATCGCGTAGACCAGGACGTTCGCGCCGAAGGCGACGGCACCCCCGAAGAAACGGTCGAACGTGAACCCCACGACGATCAGGTAACCGAAGGTCCGGAGAAGCGACGATACCCGCACCAGCCGGTCCGCCCCGCCCCGTTTCGAGAGGCTCCCGGAGAGCGGGAAGAAGATGGCCTGAGCGACGCTGTTCGATACGTTCACCAAGAAGATTCCGGCGAAGGAGATGCCCACCGCGGCGAGGTAGAAGGTGTACGACACGTTGAACAGGTTCGCGCTGAGGTTGAACAGCAGCGTCGCGGCGAAGATCAGGGGGATTTCGTGCCGGGCCTCCTCCCGAACGCGTCGCCAGGCCCGGCGGACCACCCCGGGTTGAAACTGCGGGAACGGCGGGAAGAACGGAACGGTGGAGCGGAGCGCCACGGAGTGGCGGAGGCGGGACAGGAGACCCGAAGCGTCTCGGGTGGTGTCGCTGGATGGGAGAGGTCTCGGGGAGTCCTTCACCCCGCGCCAGACAATGACCGCCGACGCGAGAGCGAAGCCCGCCAGCACAAACAGGAGGGGTCGTAGCATCTCGTTCGCCTCGAGCCAGAAGAAGCCGACGAGGCCGCCGAGAATCGACCCCAGGATGCTGATCTCCTGGAACGATGCGTAGGCCGTGGGGCGCTCGCTCTCGGAGAACTGCTCGAGGATGAGCAGGTTCGAAGCGCTGACGCCGGCCGGGGTCAGCACCCCTACCAGCGTGTAGAGAAAAATGAGCTCGTTGAACGAGGTCAGGAAGTAGAGCGCTACGTAAATCGCGGCGAACCCCAGGTAGTTGATCAGCAGAAATCGACGGCGGAGCGGGTACCGGTCCGCGAGGTACCCCCAGATGATCGAGGAGATGATCAACGCGCCGTTGAACACCGTGGCGGCGAGCGCCCACTGGATGACCGAGCCGTGGGCGCCGAGAATGAGGAGCTGCAACGAGAGGCTGAACGCCGCCGTAGCGGCGTTAATCGGAAGGAACGCGACGAGCCAAGGGCGGGCCAGAATGCTGGCCCAGCGCCGAGGCGGTACCTCCGTCGTCGCGCCGTCCACGTCCTTCCGCCGACCCCGCCATCAGCTTAAGCGATGGCATCCAACCGAAGGGATGTATACCCCGGTTACAAACACTTATAAATCGCGGCACGTCTCGCGCCCCTCAGAGGTCGCACGGAGCGTGGCCGTCGGATTCGTCCTGATCAGTACGGCGCCCGCGAAGGAGCACGAGGTCTACACGGAGCTCCTCCGGGTCAAGGAGATCGTAGAGCTCCATCCTCTCTTCGGCGAGTACGACCTGATCGCGAAGGTCGAGGCCGCCGACTTCAACGCCCTAGGGCAAGTCGTCGTCGACAAGATCCGGTCGGTGGCCGGCGTCATCGACACGAAGACCCTGACAGGTATCAAATTCTGAGGAAACGGTGGAACGAATGCTACATCTTTTGCTGACGGGGACCTCTGACCTGACCGTAGGCGGCTACCAGTTCCTGGAGATCCTGCTCCTGATCTTCGGACTGTTCCTGATCCTGGCTGGCGCCTTCACCGCCTACTTCGGCAGCGGGAAGAGCCGCTCGATCGGCGTGGGCCTCCTCGTCGGGGGCCTCGTGGTCGGTATCGGCTCCGCGTACTGGTACCACGCCGCCAGCCTGGACTTGAGCGCCTTGCTCTGGGAATCCTTCCTCGTCATCGTGGCCGCCGTGATCGGCGCCCTCGCCGCCGTGGCGATCTTCCTGGTCGCCATCATGAAATCCTAGGGGAGGTCGCTCGCCCCGGACCCGAGGGGTCCGGACGGATCGCGATGGGGGACTGCCGATGAGCTCGCTCGTCACCCTGACGACCGACCTCGGAGACGTGTACGGGGCCCAAATGAAGGCGATGCTCTATCGCCGCCTACCCGCCGGGTCTGTGGTCGATCTTACCCACACCCTTCCGGCGCATGGCGTCCCCGAGGCGGCGTTCCTGCTTCTCCACATGGCGCAACGGTTCCCCGCGGGAACGGTCCATGTCGCGGTGGTTGACCCCGGGGTCGGGAGCGAGCGAGCGCCGGCGGGGATCGCCACCGGGGAGGGAAGCATCCTGGTGGGACCGGACAACGGGCTTCTCTGGCCGCTCGCTACGACACTCGGGAATCCCCGGTCGTTTCGACTCGACCCCGGCCGCATCGCGGCCCAAGCGGCCATCTCCCCGACCTTCGAGGGCCGGGACCTCTTCGCCCCCGCCGCGGCGTTGCTTGCCTCCGGCGCCTCCCTGGAATTCCTGGGAAGCCCCCTCGAGCCCCAGCGGTACGACCTTCCGGTCGCCGTGGTCAGGGTCGCCGGAGTCGAGGGAGTCGTGCTTCACATCGATCGCTTCGGGAACATCATCACGAACGCGCCGTCGCTAGAGGGACCCGCCGTCGGCGGCGCGGTGACCGTCCGGATTGGTCGCGGACCTGCCCGCCGGGGCGTTCGGCGGAGAACCTACGCCGACCTTCCGCCCACGGGCTGGGGGATTCTCGGGTCCAGCTTCGGCTATCTCGAGATATCGTGTCGGGAGCGCTCGGCGGCGAGGCGGTTCGGCGCGCACGTCGGCGACCGAGTACAGCTCGGGTGGCGGAAGTAACGCACCCTCCCGAGAGACAGTAAATAGGACGGGGGGTACAAGCACCTCTCCGCCGACACGAGCGGTCGGGAATCTCTGTCATGGCAAAACGGGACTACTACGAGGTGTTGGGCGTGCCCCGGACCGCCCACCCCGAGGAGATCAAGACGGCCTATCGTCGGTTGGCGCGGGAGTATCATCCCGACCTCAACAAGGGGAATCCCAAGGTCGCCGAGGAGAAGTTCAAGGAGCTTTCGGAGGCCTACGAGGTTTTGGCCGACGAGACGAAGCGGAAGCACTACGACGCGGGCGGCTTCTCCGGTGTGGAGACCGATTTCGGACCGGGGGGTTTCAATTGGCAGAACTTCACCCACGCCGGCGACATCGAGGACCTCCTCGGGTCGTCGGACTTCCTGCAGCAATTGTTCGCCCAGGCCGCCGGGGGCGGCATCTTCGGCGGATTTTCGGGAGGTGGTCCGCGCTGGATCCGGCCCGAGATCCGCGGGCGCGACGTCGAGGTGTCGATCCGCGTCCCGCTCCGGGCGGCGGTCACCGGAACCACGACGGCGATCGATGTCCCTCGGTCGGAATCGTGCCCCGATTGTCGAGGCACCGGGGCCAAGAACGGGACCTCCCTCGAGACGTGTCCTGAGTGTCGCGGTACCGGGCAGGTCCGCCGGACCTCCCGGAGTGGCTTCACGCAGATGATATCCATCGGGGAGTGCCCCCGGTGCCACGGGACCGGCCAGCGGATCAAGGAGCGCTGCCCGACCTGCCGGGGATCCGGCCGGCTCCACGAAGTACGGCATCTCGAGGTCAGTGTACCCCCCGGGATCGAGGATGGGGGAGTGCTCCGGCTGAGCAGACAGGGCGAGGGAGCTCCTCCCAGCGGGCAGCCGGGCGACCTCTTCGTCCAG
>Ga0187817_10001697_pt1 | contig 10971 bp, 9 predicted proteins | sample NC_wetland_sal_i_17_FD_132431 | JGI IMG/M metagenome (GOLD analysis project Ga0187817, IMG submission 132431) | Wetland sediment microbial communities from Neuse River Estuary, North Carolina, USA - SO4_2 | ecosystem: Environmental > Aquatic > Freshwater > Wetlands > Sediment | place: USA: North... | reverse complement strand
CGGATCGCGCGCGAGCGCGAACCTGGCCTGCCCATCGACGGCCCGCTCCAGTACGACGCCGCCGCCATCGGCTCGGTCGGGCAGGCCAAACGGCCCGGCAGCCCGGTAGCCGGCCAGGCCACCGTGTTCATCTTCCCCGACCTGGACACCGGCAACACGACCTACAAGGCGGTCCAGCGCAGCGCCCAGGTCGTCAGCATCGGCCCGATGCTGCAGGGCCTGGCCCGGCCGGTGAACGACCTCAGCCGCGGCGCCCTAGTCGACGACATCATCTACACGATCGCACTGACCGCGGTCCAGGCCCGCGCCACGGGGGTCAGGGCATAGCCCCTGGGACCAGGCGTCCGGCGCCGGCTTGCTGAGGCGCTGGTCCAAGGGCGCGGAACGCCGGATCGACGAACACCACCGGCAGCCGCGGTGACCGATCAAGCGTCCTGCCGTACCTCACCGCGCAACTGAGACGCGATCATGCGCGCCCACTGCTTCACCTGCCCGTCGTCACGCCAGTCACCGGCCCGCTTCTTCGCCATGGCGCTGGCCGGGAATCCCCTGGCGTCGGACCGGAGCCGGCCGCCGAAGGTCACGTGCTCGCGCACGCCGGCCTTCTCCATGAGCGTCTTGACGCCCTCGACCGGCGGGATGTCCACGCGGATGGCGGAATCGTCAAGAGGACCGCTGGAGAAGAAGAAGGCGGGGCGCTGCCGGATTTCGCCCGCGTAACGCTTGACGAACCTGCGGGCCGCCCTGTGCCAGCGGGAGGCGTACAGCGCGCCGCCGACGATGACAGCGTCGTAGCCATCCAGCCGCCGGACCCGCCAGGGCGGCAGCACGAAGACCTCGAAACCTTCGGCGCGTAGGTCACCGGCCACCATCTCGGCCAGCCCCTGGGTGCCGCCGCGGGTAGAGCCATACGTAACCAAGATCCGCATCAGGCACCTCCTCTCCGTCCTGTCATGCGGCCACCCTCGGCTCCCGCTGCCCAAGAAACTAGGGACTGCGGTCAGCGCCGACTAGGACTTTCGCCTCTCACGTGCCGCCACAGCCGTGAACACCATGGCTTAGAACCTCGGGGCGTGGTAGCCCCGGACGGCGAAGGGGGCCGGAACCGATGAGCATAACCACTGCTGGCAGGGCGCCGACCGGGGTAGTGGAGGCGGGCCTGGCGGCGCGCATCGTGGACGGCGTGAAGATCTACGGCGCGGGCGTGGCGGCGGTCCGCGCGCTTGACGACATATCGGCAGATTTCGCGGCCGGCCGATTCACCGCGATCATGGGACCGTCCGGTTCGGGGAAGTCAACCCTGCTGCACTGCCTGGCGGGCCTGGACCGGCTGACCGAGGGACGGGTGCTGATCGGGGACATCGACCTGGGTTCGCTCGACGACAAGGCCATGACGCTGCTGCGCCGTGAGCGCATCGGGTTCGTGTTCCAGGCCTTCAACCTCGTCCCCACCCTGACGGCGCAGGAGAACGTCGTTCTCCCGCTGACCTTGGGCGGCAAGAAGCCTGACCGGGCCTGGCTAGGGGAACTGGTGCGGTCGCTGGGGATCGCTGATCGCCTTGACCACCGGCCCGCCGAGCTGTCCGGCGGCCAGCAGCAGCGGGTGGCGACCGCCCGGGCGCTGGTCACCCGGCCCGACCTGATCTTCGCGGACGAGCCTACCGGCAACCTCGACTCCAGGTCGGCGACCGAGTTGCTCACCCAGATCCGCCGGGCCGTCGCCGAATACCACCAGACCGTGATCATGGTCACCCACGATCCGCATGCTGCCGCGTACGCCGACCGGGTGCTGTTCCTGGCCGATGGCCGGGTGGTCCGGGAACTGAGTGCGCCCACCGCCGACCGGGTGCTCGACACGATACGGGAACTGGGTCAGGCCAGCGAATGAAGATCGCGCTCGCTTTGCCTAGGGAGGCAGATCATGTGGCGGGTCACCTTGAAAGGGGTCGTGGCGCATCGGCTGCGTTACGCGCTGACCGCGCTGGCGGTGCTGCTCGGCGTGGCGTTCATCGCCGGTACGTTCGTGCTCACCGACACGATGAATAATTCGTTCAACGGCCTGTACAGCCAGATGTACCAGGGCACCGCCGCAGTGGTCAGGGCCACGCAGCCGTTCAACCCAGGCACCAACTTCGCCAACCAGCGCCAGCTGATCGACGCCAGCCTCGCGACCACGGTAGCTAGGGTGCCTGGCGTACAAGCGGTGGCGCTCGACACCGAGGGCTACGCCCGGATCGTCGGCAAGAACGGTAAGCCGATCGGCACGGTGGGCAACGGCGCGCCGACGCTCGGCTTCGGATGGACCGATGTGACGGCGCTCAACCCGTTCCGGCTGCTGACCGGCGGGCAGCCGCCGCGCAGCCCCGGCCAGGTGGTGATCGACAAGCACTCGGCCGACGTCGGCGGCTTCAAGGTCGGCGACACCGTACGCATCCTCACCCAGCAGGGTTCCGGCATCTACACGATCACCGGCATCGTCACCTTCGGCAGCTCGGACAACCTGCTCGGCGCGACGACCGCGGGCTTCGACCCGGTGACCGCCGCGAAGCTGCTCGCCCAGCCGGGCAAGACCGACGCGATCGACGTGGAATCCGCCCCAGGCGTCTCGGCCGCCACGCTCGTCACCCGGATCCAGAACGCCATCCACAACCCAGGCATCGAGGTGGTCAGCGGCGCGTCCGTCACCGCGGAGGGCGAGCAGGCCGCCCACCAGGACCTGAGCATCATCGGCGACTTCCTGCTCGCGTTCGGCCTCATCGCGCTGTTCGTCGGGGCGTTCGTCATCTTCAACACGTTCTCGATGGTCGTCGCCCAGCGGCAGCGTGAGCTCGCCCTGCTGCGCGCCGTCGGCGCAAGCCGCGGCCAGGTGCTGGCCATGGTCCTCGGCGAGTCGGTGGTCATCGGCCTGATCGCGTCGGGCGCCGGCGTGATAGCCGGCATCGGCCTGGCCATGGTGCTCAAGGCGGGCATGGCGGCGCTGGGCATCAGCCTGCCGGGCAGCGGGCTCGTCGTCAGTCCGCGGACGGTGCTCTTCGGCCTGCTCGCCGGGACCCTGGTCACCGCCGCATCGGCGATCGTTCCCGCCCGCCGCGCGGCCACGATCCCACCCGTCGCCGCCTTGCAGGACGCGGCGGCCGAGCCGCGCCAGCCATCCGTCCAGCGCTCCGTGAGCCGCCTGATCGTGGGGATGCTCGGTGTGGTGATCTTGAGCATCGGATTGTTCGGTCACACGGGCGACCGGGTCGAGCTCGTCGGCATCGGCGCCGCGGCGGTGTTCATCGGCGTGGCCGTGCTCAGCACGTTCGCCGTCCGCCCGGTCTGCCGCGTGCTCGGCGTCCCGCTGGCGCGCAGCGGTCCGGCCGGCATGCTAGGGGAGCGTAGCGCCATCCGCACCCCGGCGCGCACCTCGGCGACGGCCGCGGGATTGATGGTGGCCGTGGCGATGGTGTCGATGATCACGATCATGGCGTCGTCGCTCAAGGCCTCGGCCGATTCAACCATCACGTCCGCGCTGCGTGCGGACTTCGTGGTCGCCACCGGGGCGCAGGCCGGCGGCTCTGGCGGCCTCAGCCCCAACCTGGAGCGGTCGCTGGCCGCGCTCCCGCAGGTCAGCGACGTCGCGGGCATCCGCTCCGGCGTGGTGAAGATGTTCGGCACCGTGACCCCGGTGGTCGCCGCGGACCCGGCGAAGGCCGCGCAACTGGTCGACATGGGCGTGACCCAGGGTGAGCTGGCCACCATGACTCCGACCGGAATCGGCGTGTCGGTGCAGGTCGCGTCCAGCCGGCACCTGCAGCTAGGTAGCCCGGTCGCGGTGACCTACCCGACGACGGGTACCAAGGAATACACCGTGCAGGTCATTTACAGCGTCCGTGACGTGGCCGGCGACTACATCCTCCCGCTCGCCGCGGCGCAGGCGAACTTCCCGTCCTCGCTCGACATCGCGATCATGGTCAAGCTCGCCCCCGGTGTCACCGCTGACGCGGCCCGGCCTGCGATCAGCCGGGTGCTCGCCGCGTACCCGACCGCCACGCTGCAGAACCAGGACCAGTACAAGGCCTCGCAGACGCAGAGCTACAACACGCTCCTGAACCTCGTGTACGAGCTGCTCGCGCTGGCGGTGCTCATCGCCTTGATCGGCATCGCCAACACCCTGGCCCTGTCGATCTACGAACGGACCCGGGAGCTCGGCCTGTTGCGGGCCGTCGGCGCCACCCGCGGCCAGCTGCGCTCGATGGTGCGCGCCGAGGCGCTGGTGATCTCGGCGTTCGGCGCGCTCGAGGGGCTGGTGCTCGGTGCATTCTTCGGCTGGGCGATCGTCGACTCGATGCACTCGCTGGGCGTCACCCAGCTGGCCTTCCCCGTCTCGCAGCTGCTCATCGTGACGGTCGTGGCCGCGCTGGCCGGCCTGCTCGCCTCGATCGCGCCAAGCAGGCGGGCCGCCAGGCTCAATATCCTGCAGGCGGTCACCACCCAGTGACGCCCGGGCCGAGCCCGTCGAGCTTGTCAGCTTCGTCATGACCCGCGAGATGCTCCGCGGCATCAGGGACCGGGCCGAGCAGTCAGGAACGAGTCCCTGATTACCTGGTCGATGTGCCGGAGAGCGGCATCCAGCACAGCCGCGACTACGATGGCTCCTCAGAACGGGTTCTCAACCGGGAGGTTTCATGACGCCGGACCCCGGCCGGGTGTCGATCTACGACTGGGCGGTCCCGGCGAACCTTCAGCCGGAACCGATCACCGTCGAAATCTGGCGAAGCCTGCCCCAGGAGTTCTGCCGGCAGGTCGAGCTGGTCAACGGCCAGGTGGTGCGCAGCGAGAAACCCAGCCGCGCCCATCAGGCCGCGGCCATGCGGGTGGCGGCGATGCTCGATGAGGCCGCGCAGGGGCACATAGAACGCAACCCCGGCACGTGCCTGGACACCAGCAGTGACTTCGACGTCCTGTTGTGGGAAGTCCCTGCGGCCACGATCCGCAGCCCGGACGCCGCGCTGTTCGACTGCGCCCCCAACGATGTCCGGCCGTTGCCCGCTTCACTGGTGAAGGTCGTCGTCGAGGTCGTCTCGCCGGGCAGCCGAAAGGCCGACAAACTGGACAAGATGGCCGAGTATGCCGACGCGGGCATCCCCTTCTACTGGCTGGTCTGGCTCTCCGACGATCACGTGCTGTCCATTGACGTTCACGTGCTCGATCACACCCTGGGCTACTACCGGCTCTTCCGCACGCTGACCCCGGAACAGGAAGTCAGCACCGTCGAGGTCCCGATCAGGGTGCAGGTCGACTGGCGTCGGCTCACCCATCTGGTCAGGGCGTGAACCACCGGTCGTTCGGCCTGATCTACCCGCCCTGATCACCTCGGAGATCCCGTACCGCACCTCGGCGATGAGCAGCGATCGGCCCCTGGCTCCGGGATCCGCCGGCGGACGGGCCCGCAGGCCGGGGACTTTGGTCCTCGCATCACCGGGCGTTCGGCTCTCACCTTCCCGCGTGCAGCGGGAGTGACGTAGGGAGGAGGCCGCCAAGACGCGGCCTGGACGAACGGAGTGCGCAATGAGCGTGACCACTACGACGGGAGCAAAGGTCTACGAAGCCCCGGGACAAGCAGGCAGCCCGGTGGAGGTCAAGTCCCGCTACGAGAACTTCATCGGCGGCCACTGGGTGGCACCGGTGGACGGGCAGTACATGAGGGACCTGTCACCCGCCACGGCCAGGCAGTTCACCGAGGTTCCGCGGTCGACCAAGGAGGACATCGAACTGGCTCTCGACGCCGCCCACGCGGCCAAGGACTCGTGGGGCGAGACGTCGCTGACCGAGCGCGCCAGGATCCTCAACCGGATCGCCGACGTGATCGAGGAGCATACCGAGATGCTGGCGGTCGCCGAGACCTGGGACAACGGCAAGCCGGTCCGGGAGACGCTCGCGGCGGACATCCCGCTGGCCGCGGACCACTTCCGGTACTTCGCCGGGGAAACCCGCGCGCTGACCGGGACGAGCACCGAGATCGACAAGGACACCGTGGCCTACCACTTCCACGAGCCGCTGGGTGTGGTCGGGCAGATCATCCCGTTCAACTTCCCGCTGCTGATGGCTGCGTGGAAGCTAGCGCCCGCCCTGGCCGGCGGAAACTGCACGGTGATCAAGCCCGCCTCGTCGACCCCGTGGTCGATCCTGAAGCTGGCCGAGCTGATCGGCGACATCGTGCCGCCGGGCGTGCTCAATATCGTGACGGGCCCCGGCGGCGAGATCGGCAAGGCGCTGGCGACCAGCAGGCGGATCGCCAAGATCGCGTTCACCGGCGAGACGGTCACCGGCCGGCTGATCATGCAGTACGCGGCGGAGAACATCATCCCGTCCACCACCGAGCTGGGCGGCAAGTCGCCCAACGTGTTCTTCGCCGACGTCATGGATGCCGACGACGCGTTCCTGGACAAGGCGGTCGAGGGCCTGGTGCTGTACGCCTTCAACAAGGGCGAGGTGTGCACCTGCCCGTCCCGGGCCCTGATCCAGGAATCCATCTACGACCGGTTCATGGAGCGCGCCCTGGAGCGGATCGGCCGGATCAGGCAGGGCAACCCGCTCGACCTGAGCACCCAGATGGGCCCGCAGAACTCCAAGCAGCAGCTCGACAAGATCATGTCCTACGTCGACATAGGCCTGCAGGAGGGCGCCGAGCTGCTGATCGGCGGTAAGCAGCCCGAACTGGACGGCGAGCTGGCGGACGGCTACTTCTTCGAGCCGACGGTGCTCAAGGGCCACAACAAGATGCGGGTCTTCCAGGAGGAGATCTTCGGCCCGGTCCTGGCCGTGACCACGTTCAGGGACGAGGCCGATGCCCTCGAGATCGCCAACGACACCCTCTACGGGCTGGGCGCCGGCGTGTGGACCCGCAATGGCAGCCTGGCCTACCGCATGGGCCGGGCCATCAAGGCCGGCCGGGTGTGGACCAACTGCTACCACCAGTACCCGGCAGGCGCGGCCTTCGGCGGTTACAAGATGTCCGGTGTCGGGCGTGAGCTGTACCGCGAAACGCTCACCGAGCACTACAGCCAGACCAAGAGCCTGCTGGTCAGCTACAGCGACCAGCCTCTCGGGCTGTTCTGACCGGCGGATACGAGACAGCGATGACATACCAGGATGGCCAGCCTCCCGTCGACCGGGTGACGGCTACGCCCGCGGCGCTGGACGCGCTGGCCCGGGTGCGCGAGCAGCGGGGGGCGGTCATCCTCTACCAGTCCGGCGGCTGCTGCGATGGCAGCCTGCCGGTCTGCCTGGAGCAGGGGGACTTGCGTCTCGGCGGCGGCGACGTACTGCTCGGGTCGGTCGGCGGCTGCCCGGTCTACATTGACGACCGCCAGTACGCGGTCTGGAAGCACACCCAGCTCATCATCGACGTCGGCGAGGGGGAGCCCGAGGGCTTCTCCTTGCCGGCCGGCGATGACCGGCATTTCATTACCAGGTCCCGCGTGTTCTCCGCCACGGAGCTAGCCGCCCTGCGGGGGATGAAAGGAGAACCGTCGTCATGAGCGACCCCATAGGAACCTCGGCTGTCACCGTCTGTGCCGTCAGGGAAACGGCGCCGGGCGAGCAGCGTGTCGCGCTAGTGCCCGAGTCGGTCCCGGTCCTAGCCCGCGCCCAGGTGCACGTGCTCATCGAGTCCGGCGCAGGTGCCGCGGCGTCCTTCCCCGACAGCGCTTACGAACGAGCCGGGGCGGAAGTCGTCAGCAGGAACGAGGCGATCGACAGAGCCGGCATCCTCGTCAGCGTCGGCGCGCCCGCGCCGGATCTGCTCGCCCGGTTGCGCGACGGTCAGGCGGTCATCGGCATGCTGCGGCCGCTGGTCCAGCCGGACCTGGTCCGCCAGCTGGCCGGGGCCGGGGTGACCGCGATCAGCCTGGACGGGCTGCCGCGGACCGTAAGCAGGGCCCAGTCCATGGACGCGCTCACCTCCCAGGCCAACGTGGCCGGCTACAAGGCGGTACTGGTCGCCGCCGATAACTTCGGCCGGTTCTTCCCCATGCTGATCACCGCGGCCGGGACGAGCCGGCCCGCCACTGTCCTCGTCCTCGGCGCGGGCGTGGCCGGCCTGCAGGCCATGGGTACCGCCCGTCGGCTCGGCGCCGTGGTGACCGGCTACGACATCCGGCCGGAGACCCAAGAGCAGATCGAGTCCGTCGGCGCCAGGTTCCTGAAGCTCGAATCGGTCGCCTCGGCGGCGGGTGAGGGTGGGTACGCCCGGGCGCTGACCGCTGATGAGCAGTTCGCCCAGCAGGCCGAGCTCGCCGCGCAGATCGCCCGTTTCGACGTCATCATCGCCACTGCTCAGGTGCCGGGCCGGCGGCCGCTGCTGCTGGTCACCGCCGAAGCCGTCAAGGGCATGCAGGCCGGCGCCGTCCTGGTCGACCTGGCCGCGAGCAGCCTGGGCGGGAACATCGAAGGCTCGGTGGCGGACCAGACGGTCATGACCGAGAACGGCGCGCGGATCATCGGGGCGGGCAGCCTGCCCGCTCAGGTGCCCACCGCTGCCTCCGCCGCCTACTCGCACAACATCGCCGCGCTGCTGGCCGAGCTGATCCGCGACGGCGCGCTGACGATCGACCCCGCCGACGAGATCCAGGCCGGCGTGGTCATCACGCACCAGGGCAAGGTAATCCACCCAGCGGTGACCGCTGCGCTCGGACCGGCAACTGAGGAGGCAGCCGATGACCACCGGCCTGATGTCTGACATCTACATGTTCGTACTGGCCATCCTGGTCGGCTACGAAGTGATCACCAAGGTGCCGTCCACCTTGCACACGCCGCTGATGTCGGCGTCCAACGCCATTCACGGCATCGTCATCATCGGGGCCTTCATCACCGCCTCCCAGGCCCGCACGGACGCGGGCTACGCGCTTGCCTTCGTGGCCGCGTTCTTCGCCGGGATGAACGTCGTCGGCGGCTACGGCCTCACCGACCGGATGCTGCAGATGTTCCGTAAGCGGCCCGTGCCGCCCGCTCGCGACGGGACGAAGGAGCTGTCATGAACTCCGTCACCATCGCCGTGGACCTGGCTTACCTGGTGGCCGCCGCCGGCTTCGTCGTGGCCCTGCATCTGATGAACTCCCCGGCCACCGCCCGCAAGGGCAGCCGGCTGTCCTGGCTGGGCATGATCGTGGCGGTGGCCGCGGCGCTGACCAGCATCATCCACGACGCCACGATCACCACCACCGGGTGGATCGTGCTGTCCGCCGGCGGCGCCGGCGGCGCGGCGGTCGGACTGATCATGGCCCGCCGGGTCAAGATGACCGACGTCCCGCAGGTGGTCAGCATCTTCAACGCGGTCGGCGGGGGCGCCGCCGCCCTGGTGGCGGCCGGCGACTTCGTCCGCCTGGCCGGCGGCGCCGGCATCTCCAGCCGGGTGATGATCGCGACCGTCCTCGACGTCATCGTCGGCCCGGTCACCTTCTCCGGCTCGCTGATCGCCGCGGGCAAGCTGCAGGGCTGGGTCAGTTCGAGTCCCGTGGTCTTCCGAGGCGCCCGCCTCATCACCGCCGCGCTCACCGTCGTCGGGGTCGGGGCGAGCTGCTACCTGCTGGCCGGCCACGACTCGACCGCCATGCTGATCCTGGTCGTATGCGCCGCCCTGGCCTTCGGCGTCACCATGACGATGCCGATCGGCGGGGCGGACATGCCCGTGGTCGTCGCCTTGCTGAACTCCTTCACCGGCATCGCCGTGGCCATCGCCGGCTTCGTCATCGACAACGGCGGCCTGATCATCGGCGGTGCGCTGGTCGGCGCCTCCGGTGGCATCCTCACCGTGCTCATGGCCCGGGCCATGAACCGCTCGGTCATCAGCGTCATGCTCGGCGGCTTCGGCACCGGCGACAGCGGTCCGGCCACCGGCCCGGCCGCGGTCGGCGCGGGCGCCAGCATCCGGCGGATCTCCGCCGAGGACGCCGCCATCCAGCTGGCCTACACCAGCAAGGTCATCATCGTCCCCGGCTACGGGCTGGCCGCCGCGCAGGCCCAGCACGAGGCGGCCGAGCTGGCCGCATTGCTGCAAGAACACGCGACCGTGTTCTTCGCCATCCACCCGGTGGCCGGCCGGATGCCCGGCCACATGAACGTGCTCCTGGCCGAGGCGAACGTTCCCTACACCGACCTGAAGGAGATGGACGCGGCCAACCCCGAGTTCCCGACCGCGGACGTGGCCCTGGTCGTCGGCGCTAACGACGTCACCAACCCGGCCGCCCGCCGCCCGGGCAACCCGGTGTCAGGCATGCCGATCCTGAACGTGGACCAGGCCAAGAGCGTCATCGTGATCAAGCGGTCCATGGGACACGGCTACGCCGGGATCGACAACGAGCTGTACATCGACCCGAAGACCGGCATGTTCTTCTCCGACGCCAAGGCCGGCCTGGCCGAGATCATCGCCTCGGTCAAGGCCCTGGTCGCCAGCTGACGTCATACCGGTTCATCGAACTGGGAGGGGTTACCTGGCCGCTGCCCTCTGGTACCTGACCAGCCGACCGTCACTCGGCAGGCACGCGGCGGTCAGGCCGCCTCCGCGGGCGCCTCGGTGAACTGGCTGTTGTACAGGGCGTAGTAGGCGCCCCGGCGGCGGAGCAGGTCCTCGTGGTCGCCCTGCTCGATGATCCGCCCGTCCTCCATCACCACGATCGTGTCCGCGTTGCGGATGGTAGACAGCCGGTGGGCGATGACGAAGCTGGTCCGGCCCTGCCGCAGCTTGGCCATCGCGTCCTGGATGAGGACCTCCGTGCGGGTGTCCACATTGCTGGTCGCCTCGTCCAGGATGAGGATCGGCGGGTCAGCCAGGAAGGCGCGCGCGATCGTCAGCAGCTGCCGCTGGCCGGCGGAGATGTTGGAGGCCTCCTCGTCCAGCAGCGTGTCGTAGCCGTCGGGCAGGGTCCGGATGAAGTAGTCGGCGCGCGCGGCGCGCGCCGCGGCCACCACCTCCTCGTCGGTGGCGTCCTG
>Ga0187817_10001695_pt1 | contig 10983 bp, 10 predicted proteins | sample NC_wetland_sal_i_17_FD_132431 | JGI IMG/M metagenome (GOLD analysis project Ga0187817, IMG submission 132431) | Wetland sediment microbial communities from Neuse River Estuary, North Carolina, USA - SO4_2 | ecosystem: Environmental > Aquatic > Freshwater > Wetlands > Sediment | place: USA... | reverse complement strand
CGCCGCCTTCTCGCAGATTGTCCCGACGTGCTTCATGCTAGATCACTCGTGCGGCCAACCCCTTGAACCGCCGCACATCCTCAATATGGAATGTCTGGGTCAAGTTTTGAAGGGTTCGCGGCGGGTGTCAAGCGACGGCGCGCCGCACCACCCTTCAAGATAAGCCGAATTCGGGCCCCGGGGGTCAGCGGGCTACGGCCTGCTGGGGCCCCCTCCGGCCCCTGAGCGAGGCGGCAGCCCCGCGCGGGGTGGACTTGCCCGAGCGGCCGCCGGAACCCGCGTCCGCAAACGTTTGGCTGCCCTCGGCCATATCCGCGAGCGTGTGCTGGTCGAGCACGCTGATGAAGGCCTCGAGCGCGTCGTCCACGATTTGGTTAAGCCCCGACGGACCGGCGCTCCCCTTGCCCTCGGTGACGGGAAACTCGATGCCGCGCACGACGTCGCCGATGCGGATCTTGGTTGGTGCCCGCGCCAGCCGCACGCCGCCGTGGCGGCCGCGGACGGAGGCTAGGAAGCCGGCCTTGGCCAGCAGATGCACGATTTTGAAGGCGTTCTGCTGGGTGATCTCGAGCCGCCGGGCGATGTCGGCGACCTTGATCAGCCGATCGCCGGACTTAGCGCAGTCGATGAGGATGCGAACGGCGTGGCTGGTGGACTTGTTGAGGCGCATGCGGGTCGGTCTGGTCCTGGCGGCGATGGCAGTGCGTTACGGCAGTTTTGGCGAATTTGGCAATCTTCTCCCGCTGAATTCAGCGAATTCCCTGAGGACGGCTGCCTTTAGCCTCACGCCGTCACTCTAGCAGGGTCGCGCACCGGCGGCAGCACAATCCGGCGCCGGTGGAAGCGCTACGCAGCCGCCGTGGAGGCCGCCGTGGAGAGTGCCCGGATACCGGAGTTCCGCCAAGTCATTGTTTCATATCATTTTTTTATGACCGCAAAAATCCTTGCGGCTGTTTCAGCTGGAACAGCGCCGGCGCACCACTCCGGCCATGATGAGCCTCAGAGAAAGCCAGGGCGCTGACGCCCATCCGATGGAGGAAGACATGAACAAGTCGCTGATCGCTCTCGCCACCGCCGCCGTCGCTATCGCCGCCACCGTGAGCCAGGCCGAGGCCGGTCATGGCTTCCACCTCGGCTTCGGTGGCATCGGGCTCGGCTTCGGCGCCTTCCACAATTACGGTTCCTACGAAGCCCCCAGCCGCGTCTATCGCGCTGAACGGGTCCAGGAACGCGCTCCCGTCCGCGCCCGCAAGTCGAATGTCGCCCAGGACGACGACAAGCAGGCCGACAAGACGGTTGCCCAGAACGAGAACTCATCGATCACGGTTGCCGAGCCGAAGGTCGCCAGCATCGAGAACTCCTCGATCACAGTTGCCACCAGCGAGGAGACCAAGAAGGTCGAGCCGGTGAAGATCACGACCGCCGAGACGAAGAAGAGCGAGCCTGCCGTCGCCCAGAAGCTCGACTGCAAAAAGTTCTTCCCCTCGGTCGGCCTGACGCTGACGGTCCCCTGCGAGTAACGCAAGCGGCCCTGCCACGCCCCACGAGCTCTCCTCGGTCCCGAGCGGCAGGCCCCTGTCCCTCCAGGAACAGCGCGGGCCCGGGACACCCGCCATGGTGATCGCAGATGAACATTGCCGGGTGTCGGTGGCGCATGGGCGCCTCACCATCGCGGCCAGAAGGAGAAGACGATGAACAAGTCCCTGATTGCGGCAGCCTCGGCGACGTTTGCCCTCGCGACGCTGGTGAGCCCGGCCGCAGAAGCTGGCTTTAAGATCCACTTCGGCTTCGGCGGCTTCGGAGGCTTCCATCACCACCATTGGCACCCCGAGTACATCGTGCGCACCCCCGTGCAGCACCGGGCTTACGTGGCCCGCAAGGCCAAGCCCGTCAGCGTTGCCAAGGACGAACCCGTGACCGCGGTTGCTGCCGTGGACTACGAGAACTCCTCGATTGCGGTCGCTTCGGCCGACGTCGCCGGCAGCCAGGCCACGGATTCACCCGAGAAAATCATCGTAAAGACGGATAAGACTGCGGATGCGGCCACTCAGCCGGCAAAGGTAGCCGATGCTGCCGTGGACTCCGGATCGCAGCCGCAAAAGAAGCTCGACTGCAAGAAGTTCTTCCCCACCGTGGGCCTGACGCTCACGACGCCTTGCGAGTAAAGCCGGTCTGGGCGAAGAAAAAGCCCTGGTTGGCGACCTTGCAGGTCCATGACACTCTCTCGATCCCAGCCGTATTTCTGGGATCGAGAGCTGCGAAACGAACTCCGTTGGAAGCCCGCACTCCGTAGGGATCGAGGAACAAGCTATGCAGGCACAGGCTGCTGATACCGGCGCCCTGTTGGCAGCCGAGAATGCCAAGGGCAAGCCCAAGATCGTGCGGATGGCGGGCAAGCTTGCCTACCGCAACCTCTTCCACGATCGCTTGAGCCTCGTCGTCACGCTCACCGGTATCGTGTTCTCGGTCGTGCTCGTCGCTGTGCAGTGCGGGCTCTACATCGGCTCCGAAACCATGATCGCCGCCATGCTCGACCACTCCAAGGGCGACCTCTGGGTGGTGCCGTTCGGCACCAAGAGCTTCGACGACCCCTCGTTCCTCATCGGACATGAAAAATACGCTGCCTTGTCGACGCCGGGCATTGCGGGGGCGGAGGATCTCGTCGTCGGCTTCGCCGGCTGGCGCAAGCCCAACGGCGGCACGACCGCGGTGCTGCTCATCGGCTCCGATCACCAGAACGGCAGCTTGAAGCCGTGGAACATCACGCAGGGCAGCATCCCTGAGCTCGCCGAGCCGTTTGCGGTCGCCGCCGACGACACGTATTTCGCCGACCTCGGCATCGACAAGCTCGGCGACATCGCCGAGATCAACAACACCCGCGTCCGCGTCGGCGCCGTCACGCACGGAATCCGCTCATTCACCACGCTGCCTTACGTGTTCACCTCGCTGCAGCGCGCACGGCAATTGCTCGACGCCGCCAACACGCAAGCGAGCTACACGCTGGTGCGTCTCTCTCCCGACGCCAATCTTGAATCGGTTCGCGCCGACCTCACCGACCGCCTCAAAGACCGTGAGATCCTCACCCAGCGCGAGTTCCGCAGCCGCAGCGTCGACTACTGGCTGTTTCAAACCGGCGCCGGCTCGGCACTCATCGCTGGCGCCGCGCTCGGCATGATCGTCGGCGTCGTCATCGTCGCGCAGACGCTCTACTCGAGCACCAAGGACCATTTGAACGAATTCGCCACCTTGCGCGCCCTCGGCGCTTCCGCCGGCTACATCCACAAGGTGATCCTGATCCAGGCCATCATGAGCGCCTTCCTCGGTTATGGCATCGGCATGATCTTGAGCATGATCATCATCTGGGCGACGAAGGGCACGACGCTGCTCATCATCATGACGCCGGGCCTCGCGCTGCTTCTCTTCGCGTTGACGCTTGGCATGTGCATCATCGCCGCGATAAGCGCGATCTTTAAGGTCACGCGCATCGATCCCGCAGGAGTCTTCAGCCGATGAAAGAGCGAGAGCCAAACCGCAAGACGCTTCTCGAGGCGAAGAACATCGTCAAGGTGTTCGGCTCGGGGGCCTATCAGGTGAAGCCCCTGAAGGGCGTCAACCTCAAGCTCTACGCGGGCGAGCTGACCCTGCTCATGGGGCCGTCGGGCAGCGGCAAGACCACGCTCCTGTCTATCCTCGGGTGCATCCTTTCGCCGACCGAAGGCGAGCTCGTCGTGGCCGGCAACTCGACCGCGGGCCTCGATGCTGAAGGCCTCGCCAAGATCCGTCGCCGGCACGTCGGCTTCGTGTTCCAGGGCTACAATTTGTTCCCCACGATGACGGCAAGCGAGAACGTGATGCTCGCGCTCGACGTGCGCGCGGCACCCGTCGTCGATCCGCCCAAGCACGCGGTGGCGGCGCTCACCGCCGTCGGTCTTGCGCACCGCGCAGCGGCCTTCCCCTCAAAGCTCAGCGGCGGCGAGAAGCAGCGCGTCGCGCTCGCCCGCGCGCTCGCTGGGCGCCCGAGCGTCATTCTCGCGGACGAGCCGACAGCCGCGCTCGACGCCGAGAACGGGCGTGCCGTTATGGCGCTTCTTGCAGAGGTCGCCAAGGATCCCAATCGTGCCGTGCTCGCAGTGACGCACGATCACCGCACGATCCCCTACGCCGATCGCATCATTCGCATCGAGGATGGCATCATCTCCAGCGAGGAGCGCCCGCAAAAGGACGGCTCGCCGCCGGCTGCACACGACGACCACCATCACGAGCCGCAACCCATCGCGACGCCGTCCGTCACCACCGAACCTGCAACCACTCAACCCACTGGCAGCGATAAATCCCTTCGCGGCCGCTTTAGGATAAGGCGCCATGCTTAGAACCATCTTAATCATCGTCGCCCTCGTCGCGGCGGCTCTCGGCGGCTACATGCTGAGCGAGGGGCTTTACGGCACCAACAACAGCACGCCGACCACGACGACGTCGGCCGCCAAGAGCGTGCTGCCGTGGGTCGTGGCGGCGCCTGGCCGCGTGGAGCCCGGCTCCGGCGAGTTCCGTCTCGGCGCGGCTATCCAAGGCCAGGTCGCCGACGTGCCGGTCAAGGTCAACGACAAGGTCGAGGAGGGCGAGCTTCTCCTGCGCCTCGACGACGAGGAAGCGCGCGCGCGGCTTGCCTCCGCGGAAGCGCAGGAGGGTCTGAGCCGCCGCGAACGCGACGCCCAGCCCGCGACTTCGGGCCGCGAGGACGTGACCAAGGGCGAGGACGGCGTCTATTCGTCCGAGCGCGAGGTGACAGGCGCCCGTTTCGAGCTCGACGCCGCGATCGCCGGCAAACGGCGCGGCGAGGTGACCGATCAGCAGCTCACGGACGCGCGCAAGCGGTTGGCGAAAGCGCAGGAGCGCGTCGAGCGCGAGCGCCTCTCCTATGCGCAGGCGCAGGCCAAATCCAATTTGCCCACACCAAACCGCTTCGAGTCGGCGCTCACCGCGGCGCGCGCCAACGTGGCGCTCGCGGGAACCCTGCTCGACAAGACGCGCATCCGCGCGCCGCATGCCGGCACTTTGCTGGAGGTCAACGGCAGGAAGGGCGAGATCGTGTCGCCCTCGCCCGATCAAGTACTGGCGGTCGTCGGCGACATGTCGGTCGTGCGCGTCAAGGCGGAGGTCGACGACGGCGACGTGGCGAAGATCCGGGTCGGGCAGAAGGCATTCGTCCGCTCGATCAACTACCCGAACAAGGACTTCGAAGGCACCGTGACGGCGCTGGCGCCGGCCATGGCCACGCCGCGGATCACCTCGCGGGGACCGCGCCGGCCCTCCGATATCGAGGTCCTGGAGATGACGATCGAGCTCGACGGCAACGTGCCGCTGTTGCCGGGGATGCGCGTCGATGCCTTCGTGAGGCCCTAGCTCAAGCTGCGAACGCAGAAATCCCGAGACGTGCGAGCAACCGCTCGCACGTCTTCTTCGTTTCCTCCGGCCATGCTGCCGTCTTCGAGGCCACGAGGTTCGCCTCGGAGTGCAGGATGATGCCGTCCTCCAGGACCTTGAGGCCGTTCGCCGCCAGCGTGGCACCCGTCGTCGTGATGTCGACGATGATGTCGGCGGTGCCTGCCGCCGGCGTACCCTCGGTGGCGCCGAGGCTCTCCACAATGCGATAGTCGGCGAGGCCGCGTGAGGAGAAGAAGCGCCGCGTGAGGTTCACGTACTTGGTGGCAACGCGGAAGGGCCGTCCGTGCTGGCGCCGGAACGCCGCCGCCGCGCTGGCGATGTCGGCCACCTCGTTGACGTCGATCCAGCACTTCGGCACCGCCACGATCACGTCGGCGCGGCCGAACCCCAGGGGCCGCAGGAAGGTCACACGCTCGGCGGCGTTGGCGATGTTCTCGCGCACCAGGTCCTCGCCGGTGACCCCGAGATGCGCGTGCCCGCGGTTGAGTTCGGCGACGATCTCGGATGCCGACACGAAGGCCACGTCGACGCCCGCGAAGTCCTCGATCTCGCCGCGGTAACCCCGGTCGTGACCGACCGTGCGCAGCTTGAGCCCGGCGTTGGCGAGAAACTCTGCCGTCTGCTCCATGAGCCGCCCCTTGGAGGGCACGGCGAAGACGAGCGCGCTCATGCCTTGCCTCCGACCACGGCCAGCAACCGTTCGGTGTGGATCGCGCCGCCGACCGCCGGCACCTCTCGCGGCGCACCGACCGCGCGCAGAAGCCCATCGTAGCGGCCGCCGCCGGCGACGGGGCTGGCGGCGCCAAGCGAGAGCGCCAGAACCTCGAACACGAAGCCGCTGTAGTAGGCGACGTTGCGCCCGAACTCACCCGAGAACGGCACCTCCGAAAGCTCGACGCCACCCTTCTTCAGAAGCGCGCCCCGGCGCTCGAACGCGTCGATGGCGGCCGCAAATCGTCCCTGCGGCTTGCCGATCAGAGCGCGCAGCCGGGCGGGAGCCTGATCGGCATAGGCCTTGACCTCCAGATACCCTTCGATCGAGGCCGCCGTCGATTGCTTCAACGGTGTCGCCTTGGCGTCGGCCACAAGCGCCAGCAACCCTTCCGTGATCTCGGCGACGGAGCGCACCCCGAACACCTCGATGCCGCTCTTGTCGAGCTCTTCCGCGACGAGGCTCTCGGCTCGAGCTGGATTGTCGGGGTCGAGCGCCTCGATGAGCGTGTGCGGCAGGTGCGCGGAAAAGCGCGCGGGATTCGTCGTCAGCCGCCGCAGCTCCGCGCGAAAAGCATCCGGACGCCAGAACTGATGGCGCAGCCGCCGCCGCCAGCGCTCCGGCATCTCGGCCGCTTCGAGCAGCGCCCTAAACAGCCCCAGATCACCCATGCGCAGCTTCCAGCTGCGCAACCCAGCCTGCTGCAGCGCCATGAGCACCAGCATCAGCGTGCGGGCGTCGGCATCTTCCCGGTCCTCGCCACCGAAGGCCTCGATGCCGGCCTGGCGGAACTCGCGCGGGTGCGAGGCGTCGGCGCCTGCAGGCTGAAAACGGAACGCCGGGCCGTTGTAGCAGTAGTGCGCCGGCGCATCGGCCTGCGGGTGGCGCTCCAGGTAGAGGCGACAGGTCGGCACGGTAAGGTCCGGGCGCAGACACAATTCTTCGCCGTTGAGGTCGGAGAACACGTAGGTGCGGCCGCGCAGCGCCTCGCCGAGCACGTCGAGAAACACACCGGCCGGCTGGATGATGGGTGGGGAGACGGCCTCGTGCCCTCCCGCGCTGAACACCGCAAGCAGCGTGCGCGCCTGGGCGGCGAGGGCCTCGAAATTTGCCGGCGGCGGGGGGGACATGGTCGTCATCTCAAGGTTAAGGCACGCTTTTGGAACAGCTATGGCGATCCTGCAAGACCGTTGCGGCGCTGCACCGCCCGAAAAGCCTTGCGCGTTTGACCGCAGCGACCGATGCCTTAGTCACGCTAAGAAAGTATGGTGGAAGACGCGTTCGACCTTGCAGGCGTCACAGTTAATTCTGGCATTCCGTGGGGGGCCGATCATGAACCGCAACCTCGTCGCAGCGAGCTTGGGCGTAGTGGCGCTGGCCCTGGTTGCCGGCACCGTGCTCGCCGCCAATCCGGCAGCACCGGTCACGCCACCCGCGCCCGCTGTGGCAAAGCCCGCTCCGGCGGCTCCACCTCCGGCCGCAGCGCAGGCTCCAGCTCCGGCCCCGGCCCCTGCCGCCGCGCAGCCGCCCGTGCCTCCCGACGTGACGCCGGAGGTGTGGCCCATGCCGGTTGAGGATTTCCTCGCCGGCAACTACCTGGAGCGCGCCGATGTGGTGCTGACGCGGCACAACTGGGACCTTGCCTCTTGGACGATTCGCTGGGCGACAAAGTCGCTATTCTCGCACGCCGCCATGGTGTTCACCGGCCCGCAATTCGAATCCGGCTACAGCAACACCTTCGTCATCGAGTCCGGCACCAAGGGCGTCGACCTGACGGACTTACGCGACTACATCGCGGACAAGAGCGCCTTCCTCGCCATCAAGCGCTTCAAGACGGACTGGTTCGACGAGACCAAGCAGGCGCGCGTGCGCGGGCTGCTACTCGACAAGATCAAGTCCACCTACAATTATTGGGCCATCGTGCACATCGTGCGCAATCTGTGGTTCGGCGTCGAGCGCAGCGTGCACGGCGACAAGACGACACTACAAAATTTCCGCGAGAGACAGTGGAGTCCCCCGAACGAATATATCTGCTCGGGCCTCGTGCAGATCGGCTTTGTCGAGGCGATCATCGAATATATCAAGTCCGGTCAGCTCCCGGCTTCCTCCTTGAACCAAGTCGTCTTCCAAAAAGAGGCCGCTACGCGGCTTCCGGAGACCGTCGAGGATTGGAGCTACCTCGACCCAGAATCCGCAAAATCTACCGCCGTCAAGTTCCACGATCAGAATTTCGACATTTTGAATTCGGTGACGCCCGAGGATCTCGCCGCCAGCGACAAGCTCGAGTGGCTCTATTTCATCAAGGACGGCCTCGTCTACAAGGTATCGACCTACGACGAGGTGAAGAAGCTCTCAGGCGACTGAAGGATCGGTCTGCGCTAAGCCCCGACGCCCGCTCACTGATGGATGTCGAGCGGCTCGGGGCCCTTCTCGGGCTTTGCCGGCGGCGCGGCATCCGAAGACTTCTCTTGCGGCGGCTTGGCGACGACCGGCGGCGGCAGATCGAGATCCCGCTGCAGCACTTGGCCGGGCTTGCCCGTGCAGCCGGCGACGCAGACGACGTCGTCGCTTTCACCAGGAGCAAAGCGGCTCTTTCCGTTGGCTTTATCCTCAGGACCGGCAGCGCTCGGCAGGAACTCCGCCGTGCGCCCCTTCACCGGCCGCGGCAGCAACTCCACGATCTTGCTCTTGGGGCCGCTGCAGCCGGCGACGCAGAGGACCACGAATTGGTCTGGGTGGGCGGCAAGGAACGGCTTCACGCGCGGGTTCGAGGCCCGCATGCCGCCGCCGTAGTTGTCGAGATCGGGAGCGTCCTGGCCGTTGACGACAACAGCGTCCTCCGCCTGCACGTCCGAAACGTGCCACAGGCAGACGCCGCCGGCAGCCATCATGGCCCCGGCCAAAAGGGACCTCGGAATCCACTGGCGCGGAGTACGCACGTACACATCTACCGCGATCCCCGTTGCCGGGGCTCGTCCTTCGACCGATCGCGGGAGTGTCGCAAGAGGGGGTAAATGAACCCTTCCTCCCCCTGCGGGCTGTGCGCTTCGGCGGCCGGGCGCCGGCGCTACTTCACGAAGCGCCAGTAATCGCCGCGGTCGGTCGAGACTTTCTTAAGATTCGACAGCCGCAAATCGGGCGGGCGCAAGCCGTTGAGGATGAGCTTGCCGATGTCTTGCAGGAGCTTGTTGTTCTCCGCATAGCCCGAGTGGTTGATTGCGAAGGCATCCGTGCTCGCTGCTGTCACATCGATCGAATCGACACCGGGCAGCACCAGCGGACCGGCGGCGGGCACGTCGCCGGCGCGATAGTTGCCCCAAAAGTTGCGTGAGATGAGCAGCGCGCGGTCGTTGGCGGAGGCGTAAAGCGTGACGCCCTTGGCGAAGCCTTTGATCGCCTGCGCGAGGTTGGTGAAATTGTCGGCGTCGACGTCGGGCGCGGCGAGGATCACCTGGCTGATGGCAACGCCCGGAGGCGCCGCCGACTTCATGTCGCGCAGCACGTCCATCAGCGGCTGGTTGCCCATGCTGTGGGCGATGATGCTGACCGACTTCGCGCCCGTCTCCTTGACCACCATGTCGAGGAACTGCCGCAGGTAGGGTTCGGACGCCTGCGCGCTCTCGCGGTCGTAGGTGTAGCTCGCCACCCCTCCGCCCGATGGCCAACTGTAGAGGAAGGCGGCGCCGTCGAACTCGAGGTCGTAGGCGATCTGCGCCGTGCGGTAGAGCGCGTTGTCGAAGGACGTGTTGTAGCCGTGCACGAACACCAGTGCTTGGTCCTTGAACCTGAGCGACGGCTTCAGCCGCGCTTTCACCAGCGCCAGCAGCTGCTCCTTGGTGAGCGCCTTGATCTCCTTGATGGTGAAGTGCTGCTTGGGGTCTTCCTTCTGTTCGTAGATCGTCACGTCGAAGTAGGGGATGCGCAGCGCCCACGGGCGCTCGACCTGCGGGACCTGATGCACCTTGGGAACCGTCACCAACGCCTGGCCGAGCTGCAGGCGGCGGCCGCGGTCGGACCCGAACATGAGCCGCTGCGCGTTGGGTTCGACCGCGCGATCGGTGCCGTAGAACACCGGCACGAGGTCCCAGTCCTTCTGCTCCTCGGAAGCGGCAGCCGGGGGAGCTGGGGGCGCAGCGCTCGGAGCAGACGGGGCTGGGGCACCGCCTCCTCCGGATTTCTTTGCGAGGTCCGGCCCCGCTTCGGGTGCGGCGCCCGGCGGCGGCGCTGCGTTCACGGCTGCGGGCGGCTTGGGGGCAGGAGGCGCGGCCTGCACCTTCTTGGCCTGAGCTGCTCCTTCGATGGCGACCTTGCGCCTCGCTTCCATTTCCTCCGCGGCCCGTCTTGCGTCCTCAGCCTGGGCCTGTGACGCAGCCTGCGCCTCGGCTTGGGCTTTGGCCTGAGCCGCAGCCTGCTCCTCGGCGGCGGCCGCGGGAGCGGAGGGCGTCGCAGACGGCGCAGGCGGAGCCGAGGCGGCAGCCGGAGGCGGCGGAGTCGGCGCGGGCACCGGCGCCGCGGCGACTGGAGGCTGCAAAGTTGGGCTTAACGTCGGCATCGGCAAGTTGGGGACCGGGGTCGTGACCTTGGGCGGTAGAACGTAGGCGCCCATCCCTGGCGGCAGGCCGCCACCTCCGCCGGATTCCTTCGAAAGATCAGGTCCCTCTTCCGATGTGCCGGCTTCGGGCGCAGGCGCCACGGGCGCCGCGGAGGGCGCTGCGGGTACGGGCTCGGACTCGACCTTCTTCAAACCGCCGAGCGGGTTCTGCGGAATGGCGTCCTCGGCCGGCGCGGCACTCGACCCATTTTCGGTCGTGTCGGCAGGCGGGGCCGCT
>Ga0187817_10001693_pt1 | contig 10987 bp, 5 predicted proteins | sample NC_wetland_sal_i_17_FD_132431 | JGI IMG/M metagenome (GOLD analysis project Ga0187817, IMG submission 132431) | Wetland sediment microbial communities from Neuse River Estuary, North Carolina, USA - SO4_2 | ecosystem: Environmental > Aquatic > Freshwater > Wetlands > Sediment | place: USA: North... | reverse complement strand
TAAAACGGCGGCCGGCAGGATTGAGCTCCGGGGGAGCATAGTGACAGCCACTGCACGGCAACCCCGTTTGCCGCGCATAGCTCGGAACCGCCTGCACCTTCGGCGGATCCAACGTGGCATACGACCCCAAAACCACGAGAGGAACAGCTAAGAGCAAAATGATCGCCACCCGTTTCATCGTGTATCTCCTTCTGAGTCATGAACTGACAAGGCTTCGGCTTCTAGGGTACCAATGTGGGAGCGATACTAGCGGCGGTCGGGGGTAACCTGCCGGGTAACAGATCACAGGTCAATGTGATTGAAATCACACTTCCTGGCGGGGAGAGAAAGAGGTTCCGATTTTGGGAATCGGCAATTTTTCTGCGTTCGAAGGTGCACGGAACCCCAGGATCGGGCCAGAAATACGGCCGGAGTAGCCAAGCTGTCGGTGGATGCTTACGGTTCGTAGCTGCAGCAGGGCTCAGGGGCGAACAGGTCGCCGGTCATGGCGTAAGCGCGGGCGCGCGATCCCCCGCACACGCTGCGCATCGGGCAGCGTCCGCACTTGCCTTTCAGCCGGGAACCATCGCGCAACGAGCGAAACAATTCCGAGTCGCAGTAGACGTCGGACAAGGATTGTGAGGTGACATTGCCGGCGGAAACCGGGAGAAAACGGCTGGGGTAGACCTCGCCCTGGTGGTTGATGAAGACGAATCCCTTGCCGTCATTGACTCCGTTGCCACCGTTAGTCGGGACCTCGGCCTCGGTCAGGCGGCCGCGCGATTCGCGCGCGCGCTGCTCGAAAATGTAGCGCTGGTAATGCGGCGCCTCGGTGGTCTTGATGTGAAACTGCACTCGCCGCGAGGCCTCGTACAGTTTGGCGAAAATCTCCTCGTGCTCGCCGGCGGTCAACATTCCCGTAGCTTGCTCTGGGCCCGGGGGCACGAAGAAGAACACATTCCACCACTCTACGTCCAGCCGCGTCAGCAGCTCGATCATGGGCTCGATGTCGTGCACGTTTCTGCGGGCCACGATCGTGTTGACGTGCACCGGCAGTTGCACTTCGTGGCAGGCCCCGATCATCTCGAGCGTGCGCCGGTGCAGTCCGTTCATGCCCCAGTGATGATCGTTTAATCCGGGCGTCGAGCCATGCAGCCAGAAACCCACTCGCATCAGCCCGCACTGTTTCAGGTCGGCAAACACATCGGCGGTGACTGTGGGCGTGGGCAGCAGCGTCAACGACGTACGCACCGAGTGATTTGAAGCAAACTCCACAATCGGAAACAAATCAGCCCGCAATAGCGGATCGCCGCCCGTCAAAGCCAGCAGCGGCACCTGCATAGCCGCCACTTCTTCGATCAGATGAAACGCCTCCGCCGTGGAGAAGGTTTGGGTGTCCCGGGCCGGCCGCGCGGCCCGCGCCGGCACCGGCTTCCAGCCGCATGCCCGCGTCATCTCCCAGGTCACTTGCAGGGGCCGGGGACGAAACTCCGGCGCACACGCATCCGGATCGGCATGCGGCGCGTCCAGCGTGGCTCGCCGCGCACGTGCACGCGTGGCTGGCCGCGATCGATCCATCTCCGCGACTTCGGGCATGCCGTGATCCTAAGGTTCGGCCACCACAGTGGCTGTGCGGAGTCGCACGCGGATACGTGACGGGCATCACAATTCATGCGCTGAAACCCCTGTGATCGATCTCACAGGGCCCCGTGACTTCTGCCATAGGTCCGCTTTCCCTCCCATGTGATCCTACCCCTGCGAGTGAGTTCTCAGGGTACGGGACGATAGCACGGTCCAAGGCGATCCCAATGTCACGGATTGCCGCAGTCAGGCCTCGGGCGACCCCTGCTCTGTGATATCGTGCGGGACAAATTCTTCTCAGGAGGGAAGAACCACAATGAAACTTACTTTACGCATGGGTTTGGTCGCTCTCATGGCTGGCGGCGTCGTCGCGTCGTTCAGCTCCCCGGCAGTCGCGCAGGATGCGGCTGCCACCTTCAAAGCAAAGTGTGCGATGTGCCACGGCGCCGACGGCAAGGGCGGCAAGATGGGCACGCGCGATTTTGCCTCGGCCGAAGTGAAGGCCGAGACCGACGCGCAGCTCACCGAAATCATCACCAAAGGCAAAGGCAAGATGCCCTCTTACGACGGCAAGCTGAAAGATACGGAGATCAAGGACCTAGTCACCTACATTCGTAGCTTGGCCAAGTAAGTTCGCGAGTCAGTCCGGAAGCGATAGTGCAAAGAGGCGGCTGCAAGGCCGCCCGGAGATCGTTCAATTCTAAGGAAACGGCGGGTGAGAGCATGTCCACGCGAACCATACGGAATCTTTTTGCGCCTGGAGTTGCCCTCACCCTTCTTTTAGCGGCGAGCGCGCTCCCCGCAGCTTCAAGAAAAGACCCTCCCAAACCAACGGCTGACGAATGCCTCGCCTGCCATAGCGACGCCACGCTCTCGCACGGAGAAAACGGCAAGACCGTCAGCCTACACGTCGATCCGCAAGCGTTCAAAGATTCCATCCATGGCAGCATGTTCACCTGCGTCGACTGCCACACTGACGTCAAGAGTGCCGCGCACGAAAACACTCCGAAGAAAATTACCTGTGCATCGTGTCACGCTGACGAGCAGGCGGCCTACGAGCGCAGCTATCACGCCAAGGCCGTGCAGGGCGGAGACAGCCACGCCGCCACCTGCACCGACTGCCACGGCAGCCCGCATGAACTGCTGCCTGCCGGCGATCCCAAATCGCGCGTGCACCACACCAACATCCCGGCAACCTGCGGCGCCTGCCACAGCCAGAAGCTCGTGATGGAGCAGAGCGGCCTGAGCCTGCAAATGGTCGCGTCGTACGACCAGAGCGTTCACGGACACGCCGTCGCCGCCGGATCAGAGAAAGCCGCGGTCTGCACCGACTGCCACGGCACACACGAGATTCTCGACGCCAAGGATTCCAAGTCCTCGATCTTCAAATTCAATGTGCCGCAGACCTGCGGCAAGTGCCACGACCAGATCTCGAAGGAATTCCAGGCCAGCATCCACGGGCAGGCGATCGCGAAAGCCAACTGGCAGGCCCCGGTTTGCACCGACTGTCACGGCATTCACTCGATCAAGGCGCACAGTGATCCGAATTCTCCAGTGTCGGCGCAGAATGTCGCGCAACTCACTTGCGCCCGCTGCCACGAAGGCGTGCGGCTCTCGCAGGAATTCGGCATCGAAGGCCGCCGGGCGACGACGTATCTCGCCAGCTATCACGGGCTGGCGTTGCGAGGCGGATCTCAGGTGGTCGCTCACTGCGCCAGCTGCCACGGCTCGCACAGCATCTTCCCGTCGAGCGATCCCCGGTCGACCATCAACAAGGCCAACCTGGCTCGCACCTGCGGACAATGCCATCCCGGCGTGAATGAGCAGTTCACCGCTGCCAAGGTTCACGTGGATGCGCCGCTCTCGGCCGACATCGGCAGCAAAGCCGTCCGCTGGATCCGCCGCATGTATCTCGGCATGATCTTCGCCGTAATCGGCGGCATGCTGCTGCATAACCTGATCCTCTGGCGCTCAAAGGTGATCGCGCGTCGCAAGTTCGAGCATCGCTTCGTGACCCGTATGCCGCTGCGCTACCGCTTGCAGCACGCCACGCTGCTGACCAGCTTCTTTATTCTCGTGCTCACCGGATTCGCGCTGAAGTTCCCCGAATCCTGGTTTGCATCCATGCTGTCGCTGGGCGAGAAAATGCGGCACACCGTGCACCTCTGCGCGGCCGTGGCGCTGATCTGTGTCAGCGCGTTCCACTTCTTCGACGTGATCCTGACCCGCGAGGGACGGAAGCTGGCGAAGGATCTTCTGCCTACCATCGACGACGCGTTCGGAGCGTTGCAGAATCTCAAATATTATCTTGGCCTCACCGACCGCAAGCCCGAGTTCGCCCGCTTCAACTACGCCGAAAAAGCGGAGTACTGGGCGCTGGTGTGGGGCATGTTCGTCATGGCCGGCACCGGACTGATGCTGTGGGCCAAGGTCAGCGTGGGCAATCATCTGCCGCGCTGGTGGCTCGACATTGCGACCGCAATTCACTTCTACGAGGCTGTGCTAGCGACGCTCGCCATTCTCGTTTGGCACTTCTATCAGGTATTCTTTGACCCCGACGTCTATCCGATGAACTGGGCGTGGTGGGACGGAAAGATGACCCTGCACCACTACCAGGAAGAACATGGCTTGGACACGAATCCGCCGGTCGAGATCGCTGACTCTGTGAGCGAGTCCCCAGAGTCGAGCGAGGCGAAGGAGGAATCCGAGCCCGCCGAGGTCAAACATGGATAACCAGAAGACAGATAACGAGAAGACGGATACCGAGAAAACACCCCCGGCTGTCGAACCGAAACACGGATTGCGCATGCTGCTGCGCAATCCGATCAGCCTGGCCGGCGTGGCGCTGGCCATCGTCAGCCTCGCCAACATCTTTATCTTTTTCCTGATCGACCAGATTGCCACCAAGGACAGCCCCTACGTCGGCATTCTGGCCTACATGGTTTCGCCCGGCTTCTTCATTCTTGGCCTGGTACTGATGCTGGTGGGCGTGCTGTTCGAGCGCCGCAAGAAGGTCGCGCCGACCGCGTTCTATCCGCGCATCGATTTGAACGATCCCGCGCAACGCAGCGCCGTCGTCTCGTTCATGACATTCCTGGTCGTATTCGTCGTGGTGAGCGTGGCGGGCAGCTACAAAGCCTACGAGTTCACCGAGTCGGTCGGATTCTGCGGCCAGCTCTGCCACACAGTGATGAGCCCGGAGTACACGGCGTACCAGCTCTCGCCGCACGCGCGCGTGGCCTGCGCCGAGTGCCACGTCGGGTCGGGCGCGACCTGGTTTGTGAAATCCAAACTCTCCGGCAGCCGCCAGGTGTTCGCCGCTGTGTTCAATACCTTCCCGCGGCCGATACCCACACCAGTGCACAACTTGCGCCCGGCGCAGGAAACCTGCGAGCAGTGCCACTGGCCGAAAAAATTCTATGGAGGCCAGCTCAAGGTCTTCAACCACTATGGGAGCGATGAAAAGAATTCCCTGCGTCAGATTCGCATGCTGATCAAGACCGGCGGCGGCGATCCCGCAACTGGCGCGCCCGAAGGCATTCACTGGCACATGAACATTGGCAACAAGATCGACTACGTGGCGGCCGATGACAAGCGCCAGATCATCCCGTATATCCACGTCCAAGATCAGCAGGGACGCGTGACCGAGTACTACGCGAAAGATTCCACGCTGACCAAAGACCAGATCAAAACCCAGATCGCCAAGGGCGCAGCGCATCACATGGATTGCGTTGACTGCCACAACCGCCCGACCCACATCTACGTTCCTCCGGATCAGTCGGTCGATCAGTCGCTGCTGGCGCGCCGCCTCGACGTTTCCCTGCCCTCGATCAAGCAGGAAGCAGTCACGGTTCTGACCGGAACCTACGCCACTACCGACGGCGCCATGCAGGGCATCGCCAAGGGCATGGACGATTTCTACGAGAAAAAATATCCCGATATCGCGAAGACCAAGCAGCTCGAAATCCGCGACGCTGTCACCGAAGTGCAGGCCATCTTCAAGCGCACCACCTTCCCCGAGATGAAGCTGAACTGGCAGACCCATCCCAATAATCTCGGACACTTCTACTACAACGGATGCTTTCGCTGCCACGACGGGCAGCACGTGAGCTCTGATGGCAAGGTCGTGAGCAAGGATTGCAACCAGTGCCACACGCTGATGTCTCAGACAGAAGGGACTGCCGCGGCGGCAACCTCACTTGCACCTCTGGCCACCGCGAACTTCCAACACCCGGTCGATATCGGCGACCTGACGCAGGTGAACTGCGCCGATTGCCACACCGGCGGAAACGGCCCGTAAGAGCAGATCAATCTTCGCAGCGCTGTTGCCCGCTTCTCGCGCGGTTTTCGCACTTGAAGTGGGGATTTTGATTTTCCCGCAGTTCCTCCCACAGGTTGTCATTCCAGAAGCGAAAACTTGCCTAAAGTTTTTGGCAGAACTGCCGATGCATTCCCATAGGCCATCTGCGGCCTGATTGCAGTCTTCTAATCCAGACCGCCGATGGCGCTCGTCATTCCGAAAGAGAGGACGGCCCTATGGTCTCGGTCAAGTCGGCAGTCGCAGTTTTCAGCCTCGCAATACTCACCGCGTGCAGCGGCGTCAGCAACGGGCCGAACGGAAGCACGAATCCTCCGCCGCCCACGCCCGACACGATTTCGGGCACCGTCACCTTCAAAGGCGCTCCGCTCGCCGGGGCAACCGTCACGGATTTTTTGACGAACAGCAACGTCGTCTATCAAGTCGCGACTACCGACGCGAACGGCAGCTACACCTTCACCGGCATGAGCGTTACTGGAGATGTTCCGGGGGAATACCAGGTCTATGTCAACAAAGCCGGATACGGCTTCTATCCCACGGTCGCGAGCGGAGCGAAAGTCATCCGCGCCGACTACACCGGGCAGTATCAGGGCAATGGCATCGCTCCATCGGGACTGTTCTTTACGGTGATCGACTATCAGGCACTCCCCGACTCGCCGCTGACCGGCGCCGACTTCTCCGCCTATGACGGCACGAATCCTCTGTTCACCCTGCCCGCGACCGGACAGCAGGTGAGCTACGCTGCCGGCGATGACTTCTTTGCCAAGAAGGGCGTCACGTGGAATGCCGCCACCCGCTTCACCGACAACGGCGACGGAACCGTCACCGACACGCTGACTGGATTGATCTGGCTGAAAGATGCCGGATGCCTTGGCAATGCGTTATGGGCTGACGGACTCACTGCCGTGCATCAGCTTGCTGCGGGCAAGTGCACCCTCAACGACGGATCGACCGCCGGACAGTGGCGCATGCCAAACGTCGTCGAACTCGAGAGCCTGATCGATGTTTCCGCCGCGAATCCCGCACTCTCCACCGGCCATCCCTTCCTCAACGTCTCGACTGGAATCTACTGGACTTCGACCAGCTACTACGGCGGAGTGACCGGCTCCGACAAGGCCTGGACCATCCGTCTGACTGACGGCCGTTACATGAACGACACCACCTCGAACGTGAAGGCCGGCACCGCCAACGCGATCTGGGCCGTGAAAGGTGCTGGAGGCGCGACCATCCATCTGCCCGCCACCGGCTTCCACATTCCCTATGCCGTCGGCGACGACGGCAGCATGCAAGCCGGCGTGCCGCTCGACTCGCCGCGATTCGTCGACAACAGCGACGGCACCATCACCGACACCATGACCGGCTTCCACTGGCTCAAGCTGGCCAACTGCATCAGCGGCACCTGGGCAGAAGCGCTCACCACCGTCAACTCGCTCGCCAGCGGGCAATGCGGCCTGAGCGATGACTCATCCGCTGGGCAGTGGCGCATGCCCAACCGCAACGAGCTTCAGAGCCTGGCCGACCGCGCCCAGACCAACATGGGCCAGTATTTCGACTACACGTACCTCAACAAAGACGGCTCGGTCTACCAGGCGCCCACCTTCACCAGCTTCGTCGAAAGCGAGTATTACTGGACTTCGACCACTGATGCTGCCGATACGACCGAGGCCTGGACCGTCTATAGCTGCGATTTCGGCGTCTACGACATCCCAAAATCCAACATCGGCTACACTCTGGCCGTGCGATGACCTTTTTTGGCACGTGCTAACTGCAACATCTGCCAGACGTTTGCGGGAGGGTGTGATCGCAATCACATCCCCCTGTGAACCCACGCCCCGACATTTCCCGCTCGATCCGGCATCCTTGTTTTATCCCGAGGCCACGTCAGTGGTCTCGCCGAAAGCTTCTGAAACGGGGGACATCAATGAGTCGCAAGTTTAAGACCATGGACGCCAATGAGGCGGTCGCGCACGTCGCGTACCGGGCGAGCGAAGTCATCGCCATTTATCCCATCACGCCGTCGTCGCCGATGGGCGAATGGGCCGACGAGTGGGCTTCCCAGAACGTGCCGAACGCGTTCGGCAGCGTGCCGCACGTGGTCGAGATGCAGAGCGAAGGCGGAGCGGCGGGCGCTGTGCATGGCGCGCTGCAGACGGGATCTCTGGCCACAACGTTTACGGCGTCGCAGGGATTGCTGCTGATGATCCCCAACATGAACAAGATTGCGGGCGAACTAACGCCGACCGCGTTTCACGTCACCGCGCGCACCATCGCCACGCACGCGCTGTCGATCTTCGGCGACCACTCCGACGTGATGTTCTGCCGCACGACCGGCTGGGCCATGCTCTGCTCCAACTCGGTGCAGGAAGCGATGGACCTGGCGCTGATCGCGCACGCCGCCTCTCTTGAAACTCGGATTCCCTTCCTGCATTTCTTCGACGGATTCCGCACCTCGCATGAAGTCAGCAAGATCGAAATGCTCGACGAAGACGACATCCGCGCGCTGCTCAACATGGACCGCATCATCGAGCATCGGCAGCGGGCGCTCTCTCCGGATCATCCGGTGCTGCGGGGGACGGCGCAGAATCCGGACGTGTTCTTCCAGATTCGCGAAGCGGCGAACCGCTATTACGACGAGGCTCCGGCCAAGGTGCAGGCCGTGATGAACAAGTTCGCCGAAGTCGTCGGTCGCCGCTACAACCTGTTCGACTACGTGGGCGCGCCGGATGCCGAGCGCGTGCTGATCGCCATGGGTTCGGGCGCTGAAGTGGCGCACGAGACCGTCGATTATCTGAACGCGCACGGCGAAAGAGTTGGATTGCTGAAAGTCCGCCTGTATCGGCCGTTCTGTGTGAAGTCGTTCCTCGAAGCTCTGCCCAAGACCGTTCGGCAGATTGCCGTACTCGATCGCACGAAAGAATCCGGCGCGATCGGCGAGCCGCTCTACCTCGACGTAGTCAGCGCGCTGAACGAGGGCTTGAAGCTTGGTTATGGCGCGATAAGGAATGCGCCCACGGTGATTGGCGGACGCTACGGCCTGTCGTCGAAGGAATTCACTCCGGCCATGGTCAAGGCCGTGTACGACAACCTGAAGCAGCCTCAGCCCAAAGATCACTTCACCATCGGCATCAATGACGACGTCACGCACACCAGCCTCATGTACGACGCATCGTTTTCCACTGAACCCGACAGCGTCGTCCGCGCACTTTTCTACGGCCTCGGCGCGGACGGCACTGTCGGCGCCAACAAGAACTCCATCAAGATCATCGGCGAGAACACCAGCAACTACGCCCAGGGATACTTCGTCTACGACTCCAAAAAATCGGGCGCGATGACGGTCTCGCACCTGCGCTTCGGGCCACAGCCCATCAAGTCGAGCTATCTGGTCTCGAAAGCGAATTTCGTTGCCTGCCATCAATGGATATTCCTCGAGCGCTACGACATGCTCAGCGCGCTGGTCGACGGCGGGGTCTTTCTTCTTTCAAGTCCATTCGGCCCCGACGAAGTGTGGGATCAACTTCCCCGCGAAGTACAGTCGCAACTCATCGCGAAGAAGGCCAGGTTCTATGTGATCGATGCCTACCAGGTCGCAAAAGACACCGGCATGGGGTCGCGCATGAACACCATCATGCAGGTCTGCTTCTTCGCGATTTCAAAAGTCCTGCCGCGCGAGGAAGCCATCGAAGCCATCCGCGAGTCCATCCGCCACACCTACGGCCGCAAAGGCGAAGACGTGGTGGCCAAGAACATGAAGGCCGTCGACGAAACGCTGGCGCATCTGCACGAAGTGAAGATTCCCGCCGCCGTTACGAGCACATCCGAAATCCCCGCCGCCTTCCCCGGAGCACCCAAGTTCGAGCACGACGTGCTCGGCGCGATCTACGCCGGCAAGGGCGACGAACTCCCGGTCAGCGCTTTCTCCTGCGACGGCACCTTCCCCACCGCAACTGCAAAGTGGGAGAAGCGCAACCTCGCCCTCGAAATTCCGGCGTGGGACGAGAAGATCTGCATACAGTGCGGCAAGTGCGCCATGGTTTGCCCGCATGCCGTCATTCGCATCAAGGTTTACGACAGCAAGCAACTGGAAGGCGCTCCGGCAACGTTCAAGTCGTGCGACGCGCGCGACAAGGAATGGAAAGGCATGAGGTACACGATCCAGGTCGCGCCCGAAGACTGCACGGGATGCGGCGTCTGCGTCGACATCTGCCCGGTCAAGAACAAGAGCGAAGCGCGCCTCAAAGCCATCAACATGGTGCCGCAGCCTCCGCTGCGCGCGCCCGAGAGCGAGAACTGGAAATTCTTCCTGAACATTCCCGAACTCGACCGCCGCCTGATCAAAGTGGGCGCAATCCGCCAGCAACAGGTGCAAGAGCCTCTATTCGAATTCTCTGGCGCCTGCTCGGGATGCGGTGAGACTCCTTATCTGAAGCTGGTTTCACAGCTCTTTGGCGACCGCGCCATCGTCGCCAACGCAACTGGATGCTCGTCGATCTACGGCGGCAACTTGCCGACGACTCCGTGGGCCAAGAATGCCGACGGTCGCGGTCCGGCGTGGTCAAACTCGCTGTTCGAAGACAATGCAGAATTCGGCCTCGGCTTCCGGGTCTCGATCGACAAGCAGACCGAGTTCGCGCAGGAACTGCTTCGGCGCGTTGCGGGAACGGTGGGCGACGACCTGGTCACCGCGATCCTCGGGGCGAAACAGAAAGACGAGTCTGACATCTACGAGCAGCGGCAGCGCGTCGACCTCCTCAAAGAGCGCCTGCAACGGCTCAATCCGCCGGAAGCCAAGCAACTGCTCGCGGTCGCCGACATGCTGGTGAAGAAGAGTGTGTGGATCGTGGGCGGCGACGGCTGGGCCTATGACATCGGCTACGGCGGACTGGACCACGTGATCGCTAGCGGCCGTAACGTGAACCTGCTGGTGCTGGATACAGAAGTCTATTCCAACACCGGAGGGCAAGCGTCCAAGTCCACGCCGCGCGCAGCGGTCGCAAAGTTTGCGGCGGGAGGAAAACCTTCGCCGAAAAAGGACCTGGGCCTGATGGCGATCAGCTACGGCAACGTGTACGTGGCCAGCGTCGCCATGGGCGCCAAGGACGAGCACACGCT